>Ga0209934_1000202_pt1 | contig 179082 bp, 168 predicted proteins | sample ThiBiot_750_plan_2_FD_183950 | JGI IMG/M metagenome (GOLD analysis project Ga0209934, IMG submission 183950) | Wastewater bioreactor microbial communities from Cape Town, South Africa - Thiocy_expt_750_plan (SPAdes) | ecosystem: Engineered > Bioreactor > Thiocyanate-remediating >...
CAAGCCTTTTTTTTAAATCTTCTGGATAAGACCTTCCAACTCTTTGGAACGGCTTGGATTTATCCACATTACTCTTTTTTGTCATATACTTTACAATTTAGTGTAAAGCTATTTCAGGACAAGACAGGTAGAGCCCGTTACAAAACATTTAAAAATAGCCCGCGACAGAGCTAATAAATTGAAAAACAAATTTGCTGTGCACAAAGGAGAATCTCGAAAATTAGAGTTCTCAAATAATTATGCCGACCTTATTATACTGCACGGTCCACTTTATCATCTTCAAGAGAAAGAGGACCGGGATTTAACCATTTGTGAAGCTAAACGAGTTTTGAAAAACAACGGCGTTATATTGGGTTTTGCCATTAATTATACTGCATCCACTTTGGTAGGTCTTTTAAATGGGTTAATCCACAAAAAGTCATTTTTTGAAATGTGTAAGGAAGAACTAACACTTGGCAAACATAATCCGCCCCCAGATTTCCCTTGGCTTTTAGCAGAAGCATTTTATCATAGGCCCGAACAATTAAAGAATGAATTTTTAAATCAACAATTAACCTATTTAAATACGTACGCAGTTGAAGGTATGGCATGGTTGGACAAAGACTTTTTTGCCAATATGCAGAACTACCAACGGCGGAGAGTACTCATGGAGCTTATTCAAATTACTGAAAATGATAGCTACCTTCTTCCGTTCAGTCCACATATGATGATAGCGGTACAAAAAACATATAACCATGGAAAATAAAGACAAATATTACTGGGCACTAATAGACAATGATGGTCAACTAAACGAAATTGATCTCGGAGAAAAAATAGGATTGAACGAAAACGAAACCAACGAAATAATTGTACAGCTTTTGTCTGAATATAAAATTGAATATACAGCAATCAGATCCTGCAATTACAGCCCGACGAAAAGAGCGAAGAGAATGAAGAAAAATTAACCGCTAATGTATTTTTCCTAGGAGATGTTACTGCAATAGTATGCGTTGCCTTTAGTCTGGCAAGGCTGGTCATGACGATAGTTGCGGCTTTGCTTATTGGTGGGTTTTACGCTGAGATTGTATTTCGAGGGATCAATTTGATACGTAAGGAATATAGCGATTGGGAGCGCGAAATCCTAATAACTTTTGTAAATTAGGAAAGCAGCAAAAGACGTTGTCTGTTGACAACAGATAACGTTTTTTTTGTTTGATTATATACTTATTAACGTTTAAAGGAACAAGATATGGGCGGAAAATTGATCCTACAGTTCTCACTTTTGGTCGGACAGCTATTCTTAGGAGAAAGCTGTACCCATAACTCACATCGGGTGACGGCAGAAAATACTAAAGATGAGATTACAGCAGTGTCAATTTCTATGGTTGGCGGATTTACAGTAACACCTTCAAAAGGTTATACGATGAAGATAACAAGAGATAGTATTTATTGTCTGTTTTCTGCAATTGATACAGCGCAGAGTACCCTAAAATCATATGTCAACACGGAAGATAAATGGAACTTGCTATTGGATAAAATTGATTTGGAAAAATTTATTGTCGCTAAAGAAGAGGAATCGCGTCAGCCATACGACGGAATAGATATAAAAATAAGCATTACAACAAAAAAGGGGCAATATGTAAAACTGAATGCTGACGATAACCCTAGCTGGAATCGTGTATATAGACAATTGGAAGAATCTTTTCCCCTACAATCATATGGAAACAAAAAATTAGACAATTGAATCAAATAAAGACTGTACAGCTTATAGTAGCTTTTTGTAACTTAGTTTACTTTCCTTTTTTGCTGTAGAAATAGCGAAAGAAAATTTTTTGACATGTATAATCAAGGCAAATAAAATATAAATTAACATGGATGAGCAATTCAAACAGCAGGTATATGAGGTTGCAAAGCTGATTCCGAAAGGTAGAGTGACGACCTATGGATCGATAGCAAAAGCCTTGGGCTATCCAAATCATTCGCGACATGTCGGAAAGGCTATGGGAGGGTGTCCCAGCGATGTACCCGCCCACCGTGTTGTATCCAGTGGCGGCACGCTTGCAGTGCCTGAATTTCAAGAACGGCTTGAAGCCGAGGGGCTTGTTGTCAATAATTTACGGATCAAGGACTTTAGAAAGCTGTTTTGGGATCCGATGGACGAAATAATCGATTAATGTAATACTATGAAATACTGTGCTTTTCTACGCGGCGTCAATGTGAAGGGAACCAATATGAAGATGTCAGATGTCTGTCAGGTTTTTAAGGACGCCGGTGTAACGGACGTTACTTCGGTACTGGCTTCTGGAAATATTGTTTTTTCGTCGGACAAAGCGCCCGCCTCGCTCAAGCAGTTACTAGAGGATTCCATGTCGGCATATTTTTCTTATGAAGCTTTTTTGTTCATCCGATCACAGGAAGAAGTGGAATTGCTGCAGGCAAATATTCCTTTTGAAATACATACAGACTTCCATGTCTATGCTTTTGTAGGGACAACAGGTGTCGAAACAATATTGATGGATGAATTCAGCAATTCGACACATGTGCCGGGAGAGAAGGGAGAAATTGTCGATACGGTCTTTTATTGGTGCGTACCCAAGGGCAATACCTTGGATTCCAGCTTCGGAAAGGTGTTGGGGAAAAAGAATCTGAAAGATAAGATGACAAGCCGGAATATCAACACCTTTGAAAAGATATTGAAAAAAATGGGTTAATTAACGGAATGAGCCCGGTATTATCCAGGCTCATTTTTAGTTTATGGAATTCAGCCATGCGCGAAGTAGTTCCTCGGATGAAAACTTTTATGGCATTGATCTTAATCAATCTCAGCCGATTTAGCCCAGATGTTAATATGGCCGTCTTTTGCATAAAGATCAATTTCGTGAATTTCTTCCGGGCTAAACGTCAGATTCTTCAGCGCACCCACGCAATCAATAACCTGTTGTGGTCTTGAGGCGCCAATTAGCGCCGATGTAACTTGCTTCTTGCGTAAAACCCATGCTATAGCCATTTGTGCCAGTGATTGTCCTCTACGCTGTGCAATTGCATGTAAGGCCTGGATGTTCTTTTGATTTTCTTCATTCAGAAATTTTGTCTGAAGTGATTTGGATTGCGCCGCACGGCTATTCTCGGGGATATGCTGTAAATATTTATCGGTGAGCATGCCCTGTGCCAAAGGGGAAAAGACGATAGAACCAATGCCTATCTCATCCAAGGTATCAAGCAAACCATCGGTTTCTACCCATCTGTTTAGCATAGAATAGCTAGGCTGATGAATAATAAAAGGTGTGCCCAATGATTTCAGGATTGCATGGGCTTCTTTTGTGCGTTGCGAATTATAGGATGAAATACCGACATAAAGCGCTTTTCCGCTACGGACAAGCTGATCTAGCGCCAGCATGGTCTCCTCCAAGGGGGTATTGGGGTCGAAACGATGTGAATAGAAAATATCGACGTAATCGATACCCAGGCGTTTAAGTGATTGCTCACAGCTTGATATCACATATTTACGGCTTCCCCATTCTCCGTAAGGCCCGTCCCACATATGATATCCCGCTTTTGATGAAATAATCATCTCATCGCGTAAACCGTAAAATTGTTCTTTTAATATTTGTCCGAAGGCCCTTTCGGCACTTCCAGCAGGCGGACCATAATTGTTTGCGAGATCGAAATGGGTAATTCCCAGGTCAAACGCTGTTGTGCAAATATCAACTTTCGTTTGATGAGCTGTGTCGTCACCGAAATTATGCCACATTCCCAATGAGATGGCAGGCAATAGAAGACCGGATTGACCACAACGATTATAGATCATATCTTGATATCGGTCTGGATTTGCTGTATACTGCATAGTCTTGAATAGTTTTAATCCAAACTAAGATAAATTTACGCTTATTTGCAAGTTTTAATTCCATACGATGGCTGTAATTTTTTAGTGCAGGAAAAGTTTTGAAAGTATCCTGTACAGATATTCTTCGAGAGCATTTGGAAAACTGCCGCTCAATGTCTTTCAAAAATCGAAATTTAATGTATTTTTATATGAAATCTAAGAAAACCATTAATTCATACGATGAGGAAAATTCTAACCATCCTAAGCTTTGTTTTTATTGTATTGGGGAATTGTTATGCCCAATCAAAACATTTACTTTTCAAGACTGATTTTGGCGATTTTAAAGTTGTACTTTATGATTATACCCCCAATCATCGCGATTTGATGTTGCGATCTATTCGGGATACGGTCTATCAAGGAGCATTGTTTAATCGCATTATCGAAAATTTTGTTGTGCAGGGCGGAGAGCATGATATCGATATTGAAAAACGTGAGGCGGCAGATCCTCTTCATAGAAAACCGCGATTGGCGGCAGAGTTCGATGACCGGGCGTATCATAAAATAGGTGCCTTGGGTGCAGGACGCGATGGAAACCCCGCAAAAGCATCTTTTTTGAATCAGATCTATTTCGTGGTCGGAAAGAAAATCACGGCAGCAGAACTGGATAGTCTGGAATTGAAGAAAGGGATAAAATATACTGCAGCACAACGTCAGGAGTACTTGGCTCGTGGCGGACAGCCAAGACTTGATCACGATTTTACCGTTTTTGGCGAGATTTATGAGGGATTAGAGGTGATCATGAAAATCAGTCGGGTAAAGACGGATAAACAAGATTTTCCACTTCATAATGTGCCTTTTAAGATTGTCGAAATAAGTAAATAAACTTAACAGTCGGAGCAATATTGATAAAAAAAGGGCAATTAAGCCCTTTTTCTATTTGCGGTGTTGATCAAATTCTTCTTTAAGCTTCTGATAACGCTCTTTCCACTCGTCTGGCAGCTTGCTCGGGATGTCTTTGAGACTTTTCAGCTGAAATGCAAAGACACAGGCTGCAAAGCCCACCGTACTTATGGCCATTCCGGTCCATATGACCAGCGAAAAACCTGCAAATAGCGGATTCCAAAGTAAGATAAAGCTGAAAATAATGCCTAAAATGGCAAATAATAAATTCCAGCCCCAAGATTTACTGCCGTAATTTTTGAGGTCAAAAGAAAAGGATAGCAACTGAAAGGATTTAAAGAGCGCATAAAAGCCTACAATAAACGCCAACGTGCTGGCTGAAAGCAACGGGTTGGCAATCAGTAATATGCCGAATAGGGTATAAAGAATTCCTCCGGTGAGGTACCAACCCCAACCGTCCACTTCATCTTTGTTCTGCACGGCAAAGATAATTTCCAAAATACCGGAAATAATAAATGACCATGAAAAAAGAATCGCTAATGTGAGAAATGCGGCAACAGGTGTGTAAATGGTATAGAACCCCAAAAGAATTAATAGAATGCCGATAATCAACGGAATATACCAGTGCTTGATGGATGATCTGATCGTTTTAAAAAATGAATTTGCCATAATAATGAGTTAAGATGATGCAGTATTGTCGATAAAAAAGCCCCATTAATTACTTAATGAGGCCTTACATATATAAAACTGATTAAATTAGGCAAAAGGAAAATGTACTAGATCTTTCCAGTCTCTTTTAAAAGTTTGTAATATGCATACACAATATTGATTTCAGCATTTGTGTATTTCAATTCCGCTTCAAGTTTTGAGTTTGAAGCATCCATGATATCGACGATCAACGCCAATTGGTTCAAATACTTTTTCTCAATAATACGATAGTTCTCATCTGCAAGGGCTTTATTGTATTCCAGCGTCTTGCGTTGTGAGTAGGCCTCATTGTATTTAATGTATGCAGTATTAACAGCGACGCTGGTTTTTTGTTTCAGAGCACTTGTGTATTTTTCGTTCTTTTCAATTTGTAGATCATTTAGTTTAAGCTTTTTTCCTGTCGTGTAGAGTGAAGAAATCGTATAATTCAGGGAGATACCGGTATTCCAGGTATTCATATACTTGTCGATCACCGGCATCACATTGGTGATAGGTTTCACAAGACTGTTTCCCGCGAATATGCTGAGGGCAGGGGATCGCTCTGATTTTGTAATAGCCTTTTCTGTCAGTAAAAGTTCGGTTTCCTTGGCCGCGAGCTGAAGGCCCGGGCTGAATACATACGCGTCTTGTTTTAAGCTCGCGAGGTCTTCCAGCTGAAAACTGCTGTTTAATAGTTTGTCATCCGGTTCAATTACTGTGCCCTCCGGTAGCCCTAATGCGACTATAAGCTCGTCATTCAGGATTTTCCGATTATTCTGAATCACCTCTTTGGCTAACTCCAACTCGGATATTTGCAATTGGTTGCGGATAACATCATTTTTGGTGATCATGCCCTGTTTATATAATTTTTCCGTCAGGTCCAGTCTCTTGTGCGCAAGCTCAATATTTTGATTGTAGACAGCTTCTTGATTTTTCAGTTTAAATAGATCAAGGTAATAGCCTAAAACCAAAATTTTAATGTTCTGTTCTTCATTCTTATGGTCCAATTCAGCCAGTTCTTCGCCCAGCGAGGATGCTTTGATGCTATTTTTTACGACACCGCCCTTCCAGATAAGTTCTTTCGCTTCCAATGCATAGTTGTTACCGAAATGGGGTAAGGGGACTTTTTCCGACCCCGAAAGGTCTTTGTCGATCAACGCAGCGTTGCCGAGGTAAAAAGCCGATGCTGAAGCACTGATTTCGGGAAGCCTTCTTAATTTTGCAACTTCCGTTTTTTGTTGGGCGATACTTACGGCGGATGCCGAAACAATAAGATTCGGGTGATGATGGATGGCAAGTTCAAACAGCGTTTCAATGGTTATTTTTCGGCTGTTTATGCTGTCTTGACCGTATGTTTGATTGCAAAAGAATGTAAAGAAGCATAACGTCAAGTAAAAACCTATTTTTCGGGCTCTTGACTTTGTATTCATGGTATTTAACTTTGTTTATATATGTGCTACAAAGTTAGTATGCCCTGGGGTGAAAAGAAATGTTTGATTACTGCTTTATGATGTTCAATTGGTAACAAGATTTGCCTGTTGTTCACGAAATAGCTTAGGTGTTATGCCGACATGTTTTTTGAAAAACTTGCTAAAAGCATATTGATCTGAAAAATTAAACTCTTGTGAGATCTGGTTGATTGTTTTGGTAGAAATGGTGAGCTGCGCTCTAGCTTCTGTGACTAGCCAGTTACTGATAATTTCCGAGGGCGATTCTTGTGTAATCTCCTTGACGCTGATCGACAGGTATTTGATGGAAATGTGGAGGCGGTCGGCGTAGAATGCGAGATCGCGCTGCGCTTTGTAGTGATCAGCTATAAGCTGTAAAAAATGTACGGTAATTTCTTCCTTTCTCTTGTTGCGTGCCTTTCCGGAGCTTTCACCAGCAGTATAGATCATATCGGCCAAAAGGTAGATAATAGCCATAAAAATATTGATGTTGGCTTTTTGGAGAAAATCCTTCTTCGGGTCGATCGGTTTTTTACGATTGCTATGCAAAGTGCATAACAATGTCCAGATAGCTTCAAAATCGTTGGGGGCGGGAGTAAAAGGTGTGGAACGATTGGCATTGATTAACCGATACGCATCATATCGACTGATCGACAAGCGTATTCGGTTGGAAAAATTCCGGTCATAATGAAGGATTTTAAATATAGCATCGGTACTAATTGTTGTAAAGCTGTAGTACTTATTGTATCCGATAAAGAGGATACTGCCAGCTTGGAGATCGGTAAGCGTACCATTGCTATTGACCTGGATAGAGCCTCTATACAGCAGTATACACGTCGTCCATAAGGGGTGATAGTAGTAGTCTTCTCCCTTCGCAGGAAGTTCCGATTGATCTATAAGTTCTATTTCATTCATTTTTTCAATGAAAAGGTACGGAATATTTTAGGCAACTTGGTCACTATGGTAGTAAAATATGTTAAATGTATTCAGGAAAACGGGAATCAGTTTCTTTGGTACTAAAAGCTCAACAGTATAAGATTGGTGGAGCAGCCCAAGAGCGACTCCATCAATCCTATAATATCACCTTTAAAAAGCGACTTTTTTAGGGTCCGATCCGGAAAAGCCCATTTCAGGTAAATCGAGGATAGTTTTGATATCGCTTGCTGTCAGCTCAAAATCGTCGACCGCTAAATTTCTTTTAATATTATCGGGATTGGTTGATTTTGGCAGCGGCAAGATACCCTGAGATAAAGCAAATTTGATACAGAGTTGTCCAACACTAGTATTCTTTTCCTTAGCCAGTGCAACGAGGGTTTCATCCTGTAATATTCTGCCCGAACCCAGGGGTGACCAAGCCTGAACAAGGATGTCATTGGATTGGCAGAGTGCCACAGTATCTTGCTGAAGGTAACCCGGATGAAATTCAATTTGGTTCACTGCAGGAATGATTGTCGCTGACTCCAGTAATTTGGCGAGGTAGTCTTTGGGGAAATTACTCACGCCGATCGCTCTAACTTTCCCCTCTTTGTACAGCTGCTCAAAAGCCCGCCAGGTATCGGCGTTGATGTCAAACCAGTTTGCAAATTGCGTTTCGTTGGCAGGCCAATGAATCAGGTAAAGATCAAGGTAATCCAATTGTAGATCGCTGAGCGATTTTTCGAATGCAGCAATAGTCTTATCGTATCCACGCTCGGTATTCCAGAGTTTTGTTGTAATAAACAGCGAATTACGATCGATACCACTGTCTTTTATCGCTTTTCCAACACTTTTTTCGTTGCCATATATGGCCGCAGTATCAATATGTGTATATCCAGCGGCAAGTGCTTCTTTAACTGCCTGATAAGCTTCGTCGCCCTCAGGAATTTGCCAGGTTCCAAATCCAATTGCCGGAATTTCAACTCCATTGTTCAATTTGAATATTTTCATTGTAAGTCGTGTTTTTATGTTGAGCTAAAATAGGATTTCGCCTGTAGTATCTGGTCACTGAAATGTCAAGAGGAAATACTTTTGGGTAGAGGAGGGGCGACTTATTCTGTATTGCCAAAATATATTTATTTTCACAATTTTATTGTCAAAAGGGGTGCAATTCCTCGTTAATTATGGCATTTATTCTTATCTTTAGGCGAATTTTTGAGAAATTCAGATTTTTCAATGATTTCACATAGCATTAAAAATTAAACATATTTCTAATAGATTACTATGTCAAACAAATCAAAAATTGTTTGGACAAAAACAGATGAAGCTCCTTTATTAGCGACTTATTCGTTTTTGCCTATCGTTCAAGCGATTACAGCTACAGCTGATATCGATGTTGAATTGAGAGATATCTCTTTAGCAGGCCGTATTCTTGCTAGCTTTCCAGAATTTTTAAAAGAAGATCAAAAAATTGCTGATGCATTGGCTGAGTTGGGTCAGTTGGCAACAACTCCTGAAGCAAACATCATTAAATTACCGAATATCTCCGCCTCGATTCCGCAGTTAAAAGGTGCTATCGCTGAATTACAGCAAGCAGGCTACGCTGTTCCAAACTATCCTGATGAAGCGACAACAGAAGAGGAAAAGTCAGCTAAAGCGAAATATGCCAAAGTATTGGGTTCTGCGGTAAATCCTGTATTGCGTGAAGGAAACTCAGATCGCCGTGCGCCTAAAGCGGTTAAGAACTATGCAAAAGCAAACCCACATAAAATGGGTGCTTGGGCGAAAGATTCTAAAACAAAGGTTGCATCAATGACTTCAGGTGATTTCTATGGCTCAGAGCAGTCTGTAACCGTAGAAAATGAAGGCCAATTTAAAATTGAGTTTGTTGATGAGCAAGGTGCAGTAACAGAATTAAAAGGACTTTCGCCATTGAAAGCGGGTGAAGTTATTGATTCTTCAACGTTGAGTTTAACAGCATTGAAAGCTTTTGTAGCAGATGCTATCGCTGAAGCGAAAGCGGCAGGGGTATTGTTGTCTGCACATTTAAAGGCAACAATGATGAAAGTTTCTGATCCGATTATCTTTGGTGCTGTTGTTGAAACTTATTTTGCAGATGTTTTTGCGCAATATTGCGATTTATTCAAAGAGCTGGGTATCAATAAAAATAACGGCTTAGGTGAGGTTTATGCTAAAATCGCGGGCCATGCAAAAGAGGCTGAAGTGAAAGCTGCTATCGACGCTGCTATCGCAAACGGCCCTGCTTTAGCGATGGTAAATTCGGATAAAGGCATTACAAATTTCCACGTGCCTTCTGATGTTATTATTGACGCTTCTATGCCAGCAATGATCCGTATTGGTGGTAAAATGTGGAATAAAGACGGTCAAGAAGAAGATACTATTGCGATGGTTCCTGATCGTTGTTACGCTGGCGTTTACGAAGCTACAATTGAAGACTGTAAGGAGCATGGTGCCTTAGATCCTAAAACAATGGGTTCTGTGCCAAACGTAGGTTTGATGGCGCAAAAAGCTGAGGAATACGGATCTCATGATAAAACTTTTCAAGCTGCAGGAAACGGCGTTATTCGCGTGGTGGATGCTGCAGGAAATGTTTTCATGGAGCAAAAAGTGGAGACAGGTGATATCTTCCGTATGTGTCAAACGAAAGATGCACCAATTCAAGACTGGGTGAAATTGGCTGTGAATCGTGCTCGTTTATCTGAAACTCCAGCTATATTCTGGTTAGATGAAAACCGTGCACATGATAGAGAAATCATCAAAAAAGTAGAAAAATACCTGCCAAACTTTGATACAACTGGTTTGGATATTCGTATTTTATCTCCGATTGATGCGACGAAATTCTCTTTGGAACGTATTCGTAAGGGCGAGGATACCATTTCAGTAACTGGTAACGTGTTGCGTGATTATTTGACGGATTTATTCCCGATCTTAGAAGTGGGTACATCAGCTAAAATGTTGTCTATTGTTCCATTGATGAATGGTGGTGGTTTATTTGAAACAGGTGCTGGTGGTTCGGCTCCGAAACACGTAGAACAATTCCTTCAAGAGGGTTACTTGCGTTGGGATTCATTGGGTGAATTCTTGGCGCTTGGTGCTTCTTTGGAACACTTGTCTCAAACACAGAATAATCCAAAAGCGCTTGTATTGGCGGAGACCTTGGATGAAGCAACAGAAAAATTCTTAGCGAACGATAAATCTCCGGCACGTCGAGTTGGTCAGATTGATAATCGCGGATCACATTTCTATTTGACACTATACTGGACTCAGGCTTTGGCGGCACAGACAAAAGATGCTGAATTGGCAGAGAAATTTGCAACTGTTGCAACGGTGTTGACAGATAATGAAGCGAAAATCAATGAAGAACTGATCGCTGCACAGGGGCATGCACAAAACATCGGCGGTTACTATTTCCCGAATGATGAATTAGCAGCTAAGGCAATGCGTCCATCTGAAACATTAAATAATGCAATTTCTAGCATTTAAGCGGTAATTGTTTTCATAAAAAAAAGCCCAGTTCGATTGATCTGGGCTTTTTTTGTTGTTTACAAAAACGAGTATTTTGCTATTTTAATGGATATTTTACACCTGTAAAGGTCATCTTCACAGGTATGATATGTCCATTTTTGTCAAATTTCATTTCCTCGATACAGGTGACGCGCTCATTGGCTCCATCTTTGCCAAGCGGTCTACGGTGGTAGACGATAAAATACTTGTCTTTGTTGGGCACTTTGATGACTGAATGATGTCCGGCGCCAACAGCGACTTCCGGATCTCGTTCTAATATTGTCCCGATGCGCTTAAAAGGCCCAAATGGCGAATCGGCGATGGCATAAGCGACTTTGTAGTCGGGGCCTGTCCAACCGCCTTCCGACCACATGAAGTAATATTTTCCATCTTTTATAAACATAAATGGTCCTTCAACGTAATCTTTAGGGGTGATTTCTTTGTAAAAGCTACCATCATCAAAAGGGAGCAAGCCGGTGAAATCTGGCTTGAGCTTCACCATATTGCAATGCCGCCGTAATACATATAGAAAGTTCCGTCTTTATCTTTAAAAACAAACTGATCTATCGGTTGAGCGCCATTGATAATATCGTTGATTAAGGGTTTGCCCAATAGGTCGGTATAGGGACCTTCTGGCTTGTCGGCCACAGCGACCCCGATGCCTCCGATCTCGCCTTGATGTACATCATTGGCTCCGAAAAATAGGTAATATTTGCCTTTGTTTTCCAATACCGCTGGTGCCCACATAGCTTTTTTCGCCCATTTGACATTGCTGTTTTCCAAGATGCGGCTGTGTTTTGTCCAGTTGGCCAAGTCGGAAGATGAAAACGCGTCGAAGAATATCTGCTCTTCATAAGGTGCCGAATAAGTCGGGAATATCCAGTATTTATTGCCATAGATAATACCTTCAGGATCGGCATAGTTTCCCTTGATGACAGGGTTCTTCTGGGCAAAAAGTGTCGCGGTTAAAAGTAAGGCTGTTGATGTTAAAAATGTTTTAATCATTGTATCGGTTTAAACCTGTAAGATACAGGATAAATATGGATCGGAATGAGTCAAAATGAATCATTTTTATGCTCATTTATCTCATTATTTTTTGAAATGTTAAAATTTTGTTAAAATATTATTGTGCTTTCGATTGTTTCCGATTTATTTCACATATTTGTTTATGTCATTTCCAAATGGCATAAATACTTTTCATAAAATAGGTTAATAATATGGCTAAGATACCCAAAGTCTCCCAGACTTTGGGTGTTTTTTTATTCCCGCTCTAACCCAAAAATCATGACTAGTTTTCTGTCGTTGTATAAATTTAAGGTTTGTTCGGCTATGTCAAATTGAATTTGTTTTTGTTCAAAAATTTGGAAAAAGTCATTTTCGATATTTTGGCCATTGCAGGCACGCATGGTGCTTGCTAGGTGTATAAAGCTGATTTTGTCCCCTTTAATAGTGAAATTTCCCCAAAAATTGTTGCATCCCGTTGTTCCGGTAATCGTGCCATTTCGGGCATCGAACCCGATGCTTGCTTTGCTGTCGGTGACATCCTTTCCATTTAACTGAAGTAAATTCCATTTAAAACGAGCCAGAAATGCGGCGACACTGGGCAGTTCATTTGTACGTTCTTTTGAGACAACTTCAATTAAGCTGTATCTGATGGTGTCTGTATCTTTTTGTTTCGTTTGTTTTACCCGAATGCGGTAACGGTAGCCCTCTTGGTAATCGAAACCTTGAATGGTTGCAGCGAGGTATTCCCATTTATTTTTTTTATCAGATTTTATCTGCAGACACTTCAATTTACCAAGGTTCTGAGCATTTACGTAGTTTTCTCCAACTTCCCATGTGTCTACGGCCGTCTCTTCCGATAATGATTTTGTGATCGTTTTGGCTAAGCTGTATGTTGGACGTGAACCGTTTTGACGTTTGAGGATCTTGATGTCATATTCAAATTTGGGATCATAATCAAATTGGCGTATCTCGGTATTGAATTTCTCCCAATCTTTGCTGTTGTAGTACTTGACAAGATAGGGGGGTGTTTGTCGAAGACCTGATTTTACTTTTACACGAAATGAAGAATTCTGCGCGAGTAGGCTGTGACAAGGAAATAAGAGTGTTAAAAGAAGGAGTAATGAACTGTATGTGGAAAGCTTCTTCATAATTGGAATGTAAATATCAATAAAAACGTATCTTTAAACATGAATATTGCACGATTGAATCTGTGCCTGCTGTTTACATTTTCGCTGTTAAGTTTGCAGGTGTACAGCCAAAATAGGAAGGATTATTTTAAAACGCAAATTGCTCTTGGGGAACTGACTGATCCACAATTGAAGGAAGTGTCGGGTATTACACCGGCATATCAGGAGGGTAATTTTTGGGTACACAATGATAGTGGTGACGGTGCAACTATTTATTTAATTGATCGTCAGGCCAAACTACTGAAAAAATTTTCACTTGAAGGAGTCTCTGTCGTCGACTGTGAGGATATCGATCGGGTGAAAATTGGAGATACCTATTTTCTCGTCCTCGCGGACATCGGAAACAATACCGGAAAAAGAACCTGGACATGCCTGTATGTATTTCCTGAGCCTCAGGCCGATGATCCTGGGCTTATTCCGAAGAAGTCCATTCGGGCTATCTTTCTTAAATTTCCCGGCCAGCAACGGTTAGATGCCGAATCGATTATGATTGATCCAATTGACAACATGTTGTATGTTATATCTAAACGTGAATTTCGATCGACTGTTTATAGCGCCGCTGTATTTACAAATGTTAAACAGCAATATTTTACCTTAAATAGGATAGCAGAGCTGCCATTTACTTTTGCTACGGCTTCTGCTATAGATCAGACAGGTACACAACTGCTTGTAAAGAATATTACCCATATTTTCTATTGGCAGAGAAACCGAAGTGAATCCTGGAAGCAGGTATTGCAACGAAAGCCAGCTATTCTGCCTTATCAGGTAGAGCCACAGGGGGAAGCAATAGCTTTCGATAGCAATGGAACTGGATTTTATACAATTAGCGAGCGCCCATTTGGTTTAAAATCCTATCTTTATTTCTTTGAAAGAAATCAATACATTTATGATAAACACTAGACCTATTTTCAGTTATTCGATGCATAATTTTCATCAAACCGATCCTATCAAAAGCGGCCTATTTTGTCTGGCCGGTATTAGACAGCTGTTAATTGCATTCACTTTATTTTTATGCACACTCACGAACTCCTATGCTGCCAAAGTGGATACCCTGTCCATTCAGAGCCCGTCTATGGGTAAAGCAATTAATACAGTCGTAATTCTTCCGCAAAATTACTCGAGCAAAATCAATTATCCCGTCCTTTACCTATTGCATGGTTATTCCGGTAATTATAGCAATTGGGTTAAAAATTCAAGTGTAAGCGCATTGGCAGATCAGTATGGTTATATGGTGGTTTGTCCCGATGGCGGTTTTGGAAGCTGGTATTGGGACATCGCTAACGATAAAAACTACCAATATGAAACCTTTGTGTCCAAAGAGCTGATCGATTATGTAGATCAGCATTATTCAACGATCAAAGATCGGAGCGGAAGGGCTATTACGGGTTTAAGTATGGGTGGGCATGGCGCGCTCTCGCTGGCCATAAAACATCAGGATAGCTATGGCGCTGCAGGAAGTACGGCCGGTGGGGTAGATTTTAGACCTTTCCCCCTAAATTGGGAAATTAAAGATCGCATAGGGAATTATGCTGATGTACCGCAAGAATGGGATAATCGTGTTGTTATGAATATGGTTCCCAAATTAATCAATAATAAACTTCGCTTAATCATCGATTGCGGTAAGGAAGATTTTTTCTACACGGTGAATGTTGCGCTGCATGATAAATTGATGTACCATAATATAAATCATACCTTTGTTACAAGTGAAGGTGGACACAATTGGGAGTACTGGTCTCGGTCAATTGTTTATCAAATGGCTTTTTTTAAGGGATATTTTGATCAAGCGAAGAAAAGTGAAAAGAAAAATGGATAAATATTTGGCATAAATGAATAAAATGCTATTTTTGTTAAACAGAGACCTTAACTAACAAATTATAAACTTATTATTAAGCCTTACAAATTGTAAGGCTTTTTTATTATTTTCAGCAAAATTTTGACTTCACTTGATTATGTTTAAACCTATAAAGGTTGTTTTTTGTCTTTCTTCCATTTTGTTCTGCGCGCAGCAAGCGTATAGTCAACAGTCTAAATCTATTTCGGGGTTTGTTAGGGACAGTATCAGCGGTGAGAATATTATTGGTGCCGTGATACGAAACGATGCGGAGAAAAAATCCACTGCGTCAAATAAATATGGTTTTTTTAGCTTGTCTGTCCGTGATGGCAGCAAAGGGATGGAAGTATCGTCGGTAGGCTATCGAACAAAAGGATTTTCTGTCCATCTGGAAAAGGACTCCACTTATATTATTCAGTTGGTACCTGAGGAAAATCAGCTCGCTGAGGTTACCGTGACCGGAAATAGGCGCAAATCAATAAAGGATCTAACGCCTGGGCTTACGCAGTTTAGCCCTAAAGAAATCGAAAAAGTCCCTGTACTATTTGGAGAAAAGGATATTCTCAAGACCATACAGCTATTTCCAGGAGTAACCAGCGGTGGCGAAGGAAGCAGCAATTTTTATGTGCGTGGTGGTGGTGGCGACCAAAATCTGATTTTGCTGGATGAGGCTCCTGTCTATAACAGTTCCCATCTGTTCGGTTTTTTCTCGACCTTTAATTCCGATGCGATCAAAGACGTTAATTTCTACAAGGGTGGGGTTCCGGCTCAATATGGGGGTAAAATTTCGTCGGTTATGGAAATAACCACCTTGGATGGAAACAATCAGCACTTCAACGTAGAAGGTGGCTTGGGACTTATCGCCTCGCGTCTTAAATTGGAAGGACCTATTCAAAAAGGCAAGAGCTCATTTATGATCTCCGGCAGACGTACTTATGCGGATCTTTTCTTAAAACTTTCAAGTGATGAGAATATTAAGAAGAGCGCGCTCTTTTTTTATGACCTCAATGCAAAATTAAATTATCGCATCAATGATAAGAATACACTTTACTTGTCTGGATATTTCGGTAAGGATGCAATGGCTTATCATGATTTGTTTGATTTCAATTGGGGAAATGCGACTGGAACCATGCGTTGGAACCATATCTGGAGCAATAGGTTGTTTAGCAATACAACGTTAATTTTTAGTAAATTCAATTATCAAGTTAAGATTGAGGATGATAATAACTTTAAGATCCGCTCAGATATCTTTAATTACAATTTTAAGCAAGATTTTCAGTACAATCTTTCGGACCGTCACAATCTAAAATTTGGATTGCAGGCAGCCCTGCAGGAAATCCGACCGGCAAGTATCGAAGCGGGGGAAGATTCGAAGGTGAATTCATTGCAAATTCAACATCGTAAGGGTGTTGATGTTGCTGCATATCTAACCGATGACTGGTCAGTTACCGACCGTTTAAAATTAAACTTTGGACTGAGAGCATCCGCTTACGCAGCATTGGGACCGGGAACATTTTATACTTTCGATCCTGCTGGCGAGGCCGTGGATTCTACCTATGTAGGAAATGGCAAGTTGGGTAAAAAGTACGTCTATCTGGAGCCTCGCATTTCCTTAAACTACGCGATCAATGATTTGACAACGGTAAAGGCTTCGTTTAATACCAATGTTCAGTATTTGCATCAACTGAGTAATACGACCAGCAGCCTTCCTACCGATCAATATGTACTGAGCAATAATACAATTAAGCCGCAGTTATCCAATCAGTATTCGCTGGGTTACTTTCGGAATTTTGCATCCAACAGATATGAATTCTCTGTTGAAGGTTATTATCGAGATTTAAAGAACCAGATTGACTATAGGAATGGTGCCGATCTACAGGCAAATGAATTGCTGGAAGGGGAATTGCTGTTTGGAAAAGGTAGAGCGTACGGCATTGAATGGTTTCTGAAAAAGAGACTGGGGCGATTTAGCGGCTGGCTGAGTTATACTTTATCCAAAAGTGAGCGCCAATTTGAACAGATCAATGATGGTGCGTGGTTTAGTGCGCGGCAGGATAAAACCCATAATATAGCCATTGTGGCGCAGTATCAGTTAAATCCGAAGTGGAATTTGAGCGCCAATTTTGTCTACTATACAGGTGACGCCGTAACGATGCCCGCGGGGAAATATTTTGTTGACGATCGTACGATCTTTTATTACGATAAAAGAAATGGGCAGCGGATGCCTGCTTATCACCGCCTGGATTTGGCAGCAACTTATGATATTAAGCGAACAAAGAATAGCTACTCGAGCTTGTCGTTTGGTCTCTACAATGCCTATAACCGAAAAAATGCCTATTTGATCGACTTTAGAGAAAAAGAAGGACAATCCAATGTCACCGAGATTTATCGGATAGCATTATTTGGAGCGATACCATCGATTACGTGGAATTTTAAATTTTAGCAAAGAATGAAGAAGATATTAGGAGTTATAGCTGTTGCATTATTTACTTTAGGGAGCTGCGAAGACAAAATAGATTTGGAACTGCCCGAAAATACAGGTCAATTGGTTATCACCGCAGATTTGATGGTTTCGGATCAACAGCATGAGATTAGTATACAGCAGGTTGTAAGTATTAAAGACTCGCTGTTTTCTCCGATAACAGATGCAGAAGTGATCGTTAAGAATATGCAAAATAATCGCACTTATACGTTTCAAGCGGGGGCTGACGGGCTGTATACCAATAAGACATTACGGTTACAGGAGAAGGTCACTTACCAGTTGCAGGTAAAGACCGCTGATGGAAGGGAGATCCAAGGGGTATCAAAGGTTCCCAGCTATGTGGATGTGGATTCTATAGGGCTTTCACAGCGCATTATTTTTACTGATACCATTTATTATCCAACTCTCGTATTTGTTGACCCCCCGGAAAAAGGGAATTATTATAAGTATAAGATGTCGGTGAATGGAGGTAAACTACGTTTTATTGATGTCTTTAACGATAAGTATAACAATGGCTTAGAGGTGCAGCATGATATTGTCGACCGCGATAGAGATTTGAAAGTTGGTGATCGTGTGCGTATCCTACGTCAATGTATCGATGTAGGCGCCTACAATTACTGGAATAGTTTTCAAATGATTAATCCTGGTTCGGCTTCGCCATCTAATCCGATTTCAAATTTAAGCAACAATGCATTGGGGTATTTCAGTGTCAGTGTAGGTAAATATTATGAATCTGAGGTGACGTTTGCTAGAAGTAAACCTTAATCTATTCTCGAAAGCTGATAGTTATTTTTTAATAGAAATTCTATTGTTTTAGGGAGAACATATTCGACACGGGGAATGGCTTTGATATTATCATGAAAAATAATAACAGAGCCATTTTTAATGTTGGGCAAAACGTTTTCGAGGCATTTCTGGGGACTTAAATTCGGATCAAAATCACCCGACATAATATCCCACATGATCACACGGTATTTTTTATAGAGTTGACGGAGTTGGGATTTTGTTGCTCGGGCATAAGGCGGGCGAAAAAGATCGGTTTGGGTCAGTTCCTGGCATTTTGCAACATTTGCCAAATACTGCTCATCATTTGTCTCCCAGCCTTTGAGGTGATTGTAAGTATGGTTGCCCACCTGATGTCCTTCCGCTAAAATTCGTTGAAACAAATGTGGATTTTTTTTAATATTTTCACCAACACAAAAAAATGTTGCCTTCACCTGATATTTTTTTAGGATATCGAGTATAAAAGGTGTAATTTCAGGAATTGGACCATCGTCAAAAGTAAGATAGACTTTTTTTTCATGACGTGGCATGTTCCATATTGATTTGGGATATAGCCATCTAAGGAAAAATGGAGATTTGACAAAATACATAACCGATAAATGAAGTTCAAATCTAAAAAAAAATGTATGGTTCTACATATGGACATGAAAAGATTTTATTATTCTGCAGTAGTATTTACTGGGTTATTTCTTGGAACTAATGTTTTAGTTCAAGCCCAACAGGTTGTGGGGGTGGCCGAGGCCATTCGTATGACATTGGAACGGAACGTACAGATAAAGCAAGCGGCCCTGAACAAAGATCTTGCTGAGCAGGACCTGTTTCAGGCAAAAAGTAATTTGTTGCCAAACCTGAGTGCTACTGTGGATCAAAGTTTCCGTTATGGTTTTGGTTTCGATTTAACTTCTGGACGAATCGTTAATAACACTTGGACAAAAGGAACCAGTGGCTCCGTGGGATCTAGTGTCAACTTATTTCAGGGTTTTCAGCAGGTCAATCAGATCAAAGCGAATAAATTGCAACTGGAGTCTACAGCGACTCAGGTAGATAAGATCAAAAATGATCTCGTGCTCAATGTGTTGGTGAATTATTTGGAAGCAATAACCAATCATGAGATGATGGTTGCCAGTGAAGATCAGATTGCTTTATCAAAGCAACAATTTTCTTTGGACTCCATCCAATTTGCAGTTGGTAATAAAACAATTGCCGATCTTGCTAAGTCAAAAAATCAGGTTGCCACAAATGAACTGAACAAAGTTAATCTAAAAAATTCATACGAAATGTCTTTGTTGACCTTGAAGCAGTTGATGGAAATGCCTCCTGAAACCGTTATTTCTTTGGAACGCCCGAGTCTGGAAGCCATATTGGTTCATGCAGTGGATAAGAATGCCGTGGATGTTTACCAAAAAGCGCTCACCTTACAGCCCGATATTCACAAATCTGCATTGGATAAAGAGGTGGCATTGAAACAAATCGATATTGCGAAGGGAGGCTATTATCCTACACTCAATCTGAATGTGAGTTATGGAACGAATTACTCCTCTGCAACGACAAGACAAACCGATCCCTTAGATCCTGCAACTCTTTTTAGAGTGCCCTTTGGCCAGCAGGTATCGGATAATAAGTCATTTTTCACAGGTTTATCTCTTGCTATTCCTATTTTTTCGAGAAATCAGAATAAAGTGAATGTGGCCAAGGCAAAGATTGGTTTGAAACAGGCGGAGGCATCCGAGCAGTTGGCAAAAAATAACTTAAACAAGGCCGTTAATCAGGCTGTATTGGATGTGAATGCGGCCAAACAACGCTATAGCTCGGCTACTGTAGCATTTGAAAGTGCTGAAACAGCATTCAAGGCAACAAAGGAGCGTTATGATATTGGTATGGCGAATTCACTGGAATTGTTTACAGCTCAAACAGAACGAAATAAGGCCGAATTTGACCTTATTCAAGCAAAATATAACGTAATATTCAGATCGAAGATCATCGATTATTACCTTGGAAATCCAATTCAATTCGATAACAATTAATCTATTTGAACTAACAAAAGAAATGGCAAAGAAAAAACGTAGCATTGGAAAAATTATACTGATCATCGTAGTGCTCTTGGTGGTCCTTGGCTTCATAGGTTTTAAAGCTGGCTGGTTTGGAAAGGGAGAGATTACTAAAGTCGCTGTGGATGTCGTAAAGGAGACCGATGTCGATGAATTAGTTTCTGCGAGTGGGAAGATTCAGCCTGAGGTGGAGGTTAAGTTGAGTTCGGAGGTATCTGGAGAGGTTGTTGAGCTTAACATTAAAGAAGGTGATTTTGTTAAAAAAGGACAGGTGCTCTGTCGCATCAAACCTGATATTTTGCAGTCTGGTTATGATCGTTCGGTTGCGGCAATGAATTCACAGCGGGCCAATCTCGCAGCTGCACAACAGCAATTAAAACAACAAGAAGAAAACTTCAAAAATGTTGCCGCTACCTATAAACGGAATCAGGAGCTTTTCGAAAAACGTGTTATTTCTGCTTCAGAAATGGATAAAAGTTCTGCCGAATATTTTGCTGCACAGGCTTCTATCCAAGCACAAAGGGAAACGGTACGTTCGACAAAATATGGCATTGACCAATCACAAGCGTCAGTAAAAGAAGCACAGGATAATTTGAATCGGACGACAATCTATGCGCCCTCAGATGGTATCATCTCGCTCTTGTCTATCGAAAAGGGAGAGCGTGTTGTTGGAACGGCGCAGATGGCAGGTACAGAAATTATGCGTATAGCCAATATGAGCTCGATGGAGGTTAATGTCGATGTAAATGAAAATGATATTAATAATGTAAGGGTAGGGAATCAAGCTGAGATCGAAGTCGATGCTTTTAAGGATAGGAAGTTTAAAGGTGTTGTGACGGAAATTGCTAGCTCGTCTAAAAATATAGCAACAACAACGACGACGACATCATCGACAGATCAGGTAACAAATTTTAATGTAAAAGTGCGCATCAGTGCAGAATCGTATCAGGACTTGATGAAAGAGAACGTTGCATCGCCATTTAAGCCAGGGCTTTCAGCAACCGTTCAGATATTTACAAAACATGATAAAGGGCTGGTTGTTCCGATTCAATCGGTAACTGTGCGTTCTGATGATAAAGATTCTACCAATACAAATAAGAAAGTAGATGAGTATGTATTTGTCCTAAAAGATAAAACTGTTAAGCAGGTGTTGGTAAAGACCGGTATTCAGGATGATAAAAATATCATCGTTACCTCAGGGCTGAAAAAAGGGGATGAAGTGGTCTCTCGGCCATTTGATGCTATTTCAAAAACTTTAAAGGATGGTAGCCAAGTTGAAAAAGTGGACAAGTCAAAGTTATAAATCTCTTTGTAGATAATAATTAATAAAAAGGGAATTGTTTTTAGTAATTCCCTTTTTATTTTCCTTATAATTTATTAAATTTAGATATCCCAATTTTTAGCGGCTTATGAAGAGGCTATTGGCTTATTTTAAATTTAATAAAACAGAACAAAATGGGTTTTTCATTATTTTGGTAATCATTGTGTTGTTTGTGACGATCTATGCTTTGATTAAAAGCAATACGCGCGATCCAATTCCCAATCAGGCCAAATTATTTGAACAATCCTTTCATGACTCTCTTGAGGTCTCTGGTCCGGTAAACAAACAGGAGGTCGAGGCAACCTATTCGACTAAAGACAAAAATGCGGGGGCAATATCTGAACATTCGGTTTTGGAAGAGACCAAACTATTCTATTTTGATCCAAACAATTTACCACACGCTGATTGGCATAAGTTGGGGCTTTCTGATAAACAGATTGCGGTCCTGAAAAACTATGAAAAAAAAGGTGGAAGGTTTAGAGTAAAAACCGATCTGAAGAAAATTTACTCGATCAATGGCCGACTTTACAACAGATTAGAGCCCTACATTCAAATCAAAACAATGCCTGATTCAGCGCGAACAAAACAACAAAATAAAGCGCCTTTGCTTTACGATAAGTTTGAAAGAAATAAAGCCGAGCTTATCGATATTAATACCTGTGATACCACAGCATTAATCAGTCTTAAAGGGATAGGTTCGGTTCTATCCAAACGCATTTTGAAATATAAAGAGGTTCTTGGTGGGTTCTACCGCATAGAACAATTAAAGGAGGTTTATGGAGTTACAGCCGAGACCTATGACCAGATTAAAGACTATATTGTTGTAGCCAATTTAGATGGAATCAAAAAAATCAATATTAATAAGCTTGATGCAAATTCATTGGCCAAACATCCGTATCTTAGCCCTAAAGATGCGAAACTAATCGTCAATTATAGGGATCAGCATGGAAGTTATGTCAATATTGAGGACTTGACAAAAATAGGAACACTTTCAGATCTTGCTATTGCGAAGATTGCGCCTTATTTAATATTTGAGAATGATTCAAGATAAATTGAAACTGGAAATCCGGGATATTGTGGATTTTCCTAAACCTGGTATTGTCTTTAAAGATATTACCCCTTTGTTGAAAGATGCGGCATTGTGTAGCGAAATGGTTGATGCGATTATTGATCAATTGCAAGGCATAGAGATAGATGCTATTGCTGGAATTGAGAGTCGGGGTTTTCTATTTGGATTTTTACTTGCCAATAGGTTGGGCTTGCCTTTTATTCCAATCCGAAAACAAGGTAAATTGCCTTTTAAAACCGTATCTGAATCCTATGCACTGGAATACGGCCAGGCAACCATTGAAATCCATGAAGATGCTTTTGAAAAAGGAAGCCGTATATTGGTTCACGACGACCTTTTAGCGACAGGGGGTACCGTCGTTGCCGCCAGTAAACTTATTGAACGACTTGGTGGGGAGATTGTCGCCTACAGTTTTATTATCTCTTTGGATTTCCTTAAAGCGAAAGGACGGTTATCTAGGTTCAGTGATAATATCTTTTCATTGGTAAGTTATTAATTTTGAAATATACGATTTAGAGCAATTCACATGATACTTTTTGCAAACGCTAAACTAAATATTGGGCTGCAGATCATTGCCAAGCGTACGGATGGTTATCATGAACTGAATAGCGTTTTCTATCCACTTCCAATTTACGATATTATCGAATTATTGGAAACGACTGCTGCGGAGACAACACTAAACATTCAAGGAGAACGTATCCCAGGGAATCTCCATGATAACCTTTGTATAAGAGCTTTTGAATTGTTGAAAAAAGATTATGGCATTCCACCCGTTTCCATTGATTTGATCAAACAAATTCCGATTGGAGCAGGATTAGGCGGCGGTTCTGCGGACGCGTCTTTTGTTTTGAAAGGACTCAATACGCTCTTTCAATTGAATCTTACTGAAGAGCAGCTGGCGGGATACGCCGAAAAGCTAGGTGCCGATTGTCCTTTTTTTATCGCAAATAATCCTGTTTTTGCAACAGGTATTGGGACAGATTTTAAAGACTTAAATCTAAATCTGGATGGCTACCATCTTGTGGTAATTATGCCTAATATTCATATTTCTACAGCTGAAGCTTTTGCTGCTGTGCAACCTAAGGTACCCGAAGTTAGTTTGGAAGAAGCGATTCGTTTGCCTATCCAAGAGTGGAAATTTCATATTCGAAATGATTTTGAGGATGGTATTTTCGAAAGTTACCCCTTGTTGAAAGAAATCAAAGAAACTTTATACCAAAAAGGAGCAATTTACGCTTCTATGTCGGGGTCCGGAGCAGCCATTTATGGTATATTTTGGGAAAAGACAGATTTAAGCGAACTTGCGAAATATGGCAAGATCTATCATCCGACCAAGCTTTAGAAGTAATATCGACTACTGAAAAAGGTGTTATGTATAGCTGTCCAAACAGGTATACATAACACCTTTTTTTATAATTAATATTCTTCTTCCACCTGATAGTTGATGAGTTCGCGAGCCTCGTTTAAGACCTTTTCTTTCCGTTCTTTTGTTAAGTTTAGGAGATCCAATTTTTCGGGATTACTCACGATATCTTTTACCAAAATAAGTTGATTTTTGAGCAGTTGCTGTTCCTCAAGGTCGGAAAGAGTTGTGAGACAAGTGACCGGATAGAAAACAGCTTTGTCTACTCTTTTTTTAATGCTATTTTCTTTTGGATAATCCCAAGAAAGCAAGTTGATATGATAGTATTTGGCAAAATCAATCGAGTCGGAGGTGAAGTATGCATTGGTAATCAGCCAGCCTTCTTGAAACTGCAGCTGTTTTCCAAAAAACTGATAATTGATATTGCTGATATCTTTGAATCTTGAAAGATAATACATGGGCGTCGTTACGGATATTTTTGCGTCAATATCGTTTCGAAATTTGCATTCGGCGGTGATCAGTTTACCGTCCTTATAGGCTACAACATCCAATTCATGGGAAACGGCATGTCCCTGTACGGTCTGTCCGGTGGTGCTTTCATATCCGATGGATCGCAGAAGGTGGGCAATGTATTTTTCGAAGTAGAAACCTTCGGGGCCAAGTTCACGCAGGGCTTTCTTAAGGCTGTAGCGAGCGGCGTAAGAATTTCGCACAGTTTTTAACGTATCAAAGGCCAGCTGATAGAGTTCTCTTGTTGAAATCCCATCATATATTTCGTTGAGTACCTTATCGTAGACCTGATTGACCTGGTCAGCATTGGCACCGGAACGAGAAAGCGAATGACGTAGCGATTCACCATTAAAGGGTACCAATTCACCAGAATATTTTTTGATTTGCATGTATCTCTAATTTGTTAAATACGAATATAAGAGATGTCGTCGGAGAAACAACATAAAAAACTATTATTCTATTCCTAAACTTTTTTAGGACACCATTTGTTTATAACATGTACGATAAATAAAATGGAGATAATTATGAGTAACCTACTAAACTTTGCATTTGATAAGATAAAAACAAAGATCGAAGACGATTGTATCGAAGAAAATATTGGCACCTCTGAGCGTGTTCTGTCGGTGATTGCCGGCGGATTCATATTGGGCTTGGGTGTTAAAAAACTTTTTAAATCACCACTGACTGGATTATCAGGATTGACCCTTGGCGGAGCGCTGATCTATCGCGGCGTAACTGGTCATTGTGATGTTAAGAAAGTGCTGGAAGATAAGGATATCAAAAAAGTAGAGGTGATTGAACACCGCTATTTTGTTAAATAACACAAAAAAAAGAGGCCAGTACATGAAATGTACTGGCCTCTTTTTTGTATTTATCTGTTTGAACAGGTGGGAATGATTATACATTAAAACGGAAGTGCATGATATCGCCATCTTGGACAATATATGTTTTTCCTTCCACTGATAATTTTCCAGCTTCTTTTACTGCATTTTCGGAGCCAAGTGAGACAAAATCGTCATACTTGATTACTTCAGCGCGGATAAACCCTTTTTCGAAATCTGTGTGGATTACACCTGCAGCCTGAGGGGCTGTAAATCCGTTCTCAATCGTCCAAGCGCGAACTTCCTGTACACCAGCGGTAAAATAAGTCGCCAAATTTAAAAGCGAATATGCAGCGCGGATGAGCTTATGTACGCCAGATTCTTCAAGACCCAAGTCGTCTAAAAACATCTTTCGTTCTTCGTAGCTTTCCAGTTGTGCGATTTCAGATTCGATCTGTGCTGAGATAATCAATACCTCGGCTTTTTCATCCTTTACAGCTTCCTTAACACGTTCTACGTAAGCGTTACCTGTATTAACAGAACCTTCATCTACATTACATACATAAAGTACAGGTTTAGCCGTTAACAAGGCTAAATCCTGGATAAACTCAAAATCTTCCGCTTCTATTGCTGCTGTACGGGCGGATTTTCCAGCTTCAAGATGATCTTTGACGATTGATAGGATGTCAAACGTTCTTTTTGCATCTTTATCGCCGCCTGTTTTAGCCATTTTTTCTACCTTCTGGATACGTTTTACTACAGTGTCCAAATCTTTAAGCTGCAATTCGGTGTCAATGATTTCTTTATCTCTGATTGGGTCTACCGAACCATCTACGTGGATCACGTTCCCATCGTCAAAACATCTTAAAACGTGAATAATAGCATTTGTTGTACGAATATTTCCTAAGAATTGATTGCCTAAGCCTTCACCTTTTGAAGCTCCTTTCACAAGACCGGCGATGTCGACAATCTCGATGGTGTTTGGAACAATTCGTTGCGGGTTGACTAATTCAGCTAATTTATTGAGACGGGCATCCGGTACGGTAATTACCCCAACATTTGGTTCAATTGTACAAAATGGAAAGTTAGCCGCTTGCGCTTTCGCGTTCGACAAACAGTTAAATAATGTTGATTTACCGACGTTTGGTAAACCTACGATACCGCATTGTAAAGCCATATATAGTGCAAATTTTTGAAATTGCACAAAGATAGAAAATTCACTGTAATTTTTAGCTATCTTGTCGAATGGTTCATTGGTACAAAATTGAACATGCCGATTTTCTTAAAAATCAGGGCATCAGCGAACATAAATTCGGTGGAAAAATTATTTGTATTACCTGGTACGAAGACCAACTCTATGCTTTCTCGCCTAAATGTCCACATGCTGGGGCACCATTGAAAAATGGCTGGTGTGAACGTGGCAAAGTAATCTGTCCTTTTCATCGCCATGAATTCGATCTGGTGTCGGGAAGAGGTAATCCCGAACAGCATGATTTTATTCGCGTTTACCCCATAAAATTCGAAAACAACGATTATTATGTTGGCTTGGAATTAGGCTTCTGGAAGCGTTTATTTGCTTAAAAAGTAACGAAAGTATCATATCTCACCGCGTGAATCGTATATCTCGTTAGTAAATAAGTATATTTGCTGTCGAAAACAAATTAAAGACATGCAGGGGAAAAAGATTGGTATAATTGGTAGCGGAAGTTGGGCTACTGCTATGATCAAGATGCTATGTGAAAATGACCAAGACAAGCATATTTTTTGGTGGGTAAGAAAGGAAGAGGATGCAGAATATATTCAAAAATTCAAACATAACCCGACTTACCTGAGCAGTGTTTCGGTTGATCTTAGTATTACGACGATTGATACCGATGCTAAAAATGTAATTACTAATTCAGATATTATCATTTTAAATACGCCTGCGGCCTATTTGAAGGATGCACTGGCCAATGTGACGAAGGAAGATTTTAGAAATAAAATTGTTGTTTCAGCCATCAAGGGGATTATTCCCAAAGATAATTTGATTATCGGTGAGTTTTTGGAGCAACGCTATGAGGTCGATATGGAACAGATCTGTGTGGTTGGTGGTCCCTGCCATGCGGAGGAAGTTGCCTTAGGCAAATTGTCGTATTTAACTTTCGGCTGTAAGAACCTGGATAGTGCAGCATTGGTTGCTTCCTTTCTGTCGTCAAGGGTTATCAAGACGATTCTTTCGGAAGATGTACTCGGAATAGAATTTGGTGCAGTATTGAAAAACATCTATGCGTTAGCTGGAGGTATCTGCCACGGCTTAGGTTACGGTGATAATTTTCAGGCTGTGCTGGTCTCCAATGCAATTCGCGAAATGCGTCGTTTTGTAGGTAAAGTAGATGGTGATACGTCAAGGGATGTGAATACTTCGGCTTATTTAGGGGATCTTTTGGTAACAGCCTATTCCCAATTTAGCCGAAATAGAACCTTTGGTAATATGATCGGAAAGGGCTACAGTGTACAATCTGCGCAGTTGGAAATGAATATGGTGGCTGAAGGGTATTACGCATCGGCATGTATTCAAGAGTATGCGAAAAAATATGCGGTGGAATTGCCAATATGCGATGCCGTGCATCAAATTTTGTATGAACACCTCCCTGCATCTAAAATTATTCAAGCATTGAGCGAAAAATTAACATAATAAAGTAGCAATAGAGTAGATGATAACAAAAGAAGCGATTGCTTTAGCTTATAAAGAAATTCAGGACGAAATATGTCAGGCGCTGGAGAAATTAGACGGATCGGCACGCTTTGAAGAAGAATTGTGGGAGCGTGAAGGCGGCGGTGGCGGTCGCACCAGGATCATTCAAAATGGTCAAATTTTTGAAAAAGGAGGCGTTAACTTTTCGTCTGTGTATGGCAAATTACCTGAAGCGATCAAAAAGTCATTTGCGGTGGAAGAAGATGATTTTTTTGCGACAGGAGTTTCCATTGTAATCCATCCAAACAATCCCTTCGTACCTATTATACACATGAATATCCGCTATTTTGAACTGAACGATCAGATTCGTTGGTTTGGCGGCGGTATTGATTTAACTCCGCATTATATCGATGAAGAGGATGCGCGTTATTTTCATCAGCAGCTGAAAGATGTCTGTGATAGACATGATTCTACCTACTATGAAAAGTTTAAAAATTGGGCGGATGATTATTTTTATATCAGACATCGCCAGGAAACACGTGGCATAGGAGGTGTATTTTACGATAAGTTGAATACTGAAAAAACGGGGGTGAGCATGGAAGATATTTTTGCTTTTTCCTGTGACCTTGGACGCACGTTTGCACCAACCTACACTGCATTGGTGGAGAAAAATCGACATAAAACCTTTACAGATCAACAGAAAAATTGGCAATTGATCCGTCGCGGACGCTATGTCGAATTTAACCTCGTATGGGATTCGGGGACTAAATTTGGACTTGAAACGAATGGTCGGATTGAGTCCATATTGATGAGTCTACCAGCCCAAGCCAATTGGGTATATGACTATCGTCCTGAAGAAGGCTCCGAAGAAGCCAAAACCTTATCTTTATTGCGAAAAGGTATTAACTGGATTTAAAAACATCGAAGAAAAAATAGATGGTTTCTTATCAAAAATTTACGTTGGAAAACGGCCTACGTGTATTGGTACACGAGGATCATAATACAGCCATGGCCTGCGTCAATATCTTGTACGATGTGGGGGCAAGGGATGAATCTCCGGAACAGACCGGATTTGCGCACTTATTTGAACACCTGATGTTTGGTGGAAGTATCAATATTCCTAATTTCGATACCGAATTGCAAAAAGTGGGTGGCGAGAATAATGCATTCACCAGCAACGATATTACAAATTATTACATCACTTTACCCTCTTCAAATTTAGAAACGGCATTGTGGTTGGAGTCGGACCGGATGTTAAGTTTGGCTTTTTCCGAACAAAGCCTCGAAGTGCAGCGGAATGTCGTGAGTGAAGAATTCAAACAGCGTTATTTGAATCAGCCTTATGGTGACGCTTGGCTAAAATTACGTCCATTAGCCTATCAGGTACATCCGTATCGTTGGGCAACCATCGGAAAAGAACTGAGCCATATTGAAGAGGCTACAATGGAAGATGTTAAAGCATTTTTCAAATTACATTATAATCCGCAGAGTGCAATTATGGTTGTTTCTGGGGATGTTCATTTTGAGGAAGTAAAAGCTTTGACTGAAAAATGGTTTGGCGATATCGAGGCGGGCGAAAAATACAATCGCCAATTGCCTAAAGAACCCGCGCAAGATAAGATTAGGCGTGAAACGACTTGGGCAGAGGTGCCTTTGGATGCGCTTTATATGGCATTTCATGGCCCTGCTCGATTGGAAGAGGGGTATTTTGCAATGGATCTTTTGTCGGACATTTTATCGAGGGGCTCTTCTTCACGTTTGTATCGTCGATTGGTAAAAGAGGGGCAGTTATTTAGTGAAATAAATGCTTATGTGATGGGAAGTATCGACAATAACCTCTTTGTTATTGAAGGAAAACCGTCGGAAGGCATCTCGCTAGAGGAAGCTGAACGTGCGGTGTGGGCAGAATTGGAGGTCATAAAATCCGAGTTAGTACCTGCCGCTGAATTGGAAAAAGTGAAGAATAAGATCGAATCGACAAATGTTTTTGCAGAACTATCTATTTTGGATAAAGCCATGAACTTGGCTTTCCATGAGTTGCTGGGGGATGCAGACGGCATTAACACAGAGGTTTCAAAATATTTGAAGGTGAGTGCTGAGGAAGTTCAACAGCAAGCTCAGGTTATTTTTAGACCGGAGAATGCTTCTATATTAATGTATAAATCAAAACAAGAGGAGGCTGTACATGTTGGATAGAACAAAAGCACCCGAGTTCCGTGAAATTGGAAATATAAGTTTGAAAGAACCAATCAAGAAGCAGTTTGCAAACGGATTGCCTGTCTATGTATTCCAGTCGCCCGAGCAGGAGCTGGTACGGATAGAATGGATCTTTGAGAATACCTATCTTGACGGTGCGGCTGAAAATCCGTTGTTAAATAGTACTTTAAGTGCATTGCTTAAGGAGGGGACAAAGACCATGTCGAGTGCAGAGATTGCAGATAAAGTGGATTTCTACGGAGCATTTCTTGTTCCTGAATATTCTTTTGACGTAACGTCTTTGTCGCTTTATACATTGAATAGACATAGTCAAGTACTCTTGCCGCTTGTAAAAGATATTCTGACGGAAGCATCGATTCCGCAACAGGAGTTAGATACCTATTTGCGTAATAACAAGCAAAAGTTTCAAGTTTCTATTCAGAAAAATGATTATCTGGCGAGACGCAAATTTTACAATTTGATCTTTGGTGAGAACAATCGTTATGGGCGTACACCAAAACTAACAGATTACGATGCAATTACGCGTGCGCAGCTGATCGAATTGTACCGTAGGGAAATTGTTCCTACAAATTGTACATTAATTGTTTCAGGTAATGTTTCTGAAGAGCTTTTGCAGGAGTTGGAGCAAATCTTCGGTGTCGATTGGCAAGGAGCAGCTGCTGTATCTCCTTCGGAAGTCCCAGTTTTGGTGCAAGGTTCAAATAACCTGGCTTATGAGGAAAAAGATAATGCCTTGCAGTCTGCCATTCGGTTAGGCTGTCAGACAATTGGAAGGGAACATCCCGATTATCCGGCATTACAATTTGTCAACACATTATTAGGTGGTTTTTTCGGTTCCCGCCTAATGCGCAATATCCGAGAAGAAAAAGGGTATACCTATAGCATTGGTTCGGCTGTTGCTACCTTGAAACATACTGGTTTTATGACCATTGTAACTGAAGTTGGGGTAGATGTAACACAGGCCACGTTGACTGAAATAGAAAAGGAGATCAATTTGTTGAAAACAACTTTGGCCTCCGAGGATGAGGTCAATCTTGTGAAGACCTATATGGAAGGTTCTATGTTGGGTTCGTTGGAAAGTATCTTTTCGCATGCCGACAAGTTCAAAAGTGTTTTGTTAAATGGGATGACATTGAACTATTATTCCTACTATATGGAACAGATCAGAAATATGTCGCCCGAGAAGGTGCAGCATCTTGCCAATAAATACTTTGACTACGATGCCATGGTGAAGGTTGTGGTTGGGAAAATCAGTCAAGTAGAACCAGTTCATCAAGCGGTTGTAAATTAAATTTCTTAGACTACAAAAATCGAATACTACTTTGTATTTTTGGTTTTTGATAAAAAAGTGTATTATCCAGCATGGAATTAAAATTAAAAAGACCATTGGTATTTTTCGATTTGGAAACTACAGGTGTTAATGTAGCGACCGATCGTATTGTGGAAGTATCATTTCTGAAAGTGATGCCCAGTGGTGAAGAAACAGTCTATACAAAGAAGATCAATCCAGAAGTGCCTATCCCTGCGGAATCCTCTTTTTTTCACGGCATTTATGATGAAGATGTGAAGGATGCTCCTAATTTTAAAGCAATCGCAGTGGAACTTGCGGCTTTTATTGCCGATGGAGATCTCGCGGGCTATAATTCCAATAAATTCGATGTCCCAATGCTTATGGAAGAGTTTTTACGGGCAGGTGTTGATTTTTCATTGGAGGGTAGAGCATTTGTTGATGTTCAAAATATCTTCCATCAGATGGAACAACGTACGCTGAAAGCTGCATACAAGTTTTATTGCAACGAAAATCTTGAAAATGCGCATACAGCGGAAGCGGATGTTCGTGCCACATATGAGGTCTTGAAAGCGCAGCTGACAAAATATGAAGGCGCAGCATTCGAAGATAAACATGGGACAGTATCTTATCCTGTCGTAAACGATGTTGAGGCGCTACATACGTTTACCAACCTAAGTAAACCTGTAGATTTTGCCGGACGTCTCGTCTATAATGCGGAGGGATTGGAAACGATCAATTTTGGTAAACATAAAGGAAGACCTGTTATAGAAGTATTTGAGCAAGAGCCCAGTTACTACGCATGGATGCAGAATGGTGATTTTCCATTGTATACCAAGAAGGTCTTGGAGAATATCTGGAATCGGTATAAAAAGGAAAAGAGTGAGCAAAAGGCAAAAGCAGCTGCAGCCACCCATTCTGTAGAAGATAAAAAACTTGCGAAAAAGGAATTCAATCAACAAAAAGAAGAAGCGCCGCAGAACATTTCTTTGGATATGCTGAAAGGATTGCAAGATAAATTTAAAAAATAACGTTAATTAATAGCTTAGAAAAAGGATTATGGAATTCAAACAAGAAGTGGAACATGTACAGTGTTTGATTATTGGTTCGGGACCAGCAGGTTATACTGCCGCGATTTATGCAGCCCGTGCGGATATGAAACCAGTCGTTTATACCGGTATTGTGCCAGGGGGACAGTTGACTCAAACAACTGAGGTGGACAATTTCCCTGGTTATCCAAAAGGTATCACTGGACCAGTGATGATGGAAGATTTGCGCGAGCAAGCTGAACGCTTCGGAACTTCAGTGCGTTTTGGATATGTGACTAAAGTGGATTTTACAGGTGAGGTACACCGTGTTGAGATCGATGGAACGGTACAAGTTACCGCAGATACTGTGATTATTGCGACAGGAGCCACAGCAAAATGGTTAGGCTTGGAATCTGAACAAAAATACAATGGTTTTGGTGTTTCAGCATGTGCTGTATGTGATGGGTTCTTCTTTAAAAACCAAGAGGTTGCTATTGTAGGTGCTGGGGATACAGCGGCAGAAGAAGCAACGTATCTTGCAAAATTATGCTCAAAAGTACATATGTTGGTTCGCCGTGACGAGTTTCGTGCTTCTAAAGCAATGGTACATCGCGTTATGAATACACCAAATATCGAAGTTCACTACAATTCTGAGGCAAAAGAAGTCCTAGGAGATGGTCAGGTGGTGACCGGAATACGTGTTGTAAACAATAAAGACCAGTCTGAAAAAGATATCGAAGTAACAGGTTTCTTCGTTGCTATTGGGCATAAGCCTAATACCGAGCTTTTCACAGGTATATTGGATATGGATGAAACAGGTTATTTAATTACAAAACCAGATAGTACTGCAACAAATATCCCGGGTGTTTTTGCTTGTGGTGATGTTCAGGATAACATCTTCCGTCAGGCAATCACTGCTGCAGGTACAGGTTGTATGGCAGCTTTGGAAGCTGAAAGATACTTAGCAGCTAAGGAAAGCGGCGAATAATCGCATGGAAATAATAAAAACGGGGCATTGTACAATGCCCCGTTTTTATTTACCTTCTTCCATTTCAAAAACACTATCGATTTTCCAATTTGCCTTATCTTTGGATGCTGCGACAGCTAAACGATCACAGCGCTCATTTAACGGATGCCCAGCATGGCCTTTTACCCATACAAGGCGTACGGTATGGAGCTTATAGGCGTTCATTAAGCGCAACCAAAGATCTTTGTTCTTTTTTCCCGCAAAACCTTTTTGTATCCAACCATATACCCATTTCTTATCAATGGCGTCAATGACGTATTTGGAGTCAGAATACACGGTAACATGTTGCTGTAGATTTTTCAGTGCCTCGAGGCCGACGATCACAGCCATCAATTCCATCCTGTTGTTAGTCGTTTTGCGGTAACCGCCCGAAAACTCTTTTTCGATCAGTTTACCTTTAAAGGCTTCATTATCGCCTGTATAAATAGTTCTTAAGATGGTTCCGTAACCTCCAGGGCCCGGATTTCCACTTGAAGCCCCATCTGTATATAATTCGATCATACCGGCCAAATATACATGAAGTTTTTGTAAGCACATACAAACAGGTAAAAATGATCAAGACTAGTCCATATTTTGATGCTCGAAGTAGAAGAATTTTAACACTGCGACATGTTCAATCAATTCAACGATGGAACATAGTGCTACAAGCATCAAAATTAATAGGTATTTAAGACTGACTTTATAGGTGTTTAAAAGGGACTTTACACGGCTTTATCCGAATGAGGTCCGAATGAGGTCCCTATAAAGTCCCTATGAGGTCCGTTAAAATAATAGGAATATTCCCTTTGTGTTTTAAGCTTAAGCTAAGCGAAGTATGATGATAGATTTCAATTGCTCTCCAACTTAATTTATCCCTTACATAGTTGGATTGTGCTGATTTATGTGTATTTTGCCGGCTTAAACTCGTTATGTAATCGATAAAATAGCTTATGAAGTTTCGAAAGATTTCTCTTTTTGTTCTATTGGCGTCCGCGTGCTTAAACGTTTCAGCGCAGAACAATGTATCACCGCAAAAAATGGATTGGTTTGAAGATGCCAAACTGGGTATTTTTATTCACTGGGGGATTTATTCTGTCGATGGAATATCAGAATCTTGGTCATTCTTCAATAATTACATCAACCATGACAATTATATCAAGCAACTGAATGGTTTTACAGCAAAGGATTATAGACCGAAGGAATGGGCCAAATTGATCAAAGAAGCCGGTGCGAAATACACGGTGATTACGACCAAACACCATGACGGGATCTCGATGTGGAATACGAAGGCTGATAAAGCGATCACGACATTACAAGACGCAGCTGCCAAACAGGATGTAATCACACCATTTGTGAAAGCCATACAAGAAGAAGGCTTGCATACTGGACTGTATTATTCTTTGCCCGATTGGAGCCATCCTTATTACGATGTTTTTACGCGCAATCGAAAACGTTATGAATTGAAAAGTGAGCCTTCTCGTTGGGATAATTATGTAAAATATTACCAGAAGCAATTGACTGAGCTATCCGAACAGTATAAGCCCGAATTACTTTGGTTTGACGGGGACTGGGAGCATAGTGCCGAGGAGTGGAAAGCTAAAGAGACCTTGAATCTTTTGCGGAAGTATAATCCGAATATTATTATAAACTCGCGATTGAATCATCATGGAGATTACGATACACCTGAGCAAGGGATTCCAGTAACCCGTCCTGATGCTAAATTTTGGGAACTCTGTTATACCATGAATGATTCTTGGGGCTATCAACCCTTTGATAAAAAGTACAAATCACCGAATATGATCATTCGAACGTTGGTAGATTGTATTTCCATGGGTGGAAACCTATTGTTGGATATCGGTCCAAAGGCAGATGGAACGATCCCTGAGGAACAATTAAATATTTTGAAACAGCTGGGGCGATGGACACATAAGCATGCAGCTGCGATCTACGGTACAAGAGCCGGTATTCCATTTGTGAACTACGGCGGGAAATCTGCTTTATCAAAGGACGGAAAGACACTTTATCTGTATGTATACGAACAGAAACCCGAATTGCAGCTCAGAGGTTTGGTCAATCATACAGCCATTAAAGAAGTCTCAGTTGTTGGTGATGCATCCGCGAAAGTGAACGTTAAGTCTGAAAACGGAACCGTTCAAGTCGATTTGACGAAAGTAAACTTTGATCAGGATGTGACTGTGATTGCACTAACCTTTGCGGAGGTGCTTCGTTGGACTGCACCGCAAGATACTGAAGTTACGTTGAAATCTGTACTGGATAATAAGTTGACAGGTCGTGCTTTAGGTCAGATCGCTTCAACACTGCATGCCGGAAAAAATATCTTTGATAATTCCGGATTGACCGTGGATGGCTTAGAGACCAAATTGCCAAGTAGTAATGCGACTAATCCAACGGTATTAAAGTGGATTAAGGATCATGCCGAAGCACTTTATGAGACTGGAAAAGGCTTACCTGAAGGACATTATGAAGGACTAAGCGCGCTCTCTAAAGATCGCCAGACATTGTATCTGTTTGTCGAGGGAAAACCTACGGGTCCTATTGCACTAAAAGGTGTTAAAAATGGAGTCGCCAGGATCCGCGTGGTCGGTGAGGGCTCCATGATAAATCATGAGATTTTCAATAAGCTTTATTGGAGTAGCATCCCGGGTATTATCTACATTCAGGCACCAGCAGAGCGCTTGGATAAAAATATGACAGTTATTGCTGTTTTGTTGGATGCGCCAATACAACTATATCGCGAGAAAGTGGGCGCTATCGAAAATAACCTTTAAGAGGTCGGATAGCAATTAGCGTTGAAAAAGAGCCTGGGATAACAAAATATCCTGGGCTTTTTTGCGGGATATAAACTATGCTGATTTATTAATTCTGATCCATTTTCTTTCGGTATTCGGTGCATTTTCTCCTGAATTGTGGCGCAAAAGCATTTTTTATTATAACTTAGGCCTATGAATCCAATCAAAGCTGTTTTGATCCCAATTTTTGCTCTTCTTTGTGTTTGTTGTTCTTCCGGTGACGGAAGTAAATCCGAGCGATTGCGGGCAGATTCGTTAGTGAATGAAGTGGTCAATGGAAGGTTAGCTCTAGCAACATTAGCAGAGTCAAATGAATTTATGTATTTCAATGATAAATACTTTCATGAACCGGCGGATTTAAAGGTCATTCCGAAATTTGATAAGGTACAGATTCAAGTTGTTACTTATCGGATTTATCAGCATGTCAAATTAAAAAATAATCGCTATGTGTTCAACGTGCAGAAAGCCAGTGAACTGCATATACCAAATAGCGCTTTTGTGTATTACCAACGTTCTTTTGATGATATGAACCGTAAGGCAGCCTTGAGTAAAGATTCGATCCGACTCGAGCTGCCGGATAATTATGCATCTTTGTTGATAAATGAATGATCTAGATCAGGCCTACAGACATGATGAAGGTCATATCAAAAGTCAATCTTAACTATACAATGGTGCAACAAATAGATTTAAGATGGAAAAGAAAAATATCGTTGTATTGACGGGGGCCGGTATTTCGGCTGAAAGCGGTATACCTACCTTTAGGGATGCCAATGGATTGTGGGAAGGACATGACGTCATGGAAGTTGCTTCCATTGAAGGTTGGCATAAAAATCCAGCCTTGGTGCAGGAGTTTTATAATCTGAGACGGAAAGCCGCTTTGGTCGCACAGGCAAATGCGGCTCATTATGCGCTGGTAAAATTGGAATCAGCATACCGGGTGAGTATTGTGACGCAGAATGTAGATCTACTGCATGAACAGGCAGGATCCTCCCATATCGTTCATTTGCACGGCCGCCTGGATCAGTCGAAGTCATCTGTCGATGACCGTTTGGTGTATCCCATTGTTGGTGATGAGATCAAAATGGGCGATCTTTGTGAGAAGGGTAGTCAGCTGAGGCCAAATATAGTCTGGTTTGGAGAGGCTGTGCCGGCCATTGAGGAAGCGATAAGCCTGGTTTCGAAGGCCGATATTTTGATTATTGTGGGAACCTCCCTACAGGTTTATCCCGCTGCGGGACTTAAAGAATTTGCGCCTAGTCACTGTAAATCGTTTTTAATTGACAAAAAGATTCCTCATGACAACGCTTTACGTAATATACAGTGTTTTGAAGAATCGGCGACCATAGCTGTTCCTGAACTGGTAGAACAATTACTTAATTAAATGTTATATAGTCGTTTATAAAATAAGGGTTTATGAAGAAAATAATAGGGCTTCTTTGCATGTCCGTTGCTTTTGTTGCATGTCAAAATAATTCAGCGATCAAAGTAAATACGAGTTCAAATGATCAGCCTTTAACCTTGGATAGCGTTCAGGCCAAGCATCTGCTCAGTTTGCCACTGCATTGCATCGAAGTGGAATATCCCAATAAGCTGGGACAGGTACTCGGTAGTGATGGTGATCTAAAAGCACCGCGTACATTGCATCCAATTTTTTACGGTTGTTTTGACTGGCATTCTTCTGTACACGGGTATTGGTCAATTGTGCATATTTTGAAGGAATTTCCAAATTTGGATAGCTCAGGTGAAATTCGACGCCAATTGAACCGAAATATTACAGCAGAAAATGTGGCTGTTGAATTAGATTTCTTTCAAGATAAGAACAATAAGAACTTTGAGCGTACGTATGGCTGGGCTTGGTTGTTGCAGCTGCAGAAGGAATTATTAACTTGGGAAGATGCCGATGCAAAACGCTGGGCATCGAATCTTGAACCGTTGGTGAAACATGTGGTAAAATCGTATCAGGAATATTTGCCCAAATTGGTCTATCCGATCAGGACAGGCTATCATGATAATTCGGCCTTTGGCCTTTCGCTGTCCCTGGACTATGCAAGAAGCACGGGAAATGTGACGTTTGAAAAATCATTAATGACGAATGCTTCTCGTTTATACAGTCAGGATAAGAGCTGCAACATTTCTTTTGAGCCAAGTGGAAGCGATTTTCTTTCTCCTTGTCTTGAAGAAGCCCTTTGTATGAGTATGGTGCTGCAACAGGAGGATTACCGTAAATGGTTAAAGGATTTTATGCCAGATCTGTTTAATCCCGATTTCAATTTAGAACCAGGAATCGTGAAAGATCGAACCGACGGACATTTGGTCCATCTGGATGGACTTAATTTTAGTCGCGCCAACTGTTTAAACGGTATCGCCAAAGCGCTGCCTGAATTAAGTTATTTGCATAGGTTGGCGAATAAACATTTAAAGTATTCTTTGCCCAATATTACAACCAAGGATGATTACATGGGGTCACATTGGTTAGGTACTTTTGCACTCTATGCACTATCAAAGCATTGATTCGGGGAGATTATCTTCTCCCCATTTATCCATTAGGTTTAATATTTCCTCGAGCGAACGGCCGAGCTCGGTTAATTCATATTCTACCTTTGGGGGAACTTGCTGGTATACAATTCTATTAATCAGCTTGTCATGCTCCAGTTCCTTTAATTTGGCGATCAGCATACGTTCAGATATTCCCACGAGTCTTTTCCGCAACTCACTATAGCGGAGTTTACCTTCATTTAGCAAATAGGAAAGGATATTGATTTTCCATCTGCCACCTATGGTGGCCAAGGTAAATGCAATACCACAACGGTCTTTCCAGTATAGCTCATTAATGTGATTGGTTGAATTCTCTTTTCGCGGGTTCATACAAACTTTTTTGTTGGTATCATACAATCTTGTATGTACTGTTATTCCTGCAAATTAATAAAGAAATTTGTAGGAAAGCAAAAAGTATAACATGGAAACGATTAAATCAGTCGCTCATTGGTTGAGCTATGCGTACTACCTTTATGTATTTGGATATGCATCATTATTCAAAGTTTTTCAAAAGAGCGCCATGATGCAAAGCATGCAGTCCCTGGGTTTTAATAAGACTTGGACGATCATTATCGGAATAGGGGAACTAATGGGGGTAGTATTGCTCTTAATAGGTTTGTATAACCCGCAATTTAAGAATGCTGCAGTGCTGCTGTTGTTTCCATTTGCGGTTGCTGCGTTTACGGCACATATGGCGCATCAAGAGTATCATCATTTCTACAACTCCTTGCTGATGTGTGTACTTAGTATTGTGCTGTTGGCCACAGACAAAACCTTTAAAATTATACTTTAAATCCTGCGTCAGCGTTAGCATGATCATTAGAAAATTAGGATTATTTTATGGCTTAATTTTCTAAAAATCCTATGTTTATCCGGAAGCAAGTGGTGCTGGAGATGCAAGAGGGAAAATAATGTGATAGACTACAATTATAAGCGGTATGGCAAGCCGGTCGATAGCCGAAAATATAGGAGCGACTTGATCGGTTGTAAATCGTGATTTGTGCTAATTTAACTCTGTTGATTTATGCTGGGATATTTTGTTTTTCTACCATTTTATTGCGTTGTTATTGGTATAAGTAAAGTTTTCGCGCTGTTTTTTTTAGATATACATTTTTTAGCAGGTTAGAAAAAGGCTATAAAATTCAAGATTTGTGCTACTCTACACGATCAAACTTATAATACATTTGATCTATCAATCCCATAGGGATGTTACATGCTATGTATAGGTATTTAAGACAACTTTTAATGGTTTTGTCCATTGTTTTTTTCTGTCTGTTTTTTACAGGTAAAATAAACAAGGATGTCTTTTCACATACTGCCTATAAAAACACCTCAAAAACGGCAATAACTTCTTCACAATCCCATTTCGATTTTTATGTCGGATCGATCGAAGAATGCTCGTTCGAATGGCGTTATGATCAACATTTAGCATATGCCGTTCGGCTCTGTACCTTGGGACTGATTCTACCAATTTTCTTGCTATTTGCGGATAAGAAGTCATGGCATAGTTTTTATGAACTCCAAAATAAATATCTATCGAACAGGCTGCCAGACAGGTGTATCCTATACCATTCCTTTAAAATTTTCGGTTAAATCCCTTTTCCTTTTCGTGAATATCATCGGTTGGGTCGACAGACGGCTATAAAACCGATTTAATAAATCATTGCTTGAAGAAAGCGGCTTAATCAGCTGCTTTGCTATTAAATCATTTATATGAACACAACACTTTACGCATTAGCTATTACAGCTATTACGATCAGTTTTTTTCATACTGCATCGGGCCCAGATCATTATCTGCCATTTATTGTATTGTCCAAATCGAAAAAATGGTCGTTGGGGAAAACCATATTATGGACTATTATATGTGGGCTTGGGCATGTTTTCAGTTCGGTCATACTGGGGATTATTGGCGTTTATCTTGGATGGCAGCTCAATAAGATCAGCTGGTTGCAGGACGTGCGCGGCAATGTTTCGAGTTGGGCACTATTTATTTTTGGACTTGGATATTTGATTTACGGGATCTGGAAAATGTCAAAGAAGCATTCTCATAAGCATTTTGATGTGATGGGTGATGAGGTGTATGTGCATGAACACACGCATGGGAAAAGCACATCAGGGCATCATCACCATCATCAAAAAACGAAGGTAACGCCTTTGGTATTATTTGCAATTTTCGTCATGGGACCATCGGAACCATTGATTCCACTTTTATTTTTTTCAGGTGCTCACCGCTCAATGCCAGAGGTGATTACACTGATTAGCACCTTTATCATCACAACAGTGGCAACTATGGTTGGGATGGTCTTGTTGGGAATTTATGGTTATAATTTGCTCAACACCGAAAAACTTGATCGATATGTACACGCTATTAGTGGTGCTGTCCTGTCAATTTGCGGTGCGGGGATGTTATTTCTGGGATGGTAATTTTTTAAATAGGATATGAACAAACATCAAATCACCTTTTTTATAAGCCTAATGGCTACTACACACAGTTATGCCCAGCAACATGTAATTCAGGGAACTGTGAAAGATAAGGATAGTAAACAGAGATTAGAAGAAGTCAATATACGTTACCAACGTGGAATAAAACATAGTCATACAGCATCGAATGGTACTTTTTCCGTACAGCCGGGAACATTTCCGGATACTTTATTGTTGAGCCGGATTGGCTATCTCGATCAGGTATACATCCTAAAAGAAGCGAAGTCTCCGATTGAAATCGAGATGCAAAAAAATGAAGTGCAGTTGAGTCAAATTCAGGTGGATGCATTCAATAGCAGTAAAACATTGAGCAAAGTTGATTTAAGTAAGATTCCCGTTAATTCGGCGCAAGATCTGTTACGAAAAGTTCCTGGGCTCTTTATAGCACAGCATGCCGGTGGTGGAAAGGCTGAGCAAATATTTTTGCGTGGATTTGATAATGATCACGGTACAGATATTGCCATTACTGCAGATGGCATTCCCGTTAATATGGTCTCTCATGCGCACGGTCAAGGATACGCAGATCTCCATTTTATTATTCCAGAAACGGTAAAAGACATTGATTTTGGCAAGGGTGCTTATTATGCAGACAAAGGCGATTTGAACACATCGGGTTATGTTAATTTTACGACCTTGGATCATTTGGATCATAATCTTTTTAAGGTTGAAGGCGGTTCTTTTGATTCCTGGCGTACCGTGGCCATGCTTAATCTGCTGAATAACCATGAGCAGAATAAATATGCCTATGCCGCAGGAGAGTTCAATTATTCGAATGGTCCTTTTGACATCAAGCAAAATTTTAGTCGTGTCAATCTATTTGCGAAATATAATCAGTGGATCGATGAGAAACATTATATCAATCTCCAGGGGTCCATATTCAGTTCGGGTTGGAATGCATCGGGTCAGATTCCGGAGCGGGCTGTTCGTCAGGGACTGATTAGCCGTTGGGGTTCGATTGATTCTACAGAAGGCGGGAATACATCCCGCATGAATTTGGCGATGCAATACCGTGCGCTGATCAGTGATCAAGAAAGCTGGGAAAGCAATGTTTACTTCTCGCGCTATAAATTTCAGTTGTTTTCGGATTTTACTTTCTTTCTGAAAGACCCCATTCATGGCGATGAAATAGAGCAGGTTGATAATCGATACTTGTACGGTATCGAAAACAAATACAATCGCCAATTTCATTTTGATCATAGTCAGCTTTCTTGGACATCGGGGTTTGGGCTCCGAGTGGATGATATCAAAGATCTTCAACTGAACCATGTCTATCAGCGCGACGAATTATTGGATCGGCTTTCGCATATTTCGGGTGTAGAAATGAATCTTCATGCCTATAGCAATCTGGATTGGCGTATTGGAAAATGGACGATTAATCCTGCATTACGTGTCGATCACTTGATTTTCAACTTGCATGATAAGCTGAAAAGTGATCCTGCAGGGCAAGAGGCTTCTGCAACAAGAATCAGCCCAAAGCTGAACTTTGGATATACGTTCAATCATAGCGCCCAAATCTATTTGAAAACGGGTATGGGATTTCATTCCAACGATATCAGGGTGGTGATGGAACAACAGGGAAAAGATATTATGCCCATTTCCTTTGGTGCAGATCTTGGCTTGATCTGGAAGCCAACTGATAACCTTTTTATTCAGCCTGCTTTATGGGGGTTATACCTGCAGCAAGAATTTGTGTACGTCGGGGATGAAGCTGTTGTAGAGCCTTCAGGCAAAACGAACCGTCTGGGGGCTGATTTGAGTCTACGCTATCAAGCTACTCCATGGTTATATTTTGATGGCGACATCAATTATGCGTACGCGCGGGCAATTGACCAACCTAAAGGCGAAAACTATATCCCGCTGGTACCTTCTTTAACAAGTACAGGGGGAGTATCTGTGAAGCTACCGCTCGGCATTTCGGCCAATTTGCGCTATCGTTATATGAATACAAAACCAGCGAAAGAAAATAATTCGGTACGTGCTAAAGGTTATTTGGTCAACGATCTCCTGCTTAACTATGGCGTGGGAAAATGGAATTTTTTGTTGCAGGCCCAAAACGTATTTGACACCAAATGGAATGAAGCACAGTTTGAGACCGAGACTCGATTAAGAAATGAACAACAGCCCGTTTCTGAATTGCATTTCACCCCTGGAACACCTTTTATGGTAAAAGCGGGCCTAAGCTATAAATTCTAAAGACTGGGCACGATGGTAGCTTTAAAATTTTCCTTTGTATCTTTAATAGGAATTATAAGTCCTTATAAATGATGTATTATGGAAAAGAGTAAGTTACTTCGAATGGATAATATGGGTATCGTGGTGGAGTCGTTGGACAACGCGATTTCGTTTTTTTCAGAACTTGGTTTACATTTGGAGGGAAGGGCACAGATTAAAGGGGAATGGGCAGGTCGAATAACAGGTCTCGGTGCTCAGCATGTGGAGATCGCCATGATGGTGACACCAGATGGGCATAGCCGATTGGAGCTTTCAAGATTTATTGATCCAGCGATAATTGCAGATCATAGAAACGCTCCGGTCAATGCCTTGGGGTATTTGCGGGCAATGTTTACCGTTGAAGATATCGATGATGTGCTGCGGCGACTCATTGACAATCATGGAGCTGTGCTGGTCGGGGAGGTGGTACAATATGAAAATGCGTATCGTCTCTGTTATCTAAGGGGAGTAGAGGGATTATTGATTGGTTTAGCACAACCGCTGTAAGGTAATCGATATGAACTGGTAAAAGACAGCTATAGGAATAATTACAAGGCAAGTGATAGGAATTGAATCTTTGTACGAAAAAAGAAAATTTAAGAAATTTCTATGTTTTACAAAATAAATAGGAAACTAAGACGTTATTGATACAAATACTTTTCATAAAATAGGTTAATATATGGCTAAGACCCTAGAGTTCCCCGCTCTAGGGCTTTTTTGTAATTATACGTCCGGGAATAACGAAATTTTGTACAATCTGTCTGGATCGCGTTCTTTCCTGATCAATAAAGCGAAATTTAGCTACTTGATGAAAGCCATGAGGAGGGCCTAAGAATCTATTTTTTAGATGCTGTTTTCAGCGATGAACTCGTCGTTATCACTGGTTTTGCAATTTTGCCCAAACTGGATATAAATTAGGCAATTTTTGAACATGTGGTCATTAGTATAATCACACATAAGACGAGTAATATAATAACAGATGTGGTGTAAGGCGTTCTTCTCATAATACTTTTTTTTACTTAGTAGTTTACAAAAGCCGTGCCTTTATTTTTAGAACTTGCAGTAAGTCTGGTTGTTGTAGCTTCGTGTCTACAAGGCGTCGATATGAATAAGGAAATGATATGTTTGAAAAGGCTTTTGCCGATGTCTTGTGCATCGATTGTGGAATTAATGGATCTGGTTCCTATTGTTCGTTTGAAACGATGTTTTTTTTGATAGTCTATAGACGATGAGAATACCCAAAAGCATTACAATCGTATAGGCAATAAACGCGATGTTTTCAGACTGATGTTCGCTACCCTTTGCAACACAACGCTGTCTGTTTGGTCACAGCGGCAGCGAAAGCAAACAACACCAGCGAAGCCACGTAAAATAATATTACTTTTAGGTATATGGTTTCTCTTTTCATTTTCTAACTGTTTGGTAAACGTGAATTTACACTATTTTTGAAGAAATAGTGAAGGTTATCTGAAAGAGTGGTGTGCTTTTTGTTTATAGGGGAGAAAGATTAGAGAAATAATAATATGAAGTATCCTTATTTAGGAATTAGTATGGTATGTGCGGCCCTAGCGAGCATGGCCAATTCAAAGGCTGTATTTGCCGGAGAGCAATTAGCTGTTCAACACATTGAATATGTGCAGGTAAATTCAGACTCATTGAAGGTTGAACAATTAGCAACAGCGCTGAGAAAGATGAAGCCTATCAGTTCGGCAGATTTTAAGGCAAAGTTCAAACCGGAAATCAACGGATTTAAGCTCACAGAGGTGACGGCTTTCGAGGATGCGGAGTCAGGATCTTACGCAACGGCAAACTATGTGAAGGGAGAGCAAAATATTTATTTGATGGTTACCGACGGAGCCGGTCCAGGTTCGGATCAGGTAAAGTTAAATTTGATGAACTATATCGACCTAAAATCAATTGAAGACCTAGGAACCAAAATGCAGGTTAAGCCTTACAAAGGTTGGCTGGCGTCTTTTGACTGGAGCATGTTTGAAAACGATGGTTTGACTAGCATTCAATATCTCGAATCAAATCGATTTGCAACTGTCTCTTCAGCAAATAATGTAGCAATTGAAGAATTAGAGAGTTTTTTGAATAGTTTTAGTCTATAAGAAAATTGGCACAGTCCCGGAACCTTTAATCAAAGCCGGGACTCAGTCCATCAAACCGATTTAATCCATTCCCCGACTGCTAATAGTCGTTAAATATCTATATCTTCCGAGCCTTTCTTTCCGTAATTTCCCAGATTATCCGCTCTATAGCTGCGCTTGTTGATGCAATATTTTATTGTTTATTGCTTATTTTTCTTATATTAGGTAATAAACCAGCAAATTGTGTCTATGTTCAATCTAAATCGGAGAAAATTTATTCAAGGAGCGGGAGCAGTCTTAACTTTATCCGCTTTGCAAGTTAAAGGTCTGTCGTTTAAAGATGCGATTAAAAATTTTCGGGTCGGATTGATCGGTGCGGGTTGGTATGGGAAGAGTGATTTGTTCCGTTTAATGCAGGTTCGGGATGTTGATGTTATCGCCATATGTGATGTTGACGACAACCATTTGCAGGAGGCGGGGCGATTAACTGCTGAGCGCCAGGTTTCAAAAAAGGTTCCAAAGCTTTATAGAGATTATAGGGAGATGCTCGCTAACCATAAATTCGATCTTATCCTTATTGGCACACCGGATCACTGGCATGCAAGACAGGCTATAGACGCGATGCGTGCGGGGGCTCACCTTTATTTGCAGAAACCCATCAGTGTGGATGTACTTGAGGGCGATGCCATATGGCGCGCGGCTAGAAAATATAACCGGAAAGTGCAGGTAGGGACCCAACGGCGGAGTACGGCGCATCTCATCGACGCTAAGAAGCGGGTGGTCGATAGCGGCCTGCTTGGTAAGGTTTCGCATGTGGAGATGTGCTGCTACTATCATATGCGGAAAAATGGTAACCCGCCTACACAACAAGTTCCAGAGTTCTTAGATTATGAGTTATGGACAGGACCGGCACCTTTACGAGCTTATGATGGTTTACCGCATGGCAGCTGGTGGCGAACCTTTATGGCTTATGGAAATGGGATAACCGGCGATATGGGAATGCATATGTTTGATACGGTACGTTGGCTTTTGCAACTTAAATGGCCCAAAAGCGTGAGTGCCAAAGGCGGTATTTATGTCCAAAAAGAAGGCAAATCGACGATTGCAGATACGCAGACCGCTCTATTTGAATACGAAGATCTTAACTGTGTCTGGCAGCATAGGACATGGGGAGCAGCAACAGACCCTGAATATCCTTGGGCATTTGTTATATACGGTGACAAAGGTACTTTAAAGGGAAGTGTGATAAAATATGAGTTCATTCCCATCGGAGAAGGTGAGACTATCCGAAAGGATGTTATCTTAGAAAAAGAGACGTTTCCTAAAGATCTGGAAGAGCATCGAATAGAACTGCATACAGCTCCGGCAACGCGACGACACATGCTCGATCTTTTATCAGCAATTGAAAATAATCACCTACCTGTAGCCGATATTGAAGAAGGCTATATCTCCACCGCAAGTTGCATATTAGCCAATTTGTCGATGCAGTTGAATCGGCCCCTGATTTATGATCCTACGCAAAAAATATGTATTAATGACCCTGAAGCAACTCAATTATTGCAGAGAGGGTATCGCAGTCCATGGCAACATCCGTAATAACAATATCAAGCGACAGATACCGGCAAATGGAAAAAACGCACCCGTCAAAATATGCCATGCATATGGACCGACTTGGCATTTATCAATATATAGAACGTTCCTGACCTAACGGCAAAGGGATCCAATAGATTAAACAAAATATGTTCAAGCTTAAAATTCTAAATTTCTACAGAATTCGAACCGTTCTTTACTCGATTAAAAGACGAGTAGACGATGAATATGAATTCGACGATAACCCATAATTATGCTAGGCTTAGAAAACCCTTGTTCTTTCTACCTATACTTCTATTAGTTCTGCTCATTCTATTTCTCTATTTTAATCATGCATTGAATGTATATGGCTATACGGTCATTCAGAAGAATAGCTTTTTCACAATAAATGCTTACCTCGGACAATATCCAAATCTTGAGTCTAATTTTACACAGTTTGGAGATTGTTTAATTAGCCTGTCACTATTGAGTGTTTTTGTATTATATGCGCCTAAATTATGGGAAGCATTGATATCAGCATCGCTAATTTCAGCTTTTTTTTCCATTGTTTTAAAAGTGGCATTTGCTGTGCCTCGACCTGCAGCGGTGTTTAATCAAACGAGTTTTTTGATTACTGGTAAGATGCTTCTTGGTAACAATAGCTTGCCTTCGGGCCATTCCATTACGATATTTACAACGCTGACCGTTATCATGTATGCTTTTATGCCGCAACGATTGAGTTATAAAATAATGTGGTTTTTTTGTTTAACATGTATTGGGTTAATGCTTGCTTTATCTCGCGTCGCGTTGGGAGCACATTATCCATTAGATGTAGTTAGTGGCTGTATTATAGGATATGTTTCGGGACTGCTCGGAATTTTTTTTAGCAGGGAATTTAAAATATGGAATTGGGTCAACGACCAACGGTATTATCCAATTTTCATTTTATTATTCCTCGTTTTCAGTATAGTATTGGTCAATAGAATAATTAATGATAATTTGCTAATATTTTATTTTACATTTATCTGCTTAATTAGTACACTTTATAAAACCATTACCGTTTATGCTAAAAAATAGCTTAAAACTAGTTCATTTTGTCCTTTTCATGAGTGTGTTGAATTTTATATTCTTCCATTTTCCATTTTATACTTTTGTTTTTAAAAATGTTGATTATAAAAGCTTTGGGGGCATTGTTCTCATCGGCAGTCTAATGGTTTTGATGCTGGTAATGAATGCTTTTGTACTTTATCTATTTTTTTCAGCCTCGCGTCGCTTCGGGAAATCGATACTTGTGTTGTTCTTTCTTATCAATTCAGTAGCCGTTTATTTTGTAAATACCTATAGCGTTATTTTGGATGAAACCATGATCGGCAATATCTTGAATACCCGTTATTCCGAGTCCAGCGGTTTCTTTTCCCTGAAATTGATCGTTTATCTCGTTTTTCTCGGTATTATTCCCAGTATCTTCATTATTAAAGCAAAAATAATAAAGGATAAACCAAAGAAGTTCTTTATCACTTCGTCACTTTCGCTATTATTTATCGTTATTTTAATATTCGCCAATGCGGCAAATTGGTTATGGATCGACAAGAATTCGAAGACTTTGGGCGCACTTGCCATGCCGTGGTCTTATACCGTCAATATTTCGCGTTTTTACATTCACGAACATCAAAAAAATAAAAAAGAGATTTTATTGCCAGATGCGACGATAACTGACCACAAAAAGACAGTGGTTGTCCTTGTTATTGGTGAATCTGCTCGAAGGGATAACTTTTCCTTATATGGCTATCAAAAGAATACAAATCCGCTACTTTCCAAAACACCCAATCTTTATCATTTTGACGCAACTTCTTGCTCCACCTATACGACAGCAGGAGTAAAATGTATATTGGAGCATAAAAATACAGATGATTTGTACGAAATCCTGCCGAACTATCTCTATAGAAATGATGTCGATGTGATCTGGCGAACAAGTAATTGGGGGGAGCCACCTGTACATATTAAAGAATATGAAACAAATGATCAACTTGCCACAAATTGTAAGGGTGAAGGATGTGCTTACGATGAGGTACTTTTAACAGGTCTAAAGGAGCGAATATCCTCCAGTAAAAAAGATAAAATTTTTGTTGTGCTCCACACAAGTACAAGCCATGGGCCAACATATAGCAAAAAATATCCCGCTCAATTCGAGCTGTTTAAACCTGTATGCAATAGTGTTGAACTCGGGAACTGTTCTAAAGAAGAGTTGATCAATGCTTATGATAACACCGTTGTTTATACAGATTATATTTTACATAATCTGATTGAGGATCTAAAACAATTGAAGGACTATAATAGTGCCATGTTGTTCGTCTCGGACCATGGCGAATCGCTGGGTGAAAATAACCTGTATATGCACGGATTGCCGATGAGCATTGCACCAAAAGAGCAATACGAGATTCCCTTTATTGTTTGGGTTTCTGATCATTCAAAACAGTTGAAACCAAATAAAACGTTGACCCAAAATCACGTATTTCACAGTGTGTTGAAATTTCTGGATATGAAAAGCCCTATTTATGATGAAAATATGGATATTTTCGAATAGACAGGATTGCGGGTACAGTTTGGTCTAAAACGGGATGGACTATGGCCAATCAGATCAATACCGGATGGTGGATAGGTTATGTTGAGCAAAAAGAAAAGATTTATTTCTTTGCAACGCGGCTTATTCAGGACCGCAAGTTCAATCGTCCTGATTTCTCGCGCTGCCGCAAAGAGATACGCGGAAAGTCTTTAAGGAGCTAAAAATTTTGCCCTAAACCTTAGGGCATTAGATATCAATCATCAAATTTTACCAGGACAATAGACAGATGGAAAATTTTAATCGAAAGAAGCATTGGGAAGACATATACGAAAACAAGCCGCTGGAATCAGTGAGCTGGTATCAGCCCAATCCAGAAGCATCGCTACATTTTATAGAGCAAGCTAACCTTCCAAAAAAGGCGAAAATCATCGATATAGGTGGTGGTGACAGTTTCCTGGTTGATTTCTTGCTGAAAGCAGGATTTGAAGATATTACTGTATTGGATATATCCAACGCTGCAATTGAACGAGCGAAGAAGCGATTAGGGGATGAGGCGACTAAAGTCAAATGGATTGTTTCGGATATCTTGGATTTCGTTCCCGACGCAACTTATGATTTTTGGCATGATCGGGCCACCTTTCATTTTTTGACTGTTCGCCAGGAGATTGATCGTTACATCAAAATCGCAGATCAATCAATTGCGGTGGGAGGTATTTTAGTCGTTGGAACTTTTTCTGAACAGGGGCCAAAGAAATGTAGTGGCATTACTATTAAACAGTATTCAGCACAATCAATAAGCGATTTATTCCAGACATGTTTTAGGAAAATTGAATGTATGACTATTGACCATATAACACCCTTCGACACGAAACAGCATTTTGTGTTTTGCAGTTTTCGTAAATAGCTGTCATAGCTGGGGCGAACGCATTTCGTACAAATAGCGCATCGGTGTGTGGCTCGAATCTGCCCCTTTGTGCTAATTTTTATTGGAATTTTCCAATAAAAGTTCTCCCCAGGCATTTAATTTCCAGAGTACTTCCACTAAACTTTTCCCTAAGGGTGTCAATGAATACTCCACTCTGGGAGGAAGCTCATGGAAAGATTGTTTACTTAAAATACCATCATTGACCATTTCGGCCAATTGTTGGTTTAGCACCCGTCTATCAACTGTTGCAATACCACGAAGCATTTCACTTGGGCGTTTTTCCCCTTCATTGATACGCCAGACAATCGGAATTTTCCATTTCCCGCTAATCGCATTGACGGCAAATTCCAATGGACATATTTTTTGTTTTATTGCTTTCTCTGTTATACTCATAAAATTGACTTTTTTGCCCCATAGGGATAATAATATGCGGTATTGTGATTGTGCATTTACTTTTAAAACTTTGCAGAAATAACGTACAGCATCATGAAAAATTTAGAACACAAAATTGCTAAATTAAATGCGAATTTAGCTAATCTTCGTCTTGAAATAAAGGAAATATTTGGCAGATCCATTCAGGATTTTCAGTCTGGCGATCTAACCGAAAAGAGCCTGCAGATCGGGGACAAGGTCCCGAATTTTAGTTTGATGAATTCGCTGCATAGCAAAATTGAGCTCGGAAAACTTCTGGAGAATGGAACGGTTAGCGTGGCCTTTTTCCGCGGCAACTGGTGTCCTTACTGTAATCCCGAGCTAAGACTAATATTGATGCGTTAATCATACAGCTATGAGCAAAGTACAACGTAAAGGGGCAAGGCGGACAGCTGATATTTCAATAGACTGCCTAGCCAGTCTGAACCGCGGTGAAATTGAAACTGCAAATCTTGTAGAGTGGCTAGCTGTTGACCAACGGCTTTTACTTGAGCACATTCTTCAGCAGAATGCGCGCATTCACTACTTAAAGCCAATCTTGCTGCTGTTGGAGCAGTTACAGAAACCGACGGTAAATTCCATCAATGAAACGATCGGACGTGCGCTGTTCGACATGATTACACAAAATCGTGATAATACCTTTCTGACAATATTATCCAATCATCCTGCAGATATCGTGCGTTGCTGGGCGACCTACGCGATTGGAAATGATAAACAGCTTGAAATTGAGGAACTGCTTTCATCAATACGTCCTTTTGCTGCAGATACACATTTTGGTGTACGAGAAATCAGCTGGATGGCCATCCGTAATAGGATAGCTTTTGATTTGGACAGGAGCATTACCTATCTGAGCCTATGGGCGATGGAGAAGGATGAAAATGTGAGGCGTTTTGCTACGGAGTCGACCCGACCGAGGGGCGTATGGTGTAAGCACATCGATCGGTTGAAGCAGGAACCAAGTCTAGCCTTGCCTATTTTAGAACCGCTAAAATCCGATCCTTCAAAATATGTTCGGGATAGCGTCGCAAATTGGCTGAATGACGCAAGCAAAAGCCAACCTGGTTTTGTTAGAGCACTTTGTCATCGTTGGGAAGAAGAAAGTAATACCAAGGAAACACACTACATTATTCGAAAAGCATTACGCACAATTTCGAAGTAAAAATTATCCGTGTCAGTATTCTGTTTTTTGCGTCTTTCTAGTTCATATTTAATTTTTTATGCAGTAGTTTATTTAGAATTATTAAAAATAATTTGAAATACTGTGTTAAAATACGTTACATTTGCATCTGTTTAGAATCATTTTAAATAGATATGCCTTTTTGTGCGCTTTTATTCTCACTTATGAAAAAGCTCTATTGGACTAGTTTTATTTTATTTTACACAATTGCAGTTGCGCATGCACAGTCGATATACATCCGGGGAAAGATCACTGATAGTAATAAGAAAGTCCTATTGGGAAGTACCGTTATTTTGGATCAGTTAGGATTCTCCAGTATGAGCGATGGGCGTGGTGAATATCGTTTAACCATCCCTAAAGAGCAGTATGGCAAACTTGTTACGCTATCGGTTTCCTACATTGGTAAGAAAAAAGTTGAAAGGACAGTCCTGTTAGATTCGATGCAAAAGATTGAAAATTTTTTGTTGCAAGATATGAGTCTTGCTCTTGAAGAAGTTGGGGTACAGGCGAAGAGAGGGGAGTTGAGCAACTCATCACTCGTATTTGATCGCGAAATGATTGAACGTTATCCGGCGCTAAGTTTAAACGATCTGCTGAACCGATTGCCAAACCGGAAGAATACAGCCCCTTCTGTGCAGGAGATGCAAAATCTGACGCTGAGAGGTGCTTTTAGTGAGACTACAGGACGATCGCGAGACGCGAATGAACTGAATAACTCCTTTGGTGTCGCTATCATAATGGATGACATGGTTTTGGGTAACAATGGAAATATGCAAGGGCGGAACGCTGGAATATTTGGCATGTCTTCCGCAACGAATGCAATTAGACCTTCAGATTATGGTTTAACCGGTCGACCGACAACGGGAAAATTCTATTCTGGAGAAAACGTGTTTAGCGGTCTGGATCTGCGTCAGATTCCGATAGAAAATATCGAACATTTGGAAGTTATTTCTGGCGTAGCACCGGCACGCTATGGCGATTTATCAAATGGTGCCGTTATTATCGAAAGGCAGGCAGGCAAGACTCCGGCTTTTTTTAGGCTTCAAGTGCGGAGCAATGCAACTTCATATGGTCTGTCTAAGGGAATGCAGCTCGGAAAGAAGCTTGGGACAATTAATGTGGATTTAGGTTATGTGCAGTCTTACGCAGACAATAGAGATAAGCTGAAACAATACGACCGCGTAAACGGAACTTTGATATGGACAAACTATTTTGGCGCAGATAAGCGTCTGAAACAAACCTTCTCAGGCTCTTACAATAAAGTTATTGATCAGGTCCGAAAAGATCCAGATGACCCACTCTCGAATGCCATTTCTTTTGGCGGCTGGGGTTGGAATGCTGCTAGCCGAACCAGTTACAAATTGGACCATAAATTCCTTAAAAGCATTAGTCTCAATGCAGGAATAAGTTCAACACTGCAGAAAACCTATCGGGAGTATTACTATAATGGTGCAGTCGTGCTTTATACCGATTCTGTGCAAACTGGAATTGTAGAAGGACAATATGCACCTGGTCAGTATACTGCGCTAGATCATGTGGATAATAGACCATTGAATTTAAATGCCCGATTGGAAGGAAATGCCATCGCAATTACCGGCGATATTATCCACAAAATAAACTTTGGAAGTAACTATAGTTATGACATCAACCGTGGAAAGGGGCGAATTGCAGATCCTTCTATTCCCAAAAAGGATCTTGGAGCGAGATCGGATAGGTATTATGATTTTTCATTAACAAACGCTTTGCAAAACCTGGGCTTGTATGCAGAGGATGCTATGCGGACAAAAGTATGGGGAAGGGATCTTAGCATGCGGGCGGGCGTTCGCTGGGATCTTATGAATGGTCACTCTTCCATCTCTCCAAGAACCAACATCAATTATTCACTTTCTAAATCAACTCAGATTGGGCTAGCATACGGCTTATCCTTCAAATCTCCTGGATTAGCACAACTATATCCCGGGCCTACTTTTGATGAAATTATATTGCTCAACTCTTATAATGGTAAGGTTGACGAAAGTATGGCATTGATTTACTTGCGGCGTTATGAAAAAGATAATAGCAATCTCAAAAGTAGTGTAGGGCAAACGCTGGAATCATCGTTTTCATGGCATAAGAATGGGCATCAACTACGTACGAATCTTTTCTATAAAAAAAATACGCGCGGAATCAACACGGTTACGGCTGATCAACTCATTGACTTGCCTACCTATTCGGCTACTGCGGTGCCCGGGGGTAAACCAATAGTTGAACAGACGGGGACGAGAAGCTATTTAATGTCCAATCTGTACTTCGCCAATAGTAATAAATCGTCCAATATTGGTGCGGAAGTCATGTATTCTACACCTAGAATTCAACAGATTATGACAACTTTCTCCGCTACTGCCGCATTTACCCTAGCCAATTCTAGTTCCAGTGCGCTGAGCCGTTTGAATTTTAATGCCGAAAAGACAGCGTTAGATGACGTTATCCTTGGATTTTTTCCGTCCAAATCTACCAAGAACTATTTAAGTCGAGCGCAGTTACGAAGTTCAACTCATTTTCCCGCTTTGCGTTTGATTATTGAACTGAGTGCAGACTGTGAATTATTAAACTACAATAAATCTAATTACCGAGATATTATTCCTGTAGGATATTATACACGTGATTATACGTATCATACCATTGACCAATTTGATATAAACAATCCGAAGCATCTCGAATTATACACAGCAAGGAAAAATGAAGCTGACTTGGTAAATATTGAAAACAACTACATCTACTGGAACTTTGGTCTCAATATGGCCAAGGAAATAGGCAAGAATATTTACCTGTCATTTAACGTCTATAATTTTCTGGATTACCAACCGCGCTTTTATAGGGAAGGAGCTTCTTCAGTGCAAGCCCCAAATTCATCTCCCAACTATGGCGCCCAACTGACTTATAAATTTTAACATAAAAACTAAACACAATGAAAACCCGTTACTTAATTCCTTTTCTCTTTTTACCTTTTATCTCCTGTAAAAAAGATAATACATCCGGTGTACAGCCGCTGGATATTAAGCTGAATTTAAAATATGCTTCTGAAAATTTTAATACCAAGTTGGACTTAAGCAAGGTTATTGTTAAGATAACCAATCTGGCAACAAAAACCAGTGCTACATATTCTTCGTCCCAAGGTGTGGTCAACCTGACTTCTATTATACCGGGTGAATATGATATTGATGCTTCTATTACGATACCCAAAGCGCAATACAACAGTTTGACAGGAGAATCAAGTATTGAAGACGTGACATTCAATGCTTCGCTGAAAAAAATCAGTTTAACCAGTTCTACGACTTTGGATATGGAATTGGTTGCAGGTCTATTGGGCGACTTTGTCATCAAGCAGATTTACTATGCGGGTTCTGATAATAAAGAAGGAGCGGTATTCAGGGATCAGTTTTTTGAAGTTTACAATAATACAGAACGTGTTTTATATGCCGATAGTCTTTACTTTGGCCGGTTATGGGGAAGGCAATCTCCGACCAGTCAATCCGATTACTATCAACCCAATGGCCAATTGGATTGGAGTAAATCTTCAGGAATGGGCGGCTACGAATCAGAAAATACAGACTATGTTTACTTAAGAGATTTATTTATGATTCCTGGCAATGGAAAGACCTATCCAGTGGAACCTGGTAAAAGCATTGTAATTGCGCAAAATGCGCTAAACCATAAAGCACCGTTTGTTGGTAATAATGGAAAAGAAGTAGCCATCAAGAATCCGGATCTTACAGTAGATCTGAGTAAAGCTAATTTTGAGGTTTATTTTGGAGATATCCCTGGCAAAACTCCTTTTGCAACAGATATTGACAATCCGGCTGTTCCCAATGTGGAGATATTGGATTATACGGGGAATGACTGGATATTGGATAATTTAGGACGGGATGCTTATGTTATTTTTAAGCACGCGAATCGTTCAGATGTGGAGAATTTGAAGAGCTATGCGGAACCGTCCATCAGTGTTCCGACTTCCACCGCAAAAAAATACAGACAGTTACCTGTCGGTTGGATTATGGATGCCGTAGAAGTACAGCCAAACACCAAGGACGCGAGAATTCCTAAAAAATTGACGGCGTCACAGGATGCAGGTTTTACTTTCGCACCATTAGGTGGCTATTCATCGCAATCTGTAATTCGCAAAACCGAAAAAACGAACAATGGAGTTCGTAAATTAAAAGATACAAATAATTCCACAGAAGATTTTATCGCGATAAAAGCAAATCCATTTGGATTTGGTGATTAATGAAAAACGGTTATTCCCAATACCAGCTTTTTCGTTGGAAAGCTGGTATTTTATAAAAAATACCTGAATGAAAAGTGTGAGATACATCATGTTATTTTTGGGGGCTTTCTTAGCCCACCACGCTGTCTTCGGGCAGAGTACGTCTAATTCTTTAGATTCAACAGCAGCTTTGACCTATTGGTATCAGCCATCATTTGTAATAATGCATGATATGGCCATACGAAATAGGGTATGGATTCCTGAGGAAATCAAAAATAGATCTTCTCTATTTGGTATTCGGCACAGCAGGGGGCAAGGGGACTTTAAGGCGGCGCAAGGAACTGATGGGCTCATTCAATCCCAATTGTATACGGAAGGGAAGACCGATTGGCGCAAAACTAGCTTTTGGGGAAGATTTTCATATGACCGCTCCGCAGAAGACAGTACTGCTTTGCGCCATCAGTCACGATGGAATGTCGATGCGCCATTGTATTTTGGTTCGTTGCGAAAAAATAAATACAGTCGAGAGACCTATAAGCTCAATGCGGGAATCCAAAGAGCATTCTTCGATGCTAAGCTCCCGATTTCCCTGGGCATCGATTATCGATTAGGCTCTCACTACTCCAATAATGATCCCAGAGGCGATATCAAAGATATGAACCTGCAGTTTGAATTGAGTGTTGGTCACAATCTGCCAACACTTTCTTATCATATTGCTGGTATTTGGGGATATGGTTCTGAACGGGTCAACGTGGGCTATAAAAATGACAAGTATACAACCAATACAGAAGACCCATTGTATGTCAATTGGATGATGAACGGTTTTGGAAGTGCGAGTGAGCGACTAAAAGAGATCAATTACAACGATATTATTCACCGTAAAGGCGTCGGCGCGCATATCTTGCTGAAACCCAATGATAGGAATAAGATCTATTTTAATAGTCGCTATCTAAATGAAGAACAATCATTCAGACGAAATGATAACTCAAAACAGACCTATTTGTCCTTAAATGATTATAAAAAAGATATCGGATCAATCGATTTTTTATGGAGCCGGCAGATGCATCGTAAGCGATTGCTAAGAGTAGCGCTGCAGGGACAAATTGAAAATGGACAGGATTTTAATTATAGTTATCTAGCAAATAACTACACCTATCGTCGGCATGAAATTTCGTTTAAAACTCAATTAGCCGTACATCAGTATTTGTTTGAAGGCCATGCTGGTATGTATAAGACCGAGAAAAAAGATGGTGTTAGTGGTAACCAAATGGAATTTGATCAAGTTAAACTGGGACTGGGACTGAATCGAACATTCCGGCTCGGCCAGTCGGCCGACATAATAGGAACAATCGGCTATACTAAACAATGGTCACCAAGCCATAATCTCTACGTATCTGAGTTGAATACAGGGGATTTTGGAAAGCAGATACTGTATCAAGATTATCTTTACGACACCGCTCCACGTAATAGCTGGAATATGTCCTGGGTATGGGGCACGCATCATGCAAAGAACAATTGGAGCATACAGCTCCAGATGGATTATCAGTGTAGGGGTAATTTGGTACCGATAGACTATACGTTGTCAAGTGTACCGGGTAAAAATTGGTTTCTGGGTAAATTGGGGGTTTCTTATATATTTTAAAATAGTTATCGTACTTGTTTATAAGCATAATTAAGAGAGAATGAAAAAGCAGTTTTGTGTATTGGCCACTATTGTTTGTTTTGTGGGTTTGCTTTCTATGAAAGATCAACAGCAAACCTTTGATGATGAGATACAGCTTTATTATCGACGGCCGGTGAGCGAATGGCCAAAACCAACAATTGATGTAGGGGCTCATTGGAATGAATTTAAGTCCCTACCCAAGATCGATACCGGCTATTTTTCTTTAATGGAAAAGCCTGATGTGAAGTTGGGGAAATATCTTTTTTTTGACCCCATTCTATCGGGAAGCAATCAAATATCCTGTAGTAGCTGCCACAACCCCCAGACTTCCTGGGCTGACAAGCTTACCGTACCAGTTGGTAATGATCATCTTGAAGGCACGCGTAATACGCCATCTTTGCTCAATGTGTATGCACGCAAGGAATTGTTTTGGGACGGTCGTGCTGGTTCATTGGAGGAACAAGCCTTGGGGCCTATTGAGGCTCATCATGAAATGGATATGGAATTGACAAAACTGATTCCCAAGCTAAAGGCCATTTCCGCATACAACAAATTGTTTGTGGATGCTTTCGGGGAAGCCGATTATTCGATGCCAGAGGTGCTGAAAGCCTTGAGTGCTTTTCAACGGACATTAACAAGTAGGCGAAGTCGTTTTGATGAGTTTTTAGATGGCAATTATAAAGTGTTGTCAGATCAGGAAGTTCGCGGTCTTCATTTATTTCGCACCAAAGCGCGCTGTATGAATTGTCATAATGGTCAATTTTTTACCGATGATCTGTACCACAATATTGGTCTCACCTATTACAAACGGAAATATCAGGACCTGGGACGATACGAGATTACAAAGGATCCTGCTGATGTAGGACGTTTTCGTACACCATCCCTACGTGACGTGATGAATACCGATCCGTGGATGCACAACGGATTGTTTTGGAATATGACCGGTCTGTTGAATATGTACAATAGTGGTATGCAGATGAATTCCGCTACTGCTGAGCAGAAAGCAAAAGATCCACTTTATCCTGTAACTGATCCATTGATGCAACCCCTAAATCTGACAAAAGATGAAATAAAAGATATTGAGGCCTTTTTGCACGCCATCACAGGGACTTCTTATCGTATGCGCCGTCCCGAAAGTTTACCGAGATAGATGACAGCCGAACAATCGTGAAGCTGTGTTTACATACTGTTAGACATGCTATATTGAGAGTGGGGCAACTTCAGGATAGCTTCTTACAAAAAAAGGTTATCCAGCTATTGGATAACCAATGTTTTAAACAGATACTGGTAGGGTGTTTATTTTTCCAAATATCGTGAATTCTAGTGACTTATAAAGAATTTTAAAAAGATGGACGTTTCTCTTTCTTTTAAATACGGCCAAGAGGTTGATATATGGTTACACTTTTCTTACTTCTCCTGTAAAAAAATAACCTGTATAGCCCATTTTATTCCGACTAATTTGTATCTTAATAAGCTGTATAGCCATCCGCAATTTCTTGTTTTAAGGCCTTAAATTGGGTTGTTAACTTGTTGGTCGTATTGGCTTAGAATCGCTATCAAAGGAATATTGCGACAGTTTTAAAAATAAGGAGAAAATACGAAATGAAAAAAATTATCGTCATTGCTATGTACTGTGTTGTGTTGTTTATGTCGTGTAACAATGGCGGTGGAGATAGGGAAAATGATGAGGTTGCTGAGGTTGCTCATAGCGGAATAGCCTCGGTCGTAAAATCATACTTTCTCTACCATGAAATAAAAAATGTAGACTATGCTATCTATATCAATGATGTATTGGCAGGACAATCTCACGAAAATACTGGTGTTCCGGGGCCCTATAAGCTAAACCCGTATATAACTTCATCGGGCAAGCAATTTGTAAAAATGATCATATCTGCCAACAGTCGAGAAAAAGAGATTACCCCAGAAATATTAAGAGAAATAGGTAAGAACGCAGGTATATATTTACTTCTAAATAAAGATTTTGAACATATTAGGGAACTCAAAAAACTGCAATTTCCACACATTGATAAGCCTGTTCCTTCCTATGAATATAGATGGGAATTTGAAGCGGAGTAGTCTTAGTTTTATGCTAGGTTTATATTACTATTTGATTGATCAGTAGAAAGGTATCATCGTCAAACATACTATTTTGATCTGCTTAAGTGTTGTATCGGCCATCAGAAACGGTGTAATGACACCATTCCACACTGGTCCAACTGTATGAATTACATATTTAGCGGCTAGCTTGCCTGCAGTTGTGATGACGGCTTCACCTACCTTGCAGACTCCTTGTTTAGCCACAATGTTACGGCATCCTTCCAGAATTTCCGGCCCACCGCAGCGATGAATAGTAACTACGGTTATTTTGTTGTTACTATGTGACGTCGGATTGATCTTAACTCAAATAAATGAAAAAATAATTAGCAGGTTTAATTGGGGTATCGCAGGATAGCCGTTGTATTCAATGCCTCGCTTTAAAAAAGTGAAAATAATATTGCGTAGTTACATAACTACACTTATATTTGTAGTCAAATAGCTACATAATAAAGAACGGTTAGTAAAAGAGCTGCTTTATTTTGGGTGGCAAGGATAATACCGGGTGTTGAAGATAGGAGAGGTGGCTAGGAATGTAAAGTAATTAACAGGATAATAAATAAATCAACGCATTATGAAAAGAAATCGGATAATTTATTGGATAGCAACCATATGGTTGGCTGTAGGGTTATTGTCAACTGCTATCATACAGATTTTTAAAATTCAAACAGAAGGAGCAGGTGGGATACAAAATATAGACCATTTGGGATATCCGAGTTATATACTTCCTTTACTAGGAATCTGGAAACTATTAGCCGTGGTTGCCTTGCTTTGGCCCAAAAGACCACTTTGGAAAGAATGGGCATATGCGGGTATTTTCTTTACGGCTACCGGTGCCTTGTATTCGCATATTGCATCGGGAGATTGTTTCGCTTTAATGGCTCCGGCACTATTATACATTATTCTAATTGCTACTTCTTGGTATTTCAGACCAGCCGATAGGAAATTCGATTAGAAATTGTGTTGAAATCTGTGATGAATTTAATGAGTTACCCGAAAATATGTACTGGGTGAAAAATCCATCAGGGATAGTATTTAATTTGCTTTAACCTTTACTCTTCAGGTGAAATATAGTGATCTCCGGTAGTATCCCAACTCGGCTTGGATAATCTAGATAACCGAAGCCAACATTTACGTACAGTGCCTGATGCTTTTCACGGTACAGGCCTGCCCATTCGCGGTAAGCATATTTGACCGGACTCCACTGATAATTCGGGTTGTTATAGCCGAATTGTCCCCCATGCGTATGCCCGCTGAAAGTCACGTCGATTGTGGGATATTTGGGTAGGATCTCTGCGCGCCAATGGGAGGGATCGTGTGAAAGCATCAAATTGATAGGCGAGGATTTATCTACTTTAGACATAGCCAGATCGATATTCCCATAATTTTGTGGATTATTTGCGCCCCAATTTTCGACGCCTATAATCGTAATCTTTTCGTTATTCAGTACGAGTTCTTTCGATTCATTGAGAAGTAGTTGCCAACCCAGTTGTTGATGAATGGATTTGAGATTTGAAAGGTTTTGTTGTTTGGTCAAATGCTTGTGATCAAAGAAATGATGTCTGTTAAAATGATAATCTCCATAATCATGGTTCCCGAGGATAGAGAACGTACCTAATGGAGCCTTCACTTTATCAAATATGGATAAATAATCTTCCATTTCAGCAGCAAAATCATTGATTAGGTCCCCGGTAAAAAAGATTATGTCAGGGTTCTGTGCTAACAAAAGGTCAATCCCTCTTTTTACAGCAGTTGAATTAAATAGACTACCTGCATGTATATCGGAAATTTGGGCTATAGTAATTCCTTCAAATGATTTCGGTAAATTAGGTAAAATTAAATCGAGGTGGTTGACCTGGTACTTATACAAATTGAAGGCAAATCCACGTGTAAGTGCAACGATGGGGACACTGGCTAACAGGAGACCACTTTTGACTATAAAATCTGATCTTTTTATGGAGGGTAGATTTCCAATTTGTTTCGGCAAAGATTTAGTTTCTTTTAATCGTTTGTTTATTACGTTGAAAATATGCACAACCGCATCAATACCAATAAAAAAAAGACAGATTATCTTACCCAATAGCAACGAAACTGGAAAAAATACCAAACAGGCAGATTCAAAACTAGTCCATCTAAAAAATAAATTAAGAAATATGGATAGGTAGGAAAGTATACTGATAGACCACCAGACTATGTTCAGTAGCTTTCGATTGGATTTCCAAGTTGATAATGACCGTATTCTTAGAAATATTAGAAGATCTAAAAAAATGAATAGCATTAAAATTTTTAGATAGGCATAGAATTGTTGGATCATATTCGAAGTCTAAAATTGAATCTGGCATATTTGGAATGAATAATTGGATTACCAAATCTAAAATAGCTGTTTTTCTCCATAATCATAATTTCAGTTTTAAATTATTTTCAAAGCTGATGACTATTAGCTTTGGAGCTATAACCTCCTTTCGCTTTGTGTCATATTATTGACGAATGTGGTGCCACAGATGTAGGGTAGAAGTCTTAAATTTGTCCCTATTTGCAGTGGATTGTATGCTATTAAAGAGATTTTAAATTATGGGAAAACGAAAAGAAAATTCAACCAATAGGATTAATGAACAGTATATTATTGAATGTGATTTAGCGTATGCTGTATGTAAGATCGGTGGCCGATGGAAGCTGTTGATACTTGCTAAATTACAGCATGGCAAGCTGCGGTTTGGTGAGATTAAACAATTGATTACAGGGATTACAGATCGCATGCTCACTTTGCAGCTCAAAGAGCTGGAAAAGCAAGGACTGGTTAAAAGGATTGCTTACGCGGAAGTGCCCCCTCGAGTGGAGTATCAATTGACTGAAATTGCGGCAGAACTTATCCCTATTTGGTGTCAGTTGGAAAAATGGGGCGCCAAGCACAAAATGATAACATAAAGACGGCTTTGTTTTCAGCACTGATTTTTTATCGATACCTAATTCAAAAAAGTTTAGTATAGCCACAATGGAAATTTACACTAGGATGGTCTCTGAAAGATTTTTATTTCAGAGAACCGGCCTTGCTTTAGGTCCCACTTATATTCGAATGCAATGGAATAACCTAAAGATCTAATTTTCCACACCTGGTCTTTTTCATGTCCAACGATATAGTGTAAAAACCCTGACATCGCATTTTTTCCAATTTCTTCAACATCTTGATTAAAGGGGATAATGCCGTTTGAAAATGAAAATAGCTGCTGTGCAACTTCATCGGGTTGCAAAATATGGTTTTTTAAGGTTTTTGTCAATTGTATATTTTCATCGGAAGATAAGTGCAATTCTTGCCAGTTCGTATCCAAATTGCTTGCTTTTTCCAGATCCTTGAGTATTTCATTTTGAACTTTTATGAAGTGGGGCTGATTTTTTAGGTAAAATGTACCTAATCGCTTATCAATAGTATCTTGCCATTCTTGAGGGCTGAGTTGTTGTATCCAAGTTGATGAATAGCTGTTCCAGCGTATTTCATCCATTTCCTGGTAGAGTTTCTCTAATTCATTGGCTGGTTTCTGGGGCACGAACGGAATCCCAAGTCGTAAATATTCCACTTTATTGGGTAGCGTATATTCCGAATTTTGGATAACCATCGTTTGTAGATTAAGGTTGAACTTAAGCATATAAAGCTTATTTACTAGCCAAATTTGCCAAACCTCCTCCTTTAATTGTTTAGCGAAGACTTGATTTCCAAAGGCATAAGCTATTGTAGATTCGTTTGTTCCTATGTTCGATTGTTGGTAAATCATAGGTTGTATAATTCCGCTGATAAGTCGCGCTATTTCGATAGGTCGATAACACTGTAGCAAGGTTACTGTCGTGAATTGTGGGGTTTCCAACATTTTTGACAGTTCCTCAGGAGGCTTGCTATCAAAAATAAATGCATTAAGTGCTGTTGGTGGAGCCTGTATTTTTTCAAAGTATTTTTTGCGCAATCGTGTTAAGCCAGTATGTTCTTTATGAGCATACGCAACGATCGGGTTAAATAATGCATTTTGCTGTTCGGTCGTTAAGGTCGAATCCGTTATTTTACTTCCTATTTCAGTAATAAACTTCAAAAATTCCTTTTGCGTCTTTTCCTTTTGATTCCTCAGTTGGCGATCAAAACTCTGGCCTGTACAAGTGAGTGCCATTAATACGAAAAGTACAGTTGACAGCGCTATTTTTGAATATATCATGTGCTGATAGATTTTATCTCAATGTTAGTATGCAAAGATCGTCCTTTTACTTAACATGCATATCATCTAAAATGTTTATGCTAAAGTTAGCTTAGATAACGAAGGAATATTAATTTATTACAAACGATCTTTGGTTAGAAGCTGTTTGGTTTTTAGAGACATTTGGATTGGGCAATTCCAATCCATTCGTACCGGGTCAGGGAAATTTAAACCATTATGGACAATAAAAATAAGGAACAAATGACGACAGCATATTTGCAAATTGTGTTAAAAATGAATTCTTCCAATAGGGGGGAATTGACAAGTACATATAATAAGTTCAAAGATTTATTTCGAGAACAAATAAAAGGAGCGAAAACACAAGAGTTACTCTTCAGCGATGAGGATATACAGCTCTTATATGGCTTTGATACTTATGAAGATGCTGAGGCCTTTTTGTCAACAGAATTATACAATAATATCATCCTCGTTGCACTAAAGCCACTAATAAGCAATAATCCTGAGATTAAAATATACCATGTGGCATAAAGATAGCGTAGGCAATGCCTTCATATGTAGATGACCTTATATTAATATATAATGAAAATAGAGTTTCCAGAATTGTTACTGCGCGAAGTCGCTCAAAATCTCAAAGATGCTAAAGATCGTATTGCCGTTGCTGAAAGTGTGACAGCGGGATTGTTGCAGTTAGCCTGTTCACAGATGGAGGGAGCAATGGAAGTTTTCGCTGGGGGAGTGACCACCTATACGATTAATGCTAAGATAAAAATCCTAAAGGTGGATGCAAAGGAAGCCGAAAGATGCGACTGCGTATCTCCGAAAATTACCGAAGAAATGGCACTTGCAGTAAGCAACCTGTTTGGTACAACATGGGCTATTGCCACAACGGGATATGCAACAGCGGTGCCCGAATCAGCTGGTAAATTGTTCGCCTATATTTCAATTGCTGAAAAGGACAAGATTATATCTACCGAAAAAATCGAACTTCAATCGAGTGCCAAAATGGAAGAAGCGCAGGCCATTTATACCATAAAGGCATTCGAAACTTTAAATAGGCTATTACGACTAAATAGGGTAAGTAAAAAGTCAAGCCAATCCGTTTGAGAATTGATTACCCGAAAGGCTGTTGAATTGGATGGGGATGTACATAAAATAGCAAAAAGGAAGGGCTGTCCACGTTAATCACTGCCCTGAAAAGTTAGACTCCTCGGACAGCCCTTTAACTTTATGCTTCTCTTTTCAAATCAAAAGAGAGGTATTTTTCATAATCAATTAAAGATCTCACCGGTGTTGTTACTCCATTTAGAAGTTCGATATACATTTTTGCTACGTTTTTCCATACAGTTTGTTCTCCGTAGCTGCGTGCTTTGAAACGATGCCAAGCGAGTAGTCGATGGGAGGTATACAATAATTTGATGTTGCCACGCATGGATTCTATGTCGTTAAATGGGGTAAGAATGCCACGATCATCTTTCAATAAATCTTTGGCATGCCAGTAAGGAGTGGAGATAACTGCAGCTCCCGCGCCTACTGCAAAAGATAAGGTTCCACTGCTTATTTGTTGTTCGTGAGGGTATGGGGATAAGTATATATCGCATGCTGTCAGATACTCTTTAAGTTCTTCATCCGTTAAGAATTTATCAATAAAAACAACTTTATCCTGTAAACCTAGTTGATCAACTAAATTTTGAAGTTCGAATCGGTAAGATTCACCTTCATGGGCAAGCACATTGGGGTGTGTTTTTCCAACAATCAAGTATTTGAATCCAGGAAGATCGATACCCGACAGGGATTTTATGGCATATTCAAGCCCTTTACTTCTTCCGATTAAACCAAAAGTCATCATCACAAAGTTTTGCTGTAAATTCAACCTGTACTTGGCTAACCCCTGATTATAGTCAAACTGCGGCACGCCATGCGGTATAACTTTAATTTTATCCGTAAGAGCCGAATCAAATTGCTCCCTTAACAATTCTACTCCTTTTGGCGATAGGCTGACAACCACTTGAGATTTTTCCAGAAGTAATTCCATAATTTCTTTCTGCTGCAATGAAGGGGTTTGCAGAATAGTATGAAATACGGTTAATAATGGTATAGTAAGATTGTTGGCGATTTGTGTGATGAAAATACCGTCGGCACCACCAAATATTCCAAATTCATGTTGCACAATACAATAATCATATTCCTCATTGATGATACGAGCTGCTTGATGATAACTATCAAGTCGATCCCGAAAGATGACAAAGCGTACAGATTCATTAAAATTCTCTAATCCATGTTTAGATAAAGCGATGATGTCAATTTGTACAGTAGGATCGAATTCCATACCTTGTTTAAGGTCTTTCGTAAAAGTTGCTAACCCACATTCTTGAGGCGGACAAGTACTGATGATTGCTATTTTTTTCATATGATTTAACCCTCCTTTACTGTATTTTGTACTTCTTCAACTGGAAGATCCAAAATGGCCATTAGCAATAAATAGTAGCCTTTTTCCAAACCTATTTTTTTTGCTTTCTTTTCAATATTTTCCATATCCGTACGCTATTTGAGTGTAAATTCTTTTGATGTAATTGAAACAAAATTTATACCTAAAGGATGTTTATGAAGCTTTAACCGTAGTTTTTGAATAGAAATAGCGTAGGGTAGCTAAGGAACTTCCGAAAAATACAGGTTAAATACGTATTTATAGCATTGGAGAAATGAATTTATCGTCGTATCACTTAAATAGTCATTTAATCCCATACGAATTTCATAAATAAGTGCTGTTTTGCTAAAGGTGTTCAATTTTCCTCGCTTAAATTTTTCTTAGCAGTTTCAAACAATAAAGAGGTTCCTTTGGTTGTTTATTTAAGTTAAAAAATGAGTTCATGAAAATAGCCACCTATAATATTAATGGTATCAATGCGCGTCTACCGGTCTTGCTTCGCTGGTTGGCCGAAGAATCGCCTGATGTTATATGCCTCCAGGAGTTGAAATCTCCGCAGGAACGTTTTCCACTGAAAGAAATTAATGCCATCGGATATCATGCCGTTTGGCACGGTCAAAAAAGCTGGAATGGGGTTGCGGTTCTTTCCAAATATGAGATCGAAGAAATCTCTAGAGCGCTTCCAGGTGATGCCGAAGATGTTCAAAGCCGTTATTTGGAGGTTATGATCCAGCAAGTCGCGATTTGCTGTCTTTATCTTCCCAATGGGAACCCATTTCCCGGGCCCAAATTTGAGTATAAATTGACGTGGATTGAGCGCTTAGCTAAGCGGGCCAAAACGTTGCTTAGTATGGATATTCCAGCGATACTCATCGGCGATTTTAACATTATTCCAACCGAAATGGATACCTATAAACCTGAAAAATATGTCAACGATGCATTGTTCAGAAAGGAGGTTAAAGAGGCTTTCAGTCAACTTCTTGAAGCGGGCTGGCAGGATGCGATTCGTCAGCTTTTTCCGGATCAGCAGGTGTATACGTTCTGGGATTACTTTCGTCAGGCTTATAGTCGAAATGCCGGTTTGCGTATAGATCATATCCTATTAAGCCCTTCAATTCAGGATCGTCTAATTGAAGGCGGTATTGATCGCCATGTTCGCGGCTGGGAAAAGAGCAGCGATCATGCCCCTACATGGATTCGGTTACGGAATAGCAGCAACAATGGCTAAAAAGATAAATACCAGTGCTGGATTGTTATTGTATAAATTTGAGGCGCTAGAAATTTATTTTTTCTTAGTACATCCTGGTGGTCCCTATTTTACGAAAAAAGATGAAGGCTCTTGGACAATCCCTAAGGGAGAAATCGATTTGTATGAAGATGAACTTGAAGCAGCCAAAAGGGAATTTATTGAAGAGACAGGCTATCTTCCCAGCGGAAATTTTATTGCGCTACAAGCTATTCAACAGAAAGGAGGAAAAATAGTTAAGTGCTGGGCAATTGAAGGAGATATAGATCCTGCTGATCTGGTAAGCAATACCTTTGAAATGGAATGGCCGCCGAAATCCGGAAAAATGCAAACTTATCCAGAAGTAGATCGCGGAGGTTGGTTTACATTTGCGGAAGCTAGGAAGAAAATAAACGAACGGCAGATTTCTTTTTTGGAGCAAGTGATTGCTCATGAGAAATGTTAATTTTTTCAACACCATTTTATTTTGCAAGTGCTACCTAATAGACCTCATTGCTTTAACTTTCGCTGTATTATCATCCGCTACAAACTTCTGATAAATTGCTGTTTCCATTCCATATAGAGCGATCTTGCCTTCACTATTACTATGAATCCCATACCCATAGGTTTTTGTAAGCGGGGAAGCTCGCAGGCAAGCTTGTCCTCTTGAGAAAAAAACTGCTCTTGCTTCAGGATACTCATCTGGCGTTAGATCCCTTCTTTCCGCATAGACTTGGAAAATAATATCGTCAGATGTATACTGATAAGGTGCAGAGGCGATTAATTCATATTGTCGTTCAGCAACGGTTTTATTGCTTTTTGATGGTGGAATAGTGCCCTTAACTACTTTGGTATCTGCAGCAGCTTCAATCAATGTGTTAAAATAATTGGTCGAATGGATTTTCATAATTTTCATCTTTCTTTAATCAATGGAGCCGTAAGGATAACAACAAAAATAATAGGATATCTTACGATTTGAAAGTGAATCGCAAAATATCCTATGATTTATTGATTATTATGCTCGTATGTTCTAGAGCGCAGCTTTAATAGCGGCTAAACAATCCGATTGGTATTTCATGATGTTATCTTTATCCGAAGCAGATATTTTTCCGTCAGCAAGACTTTTTTCGATCTCGTTTTTAATATCCAACAGTGATTTCTCTTTATCCAACGCTTGATCTGCAGACTCTGCATTGATGCGATCCACCCAAGTTTTACCTAATTTTGTATAAAGCTCCTTGGCTTTATCATTGGAAAGGACAGGGGCTGTCACTGAAGCAATGGCTGCATTAGCCGCCGCTTTATCGGAATAAACAACGGCTTCTGCATCTTTCGTCGCAGCATCTTCGGAAGTTTTCATTGCCTCTTCATTGGCGTCGGCTGCTTTTTCCTCCGCATGCTCCATCTTCTCAGCCGCCTTTTCCTGCGGTGTTTGATTATTACACGAAACTAAAATCGCTGCGGTAGCTAGTGAAGCAAGTAATGTTTTGTTTGAAATCATAATATTTATTTATTTAGTGATAATGTTTAAATAACAAGATTTATTTGTAAATAGTTTTAATTTTTATTTTTTTATAGTTTAATATATCCCCTATATTAATGATATATTGCTAACTGCTTTTGCATGGTCTTTCGAATAAAATGAATGCGTGTTTTAATAGTACCTTCAGGCATCTGCATATATTCAGCGATTTCATGATATTTATAACCTTCTAGAAACATGTTGAAAATTTCATAATTATCTTCGGAAAGCTGACGCAATGCTTTTTGGATATCATCCTGGATAAATTTGCTGCTGCTTAAATTTGTTGAAACAGAATCCGCACTGGCTAAAGCTGCATACTCATGGTGATAGTTCTCAGTACGTTTTGTTTTTCTGTAATGGTTAATATAAATGTTGCGCATAATCACATACAACCATGAGCCCACCTTAGGATTATGGATAAGCTTTTCGATGGATTTTAATGCATTAACCATGGTGTCCTGTATAAGATCATTTTTAATCTCCGGATCTGAAGTAAATTGCGAAGCGAAATTTTTGAGTAGGCTTCTTTTTTCTTTAAAAAATGAGTTTATCTCGATGTGCTGCATGTTGTTATTTTCTAAATGTTACGGCAATTATAGAACAACAACAGTGCAGATTTTAGTCAAAATGCTGCGTGTTGGAACGCTGAGACGATCTTTAGGTAAATATTACGGAAGATGTAATTTATACTTAATATTGGTTATGACTGCTCATTATCAGTATGTTATATTCACTGTGTGAGTCGCGCCAACATAATCAGCTAAGGATTTAAAACCGTATTAAATTTTTGCGATTGGAATTTTCTCGGTAATGCCCCAAAGTACACGTTATTTATACGCTTATCTCAGGTATTTCATTAAAAAACGAAGCCATCACTTGTTACACTAATGTGCGTTCATGAAGGGAGCGCGTACTGTTAGATTCCTAATCTGTGTAAAAAGCTGGAGAATCTCTATGTTTGGGGCTACATAGGCATCAACAAACCGTTGACATCGCTTCGCTTCTTTTAGCTGAGTTTGATCCACAAGAACAATAACGATCAGGTTTGGATAGCGATTATTTAGAAGCGAAAAGAAAAGGGCGGTATCTTTAAATACCAAACGATAATCGAGCAGCAGCAATTCAGGCTTTTCATTAATGAGAGAATTGCTGCTAATAGATTCAAGAGATGCTGCTTCCAGGACAACCCTTGCGGGACTTTGTACATGTTCAGAAAAAAGGATGCGATAGGCAAACAACTGCTTTCTTAAACTCGTAATAATACCGATATTGATTTTTTCCATAACTAACGATATTGTTGTTGTTTACAAGCCTGCAGTATCTATATTTCATTGCTCCTTTATTGGGGTGTAGTTGAAATAATATTTGCGGAATGGCATTTTAAACTTGCGCCAAAACTCCTTTCCGCCTTCTCAATTTCTTTTTCACTCACAATTTTTCGAAGCGACTGACTTGAAAATCGGTTTTTGTTCTTGGTATAACAAATTTCAATTCCCTCTGAAATACAATAATCTCTGCCTGAAAAATCAACCATCTTATAGTCTTCCCCTATAAAGAATTTGTGGACAGGTAGTGACTGAAGCATATCTGTAATGTCGTGATCCGATTCAAAAGGGATGATTTCATCAACAAACTGACAGCCTTCCAATTTGATGAATCTTTCGACCATGGTCTGAGCCGTGTCATGGCCATCAGCTTCCTGTACATTTGAATCAGTTTTAAGTCCCACAATGAGATAATCACACTGACTCTTCGCTTCCTGTAGCGCAACGATATGGCCTACATGCAACATGTCAAATACGCCGAAAATAATACCTATAATCATATTTTTACTATTAGTTTATGCATTTATGCGCTTTAACGCGTAATTAGCCCCATCGTTTATACTGACTACGGCGCCCTTACTAGTGTTTTCCTTCGATGCAATTATTCTTCGCAAAGACGAACTCGAGAACCTGTTTTCCCGTCTATTGAAATAAAGTCGTATCCCTTTTTCTTCGCAATACTGTCTGCCTGTAAATGCCTTATCCATATATTCATCACCCAAAATGCGAACATGTATTTTGTATGAACGTAAAACATCTTCTAGGTCCTGCTCAGTAGCGTAAGGGATAATCATATCCACATGTTTACATGCCTTTAATTGCATATAGCGTTCAAATACCGATTGTGTCGGCTTGTTTTTTTCTGGACGATCCAGCGTTGGATCTGTCTGCAGACCGCAAATCAGAAAGTCGCACTGTTCTTTGGCATCTTCGAGCATCTTAATGTGACCTGCATGAAGCAGATCAAAAGCGGAAAACGTAATTCCTATTTTTTTCATATTATAATAATTTAAACTGCAATTATTGAAGAAGTACAGGTAGAACGCAGCTCAGAAAGATTCGTTTTAATTTTAAATTATTTTTTTGCCTTATTATTTTCAACACCCTTCCATCTCATTTCAACTTCCCTTTTTTGAAAAACGATTGAACTAAAATGGCTGGCTGGCGTTCTGAACTAAAATGAAATCCAGCACTATGCAGACGAATAGAAATGTATCCATTAATAAGCCAAATACAACCTACAGAATTCAATTTCATAAAGCGTTTAACTTTGCTGATTTTAAAGCCATAATTCCTTACCTGCTTAATCTTGGTATAGATACGATTTATGCTGCACCTATTTTACAATCAACGCCGGGGAGTGTCCATGGCTATGACGGTGTTAATATGCATCAGATAAATCCAGAATTAGGTACACTCGACGAGCTCAGGGCTATTAAGAAACAATTAAGAGAATCCAATATCAAATGGATTCAGGATATCGTTCCAAATCACATGGCATTTCATCCAGCGAACGAATGGCTCATGGATTTGCTGGAATTTGGACAGTCATCAACATTTAGCCGTTTTTTTGATACCTGCTATAGTTCTAATTTATTTGAGCAAGGAAAATTAATGGTACCTATATTAGCAAAGACTTTGGATGAAGCAATATCAGACAATGAAATTACAGTCGTTTCTTCCGATGATAGTCTTCGACTTTCTTATCAAGGAAATGTTTATCCAATTTCACCAGAATCTTATGGCTTTATATTGGGCGATTATTTACGGGACACACAAGCCGATTTTAGCGGCCTTTTGGTTCAGATAAATACCGCTCAAGCCAATGGAGATAACGAAGAGTGGAAGCAGTTGCGAATACACATCTTTAAAGGTCTCTCAGGCGAGATACTTACGTCTACGCTGCAACGCTTTAATGCGGATCCCGATCGTATTCTTGAATTGGTAACTAGTCAGAATTATGAGCTTTGTCCTTGGTGGCATACACATCAACGAATAAATTATAGACGTTTTTTTACGGTCAACGAACTAATTTGTTTAAATGTGCAGGACGAAGAAGTATTCAAGCAGTCTCATGAGCTAATCAAAACACTCGTTGACGAGGGGCTGATTGATGGACTCCGCATTGATCATATCGATGGACTTTATAATCCCACAGCCTACCTCTACAATTTGAGAAAATATATCGGTCCGAAAACGTATATCGTCGCTGAAAAGATACTGGAGAAAGGAGAGAAGCTCCCGATCGACTGGCCTATACAGGGAACAACGGGCTATGATTTTTTATCAGTTTGTAATAATGTATGTTCCTGCCAGTCGGGAAAGAAAATATTGAATAACTATTATCGCAAAGTTACTGGCGAAAACTTATCAATTAAAAAAGATCAATATGCAAAAAAATGTAAGATTCTTACAGATCAGATGCAGGGAGAGGTCGACAATCTTGCCAAATCGTTAGCATCGCTTCTAGGTGTTGCTGACCAAGAGAAGCGGGATGCGCTAAAGGATATTTTAAAGTCCTTTATTGCACTTTTTCCGGTCTATCGGCTTTATGATGATTGCTTTCCATTGTCAATAACGAACTTCGAACTTGTATCTTCACTTTTTGAAAAGTTGATGAAGAACCCCGAGCTCGACCAAGAGCTGGTCGAGCAATTCCGAAATCTGTTTCAGCAAGCGCAGGTAGCTTATCAATCGCCGAACCAAACTGCTTTGGCCGATTTCTTTCTTCGCTGCATGCAATTGACTGGGCCAGTAATGGCAAAAGGGGTGGAAGATACATTGATGTACACCTACAACCGGTTTATTGGACATAATGAAGTGGGTGACCATCCGCAGAATTTAGGGCTTAGTATCAAGCAATTTCACCGATTTATGCAGGATAGGCAAAAAGATTGGCCGCTGTCAATCAACGCCAGTTCAACACACGACACCAAGCGGGGGGAGGATTCACGGAGCCGTCTTTTGGTCCTGACTGCTATGGCGCAAAAGTGGGTAAAACAACTGCGCATTTGGCAGGATGTGGTCTGGAATGAATATCGAAAGGACATTCCGCACCCAAATGATGAATATTTCATCTACCAGTCTTTGGTCTCCTCTTATCCAATGGAGAAACAGGATGCGAAGGCAAATACAGCATCATTTGAAGAACGTTTTTTGGACTACTTGGTTAAATACCTTCGCGAAGGTAAAGAACGCTCAAGCTGGGAGAATCCAAATTTAGTTTATGAAGCTTCAGTTCGGGACTTCGCTTCTTTTTTGCTGGACAAAGACCGTCCTTTTTTTACGAGCTTTTATCAATTTATTGAGGCAGTCGCTGATTATGGGATATTGAATTCACTTATTCAGCAAATTTTAAAGTTTACTTGTCCTGGTATACCCGATATCTATCAGGGATCAGAACTTTGGAACTATAGCTTTGTTGATCCCGACAACCGACGACCTATAGCTTATGAATTAAATAAAGGTCTCCTCGACACTATCGAAGAGACAGCCAAAGAAGAGCGAATTCCATTTTTATGGCGAAATAGACACGATGGAAGAATAAAACTTTGGTTGGTAAAGGAATTGGTGAAACTGAGAAAGGACGATCATACACTTGCACCGAATAGCAGCTATATTTCACTGAAGGTGACTGGTCGATATCGGAAACATATATTGGCCTTCGCACGTAGGTCAGGGGATGAGTGGTTAGTGGTGATTTTACCGCTACATCTTGCCGCTATTGGTAAAATCTCAAAATTTGTGCCCTGTTCATTTGATTGGTCCGATACAAAAGTTCAGCTCTTAACTCATCGTTCAGTGACTTGGCAGCATGTTTTGATGGATAGCAGTGGCGAAGGCACAGAAATTCCTATCAATGCTATTTTTAAGGATCTTCCCATGGCGATCTTAAAATATAAAGATTCCACTCAGAAAAGGAGTTCCGGTGTATTGTTGCATATAAGCTCATTACCGTCATCTTATGGGATCGGAGATCTCGGGAATGAAGCTCGCCGTTTTGTTAAACAGCTCCAACGTGGTGGCCAAAGCTGGTGGCAGATCCTTCCATTGGGGCCTACAGACTTAGCACAATGTTATTCGCCTTATAGCACGCTAAGTAGCAGGGCTGGAAATCCCTTACTCATCGATTTAAAGGAATTATTAAAATTTGGCTTGCTGAATAAGGATGAATTAAAGACCTTGAAAAAGAAGGGCTTGCAAACAATAGATTTCGCGGAAATAAACAGCTCAAAATATCGGCTCCTTGAAAAGGCATTCCATCGTCTTCCAGCGCAGCCTACGCAAGAATTTTCCGAGTTTGTAGACCGCGAATCTTCCTGGCTTGATGATTATGCACTCTTCAAAGTTTTGAAAAATAGACATGACGATCGTCCATGGTATCAATGGCCAGCGCTTTATAAGCTTCGCGATAGCGCAGCGCTGGAAGATTTCGCCACTCGATTTGCAGATGAATTGCAACAGGAAAAATGGTTTCAGTTCCTGTTTTTTAGGCAATGGAGTGCGTTAAGAAACTTTGCGCGTGATTATGGGATTAGGTTTATAGGCGATATCCCATTTTATGTTGCCTATGATTCTGCCGATGTATGGGTCAATCCGCAGTACTTTTCTTTAAAAGCAGACGGTACTATAAATCATGTTGCGGGGGTACCACCCGATTACTTCAACGCCGACGGCCAATTATGGGGGATGCCAACCTATAATTGGAGCTCACTTCAAAAAGATGGTTATCAATGGTGGGTGGAACGTTTGTCACATAACTGTACGCTGTTCGATACATTACGGCTTGACCATTTCCGAGCATTTTCTTCCTATTGGGAAGTGCCCCACGAAGAAACTTCCGCAAAAAATGGAAGCTGGGTTGTAGGGCCAGGGTCGGATTTTTTTGATCATGTGAAAACTACGTTGGATCATATGCCTTTTATCGCCGAAGATCTTGGTGACATAGACGCTAAGGTATATCAGCTACGTAATGAATATAATTTTCCGGGAATGGCCGTATTACAATTTGCTTTTGGCAACGATATGCCCCATTCACCTCATATCCCGCATCAATATAACCGCAATACTGTCGCCTATACGGGCACCCACGACAATAATACTTCGCTGTCTTGGTTTAATCAAGATCTCGATGGAGCGGGCAAAGAAAGGATCAATAATTATTATGGGCAAATCGTTGAAAATACAAATCTAAATGATGTCCTCATACGTTCACTCTACGCATCCGTTGCAGACAGCGTCATTATCGCGATGCAAGATATCCTGAATCTTGATGGATCTTGCCGCATGAACCGTCCCGCCAGCACAGCCGGCAATTGGTTATGGCGTATGCAAAAAGGGGCATTTGCAGCAAACCACCAGGAGAAATTAGCTTACTACACGAAATTATACAACCGTTAAACATACAGATGGAAACAAAAATTTTTACCGGAAGCCCTTATCCATTAGGAGCTACTTACGATGGGGAAGGGGTTAACTTTGCCCTTTTCTCCGAACATGCTGAAGCTGTTGAACTTTGCCTCTATACTAGTTCCGATGAGGAGGAAGTCACAAAATTTAAAATAACCGAGAAGACGCACCAAGTGTGGCATATCTATCTCTCGGGAATTAAGCCAGGACAACGCTACGGCTATCGGGTATATGGTCCGCACGATCCATCGCAAGGACACCGTTTTAACCCCCATAAATTGTTGATTGATCCGTATGCAAAAGCAATATCAGGTACTGTACAATGGGATGATGCGCTATTTGCATACACTATTGGAGACGATGATATAAGTTTAGATATAACAGACAGCGCTCCTTTTGTCCCCAAAGCTGTTGTTATTGATAACAAATTTGATTGGGGGAACGACAGTCCGCCGCGGGTACCGATGCATCAGAGTGTGATTTACGAAACCCACGTAAAAGGTTTTACAGCGACACATCCTGACATTCCCGAAGAAATAAGAGGAACCTATGCTGCTTTGGCACATCCTGTTGCTATAAATTACCTGAAAGAACTGGGTATTACTGCCGTCGAATTGTTGCCGATCCATCATTTTTTGACTGACCGTCATTTAAAGGACAAAGGACTCACTAACTACTGGGGATACAATAGCATCGGTTTTTTTGCTCCCGATGTGCGCTATTCCGCTTCAGGTACACATGGCGAGCAGGTTATGGAATTTAAAAAAATGGTCAAGGCCTTACATGATGCCGGTATCGAAGTGATCCTCGATGTTGTCTACAACCATACCGGCGAAGGTAACGAAATGGGGCCAACACTGTCTTTTAGAGGAATTGATAACGCTTCTTATTATCGCTTGGCGGAAGACCAAAGGTATTATATGGATTTTACCGGAACTGGCAATACCTTAAATACACGTCAACCCAATGTATTACGTCTGATTATGGACAGTCTGCGCTATTGGGTTGAAGAAATGCATGTTGACGGGTTCCGCTTTGATTTGGCATCAGCTTTGGCACGGGAGTTACACGAGGTCGATAAATTAAGTTCATTCTTTGACGTTATTCATCAAGATCCCGTGATTTCACAGGTTAAACTCATTGCAGAGCCTTGGGATATCGGAGAAGGTGGATACCAGGTTGGCGAATTTCCTGCTGGCTGGGCCGAATGGAATGGAAAATACCGTGATTGCATCCGCGATTATTGGATCGGGGCAGACAGCATGATTGCTGAATTTGCCAATCGCCTTACAGGATCCTCCGATTTGTATAGGGGGGATAATCGAACACCTTCGGCCAGCGTTAATTTTATTACGGCCCACGATGGATTTACACTTCATGACCTCGTATCGTATAACGATAAGCACAACGAAGCCAATGGCGAGGATAATCAAGATGGTGAAAGTCACAATCGCTCCTGGAACTGCGGGGTCGAAGGACCGACAGATGATGCTACAGTTAATAGCCTAAGACAAAAACAAAAACGAAATATGCTGGTGACCTTGTTCCTGTCGCAAGGTGTGCCTATGCTCGTTGCTGGCGATGAACTGGGCAGAACACAGCAAGGCAACAATAATGCGTATTGCCAGGACAATGAGATCTCTTGGCTGGACTGGACCAGCGTGGATGGAACTTTATTGGATTTTACTAAAAAATTAATTCATTTTCGCCGTGAACACCCTGTATTCTGCCGCCGCAAATGGTTTCAAGGTATACCTATTCGTGGTACGGGTGTCGAGGATATCGTATGGTTTCTCCCAGATGCATCTGAGATGGACGATCATCATTGGCAGGAGGATTATGCCCGTTCCCTTGCTGTATTTCTCAATGGTCAGGGAATTCGATCGGTAGACATCGCTGGTAATAAAATAGTGGATGCCAATTTTTACCTCTTATTTAATGCTCATTGGGAAGATGTCGCCTATAAACTCCCTAGTGAAATCTATGGGGCTTCCTGGAATAAGATCATAGATACGAATAGCGATAGGATAGGTGATTTTGGGGAGTTTCCAGCTGGGGATACGGTTTTAGTTCCCTCGCGCTCGATTCTTTTATTTCAATCACAATAGAGCGACCACTGGATTATGAGCAAAACAGGAATTAGACAATTAGGAGTTCAATACAATGGTGCGCTATGGGAGATTCGCGTATGGGCGCCAAATGCAAAGAATGTCTATTGCATGCTTTATAATATGGGTGTCGAAATACCGCTAGAGCAGCAAGCCTACGGTTATTGGTATGCCGAAAGTGATTTAATCCGTGCGGGCGATTTGTATGAAATACGGGTAGACGACAACGAATACCCTGATCCGCTTTCTCGTTCACAACCGGAAGGTGTTCATGGACCGTCTCAAGCTGTAGACCTCACTTTTTCATGGACCGATCAAGACTATCAGCCGCCGCAACAATCAGATTTTATCATCTATGAGCTTCATGTAGGTACATTTTCGTCGTCCCATGACTTTGATGGAGTTATCAAAAAGATTCCTTATCTGAAAAATTTGGGAATAACTGCTATAGAAATCATGCCGGTCGCTCAATTTCCCGGAGAGAGAAATTGGGGTTATGATGGCGTATTTCCATTCGCGGTACAGCATTCTTATGGTGGCGCTTCCGAATTGCAACGGCTAGTTAATGCCTGTCATGAGGCTGGTATAGCTGTAATTCTCGATGTGGTCTATAATCATGTAGGCCCCGAAGGAAATTATTTTGCGCAGTATGGTCCCTATTTCACTGAGAAATATCGAACGCCCTGGGGCGATGCGCTCAATTATGACGACCGTTTCTGTCACGGACAGCGGGATTTGGTAATCAACAATGTACGGATGTGGTTTGAAGACTTTCACATTGATGCGCTGCGCATGGATGCAGTACATGCGATCAAGGATTTTAGTCCAATTCACATCCTTCAGGAAATCCGTGCGGAAACGGATAATGTGATCGCTAAAACAGGGAAAAATCGATATCTCTTTGTTGAGTGCGATCTTAACGACAGAAGATTTTTAGACCCCTTGGCAAAAAATGGCTTTGCGATGGATGCGCAGTGGCTAGATGAGTTTCACCATGCCTTACGCGTAGCCGTAGGTGAGCCGAAGAAAGGTTATTATCGGGAGTTTAATGGCGTGGAAGATCTCGCAAAAGCCTACGAGAAGGCCTATGTTTTTGATGGGAACTATTCTTTTCATCGCGAGAAATTTTTTGGAACAGATACGGCGGGTATTCCAGGCGATCGCTTCATTGTTTTCAGTCAGAATCATGATCAGGTCGGCAATAGGATGCTGGGTGATCGTGCTGCCTCGCTTTACGCCAGGGAAATAACATGTCTTATGACTTTTGCTGTATTCATGTCACCCTATCTTCCGCTACTATTTATGGGCGAAGAATGGGGGACAGCGCGACCTTTTCCGTATTTTATCAGTCACAGTGATCCAGAGCTGGTAGAGCTGGTGCGGCAGGGCCGCAAGCGGGAGTTTGAAGATTTTCTCACAGATCACGAGGTTCCCGATCCACAGGATGAAACAATATTTAGGCAAGCTGTGTTGGATTGGGACGAATTGAACAGGCAACCATATCAGCAACAGTTGTCCTATTATAAATCGTTGATCGCATTTCGGAAAAGCAATCCGTTGTTAAAAAATATGCAACGAAGTGAGATAAGGACTGAATGCCTCTGTGATAAGAAGGTACTTAGTATCTGTGTGGAACAAAAGGAGAAGAAAACGATTATCCTAATGAACTTTTCAGCTCATTTACAACATGTCAATCTACCAGCAGCTGTGCAATGGACCTTGTCATTTGATACCAATGTACCGGACGCCGACCTTTTGGCAGAGACTGACGCTGTTGCAGTGCAGGACTGTTCCTTATTACCATGGTCAGGGTATGCTTACACTTCGAAATAGATCGTTTTGGAAAGATTTAAGTGAGTTGATCTTCAGGAATGAAAGCTATTAAAAGATAAAAACAAATTATTCAAACAACTTCGCTAAAAGTATTGTTCCTTATATAAATACGGCTTGTCCAGTCGTGAAGAAAGTTTTAAAAGCTAGGTCCTTTCCAACCTAGCTTTTTTATTTTTAAAAGGAACAATTGCTTATGATTTTGAATATCAGTGGTTTGAACGATAAGCTATTCAGAATAAATTTTAAACAAACGTTTGATCTGTTATTCGTCGCAATTTTTTTTTTATCTTAGCCTAAGATATGACATGTTTGAAGAGGGGTGCTAGATTTATGATGTATGGCAAATTATCTCTTTCGAGAATTTCCTATTATTAGCGAATTAAATGATTAAAAACTAGCAAACTATGCGTCAACTGGAGTGTCACGAAGAGAAAATCCACCTATGCGGTAAGATCCAGTCTTTCGGTTTCCTTTGTATTTTTGATGAGAGCGGATGTATTGCCGCAAGTGAAAACTTAACTATCGTCCTTGATATTCCCATGAAGGAAATCCTCGGACGCTCTATTGCTCGGCTATTACCATTGCTATCGTCCGAAAAGGAGTTGAATCTTAAAGAGATTGAAACGCAAATTAGAGGAGAGATCTTTACACGTTTTGTGGAGCGTATCCGCATTAAAAATGTAGACTATTACCTGAGTATTTACCAGTACGACGAGCGGACATACCTTGAAATAGAAATCTGTAATGAAAATCATTTAAAAGCGACGCGATTATTTTATTATGCGAAGTACCTTGAAGAACGTCATGGCAATGCTTGGCAATCATTGACTATACTGATCCGTCAGATCATTGGTTTTGACCGAGTTATGGTATACCGTTTCGAGGAGGACAATAGCGGACAGGTCATTGCAGAGTCCATCGCAGATGGAATGACCCCATTGATGGGCTACCGGTATCCGGAATTTGATATTCCGGCACAAGCACGCGAACTCTATGTGAAGTTTCTTGCGCGCCACGTAGCTGATGTTGATGGTCCGACTATTGGTATACAGGGTTTGGAGGCTGCTGAGGTAGACTTGACACGCTGTAGCCTCAGAGCATTATCTCCAGTACATTTACAATATCTTAAAAACGCAGGAGCACGGGCCAGTGCCAGTTTTTCTATCGTTATCGAAGGAAAACTTTGGGGCTTGGTGGCGTGCCAGAATAGCGAGCCTTTGAATGTTGATCTCGCCCAACGTCATTTATGCGCTTTTTTAACGCAATACGCTATAAACTACTATCTTTCAGAACATCAAAAAGAAAACTTGGTAGCGCAAACCATTATGGGTGTTATGGAACGTGATCTGAAGTCTGAGTTATTGGTTAATAGTGATATTGGAGTTGTGCTTGAACGCTTTGCACCACAAATTATAGAAATTGTGGGCGCAGATGGACTAATGATCAAGCACGACCGGGGTTCTAAAAGTTGGGGCGATGTACCCACTCAATTGCAGTTGCGTGATATCGATCGCTTTATAGAAGAGGAGGGTCAAGATGACTTGTTTTTCACATCAAACTTTGTCTATGGCGACAGTGAACCCCCGCAAGCGGTTATATTGCCTGGCATTTTGCGGATAAATATCCTTCCCAGCAATAAATGGCACATCTATTTATTCCGCAGAGAACATGTTTACGAAGATGTATGGGCTGGAAAACCCGAAAAAATATATCATTACGATCCTGAAAAGAAAGTTGAATTTCCATCTCCACGGACATCTTTTGAAGCTTGGCGTGAAAAGATGAAAGGCAAGTCTATCCAGTGGAAAAGTGCCGAGCTTTCTTTTATGGAGAAAGTCGCACAAATAACCCAACAAGCTATTGCCCAGCGCGGCGGAGAGATTGCTCAGCTCAATAAAGAACTTGTCAGATCCAACAATGCCTTGGATACATTTGGCTATACATTAACCCATGATCTTAAAAATCCACTTTCATCGATAAAGCTTGCTGCCCAGATGATGTTGATGAAAGATGATCTTCCGAAGGATATGTTACGCAAAATGGCACTAAATATTATGGATGCTACTGCGCTGATCACTGAAATGATGGACAAGGTGTATCAGCTCACGCAATCGAATTATGTAGCCTTCAAAACGGAACTGATCGATCCACGGAATAAAATTCTTAACATTCTCGAAAGCTGTAAGCAGCAGTTTGAAAGCGCCCATCTTGAATTTGTTTTGGGAGAAACTTTGCCGATTTTAGGGGAAAGAACACTGTTATACCAGTTGTTCTTAAATCTGATCAGCAATGCCATAAAATATAGCAGTAAAAAAGATCGCCCGAGAGTCGAGGTATATAGTGAAAAGCAGGGACAATTCGTTCACTACTACATTAAAGACAATGGTATCGGAATGGATATTAAGGATGATAGTAATATATTTGATATTTTTAAACGCTTGCCTAACTCGCAGGGATTCGAAGGGTCGGGAATTGGGCTTTCTATAGTAAAACGCATCGTAGATCGTCTCGAGGCAAAAGTCACCGTCGATAGTGAGCTAAATATAGGTACAACTTTTTGTATAACATTTAAAGCCTAATGGACGAAGAAAAAAATCAATAAACCAAAAAAGGAGCCCGAAAGCTCCTTTTTTTTGTTTGAACGTAGCAGCAACCTTTAACAGCGGTAGAGTTACTATCTGCCCAACCTACTCTTATCAAAGTTTCATCCAATCTATACTTTGCCTTATTGACAGGCCATCCGATCTTCTGGGATACGAAAATTTAAGAACACTTTTAGAATTAAAACAAACGATTAGTCGATTGGAAAAGTTCCTATATGAAATGGTGAATATTGCCCGTCCAGATGGATATGCAAAAGTTACAGCTGAATTTTCTCCAAAGTTTATACAACAAACGATGTTTAAACCCAAAAATCGATTATAATGAAAAAAAAAGAATTGAAGACTGAACAAGTTGATCCAGTGGAAAATAAAAAGGTCAACGCCCTAAGACCACATACGGCGGACGCCACAGGACAGCAAATGACCACTGATCAGGGAGTCAAGATCAATGATGACCAAAACTCACTGCGTGCTGGAAATCGGGGCGCTACGCTTTTGGAAGATTTTATTCTTCGAGAGAAGATCACACATTTTGACCACGAGCGCATTCCCGAACGTGTTGTACACGCAAGAGGTTCGGGCGCGCATGGCGTATTTAAACTATACAAGCCTTTAGCTGAATGGACAAAAGCGGGTTTTCTTAATGATATCGAAACTGAAACCCCAGTGTTTGTGCGTTTCTCTACAGTTGCTGGTTCGAGGGGGTCGACGGATCTTGCCCGCGACGTTCGTGGTTTTGCCGTCAAATTTTATACACAAGAAGGTAATTTCGATCTGGTGGGTAATAATATGCCTGTATTCTTTATTCAGGATGCAATGAAGTTCCCCGATCTTGTTCACGCTGTCAAGCCTGAACCCGACAATGAAATTCCACAAGCGGCTTCTGCCCATGATACATTTTGGGACTTCATTTCTTTAATGCCCGAGTCGACGCACATGATTATGTGGCTGATGAGTGATCGAGCAATACCGCGTAGTTACCGCATGATGGAGGGGTTTGGTGTTCATACTTTTCGGTTGATCAATGCCAATGGTGAATCGCACTTTGTTAAGTTTCATTGGAAACCACTGCTTGGTGTCCATTCAGTCGCATGGGATGAAGCTCAAAATATATCCGGTAAAGACCCTGATTTTCATCGAAGGGATCTCTGGGACGCCATTGAAAACGGTGCATTTCCAGAATGGGAACTCGGCATACAGGTCATTCCCGAATCTGACGAATTTAAGTATGACTTCGACCTGCTAGATTCAACGAAGATTGTTCCTGAGGAGTTGGTGCCTGTTCAGCCTATTGGAAAAATGACTTTAAATCGAAATCCCGATAATTTCTTTGCCGAAACGGAGCAGGTTGCCTTTCATATTGGCAATATTGTGCCAGGAATTGATTTTACAAATGATCCGTTGTTGCAAGGGCGATTGTTCTCTTACACAGATACCCAACTTATTCGTTTAGGTGGACCTAATTTTCATGAAATTCCGATTAATAGGCCCATCTGTCCTTCGCACAACAATCAGCGTGATGGATTTATGCGGCAAAGGATTGATCGAGGTAAGACGAGCTATGGACCAAATTCATTGGGGAATAATGATCCTGCGCAGGTAGGCGAGGCAGATGGTGGTTTTAAAAGCTATCAAGAGCGTATTGATGCCAGAAAAGTGCGGGCTAGGAGCGATAGTTTCCGCGACCATTTTAGTCAAGCAAGGCTGTTTTATAATAGTCAGTCTGAGCCGGAAAAAAATCATCTTGTAGATGCGTTCAGTTTTGAGCTGGGTAAAGTGAAGGCCGTTTCGGTAAGGCAACGCATGATAGGTATACTGTCGCTGGTCGATCAGGGGCTGGCAGCTGAAGTTGCGTTTGCCTTGGGATTACAGGTGCAAAAAGAAGTTGAAAAGCCGATTAATAAGAGCCTCCCGGCGGATGCTGATCCTTCCGATTATGAACCTATTCAAGTCAAGGAGAAATTAAAAAAGTCGGCGGCTTTAAGTATGCAAAATACGATAAAAGATACGATAAAGAGTCGAAAGATTGCGGTGCTTGCAGCTGATGGAATAGATACGAAGTCATTTCAGGCCGTGGCAGATGCGATCCGGGCTGAAGGTGGAATTGTCCATGTTATTGCACCTAAGCTTGGGGAGGTTACGGGCACGGACAAAAAGAAGATCCCTGTTGAAGAAAGCTTTTTAACGGGAGCATCGGTGCTGTATGACGCCATATATATACCCGGAGGAAAGGATAGCGTAGCTACACTGCAGTCCAATGCCGATGCTGTCCATTTTCTAAATGAAGCATTTAAACACTGTAAAGCAATTGCAGCAGATGTCGAGGCAAGTCCAGTTTTGGAAGCGACCTATTTTTTTAGCAAGGTATACCAAGAGTTTTCAGCGGAGACTGTACTTGATGATGGAATTATAGTTGATCAGGATCCAAAGTCCTTAGTGGATAAATTCATTAAAGCAATTGCCCAACACCGGTTTTGGGAGCGGGAAAAATCGCGCAAAGTGCCCGCGTAGTATCTAAACAATATCCAATGTAGAAATATGCCCCAAAAAGTTTTATACTATTTGGGGCATATTTATGGACCATCCTATTTAAATAAATACTAATGCTGTAGCAGTTTGAGGGCGGTATCATTCCCCTGCTGCGCTGCAAGATCTAACACCGACAAGCCACGTGTATCGAGTAGCCTGGTATTTGCACCATTGTCAAGTAGAAGCTTAAGTACTTCATTTCTGCCAAACATGGCTGCAAACATCAGCGCGGTGCCACCGTTCCCATGTTGCAGGTTTAAATTTGCGCCATAACCGATTAATAATTTGGCAATATCATGATAACCTTTAAAAGCAACACCCATCAGGGCTGTGTTTCCACCGTTATCCTGTGCATTTACATCGGCACCAGCTTCCAATAGTAATTGGGCTGCAGCCAGCTTATTGTTATAACAAGCAATGATCAATGGGGTATAGCCTTTGCCATCCCGTGTATTTACATCGGTATTCTGATTGATCAATTCACGTAAGACTTCGAGATTGCCCAGTCGGGCGGCATGAATCATGATTTCTGAGTTTTGTGTCATAGTGGTTCAGTTTATATCGTAAAAAGCGTTAAATGGGATCGGCAAAAATGCTTCCTGGCGTTCCTTTTTAATTTGAACAAAACTGGGAACCGAAACGTTTGCGCTCATTCGATGTTTTGAAAAGCTTAATTAAAATGTCAAGGTATTATTCTTACCTCAGCTACAAATGAAGGACATAAACTTAGCGACAATATCACACTATTCTTTTTGCTATGGATTGAATAGCGAGTCTGTAAATCTTTAAAACAAACAAAGCCGAACGTAGTTTACGTTCGGCTTTGTTTCATCTTTTGAGTTCAGTTTAAGCAGCACCACGAATGACACGTAATAAAACGACAATAATGGCAATGACCAATAACACGTGGATGATATTTCCCGTAGCGTAACCTCCAAAAAAACTTATCGCCCAAATGATGACCAATATAACGGCGATGATGTACAATAGATTTCCCATAATTTGATTTTTTTATTTAGAACAGCTTTCGAATAGTGATAGTTTGCTTTGATATCGTATTTCGATCAATTGCGTGTTCAGTTTTCTCAACAAGTGTATACAATGTTCATCTGAATATAAAATGCTAAAACGCAGAATAAACGTATTTCTAACATTTCAGCAGTAAATAAATACCTTATTATCTTTTTTTATTAGTTGCTTATTTTTTGATCATTATTTAAAATAAATGTCAAAAAGCTATTAAACTTTGCTTAATTAGCTTTATAAAATAGGAAAACGTATTTCTACCCTCAACGCTGCTATTTATTTTTTGGCGCAAATGGAGCTTCAAATCTAGCATCCTTCTTGTTACCTCTGTTCATGTAAAACCATTTTAAACAATCAGTTGAAAAAAGAAAGAGGATAAGTTATGAACAACTACAATTTAAATGTACTCATCAACGAAAAAAGAAGTTTGCTTAATCATTTTGCTGCTAAATTTACAGCTGATCCGGATGAAAAGGAAGATTTGATCCAAGAAACCTGGATAAGGGCATTGAAGTCCATAGACAACTTTGTGCAGCACCCGAAGTTAATGAGCTGGCTATATGTGATTATGAAGCATACGTATATTAATAAGTATAGAAAAGCCAAGCGGGTGACGGAAATTCAGGATAATTATATTGCCTTAGAAAGTACCAATACGTCTGAACTTAACAAAGGGATCAATAAATTTATGGCCGAAGACATCGAAAAAGCGATGACCAGTCTTACGCCCGAAAATTATGAAATTTTCCGTTTATTTTTAGATGGTTATAAATACCATGAAATCGCTTCCTATTTTAATATGCCAGAAGGCACTATAAAGACCAGAATTCACATGGTACGTAAAAAGCTGCAAAAACAGCTCAAAGTTTACCGCTTAAATTAACTGTTTCGACAACTATAAATAAAAGCTAGGCTTCAATTGTCTAGCTTTTATTCCTCGAAAGAGAACATTTTCCTTTGCGATAAACGCTGTGGTAAAGTCAATCAGAATATCAAAATCAACATCCTCAATGGCTTTTTATCGTATCTACAGGAGTGTTGGAGATCGACACAACCTGTCACTCCGCGATAAAAATATTTTTCATGTAGATGCTTTTTTACCTAGCATAACTGTCAAGGGGATTTATTGTTTTTTGAAGATAAGTTCTCGGAAACTGTTTCACTTCAATTTTATCCAAACAAGAAGCTTCCTGCAATTGTTGTTACATATAACTGTATTTATTTCTTAACGTATTTCTTTATGGTAATGTTCGAAAAACAACTTCTGCAAACGCTTATTCGGGTTCAGGATGAATTATGTGTAACCATTTCTGTCAATACCCATCGCACACATCCTGATAATCTCAGTGACCGCATAAAAATCAAAAATTTTAAAAGAGAAGCGATTGATAGGTTGTTGGATAAACATGATCAGAAAGATGTTGTTGGTCTGATTGAAAAATTGGAAAAAATAGAGCAGGAGCTCGATATCAATTATAATCTTGAAAGTCTACATATTTTCGTTTCTGATACCATCAGTGAAGTTTTCAAGTCCTCTTGGGAGACAAACCAAGAAGGAGTCCATATCAGCAATACATTTGCAGTACGCCCGTTGGTGAAGGAGATTGGCCGTCAAACCAGTTATCTTGTGATGCTCCTTTCGCAAAGCGGTGTCCACCTTTTTCGAGCCATCAACGGTCGCATTGTTGAGGATATCAGTAGCGAAGAGTTCCCGATTCCCGAAAATCAATTCCATAATACATTTCCGGATAAGAGCAGTGATGCCAAACATCTTGATGATCTTCTCAGGGAATATCTTAATCGGGTTGATAAAGCCCTTTTACGATTTATTGGTGAAGAGAGGATTGTCACGCTCGTTTTCTGTACAGAAGATAACTATAGCAAGCTCTTACAGGTTGCAGATCGCCCCTCGGTCTATTACGGATACCTGCCTATTGATTATAACAACATTGAAACACATCAGTTGGAGAGCCGTGCTTGGAATTTTATGAAACAGGAGCTTGTACGAAAAAATGAGGACTACTTTAAAGAATTGGAAGCAGCTGTGGGCAAGGGCTTAGTGATCACTGATCTTCAAGAAATCTATCGCGCCTGCCAGGATGGCCGCGGGGATATCTTAGTGGTTCAAGAAAGCTTCCATCAGGCCGTAAAGATTCTTTCGGATCGGGATATAGCTATAGTAGACAGCCCTATAGGATTGGACACGATCGACGACATCAGTAGTTTATTGGCCTTGTTGATCGACGAAAGGGGAGGACAGACCGTATATGTTCCTCAGATACCGAATGAGGAATTACAACCTATTGCCCTGAAGACTCGGTACTAGTCCAATTAAGTTAATTATGCTTAGTGAATAACCATTTTTGGAGCTCGTCCGTTAGTAGAAACGGAATGACAATATTATTATGCTGTAAATTTTTAAAAGTTGTGAAATTGAGTTTACGATTTCCGTGCAGCTTTTTGTACAAAACTTCGCTTCCAATATAAGGGTTCTCTATATCTTTTTCACCATGATAAGCCAAATGTTTTTATGGACAAGTGCGTTGATATTAGATAGATCTGGTACAGCGGCGATAGAAATCATTGCTGCGAATTTTTCTGGGGCCAGGCTCATGAGGTTTTGTGCTGTTGACGCTCCCATAGAATAACCGACGAGATAAATTCGATTTTTATCGATATTTTTAAACTCGTCTTCAATATTTTCTATCAATTCTAAAATTTGCCGTGCATCTCTTGAAGGTCTTGCCTCAAGTATACCATTCTTATTCAATTCGTAGATTGATGAACGCTTTTCAAACTGTGGGGCAACAACGAAACAGTTGAACCTTGTATAAATATCTTCTCTAATCCAGGTTCTTGCCAAATGCTCTAATTGGTTTTCATTGTCACTACCCATTCTAGATGAATTATGAAATGTAATGACAACAGGATATTTTCTTTTTGAATTGAAATTTTTTGGTAAGAGAAGCCGGTAAGGTATTGTAACGAACTCATTGGTGAATATCCTTTTCTCATATTGATCCGTGCTTAACTGGCTTAATATTGTTCTAGTTTCAACAAATGTTGCACTATCTATTCGTCTATTATCGTATTTGTGTTTTTGTGCAAAACAAAAATTACATGTAATTAAATTTAATAGGATACCAAATTGTAGAAAAAAACTTGATCGTTTTTGTAGCATAAGACCTTATTGGCTAGTGATTCGTGTATACTTATATATTAATTCCAATATAATTTAGATTGCGTAATCCAATGGTATTGATTACGGCATTAATACCGTGTTCTGTGCGTTGCAGCTTTTTGTCCACAATAGCCGCAAAAATTGGTTTCTATCGCACAATTGCAATTAAGACATTTATTATTCATTGCTAGGTTAATTGTTTTTTTGCAAATATAATTTTATTATCGAGATATATCGCCTTACTTCGCTCTTTAATTTCATCGTACTGAATCGCTATTTCGACGAAAATTAGACACAAGCAATTATCTCCGCTCGGACGCTATTAAACTAGTTTTTTATATTTGAAGCGTAAATCAGTAATGACACTTACACTAAATGGTAGCGACGACGGGTTGAATCGCTCAAAAAGAATGTGAATTTAGAATAGCTTTTATGGAAAATGAATTTTAGATGCATCATTTAGATAAGTTATTGAATGTACATTCTTTATGCTGAAAAAAAATATACCTATTTTATAAAGTAATCGATCCATTTGATTATGTTGAAGCCTCTTGATTTACCAAAAATCAGAGGCTTTGTTTTTCGCCTCGCGTCAAAAACAATCTTGAAAATAACAAGGCCATTTCTGTAGAACTGGCCTTGTTATTTATATTGTTCAATCTAAATGGGTTTTAATCATTTCCATGATCCTCTGACGCATAGGAAAATTTAACTGATTTTTGCGGATAAGCTTCCATACTCTTGCGGCTTGTATTTTTGATAATGGTTTTGATACTAACGCGATCGCCCAATTTATAGTAAGTTTCTACGGTCTGATAATCCAGTAGGTAGGGACCACAAAAGTAATTCCCGTTGTCATCTTTTTCGATGATTCCCTGATAAAGCCCTGTTCTTGTCTCTTTTGGCATGTTAATTTAATTTGAAGAACAAAGGTAGCAAGAGTATTTGGAGAAAATGATATTAAAGATAAAATTAGGGACATTTTATTAAAATTCTGGAAACACCTCCCAAGGGCCATTCTAAATAGCGGATAGAAGACTAAGTGGATTTGATTGTTGAAACTACCAGAATCCGGGATCGAATAATTGCATAAAATCCAGCACCATTTAAAGAAAACAATGGAGCAAGAAGAGGTCAATAGCTCAGGTCTTGCTCCATTGCTTTTTTATTGGATAATAAACGGTCTTTTATTTGCTTTTTACACCTTTTTGAGCCCACACAGAGTTGTTGCACATCGCAGGAAGATGATGGCAAAAGCAGAATGTCAAACCATAGGACAAATGCTTAAGTATGCCCGTGAGCATAATCTAATTTGATAAACTAGCGATAGGGATGTTGATCTATTTCTTCCCGAAACTGGAATGAAAACTGCACAAAGGATCCTTAGCGATTGCTATGGATAAAAGCGCACCATTGTGCGCTTATTGGAAAAGATGATACGAGGAACGTAGGATCTTGTAATTAAAACCGGTAGCCTATGGATAATGCGGTGCGAATACCGGCAAACGGTCCGCTAGTGCTTAGTGTTACGCCATCGGCATTTACTTCTTTTTTGATTTTCATGAGTTTACTATCAAATTCATCAAGTTGTCTCCTTACTTCGCGTTGTTCGTCTGCATTTAATGGAGTTTTCCCTTCGAACTTTCCATTGTTGAAGCCATAACCGGGACCGACAATGCGCCAGTCTAAATAGATGTTTTGTCCAAGTTTCCATTGGTTACCGACAGCTACCCCACCGGTAAAAGCATCTAAGCTGCCCGATAGAGGTACTTCACGGTGATAATTTGATTCATCGACGGTAATCTTTGTGTGTACACTATAATTGGCGTATTTGACAAAGGGCGCGATATAGAATCCTTTTGACACTTCTTTATTCCCGAGGTAGAAACGTACTTCGGGGGTAATGGAAAAAGCGCCTAATTTAGCTTCGCCCAAAATATTATTATCATCATCAAAAACAGATTCCCATAGGGATTTAAAGGGTAAGTTGGTTTTTGGACGATAACTTATCGTTCCATTGATCGATAGGTGCTCATTGAGCGATCTTTCATACTCCAATGCAATATTCCCGACAGATAGGGGCCAAAGATTTAGTTTGATAAGATTTGATTTTTCTTGTGCTTTTAATCCAGAGATAGTACACATCCCAAGAGTAAGCATCGTAAGGTAGCGCAATTTCATAGTAGTTTTTCCAAAATATAGGTAGCAAAGATATTGGAATATATTTTAGTTCGGAAAGAACAGGTCGTTCTTCAACTTGTTTTTTAAGCATTATATCTCCTAATGATTTAGAATTGATTTTTTAAAGAACGAAAGCCAGCTGGATTTTGTTCTTTAAATTCTTATTTTTAGAAGTCGTTCAAATTTTTATGCTTTCGAAGCATATCTTCAGATGCTATGGAAAGTTAAGTTTTCAAGATAAAGGGAAACAGGCAATGGCACAAAATTTAGAACTAGGATATGTGTTTTGAACAATACACTGAGGGAGGACAGCTCCCTCAGTATGATGAACAAATTAAAGTTTGTTGCCTTCTAAAGTGCTTATACTTTTAGCAGGTATTGTTAAGGAATAGACACCTGAGCTGTTTGGTGTTACAGCTCCGACGTTACCCCAATGGCCAGAACTGCTTGCCGTGGTTTGGTAATTGTTCAGCGCACCGCTTGCAAAACCTGTGAGGTTGATATCCAATGGAACAGCTGCGGTACCCGTGTTGGTGACAACTAAGGCAAACTTACCTGATTGAGGATCTTTGTAAGCCGAAATCAATAAGCCATTTCCATTTTGAACCGCTACATTGATACGCATATAACCTGCTTTGATAAACCTGGAATAATGTCCCATCACATCATACGTTTTTGGAAACTCCAAAGAACCATCACTCTTTGTGCAAATAAGCGCCTCATTATTTTGAAATGCCAGCATCCCTAGCCAAAATACATAGGCATTGGCATTACAATCCGCCAGTAGTTTGTGCATATTAACGGCCAGTTTCAAGCCGCCTTCAATGCCACTGTCATAATTGCCGCCATCATCGGACGCTTCTGTTACCCACATTGGTTTACCACCAATACTAAAATTCCACATGGACGGACTCTGGTTAAACCCACGTTGACCAGTGATGATGCCACTTATTTCAACGTAGCCGTGCCCCGCAAGGATGTCGACATTGCTTCTGTCCATGCCTGAGAGGAAATTATCGGCAGTTCCCCAGGCCGCATTTTCGGAAGATATAATCTTGGTGGATTGTAGACCAGCGCTGTTTAATTCTGGACGGAGATTGTTGGTAATAAATTGTCCCAAATGCGAAGCGTCCCAATAAGAAGCATCCCAGTCTGAAAAGACATTTTCAGGCTCATTTGAAGGAGAGATGGCATTGATTGTAATTCCTTCATTTTGAAATGATTTTACAAATCCAGTCAGGTAGCGCGCGAAAGCTGTTGAAGAAGTATTAAAATTAAGTCCATTAAACCATTTCGCGGAAATACTGCTCGTATTGGTCTTCATGTATAAGGGCGGAGTCCAGGTACTTGTTATAACGAAGGGAACTTGGAACCGTTCTTTTGCTTTCTTGATGATCCAGACCTGTCCAAGCTGTTCTTTTTCATCTGCTGTCAAATTCTGATAAGTCGCACTATTGGGGTCTACGTCAATCGAAACTCCTGCCGGTTTAATGGTAACGACCTTGGTCTGTTGATTAAAAGGATAGGTATGAAGTACTTTTCCACGAAGGATATTCAGTTTCAATCCACTGCCTCCCCATAAATAATCCAGAATACTATCTCTTTTTGCGGATTCAAAGAATGGAACAATCCGGCCTCCGAATGCACCAAATCCATCAATCTTTTGATAGGTTTGATCCCAATTTAATGTTGCAATTGTCGCTCCTGCCTGTGCGGATACAGCAGCTTTTTTGTTCAGTTGTGCTTCTGGACTCTCAGGAGTTAATGAAGTTTTTTGGCAACTAAAAATAGAAAATGTGGAAACTACGGCCAAAACAGTATAAAGTCTGTTCCGGCGACTGGTTAATTTTAACATAACTTAGTTTTTAAGATTTGTGAATGAATCATTAATTTAATTGTGCTTGGTTTTTCAAGCGGTTCTCATTGTCGTTGTTTTGTTTGCCTCCTTTCTTTAGTTAAAAAAATAAACATTCACCGATTTCCACATTGGTTAGTTTCCGAAAATTAATAATATTTTGGGAGAATTTATTATTACTTCTCTTATTTTAATTTTATTTTTTATTGAATTAAAAATAAAAACATATTTTTTTAATGATAACTTAATTTTAATCCTTCTTTTCTGCTGAAGATGAAGGCTGAACCTGTCGTCGATTATACAGTAATAACTGATGTCTAATGTCATTTTCAAGTTCACTGACCTTGCGTTGATCAATGGTGTCGTTGACCATAATAACGATACCATAATCATCTGTGGGATACAGCACACATAAGGTATTGTAGCCTATTTTAGTATTTCCATCGTGATAGAAATAGCGAACCCCACGTTCATCACGATTGATCATCCAACCGAGCCCCATACCAAATCCATCGTCTTTTCCATAGGTCAGTTGATGTGTTAGACCAAGGGCTCTATCGTTTAGTTTGAGGTTGGCTTCGATGTAGATCAACATATCATTGATCGTTGAATTCATTGTGGGGCCAAAGTAAAACCCGCTCAGATTCGCAAATGGAACAGGCTGACCTTTATTATCGTGGCCCTGTACAACGTCGTTTATTTGTGACTCATCTAAATAGGGCGTTGTATAATGCATACCGAGGTGTCCCTTCAGATATGCGCTGATAAGATTTTCATAGGAATCTTTATAGCTACTTTCCAATAGCGCAATAAGTACCATCACAGCCGTGCTATTGTAACTGAACTTTGTACCTGGGACGGTGTCGGGCTTGACTTTCCTCAGATCATCCAATAGGTTGTCACGACTGTACTTTCCAAGATAGTCTACCTGTTCCGGAATAGTGAGCCCCCTTAAACTATCGACAACTTTGGTAGGAAGCGATCTGAAAGTCTTTGGAAGGGCAGAAGTATGATTTGCTAGATGCTTAACGCGGATTCCATGGCCGCGGTATTGTAAATTGGAATAACCTCCTGGCAAGTATTTACGGATATCATCATCGAGGTTGATTTTCTTATCAAGGACCGCTTGCGCAAGTAGAGCGCCGACAAAGGTTTTCGCCACCGATCCAATGTTGTAATAGTTATCGGCGTTTGGTAACTTTTCTCTACTGTAGGTGTAGGTTGTTTTGTGCCCTTTAATATAAATCCCAATAGACACACTAAATGTATTGTTGTTGGAAAGATAATCAACAACGGAACAGTTTACAATTGTATCGAGTTGGTTTTTAAGTTTATGGTCAGTATTGATGGGTGAAAGATACTGTCCGTTTGATGAAAGGCTATTAATTAGCAACAGGGTGCTCAATAGGATAAATAAGGGTTTGGATAGTATATTCATAAACAAGTTTATTGTTCTTGATGCTGGAATCTATCGTCGGTATTCGGAAAAGCCATTGGGTTTACAACCTGCCCAAGGCGGGGGATTAGCTAATTTTATTAAAGTGTTAGTGAAAGGTACGAATTGTTATGTAAATATCACAAGGTTAAGTTTTTAAAAGGGCAATACTTCATTTGAACGTATTGCCCCTTTACATGGAATATAAACTACTAATAATTTGCTGTAAACATGCGTATTACGGCAGTGTTGTTAGATTTATTGAAGGTGCTGTGCCAGTACCTGCTTGTGTAAATTTCGTTCCGGGATTTACGACAGTATTGAAAAAACCGCCATTTTTCAGGAAGAAGCTATTCCCGGTTATTCCGCCAATGGCGTCTATCCGCTGGTTATTGGAATAGGTTGCATCAACCGTAAAGGTACTTTCCACGACTTTCAGCCAAGTTCCAGCAGATGTTCGAACCCATTGATTACTATATTCTGCCGAACGTCCCAGAAAGCCGTTGTCGGCGTTGAAATTTTCGAGGAAGCTATGAAATCCTGTTAAATAAGTATTTGTTTTGGGACGTTTCCAACTTGCAATGAGTATCCAAGTATTGGTCGAAGGATCATTAAACCATGCTGTAAAATCAGTACTTCCATTATTATCAGGTTCTCCCTTTAATAAAAATTTATAGGTAGTAGCGGCAGTCCAATTAAACTTGAGGTAGCTTTGTCCGCCAGAACCTTCGCCACCGAACTCTCCTGTCGTGGTATTTGCACCTTTTCTATTTAATGTAATGCGGTCCTCTGCAGGTATTTGTGATGGGTTATCGGTGCTATATGGACTCCAAACAGAAAATAATATTCTGCGCTCTGTCGCTGAATTGACCTGCATTCCGAAATATCCTTGGCCGAAGCCATTTGCCATAAAGTAAGATCCTATTTTATCTTCTCCAGCGGGGACTTTCACCTCGCTATAATAATAGGAAACTTGCTGATTTGTTGGAATGGTATAACTCAAATGGCAGGATGGACCCCGTCGCGACCAATAGTAGGTATTATCTACATTATTGTCACTATAAATTACTGTGCCATTCGTTGCCGAACTATCTAAAATCAAGTGGGATACATCGGCAAAGTAACCACCTGACTTGGATACACCTTGAAGATCCATTTTTATATAACCCGCCGCATTTAGCGAATAGGTACCAACAGTGTAATCCTTAAGGGTTCCACCCTTAAGTTTGATTTGTTTACTTACACCGTTGATCGTTAACTTCACCGTACTGCTATCGCCGGACGGTAATACTTTAGCCCTTATTTTAACACGTAAAGCGCCTGCTTGGGGGACCTTGGCGTAGGTACTAATCACGCTATTGGCATTGGTCCAGTTTGCCAAGCCATTGCTATTGATGACTTCAACTGCACCGGAAGGTGCTGAAGTAACAAAGGCATTACCACCTAAGGGAACTTCGTATCCGCTTGCTCCAGGGGATGCAGCACGGAGCGATAATTTCTCTTCTGAATTGGTTTGCACCTCGCTTTTTTTGCAAGACAGAAAGCTTGCCAATACTGCACAAAGCAGTAGTGTAAATTTGGGATATCTCATAAGTTAAATTTAATTGTTGACTCTAATTTTATAAATACAATTAAATTAAACGAAAATTATTCAATGCAATCGTTTGTGTGAATTGCTTTTGTAACAAAATGGATACGTTAGATAGTCGCCATTGTTTATTTAATGAACTATCATTAGGTAAATGCTGCAATGCGCAATAGCTTAAATAGTCTCCAGTGGTTTGCTGCACACGGCCGTTTTATCTGACGATTTGCTAAGCCATCTCGATTATTCGGCCAGTTTATCGGCATGTCGATGCATAAGCTTCCAATTGCCTTGCTCTTTTCTGAAGATTTCGGTGATTCTGAGATTGAAAATCACTGCTGTATCTCGCCCTTTTACGTTGACTGTCGAACGTTGTATACCCGTCCAGTAAGCTAGCGAATCACATGCATCTTGATGGATCACTTCAAATTTGTTTTCTGCACCCGGAAGGAAATTGGAAGCTCCTTTTTGATTAAAATCATTGACCTCGGATACCCCAGAGATGTATATTCCATTGGGCGGAAAAATTGTTGCCGGCTCATTCGAGACAGAAATGTCTTTAAGAGAGTGAAAATGGCCCTCCACAAAATCTGTTGAGGATTTCAATCGGATAGCCATAAATTTTTCGAATTCCAAGAGTGCGTTATTGTCTGTTTTCATATTTCTTATCTGTGTTTGTTAAAAAATCAACCAGTGTGTGAATGTAATTGCGAAGATTGTCCATGGTTAAATCGTTTCATCGTCGTAGTGACGCATCATGTAATAAAAATAGTCTATCATCTTCAGGTAGTTTTCAATGCTGATGTATTCATTGGTACTATGCATACTCTGCTGTTCGGCGTGATTAATTTTAATGGGCATAAATCGATAGATATGATCACTGAGATGCTGATATTTGATCGCGTCGGTTCCGCCCACCGTCAGGTAGGGCGTAATAATAAGATCGGGGTATAGTCTGCGGATAGCAATTTCCATCATTTTGTAGGCTTTAGCGTCTGTTGGTGAGACTTTGGATGCTTCTCGTGCATTGTCGACCTGTTCGATCTCAACATCAAACCCGCTTGTAGCCTGCTCGACATGATCCCGAACTTCCTGTAGGGTGTTTTCGGGTAGCAGTCTAAAATTGACAACAAATTCAACTTCAGGTGAAAGGACATTGGGGGCATCGCTGCCTTTCATCATTGTCAGTGCCGTAGTTGTTCGCACGAGAGCATTAGTCGAATGGTTTTTCGTTAGTTGAGCCAGAAGTAAAGGTTCAAGAAGCCAGCGGTTAGCGATCGCAAAGCGGGAGGCAAAAGGCATGCTGCCACCAACCTGTTGAAAGAAGTTTTGGATAATGGGGTTGATCTGTGCTTTCATCTGGTGATTTTCTAAGCGCTGCATGATGACTGCCGCTTGACCAATTGCACTCGTTGTTGGGGGCATCGAAGAGTGCCCCCCAAGACCTTTAACCTTTATTTTCAGGGATAAAAATCCCTTCTCCGCGCAACCGATCAATGCTACATCCGAGCTGATCCCCTCGACCGAGCCCTTTTCCAGAATGAGTCCACCCTCGTCATAAACGGCTTCGAATTTAAGGCCCTTTTCTTTGAAGTAGTCTGCTATTTTGGCTGCGCCACGTACGCCCCCAACTTCTTCATCAAAACCAAAAGCGAGGTAGATATCCCGCTTGGGCTGTACCTGTTCTCGAACCAGCTGTTCTGTCGCTTCAAGTAAGGAGAAAAGCATGCCTTTCATGTCTAAGCTTCCACGTCCATAAATGCGGCCGTTGGCTACTGCCCCCGAAAAAGGTGCATAGTCCCACTCTTCGGCGATTTCGCTTACAGGTGGTATCGCCTGGTCGCTAGGCCGAAATAGTGATGAACCGTTGTTTTTTATAGCAGCTGAACCAGGAGGGACAACATCCATATGGGAAAGAAAGAGTAGCGGAAGCAAGCTCTTGTCGCTTCCCTTGAGTCGAAAGACCAGCGCATGACCATTGATTGTATAGGTTTCCAGCGAGCGATAGATCAGTGGAAAGTTGTACCTGATGTAATTATTAAGTTCTTCAAAAGGAGCATGATTAAATAATGTCGAGTCGCCGATAGAGATGGCGGCTATTTTGATACCGCCAGCAATTCGGGCAACAATACTGTCATTGACCGCTGGCGGCATTGGCGCCACTTCCGATTTTTTGACTCGCGTAAACGGATAAGTCAGCGTTCTAATGAAAAGCCCAATGAGAAATAGAATAAGTGAGACAAAAAAGATTAAGAGAATTTTCTTCATAACAGACTTCATATTAATATAAACCACCTACCACATATACCTTGGAAAAAGTCATCCAGCGCATATTCTATTGTTTCTAGTAGAACACGAAAGCCCTTCGTTTGTTTCTTATGTCCAATTAAATGTGCAATAGCTCAAATTCCTGTTGGACCATTTCTCGCCCATTGACAATAATGGAGATTTTATGCTTCCCCGCATAGAATTTCCGGGTGGTAATCAATTTAAAAGATTGCTTTCGCTCGATACGGTTTATCTCAGCTCCCTGATAAATTCGTTCACTAATTTTAAAAACCTTTCGAGATAGCTGGCCATTTGATTTTTGATAATATAACCCATACTCCAGACGTAGTGATTTAGCGGTGCTGCTTCCATTCTCAATTTCAAAGGAAAAAATAAGATGTTCACCTATTTTAACAGCCGGTGTATGAATACTGAGATTGGTAACATCGAAATCGTTACTATCCAGTCCATAAAAGCTTAGAATTGCTGGATGCCCTTGTTTGAGTAAGGTACGGCAGCCATGTTTGATGATAGCATCTGTATTTTTACTGATACCTTTCCATTGCTGGGCAATACGCAAGACAAGATGGGGATGATCCTTAGCGATATCGTTGAGATTGTTGGCTACACTTCTTCTGACGCTCTCGGATGAATCATTATGGAGGTTTTGTAGGATGGACAGGATAGGAGTAGGATCATTTTTCAACGATGGAATTGCCATCGCCCAAGGGAGTCGGGGTCGAGATCCTTCGCTTGCAAGGCGTCGTACCTGAGCATGTGGACTTTTGGACCATCTTTCCATTTCCGCGATCATTCGAGATCCATAGTTGATAATAAATGGACGAACGGCAAATTCGCAGCTGATAAATCTCGTGACGATTTCAAATGACTGTACAGCTGTTTCAAAATCTTCGATACCGTAAGTTTCAATATAGTCTGGAAAAATAACATATTCAAGTCCTCCCGGATGCTTCGTTTTTAGGAGATGTTCCACAACTTGTCTTAGTAAGGCCGCTGCTTCAGGAAAGGAGTTCGGCATAAATTCGTGTAAGACCGCTGTGCTATGTTTTGTGCGCTGTTTCCATTCCATTTCATGAAAACTGCCTGCAAAAACACGTTTGATAAACTGTTCTCTGTTAAAATTGTTATCAACGCGGTGGAACTGATCGGCAATAAACTGATAGAATTCCCGTGTATATATATCTTTAATGAGGGCCATGAGCTGAATAGCTGTTAAATGTCAATTAATGAAGACAAGATACTATATTCGATGTTAGTATCTTGTGCGATGAGCAGACTAGTTAGTGGCGTCTAAACCAAATTTCTTGATGGCCTCAGGGCTCCGTGGCGTGAAAAAGTTAAGTAGGTTACCATCGGGATCACAAAAAAGCAATGAGCGATTGCCCCAAGGCATTGTTGTCGGCTCCTGAATGATTTTTGAATCACTATTTTTGATCCGAATATATTCATGATCTACATTTTCCACTAAAAATTCGATAATAATAGGGGCCGTGTTGCCAAAGATAGTGGGGCTGTCGCTAAACATTTGCATCGTACGCGTACTTCCAATAGCGATGGTAATGGAACTGGTGGAAAGTTCAGCGAAATCTGGTGTAAACCATTGCGCGGTGAGGCCCAGGATTTCTTCATAGAATGTGACGGATTGCTGGATGTCATTTGCAATCAGTCGAATGGATGTTAATTTCATGATGATCTAAATTTATTGATAACAAAATTAAACGGACTATTGACAATAGTCTGTCAATAGTCCGTTTGAAATTGTTCATAAATTTAATGATCATCGCTAGGTCAGTACGTCGTCAATAATTCCAAATTCTTTTGCTTCTGCAGCAACCATCCAGTGATCCCGGTCGCTAACATCATGTACACGTTGATAGCTTTGTCCACTATGTTTGGCAATAATATCGTACAGCTCCTTCTTTATTTTCAACACTTGATTGGCTGTAATTTCAATGTCAGATGCCTGCCCTTGAACACCGCCCAGCGGTTGATGCAACATCACCCGTGCGTGCTGCAGGGCGCTACGCTTGCCGGCGGCGCCGCCACAGAGTAATATCGCGCCAAAAGAGAGTGCCATACCGGTGCAGATTGTTGCAACATCAGGACTGATCAATTGCATCGTATCATAAATACCTAATCCAGCATAAACTTCGCCGCCAGGAGAGTTGATATACAGTTGTATATCTTTTTTGGGATCAACAGATTGAAGAAATAGCAGCTGGGCTTGTACGATATTGGCGATGTTGGATTCTACGGCAGCACCCATAAAGATAATACGGTCAATCATCAATCTGGAAAATACGTCCATTTGTGATACGCGCAATTCGCGTTCTTCGGTGATATATGGAGTCATGGCCAGCGGCATGCGGGATTGCTCGATACCGGAAATGTAATGATCCACCAGATCTTTTTGGACATAGCAGTGCCCTACCGCAAATTTGCGGAACTCATTTTTGTCAATCGTCATGATGTTAAGAATTTAGGATTTGCGAAATAACTTTAGTATTTTTTTTCTGAAAGAGACATGTTCAGGATATGTAAATAATGCTTGCGTTATGGCTTCAATTTCAGTTTTTAATTGTTTGCGCCCAAATTGCTGAATAGCTTCATAAGCTTTTTGTTGCGCAATAACCTTGTCTGCCAATTCTTCGTCCAATACCAATTGCGCTTCAAAAAGCAATGCATCTTCTGGTTCAGCCATTCCAAAGATATATGCTTCTATCTGCTGGGTTTCATTCCATGAAGTCATCATAAACCAGGGATTTTTCTTTAACGGATTCTCTAACTTTCTCCAGGCATTTGAATTTCTGTACAGTGGCGCTCCTTACGCCCGAATAGCCATATTCATCTGCAATTTCTTGCAGGGACATTTGATCATAATAGAAGCTTTTCAAAAGTTCTAAACATTTGCGCCCGGCAATCTCCAAAAAGCGAAACAGCCTTGCGCTAGAAGGAGACTCTTCGGTTGTCAAAGCAATATCCACTTGATCTAGGGGGAGGTTTGGGCTGGATTGACCATACCGTTTAAGCCATAGATTTTTGGCTGTTCCGACCAGATAACCAATAGCGTTGTTTGGTGGTGTTTCTGTTAAATGTATCTTTTCATAATACACTAGTAAAGCGTCCTGAAATACATCTTTGGCTTCATCTAAATTACCGCCCATGCGACTGATGTACTTAGCCACGATAGGAAATGTACTTTTATACAAGTTCATAAAGAGCACCTGCCGGTCTATTGTTCGATTTGAATTGATCAATTGTTGCATAGCAATATCATTTATAGACATGTAACAATTTAGCGAAAAGTATCACCTTTTATTTGAAAATTAATTAAACAAAAATGCTTCCCTAAAAAAGGAAGCATTCATTCGTTTATCTGAGTTGACTCATTCCAGTGTATGTTTCTGCTTCTCAGGGCTATTTTTTTAAATCCAGTTCCATCTGGATATTACAGCGTTGATAAGTACTTGGAAAGCCATTGATTTTTTGAAAACCTAACTTGTGATAGAGATTGATCGCAGGTTTTAAAATGGTGTTGCTCTCGAGAAACAGTTTTGAAGCCCCTAGAGTCTTTGCTTCTTCAATAATTGCTTTTCCCAAAAGATAGCCTATATTTTTGCCCTGCACTGTTGGGGAAACCACCATTTTTGCCAATTCATAGTCAAAATCGGGATGATTCATTTTGATAAGTGAACATACACCTACGGGCTTGTCATTATAAAGCGCAACCATAATTTTGCCGCCTTTTGCCAAAATATACTCCTCAGGGTTGTCAAGTGCTTTATGGTCCGCCTCTTCCAATTCAAAATAGGTGGAAATCCATTCCTCATTCAAGGACTTAAATGCTAAGCGGTAGGCTGGATTGTACGGTACAATGTTGATATCCTTACTTTCACGCATTTTCTTTTGCTCTTGCACCCGTTTCAATAAGGATTTTTGTTCAAGGAGAAATTCCCATTCCGCTAAAGCTTCCCATAGATTGTGCGTAGCTTCCTGGATAATCCCATCAATGGCACGATCGATATCGATACATTGAATTTTCATTCTTTCCCATAGCATTTTTCCTTTATTACTCAATCCAACCATATTTCTCCGTTTATCCATAGAGCGAAGGTTATCTTCAAGTAGGCCCGCTTCTATCATTTCTTTAACGATTTTAGTGACCGATGGCTGGGAGTGGCCAATCTCTGTTGCTATATCAGTAATTGTCTTGGAATCACCTTCAGATAAAATAAAGAATACGGGAAACCATTTGGGTGCAAATTCAATCTGATAAAGCTCGTGTATCCGGGCGGCTTCTTCTGTGATGTTGGAAGCCATGTAGCGCAATCTGCTACCTAAGGCTATTTTTCCTGTTTTTTCAAATAATTCCATCGTATTATAAGTAATTATATAACTAGTTATGTAAATGTAGGAAAATAATTTGAATGTTTTAAAATTGAAGTTTAAAATTAGACTGGAGAAAAATATATCGTTGCTTTTTTCGTTATATTTCAATAAATTCAACACATAAAAAACCAGAACCCCTTAAAATAGACCGAAGGACATGAACGAGTTAGAAACTTATTTCCGAAATAATAATGCGAAGCTAATCAATAAATGGATGCATTATTTCGATATATACGACAGACATTTTAGTCGTTTCAAAGGCAAAGAGATCGTGGTGTTGGAAGTTGGGGTTTTTCAGGGTGGAAGTCTGCAGATGTGGAAGAACTATTTTGGCGATCGTGCTAAAATATATGGTATTGACATCAATCCACACTGTAAGGAACTCGAAGAAGAAAATGTCGAGATCTTTATTGGTTCGCAGTCCGACCGGAAGTTTCTGCGTCAGGTAAAGGAATCTATTCCGCCGATCGATATATTGATTGATGATGGGGGCCATACGATGAAACAACAGATTGTGACATTTGAGGAGCTTTTTGATCATGTGAAAGACAATGGCGTATACCTTTGTGAAGATTTACATACATCTTATCAGGTATTTTATGGTGGTGGCCATAAAAGGAACGGTACTTTTATAGAGTATAGTAAAAATTTTATTGATTACATCAATGCTTACCATTCCGAGCAACGCGGATTGAAGGTCAACGGATTTACGCGTTCGGTAGGGTCTCTACACTACTATGATAGCATCCTGGTGGTGGAGAAACTTCGAAGGGATGAAGCGCCGATCCATATGAAAACAGGGGCGGCGACAGTGAAAGATTTCAACGCGGCTCCCACAGGATTCGATGGATTAAAATGGAAGATTAAAAAACCTGCTTTAACCGTGATCAACAAGTTGCTCCGCTTTTTCCGTATTGGCGGGTTTATGTGGCGCTAACAGACGGGAGCAAACAGACGGGACTAGAAACAAAAAAGGCAGATCATTTGATCTGCCTTTTGGGTAAGTAATCGGGCTCGAACCGACGACCCCTAGAACCACAATCTAGTGCTCTAACCAACTGAGCTATACCTACCGTGATTTTGATGTCACAAAAGTAGTATTATAGCTCATATGTTCCAAATGTTTTTTAAACTTTTTAACTAAACAATTGTCTATCAAAAGGTATAATTTTCAAGTATGCCCATTTAGTGGCCCTGAAGAATAATATTGAGGTAATATTTTCAGGTTAAATGTCTAAAAAAGCAGCTTGGTCTTTAATTTGTATAGTATAGTTTATGGGAAAATTTTTAAAATTTTTAATTATCGTAGCCATTTTGGCAGTTGGCGCCTGGTTTGTGTATCATAAATATAACAGCGGACCGACAGTGGAAAGTAAACATCAGCTGTTGGTGGACCGTATTGAAGCCATGGGAAAACTGGAATTGGTCAAATACCGTTACAGTGATGTTGTAGAGCACAAAAACGTGAATACTTTTTTACCGGATGCAAGTGTATTACTCATCGTGAAAGCAGATGCTGTAGGCTGTGTGAATCTGACGAAACTTAGTCCGGAAGATATCACGGTTTTGGGGGATTCGGTCTCCATCAAATTGCCGGCTCCAGAAATTTGTTACATCAAGATCGACCACGAGGCGTCCAAAGTCTATGATACGAAAATGGCTTTCTTGCGCGAAGCAGAGCTCGTGGATGAAGCTTATAAAGCTGCGGAAAAAGCTGTTGCTGATGATGTAAAGAAATCGGATATCCTGCAGCAGACCAAGGCCAATGCAACCACCGTTTTTAAACCGCTCTTACAGGGATTGGGATTTTCGAAAATCAATCTGACCTTCGAATAGTGCCCAAATAAAAAAGCTAGACAATGTTTACATTGTCTAGCTCTCTACAATAAATCTAATCTCCAGCCATCTCACGACGGGAGGACGTCATAATTATGCTATTATCAAGCCAATAACAATAGCCAAGTCACATTCGTTTTATTTTTTTGTCGTTGTATCCGGCTGTGGTGTCGGCGGGATTTCTCCACGGGATTCGGCAGATGTGGTGTCGCGATATTGTATCGTCGTGGTATCGTTGGGAACGGAATCACGCATCAGTTCCTGTGATTTTTGATCATCAGTTTTAGCGCCGTTACATCCATAGGCTGCTAAGCATAATAGACTGACGGCAATTAATTTTGTTGAGTTTTTCATATTATCTATCGTTTAATCATGGCATGCCACCTGCATGCACTTAGTAGGAGAACAAAGCTCAGGTCAAAAGCGTTTCGGTTTATATATTTGCTATTATGATAGAAAAAGAAAATCAATCTTATATTCTTTATTTTTTAGATAAATTCAATTGTAAAAAACTTTTTACAATTGGGTGCTGTTCCTAGAAGTAAATAAGTTCATTAAACAGATAGCTATGATTCAGATAGTGCTTGTTGACGACCATCATTTGGTAAGAAGTGGTTTTCGGCTGATTTTAGAAACGCAAGATGACATTACTGTTTTGGCTGATGTTGAAAGTGCTGAAGCAGCTTTGGATGTGTTGAATGTCGATCAGCGACCAGATATGATCCTTACGGATATTAATATGGGTGAAATGGGCGGGATAGCCCTCATTGATTTCGTTAAACAGAAATACCCCGATATAAAAATCCTTGCCTTGACGATGGAAAATGACAAACACATTGCCGCAGATGTATTGCGTGCTGGAGCAGATGGCTATTTAGTGAAAGATAGTAGTTGTGATGAGGTACTTTTTGGTATACGGCAGGTTGCCAAAGGAGAAAAATATATCAGTGGTTCCTTAAGTGTTTCCTGCCTTAACGATTATAAAAACTTTGCGGACAGGGCTCCAGACCTAAATCGTGTTTTGTTAAAATATGATATTTCAGAGCGCGAATTGCATGTCTTGGAACTTATCGCACAGGGATACACCAACGGCGAAATTGCAGAGCGTATTTTTTTGAGCAAACGTACAGTGGAAGGGCACCGACAGAAACTGATCGAGAAAACGAATACAAAAAATACAGCTGGTCTTGTCAGCTTCGGTTTTCATCACATGCTCTTACATTGATTAAACAATAAAAACAAAAAATAGAGGAATATGGCAACAAAAAATGAAAACCGCGTCGTCGGAACCGAAATGGAAAAAAAGAAAAAGGTCAAGTTAGGTGTAAATGGAGAGACACTGCGAGATGTAGGCGATAAGGATCAGGGCGATGCCGAGGCCGGAGTAGACCCGCAGGTGGATCAGTTGAACGAGATGCCCAATGATCCTACAGATAGGCCAAAAGAAAGGAAGAAATAAGAAAGACCCGCATTTAAAATTGCGGGTCTTTCTGTTAAGCTTAGTTTCTAGCTGAAAATCTGTATCTATTTTCAGGACTAATCAGCACTTGTCCGTGAATGACATTCTATTTTTTGCCCTGCTTCTCAATGGCTTTAGCAAGTTCATCTTTCGTCATATCGTGACGCCCGGTGATCTCCATTTTCTTTGCCATTTCCAAGAGTTCAGCTTTGGTTTTATCAGAACTTCCGTTTTGCGATCCTTTAGACGCTGAAGCACTTTTTCCTGTTGTTGTTGCTGATTTTTTTTCTTTGTTAGCGTTGCTGCTTTGCGATTGCCCTTTGGCAGTCGTATGGCTTGAACTTTTTGTCGTATTCATAATATACTGTTTTATGTGTTATTTATATGCTGAACATGTTACAAGATCTAAAGGTTGGCCGATTTTATACGTTATTGAAACTGTACTACTACGCTTTGTTCTTTTTTTCTGTCGCAAAAGCTTTAATGATGGCTTTATTAAAAGCGGGCAGATCGTCGGGCGTACGACTTGTAATAAGTTTGTCGTCAATCACCACTTCACTGTCTTCCCATAATGCGCCTGCATTAATCAGGTCCATTTGAATGGCTTCAACGGACGTTATTTTTTTATCACGCACCAGATCCGCGTTAATCAGTAATTGCGGTCCATGGCAAATGGCTGCGATCGGTTTATCCCGTTCCCAGAAAGCATTGATCAATGCAATAGCCGTTTTATTCGTCCTCAATTTATCAGGATTGATGACCCCGCCTGGTAGCAGCAATCCGTCATATCGATTCTCTTCTGCCTCCTGCAGAGCAACATCGACAGGATAGTCATTTGACCATTCATCTCCATTTTTTGCCCGCACTGTTCCTTCAGCCGGTGATATAATGTCTGTTTTGGCGCCTGCATTTTCCAAGGCTTCCTTTGGGCTAGTCAGTTCAATTTCTTCAAATCCATCCGCGACCAATATCGCTATCCGCTTATTCTTTAAATTCTCCATATCACTAATTTTATTTACGTTCTTTCTATACTTCAAGAGAACGGATGTAAATCTGCGAAGGTTTGAAATAATATGATTTAGCGTAGGAAAAGCGTTTTGATTGATAAAAAGGAATAAATCAAACCGTATTTCTTTGGGGGTTGTCTATCCTTAAAATCGATGGTATGTTTAAGATAGCTATTTTTCGGGCCCTTCAGCTGGGCGATCTCCTGTGTTCCATTCCCGCCGTCAGGGCATTGAAGTCGCATTATCCCAATGCCAAGCTCTACTTTATCGGCTTGCCCCATATGCGTACATTGATGGAACGCTTTGATTGCATCGATGAATATGTGGATTTTTCCGGGCATCCGCAGCTTCCCGAAATTGCATATAATCCCGACAATCTTGAACGATTCGTCAAGCAGATGCAAGCGGAAAAATTTGACCTTCTGATTCAGATGCAGGGAGATGGAACTGTGGTGAATGATTTTTTACAGAGTTTTGGGGCAAAGCGACTGGTAGGATTTCAACCAACAGCTTCAATTGACGACCCCGACTGGATGACTTATCCAGGAAAGCTTCACGAGGTGAACAGGCACCTAGCTCTTATGGAATTTCTAGGTTTAAAAATTCCAAATCGTACAATGTATTTCCCCTTATTTCCCGAGGATTGGGAGGCCTATAGGAAAATAAAAGCTGAAATAAACTATCCTTTCGTTATTATCCATGTGGGCAGTCGGGACGCCAAACGACGCTGGCCTATTGAAAACTTCGGATTTCTTGGGACCTTAATGCAGCAAATGGGATATCAGATTATCCTGACTGGGGTAAGTGCTGAAGAATCTTTGGTCAATGAACTGCAGCGCTTACTTGAACGACCTGTGCTTAACCTCTGTTCCAGACTTGATTTGGGTACGCTTGGCTGTCTTTTGAAGGAATCGACTTTACTTGTATGCAACTGCACAGGAATATCCCATATTGCCGCTGCCTTAAAAGCAAAAAGTGTGGTCATAAGTCTAGATGGTGAGCCCGAGCGTTGGGGGCCACTCAACACAGCACTGCATACCACTTTTGATCTGACCAAACCTATCGCCATGGAGCGTATTGTACGCGAGATCAGACGGGTCCTTCCGGCGCTGTCTGTTTTTGGGAGTAATGCTTAAGTAATGAATTCAATTTATCCATGATATTTTCAACACTTAACGGTGTCATTCTAGATGATCCATTCTGCTTATCGACAAAGCTGTTAATCGTATTTTTGGAGCGCAGAGCAGGGTCGACGGGGTAAAGGATAAAGTCAGTATCCTGCGACCATGGGATATGCTGCGGGTTTGTCTGAGCGTAAAGGACCAACGTTGGTTTTTGTAGCGCGCAGGCAATATGAGCAACGCCCGTGTTGACCGTGAGCACAGCATCTGCATGTGCTACGAGGAGTAGGAGATCATCAATTGTCGTCTTTCCAATAAGGTTAATCAGATTTTCCCTTACGAGTTCTGAAAAACATGATCTCAGGTAATCGTTGTATTCCTTGCCAACAAGTATGACCTGAAATGCTGAATCAAGTAGCTGCCGCGTCAATTGTTGTGCGACAGCACGGGGAATTCGTCTTTTTTGCTCCGAAACATCACAATTGACAATAATCTGTTTCCCTCCACGAAAAGGAATTAAATTCGATAATTGACCTCGGGGTACAATTAGGCTGGGTAATCGATTGATCGACCGGCTGATGCCAAGCAGTCTGACCAGTTCGAGATCACGTGCTATTTGGTGCTGTACCTCAAACAGGGGTTCTTTGTCTGGTATCCAATGGGTAAGCAACGTATAGGGATTCTCGCGCATATAAGCCGCTCGCAGGGGGATTTCCGCTAGATATGCCAACATGATCGAAGCCATTGGATTTTGGCTGTATACGTTGAAGATAATACAACTATCAAATTGCCGCTTTTTAATGGTTTTAATCAATGCTTCAGTCGAAGCAACCGTGTCATGCGCGCTCAATTTCATCCAAGGGGCATCGTATTGTATATAGTCATCGACAGTGCCTAGGTAGGGGATAATGGGAACAGCCATTTCTGACGCAAGTAATGTGATTTTACAATTTCCATTCGCTGATTTAATTTCCTGAAGCGCTGCATTACTCATGATCAGATCGCCCATATTGTCTAAGCGAATGATCAACATGTTTTTACAATCTTTCCAAGTCCCCATTTTAGCTGATTTTCTTTAACAGTTGATTGTCCTTTTCCTGCACCCGCTGAATGATTTTAGTAGTCGACTGCTGATGGACATGCGGAATAAACACGAGTTGTGTCCCTAGTATTTGCAGTAGCCCTTGTTCGGCCAGTTCTTTATTTTGGTATGCTTCACCTTTTACAAAGATATGCGGTTTAACCTTCTCGATGATCGGGATAGGGTTGTCCGATAATTCATCACCAAACGGTACAATATAATCTACAGCTCCAAGCGCCCGCAATACTTCAATTCGATCGTCAAGCGAATTGACAGGTCTTGTTGCTCCTTTTAAACGTCTGATGCTCTCGTCTGTATTGATGCCGACAATCAAAATATCACCCTGTGCCTTAGCTGCACCGAGGTAATGGGCATGGCCGGCATGGAAAATATCGAAACAACCGTTGGTGAATACGAGTTTATTTTCTTTCCGAAGTCCATCGCATAGTGCTTCAAGATGATTCAGGTCGGTAATTAATTTATCATCTTTGTTCGTAAGGCGCTGGGCTAATTCCGTGCAGCTACAATGTGCTGTACCATTTTTTTGTATACCGATCTGTGCTGCCTTTATACTCAGTGCTATCGCAATATCCGCATCAAGTTTATTATAGTAAGCCAAGCAAAGCACGGTCAGAAAGGTGTCGCCAGCGCCGGAGAAATTACCTTCTTTTAAAGCAGGAACCCGGTAGTGCTTTGCTGAACCACCTTTTTTAGACAGGATGACACCATCCTTATCGAGGGTAAGTGCCACCCAGTTCGCCTGCGACAAGGCAGCTAGGCTTTCTGGCCATTTCAATGCTTGTGTTAGGCGGTCATCCTCTTCTTCCTGGCTCAGGATTTTTCTTGCTTCGTCATAATTGGGCTTAATTAAGTCGGGATTTAGGCATGCATACTTGTCGTAATCTTTGCTGTCTATGGCAATAATTTTGGGCTCAACCTGCTGTTCTTCGGCGAGCAGCACAATGAGCTCATCCGTGATGTTACCTTTTCCATAATCTGCAATAAAAACAATGTCGGCATGTTGAAGGGCTTTTTTTACCGCTGTCAGATATTGGTTGGCCAGCGCTGCACTAAAATGATACTTCTGACCAATATCATAACGAAGCAGACAGTGTCCATCTCTACGTAATCGTGTTTTTGTTAGTGTCTGACAATTTTTATTATAGAGCAGGCCACCCGTGTCAATTCCCTGTCGCTGCACACTGCGTGCTATTGTCTGTCCACTGCTATCGTCGCCCAACAGACTAACGACCGACACGACGGCCCCCATATTGCTGAGGTTCGTGATCACATTCCCGGCTCCGCCAAGGCAATGTTCTACGGATTGGACATCGAGCACGGGTACGGCGACATCGGGAGCAAGCCGCTTGCATTCCCCATCTAGATAAATATCCAGCATACAGTCTCCCAAAACAAGGACCCTTGGATTGTCAAAACCATTTTCGACAAGTTTATTTAATGCTATATCTTTCATAATCTAATTTTTCTGAGTTGATAAGTTGCGCCAATCCGTAAAAATCATCTACGATGAAATCTGGTGTATATTTAGGATCAGAAATTCGCTCCTGTTTCCTTTCTTCCTGGCTTCGGTCTACCAATATGGTCCTGCAGCCTGCCGCACGGCCGGCGCCGACATCACTTAAAATATCGCCGATCATCCAAGATTTTTTTAAATCTATGTGCAGCTCTTTGGCTGCCCGGTAGAGCATGCCGGGTAAAGGCTTACGGCAGGAGCATTGCGGTTCGTCCATGACATCGCCGTGTGGACAATAATAGATACCGTCTAATTGGATGTGCTCATAGCGGAGTAGTTCGTGCAATGCTGAAAAAGCGACATCCAAATCTTCAGCTGTAAAATAACGTCGGGCTATACCCGACTGATTGCTGATAACAATGAGCTTATAGCCCCTTTTTTGTAACCCTCTTAAAGGCTCAAAAATGTCGGAATAACAAACGATGCGTGCGGGATCAACGTTGTAGGGAACATCCTTAATCAGCGTTCCATCCTTATCCAGAAATACAGCGCTCTCCATCATGATGCGATCAATTTATTATGTATAACGAAGTGTTCATTTTTCCTGCTCAGATTTGCCATCCGCTGTTCCACCAGTGCGCAGAGCTGGTGAATAATATGTAGCTGTACTTCCTGAATACGGGCCGTGTGATCGGAAGGAACTATGAGATTATGATCTCCGAATTGCGTGGCCTCGCCACCATCTTTTCCCAACAAATTTGCACAAATGACCCCAGCTTTACTGGCTTCTTTCAATGCGTTTAGGATATTGGGCGAGTTGCCACTTGTACTTAAACAGATCAGCATATCTCCTGGTTGCCCAAGTGCCTGTACCTGTCTTGCAAATACGCTTTCGTAGCCAAAGTCGTTTGCCCATGCGGTGAGAACCGCCACATCAGCGTTAAGCGAGATCACCGGATAGCCGGGACGCTGTGGTATTTCAAATCGACCCACGAGCTCGGCAGCGAAATGCTGGCTCTCCGCGGCACTACCACCATTGCCGCAGATCATGATTTTTTTACCTTCACGCAAGACGGAAACCATTTTAGATGACAGTCTGGCTATGCCAAGCGCCAAAGATTCTGCCGCTTTTTCGAAAGTCTTTGAGGAACCCAAAAAGCTCTGCCTGATCTGCGTAATTGTTTCTTTTTCGGCATCCTGAGGCAAACATTGTGCATAAAGCTGCGCAATACTTTCGCTGACCACTTTCCACGTAAAGGATTTAACATGGCGTAGAGAATTAACAGAAAATTTCAATCGTTTACGGTCGTTATTTATCAGGTCAACAATCGCAGCAGACAATTGTTGTGGCTGTTGTGGCGCTACCAAAAGGCCGGTTTCTTCATGCCTTACCGTAAACGATATACCGCCCACATCGGCACCAATTACGGGCGTACCACAGGCCATGGATTCCAACGGAGTAATCCCGAATGGTTCGTACCACGGCGTGGTGATAAAAAGCTCACTTGCAGCATAATAGTACCTAAGCAGATCACGGCTCTGTTGTCCCGTGAAAATGACCCTATCTTCCACTTTTAACTCGATACACAGATGATGCAGACGATCAAATTCTGCGCGGTCTTCCGCTGTCGTCAGATTTCCACCAACGACCAATAGCCGCAATTCGGGCAGCGCATGGTGCGCATGGGAAAAGGCTTCGATCACATTGTCTATTCCCTTTCGTTTCACCATGCGACCAAGTTGCAAAATGTAGGTGTACGCGGAATCAAGTCCAAGCTTTTCCTTTGCTTCGGTGCGATCTGTTGGATGAAAATCAGCCGGATTAAAACCACAGGGAATAATTTCTATTTTATCCTGTGGCGCCTGATAATGTTGAATCAAGTCCTTCAGATCGTTTGGGCATTCGGCAATGACGCGTTCGGCTGCCCAAATGATATCTTTCTCAATTTTTTCACGAATTTTCGGAAATTTGTCTGAGCCCCCCTGGTGTAAGCGGCGCACCGCACCTAGGGCATGAAAAGTAATAACAAAGGGGATATGCAGTTGTTTCTTGATTTCCATGGCCACCATACCTGACAGCCAAAAATGCGCATGTACCAACTGGTAGCTCAGCTGGTTAGCGGTCATAAATTCGATTGTATGGGCGGTAAATTCATCGATATGTCCATAAAGCTCTTCCTTTGGGAGTATATCTTTGGGGCCTGCGACAATATGAATGACCCTTATATTTGGTTTCCAGAGGACGACCCCTTCTCGGCTTGGATGCTCACATCGCGTATAGATGTCTATTTGATTGCCCATCAAAGCGAGCTGCATGGCAACCTCGGCAACATAAACGTTTTGGCCGCCGCTGTCTTTACCTCCGAGGGTCGCTAAGGGTGAGGCATGATCACTAATAAAAGCTATTCTTTTTTTCATGATAGTATATATTGATGAATTTTTTCATTAATTAAATTCTCCCATTGTTGTCCAAATCGAACTATGTCGAAAAGCTCTTTTGCTTTCTGCTGTGCGTTTACACTGAGCTGCTGTGCATGTTGGGGATTATTCAGCAGCATTTTCATTTTAGCGATGAGCTCTTCGATCTCTAAGCCGATATAGCCTGTTTTTTCATTTTCAATAATGGTAGAAAGCTCTGTGGTAGCCAATCCAACGATGGGAAGACCCACCATCATAGCTTCGCAGATTGCTAAGCCCAAACTTGTGTACCGTATTGGATTGAAAAAGAAACGATAGTCTTTAATAAATTCGGGTAGGCGCGGATGGAGCACTTCACGAAGCCCATAGGGTTCGTTACCCATTCCGATGAGATCTAATGGTACATGCTTTTGTACATACTTGAAAATATCGCTACCTAGCATGCGTCCACGGGAGGGAAGGTTGTTGATAACGACAATCCCTTTTTCCAATCGACCATTGTAAGCGACATCGTGTGTATCTACACCATGTGTGATGACACGTACATCCGGAATATTTGCCTTCCACATTAACTGGTTGAAGTGTGTCACATGCACCAGTGTAACGGCTGGATTGGTGACTGGATGAACTTCATCACAGGGATGCTGCCATGGCGGGTCGTGTTCAATATAGATACGAGGTAACTGTTGCTGCACTTCAGACAGGATCAGATATTGATCTTCCAAGTAATTTTCATCGCATTGAAAAAGGATAAGATCTAGGTCGAGATTACGCACTTCGCCGGCAGGAACTTCAATCACATTGTCGCCAAAAGGGAAGGTTGTTCCCCGTCCGCCATAGCGAGGTCCTCTTTCGGGCGTATATGGAATATATAAGATATAGTCACCTTGGGATAAATAATACAAGTACGATCCATGGATATGCCATGTTAATACGCGTGGTTTGTGTGTCATAAACAATTTTTAATTTCAACAATGGAAAAACGCCGTTTTTAGCGATTCAATTTCGCAGAAGGAAACGCGTTTTTAACCTTTGCTTAATGAACGGCTGTGGTAACGACTTGGTTGGATGGACTAATACCCAATTGTATGTTGGAAGTACTTCGCCGAACGTATTAAGCTCATTAATTCATTTTAAGGGAACTAACATCCTGGAGCAGCTGTTACATGAGAAAAGGCTATGGATCTCAGACCGGTACATCATCTCGAAACACAAGATATTGACAAAAGCCTCCGAATGGTCATCATAGACGGTGTATGTTCAGAGGTTGTTGTCTGTTTGAGCAGCGGTGTTATTTTGGTCGGAGCAGGTTTGTTGATGGGAGCAAGTAACTTTCAGCTGGGACTGTTGGCGGCCTTTCCAACCTTATGTAATCTTGCCCAGCTGTTGACCATTCTCGTCATGCAGATTTACCCGAATCGGAAAGTAATAACCGTATTCGCTGTATTTCTTGCAAAAATGCCTTTGGTCCTGGTTGGGCTTTTAATGTGGCGGGAAGTCGATTTCTCTTTTACGACCTTGCTCAGTTTTATGTTCATCCATTACCTTCTCAGCGCGATAGGTGGCGCAGGCTGGAATTCCTGGATTAAAGACCTCGTTCCTGAGGAACGTTTGGGTACTTATTTTTCCAAGCGCACGGGCATCATGCAATTGACGAATATTACAGTTAGCATCATTGTCGCAGCGTTAGTTGACTATTATACCAATCATGCCGTTATGCAACTACCAAAGCTCTACGGCATATACTTTTTAATCGCAGGGGCTATAGGAGCAGTTGGTGCCTTTTTTTTGGTACAGGCCAAAGAGCCCAAACAACAGATGTCTGGGGGACATTTGGGAAGTTTGTTGCTACAGCCGCTTAAAAATAAAAATTTTAAAAATTTATTGATCTTCAATGCGGCTTGGTTGTTGGCGATTAATTTAGCGATACCCTTTTTTACGGTCTTTATGTTAAAAACACTGGGGCTTTCGATGAAAATAGTCATCCTGCTCACTGTTGTCAGTCAGATAGCCAGTGTCCTGGGCCTACGCTTATGGGGAAACCTTTCGGATCGTTATAGTAACAAAAGTATTATCTACCTCACAGCACCCATTTACATTTGTTGCATTTTATTATGGATATTTGTCGGAATCTATTCGCCTGCAGTGCCCAATTTACTTTTACTCCTATTTCTGCATATCATGACGGGAATCTCCACTGGAGGCATTAATCTCGCCCTCACAAACATTGGCCTGAAACTCGCTCCCAAGACAGATGCAATTGTCTATATCACTGTAAAAAATATGGTCGCTTCGTTTTTTACAGCCTTGGGACCTATTTTAGGAGGATTGTTAGTTGATTATTTTGCAACTCGCGAGCTTCAGATTAGCATCTCCTGGAAAAGTCCCAACCTCCAGACTATCGCCAAACTGATCTATCTGCATGAATGGAATTTTCTATTCCTTATTGCCGCACTTCTGGCATTTATATCGCTCCGTTGGCTGGGAAAGGTAGAGGAAAATGGCGAAGTAAGTCCACAGCTTGTCAAACGTATTATGAAAAAACGTTTTCGTGCCGGATTGAAAGAAAGCCTACTTGTGGGGAATATTATCACGCTTCATACCCAACTCAAGCAGATTGTTAAACGAAAAACCAATGCATCAGATAACGCAATTTCGGACGAGTAAAAAATAATGCTAAATATCAATGAATGCAAAGCCGGCTTCACTTCCATGCTGGGCCATTAAAACGGGCACTGCCACATTGTAAATCGGTATTCCAGAAGGGGACAGGGCCTTGAATTTTCCGGCATGCGCATGCCCGTGGAAGGCAGCACTTACTTTACGCCGTTGCAAAGGTTCCATTAAATGCGTTGACCCTAAAAAAGGATAAATTTGCTCGGGCTCACCTAAAACGGTTTCAGCAATGGGCGCGTAATGCATTAAGGCAACTTTTTTTATGTCTGCATGTTCTTGTTCGAGGCGCGCCAAAGCTCGATCTAAAAGCAACGATTCGTTTACAGCTTCCTGCACAAAACTTTTCATGGCATCTTCACCAAACATTGATAACATATAACGGTCAAAACCACCGCCAAAGCCCTTTACGCCAGCAAAACCAATATTTTCGATCACGATAGCTTCACCATCCAAGACCGTAATTTTACTGTCTGTCAAAATTTGGCGGATCTGCTTTTGTCGTCCTTTCTCATAGTCGTGATTTCCCAGTACGGCGATGACTGGAACCTTAATGGATTGGAGTTCAGCAACAAGTAATTCTGCTTCTTCTTCATCCCCCGTATCCGTTAGATCACCGCAAAGTAAAAGGACTTTAGCCTTTTCCGAAATCTCCTCAAATTTGGTTTTCCATTTTCCGTGCTGGTTTGCATTCATATGTATATCGCCCAATGCGGCTATGGTTGTCTTCTTGTTCATATTAAACAGTTTTTATTGTGTATGACTTATAATCCCATTCTTTAATATCAATTTCATATTGCGTTTGATCTATCAAGGGTCCCAGACAAACTTTCTCCAAACAAGGAGGCAATTCATATTGATCCGCTGCGCGTTTAATGAGCTCATCAAATAAGTCTTTTGGGAGAATATCGCGATAGTCATGCGGATAAGTAAACTGAAAGATGAGCATTTGAGCCAACAAGAGGTGCCAATGTTGATCCATTCGCGTTAGTAAATGGTTCCAGTCCAAACTTTTTCCATATTTTAGCCAAATATGGTTAATATCGGCGCTGTCATGCCGCTCTCTGTTTTGTACATATAGCTTACACCATACTAGCTCTTCTGCTGGTACATAACGTACATCAGCATCAAAAAGAGTACCTTCAGGTGCTCTGTCAAACCAATCCTGCTCAACAGTGCAATTGTGATTAACACTATCGAAAATAATATCAATGAAATAGGGGTCTTTGTAAATCTTGGCGAGCCATCGCACATCTGTCAATTCGGTCTCATAACCATTAGCGGCAAGGTGTTTAAGAATTTTTGGGTATTCGCTGCTTTTGCAAAAGATATCCATATCCTTAATAGGCCGTATGATCCCCGTGTAGTGAAACATGGCTAAACCACCGCCCACCATAAATTGAGCTCCGCTATCCTGGAGCAGCCGCAATGTATCCTGAAAGAAGGCGAGACAATCTTCAGGTGGATTATCTAAATGAATCATATCGTTTGCTTTTCTTAAAGACAGTCAATTAAATGCAGTAGTTTGTTGACTGTCGATGAAAACGTATTATCCGCCTGTTGAATAGGTAAAAGTACTCAATTTGAAAAATGAGGGAACAGGGAAGGCTCCTACCGATGTTCTGAGATAAAGTAGGCTATTTTGAAATAAATAAAGAGCACATTGCTTCATGATGAAGATGGGCGTATAACAACGATCTAAACGGTATAAAAATATGGACAGTTTTTTTGGCTCTGGTGAAGACCTAACGATGATACAAATGGGGGCGCGTGCGTTTATGATGTTTATCATCGCACTTTTTTTGGTTCGATTGGGCGGAATTCGAATTCTCGGCCGAAAGTCTGGAGTAGATTTCGTCATCATTATTATGCTAGGTGCGGTATTAGCGCGGGGAATAGTTGGCGCTTCGCCATTCCTGTCAACCGTGTTTGCCGGCTTCGTGATGATTATTGTCAATAAAATCCTAGCCCAGGTATCGGCCAGGCTTCCCTATTTGGGTAATATGGTAAAAGGTAAGCCCGCTGTTTTATACAAGAACGGTAAAATCCAATGGGATCAAATGGACCGGTTGGGGGTAAGCCGTACTGATCTACTGACGAGCTTGCGGTTAGAGACAAATAGTAAGCACCTCGATGAAGTGGATATGGCTTTGATGGAGCCGAATGGGCGAATAAGTTTTATACTCAAGGAAAAGGCATAAATACTTAATCGTTAAGTTGTTATTGAAGTTATATGTACTTAATAATAAAATAAATCTTGCTATGGAAAACAAGAAAAATTATTCTTTTTTTTATCGTAATGGCCTAAGCCTGGTGTTTGCAGCGCTTTTTGTCTTTTCCCTAGGCATGCAATGTTTTACGGGTTGGAAAGTACATAATGAAGAGTTGCTGGAGGCCAATCGTGCACCACTGGACATCATTGATTATTTGAGCACAGGACATTTTACATCCGCAACTTTTGAAAATTTCGAGAGTGAATTTCTTCAGATGGCGATGTATGTGATTCTGACGGTGGGATTACGCCAATGGGGCTCTGCTGAATCAAAAAAAATAGGGGAAAAAGAAGAGGTAGACCGTGAACCGCAGCCCGGCCCGAATACGCCTTATCCTGTTAGAAAAGGTGGCTGGCTGTTGAAATTATATAGTTCATCGCTATTCATTTGCTTTGCGCTACTTTTTTTGGGGAGTTGGGTTATGCACTTTTATGGAAGCTGGAGACAGCACAACACCGAACAGCGGCTTGAAGGTTTACCGGTAGATGACGCATGGACGTACCTCATTATGCCTAAATTTTGGTTTGAAACTTTCCAGAACTGGCAAAGTGAATTTTTGTCTGTTTTGGCCATTGTTGTATTCACCATTTTCCTACGTCAAAAAGGATCACCTGAATCAAAGCCCGTTGATGCTCCACATAGCGAAACGGGGAAGGGGTAACGAATAATAATAAAAGGTAAAAACTATGATTAAATATTTGTATTTGGCCATCGCATTCGCAGCTGTGGCAGCAACATCTTGCGATAATAGAACCAAAAGTAGCGAAGAGGAGCAGAAAGTAGATACAACGGTCAACCAAAATGGTCTACCATTAGACAATATTCACCGTAGCCGTGGAAAAGATACGACTAAAAATAAGGCTGGGACAGCACATGAAGCTGTACCATTAGACAATTTGGATCGAACTAAAGCTGAGGATTGAACAGGCAGCGTTGAGTAACATGAACACCTGTTTGTAGACGTTTGACCTGTTGCGTACTTCTACGATAGGGAGATATTTTTACTTAAATGCGAACTAAAGAGAACCATTGTTTTTTTTGCACTGTTCACTTTTCGAATAATTTCATACTTAAACTCAAAACATATGAAAAAGATTAGTTTATTGATATTGGCAATCCTTGGACTATGGGGATGCGGCAATAGCAGCAATAAAGGCAATCAGGCAAACGGCAGCTATGATTCCTCCAATACACCCGATGATGGGCAGGTTGGTGTTGGTATAAATGACTCGCTTGGCCGGGACAGCACCGATTCTTTGCAGCGGCAGCCTTCTCCGGCTAAACCCGATTAAACATAAAGACAAATTAAAACGTAAAAGATTATGGGCTCAATAATTTGCGCCATGCTAAGGCTAAGCTTGGTCATCCAGCTTAGCCTATTTTTTTATACGATGCACGCTCAAGAGGTCGATTCCGTTGAGCGATCGAAGGATTCGGTCAGTATTCTTGATTCGTTGCCGAGTAATCCACTGGCCTCGGCGAGAAACTTTTTGGAACAATGGCGTGAGCAGGTTGATCGTTATTATACTGGATTGGACAGTGTAAAGCGAGGAGTCGCCTGGCAGCGGCCGGATGATGGTCGGCTCGTGCCCAGTCAAGTACAGCAGTATATCAGCCTGGTTAAACCCGCTGTGCATGATCTACAGGGAAAAGTTACGGTGTTGCGCAAGCAAACGGTGCCCCAGGACTCCACGGCCAACTCATGGCGGGCGGTGCAAGATAGTGCCGCAACACTAGAACGTGATATTGAATCGCTCCTGTTGGACATGCAAGACCTTGGCGACAAGGCCGAGCAGCAGCAGAATGTGACTCAGGCAGCGCAAGAAGGAACCTTTTGGTATCACTGGAAAAGTATAATACAAAAGAACCTGGAGCAGGATGGACTATCGCAGCGTTACTACGATAGTGCCTGGGATGGTCGTTTCCTCCTTATCCTACTGAGCCTTATTTATTTTTATTGGCTTTATCAGATGCGCAGACGTGCCATAGGGGCCGAAGAGACATTGCCCTTACATCGCAATCAACCGTGGTGGATTCCTGTCCTCAAGTTTGCGGTCTTTTTCCTTATTCTCCTGCCACTGACTTCCCTTAGAATCCCCGTGATCGTGCTCGAATTGAGCTATCTGCTTATTTTCGGCTTTCTATATCTTTTGATTCGCCCGGAGTTATCCAATCAGCATCTGAAGATGATGCAGTATGTATTTTTTTATTATCTATTGGTACTTGCCAGCAATCTAGTGCTGGATACAGGTTGGATGTCGCGAATTATTGTCATGTTGATCAATTTATCGGGTATTTGCCTGCTTTGGCACCTCGGGCGGAAGGTCGACGGAAAAATACCTTTTGATTATCTGCGCCCCTTTTCACGATGGTTACTGCTAATTATCAGTATGGCAGCCATTATATTTAATCTGTTTGGTTTTCTAAATCTGGCCCGTACATCCAGTATCGCTGGAGCTGTAGGGCTATTGCAAGCATTCTCCCTGCATGCATTCCGCGACATGCTGTCTCATGATTTACTCAACTCTTATGAAAATTCGAAAGAAGACCGTTTTATAAATCGCTTTGATAAGCAGAAGATACTTGCCGCACTCCGTCGTATTATTGGCCTATTTGCGGGTATATTGGTCATTATTATCTGGGCCAACACCTTGCATATCACAAGTGAAATTCGTCGACTTGGGGATCGCTTGTTAAATAATACCCACACCATTGGTGGTGTTAATTATACGTATGGCGATGTGCTTTTAGCATTTGCAGTCATATGGACAGCAAATTGGATACAAAAAAATTTAAAAGACCTTCTTGATCAGCCCGACGCGAAAAAAAATCAGCGTCGAACAGCCTTATTACCACTCGTGCGTGTTGTCATTTTTATTGTTGGCTTCCTCATAGGAATACGTATTCTGGGGTTGGGAGTTGACAAGCTGACCGTCATTGTCGGTGCATTAAGTGTGGGGATAGGTTTAGGCCTGCAGAATATTATCAACAATTTTGTTTCAGGTGTGATTTTGGTATTTGAACGTCCGTTTAAAGTGGGAGATTATGTGGAACTTGCTGATAAAAAAGGGCAGGTCATGCAGGTGGGTATCCGATCGAGCACCTTATTAACAGACCAAGGGGCCCAAGTTATTATACCAAATGGAGATCTCCTTTCCGGTCGCCTGGTCAACTGGACGTTCGAAGAATCGGATATCCGTCTGAATCTTCAGTTGACCATCGTTACGGCACGCAGCATCGAAGAGTGGAAAAAGTGGTTGGAAGATACCATTACTAGCTTTAAGGAGATCGACAGAAGCCTGCCCATGAAGATTTTAACAAAGGATATTACAGCCGATGCCTATGTTGTATCAATTCAGGTAGGTATACAGAACGTGCGACAGATTGAATGGTTTAGGAGTAAGTTTCTTGAGCAAGTTAAAGCCGAAGCCGCACTTCATGATTCAAAAGTTACCTCGGCTTAAACAAAATTAGTTACTTCCCGAACGATAATAGATCCAACCTTGCAACTGTTCTAATTGATTTGGTATTTTCAGATCTACGAGGGTATTCATTCCGAGTTCTTGGGATAATTTTCCGAATGCATCTAGTTCATGGACTGGGTAGAATATCGCGTGTTCATTGGGCATGTCTACATTTCCCTGTAAAAAACGGTAGCCCTCGGCATGTAGATTATCGATAAAGGTGTCGGTAACAGCCGCTAGGTAATGCATCATTTTATTAATCCAGGTAAGTTCATCTTTAACCCGCATCGGATAGTGTTCATGCACAAAATCGAGGATCAGTTGTTCGCCCTCCATATCCCAGCCGTCGCGAATCATCGCTAGCCCCATGGAGCGCACTTCTTCCTGATAAAAATCCCGTCCATAGCTCATTTTTATTTCGCCTGCAATAGGGCTTTCTTCAATTTTGGCACGTAGCGCCATTTGTCTATTAAGGAGTTCGTGTATGTAGTCGAATGTCTGTTCCATGTGATGTAAGAAATAGCGAAGGACAGAGCCGTAATGGCTTTGTCCTCCGGAGTGAATTATTGGAAAAAATATGTTGTTATTTTAATGTCGGTTTTGGTACCTTATTCTTGATTGCTGGGGATGGCGCATTTGGTGTAATGGGCATGTCACTTATCGAAGGATCTGAAGGTTGCCAATTTTTAAGCTGATCAAGGTGCTTTTCGAACGCCGGAATTTTATCGGTGGCAAATTTCTTCAGGTCAGCATCTGTAATTGCTGTGCCTGCGCTTGCATCTTTGAAAAGTGAAATTGCATCTTGATGGCTCTTAACCATCAGATCAGTGTAAACGCGGTCAAAATTGGCTGTGTCGGCCTTATTGAGTTGGTCGATCATGGCTTTATAATTTTGATCGTCACTCGTACGCAGCTGCCAATTTTTATTTTTTACAATGGTCGATAGTTCATTTCCTGCAGCGGTATGGTCATCAGTGATCATCTGTGCATATTGTTTGATCGTTGGGTTTTGCGATTTAGCAAGAGCAATGCTTGCCGCCTGCAGTTCGAAATTGTTGCTGGCCGTGGCTTTGCTGGCAAAGTCCAGATCTCCAGACTGTGGCTGAGCGGGATTACTGTCTTGCGCCTGAACGAAAACTATACAGGCGAGGGTGGCTAGTAATATTCCCAGGGTTTTTAAAATGATTTTCATGATACTATTATTTAAATGTTAACGATTTTTTCTGTTTCGCGTATTATTTCCCTTTCTTCTATAATTGATGACGATATAGGATGCTAAGAAAATAAAGACGATGCCAATAATGATGGATGTAAACATATGTTCTTCTTTCGTTGTGTTTTCAAGTGAACAGCGGCGAGGAAGTTAGCGTTTGAAAAGAGCCTATTTTGCGTATTTAAAGCAAAAATTGTGGTGCTTACGCACACATATCGTACTAATTCCCTCGTGGAAGAATAGCGCGATTTCAATTATTTATATGCTCTAGCAGAGACATCTCTCACGCCTTTCCAGAAAAAAGAATGCGGCGGCGGTCAAAATCTTTCCGTTGATGTTATGTATGCATTTGCCAAGAGCTATTTTTTTTAAAACATTTTTGGCTTGAAAGCTGTTTCGTTCAAAAATCAATCACTAAACGAAAAAGAAAGAAAACAGATAGCTATGACACAGTTGCTTTTGGTAGATGACCATACGTTAGTACGATCCGGTTTCCAATTAATATTAGAGGCGCAAGAAGATATAACTGTAATTGCGGGGATGGAGAATGGTCAAAAAGCCCTGGAATTTCTCAAGGGAGCCAAACCGGACATCATCCTGACTGATATCCATATGGAGGTAATGGATGGCATTCAGTTTATACAAGAAGTAAAAAAACATTATCCAGCCATAAAAATCATTGTTTTATCTATGGAAGACAATATCCAGATTGTTCAGGAGGTTTTAAATCTTGGCGCTGATGGCTATTTATCGAAAGATTCCAATGTAGAAGAGATTTTATTCGGAATTCAGCAGGTAAAACGTGGGCAACAATATATCAGTGCAGCATTAAGTATTGATTTGATCCGAAACTTATCAAAGTATGCGCAGTTGGATATTGATCGTACAGCAATAATGGCACGATACGACATCTCTGAACGCGAACTGTCTGTATTGGAATTGATTGCGGAAGGACATACAAATGCGGAAATAGCTGATCAAATTTTTTTGAGCAAAAGGACCGTAGAGGGCCATCGGCAGCAATTAATTGAGAAAACGGGTTCGAAGAATACGGCGGGACTTGTCCGTTTTGGTTTTCAGAAAAAGTTATTAAGATAGGATAGGGCGCAATGAACCCCGACACTGGAAAAAGAGCGGGGTTCTTCTGTTTTTTTGTCCACGTTATAGGGGTGTTGCATCTAAATCAGAAGGTGTTGTCACCGGTTGCGTAGGCAGCCCTTCCGCATCATTAGCACCCTCGTTTTCATCTCTTTCATCTTCTTCTGGAAATTCATCTTCACCTGCTGAACCAATTTCCTCATCGAAACCGAAATCATCCTGGCGGGGTATTTCAGGTTCTTCTGCATCAACTGCGAAGTCTAATTCTTCATCCGTTTCCAAATCTTCCTGATCAATTTCGGGTTCCTGATCCGGTGTATTTTCCGGTAGTTCTTCTTCATGCTCTTCCGGAATATCGTTCGGTAGATTTTGGGGGCCTGATTGTGCTACAATCGCTAAAGCGAGGATGGCCATACCTGGACGGACATCCTGAACTGTACATTTTTTATTCATACTGCGTTTAATTTATAATCGTTTGTTGATGAACCACTGTTGTTGCCAGATCGTTAACTGTGTTAGTACGCATTGTCATATGATTTGTACGTTAATTATAGCGTTATTGTTCGCTATCATTTAAATTTTTGAAAAACGTGTTTTTACTTATAAAATGTGGTATATGCGTGATTTGCAGGATTTACACAGTTCTGGCGAACGAAAAAAGTTTGGGAGCTGTTTATTTGACGAACCGCTCGTTTGAGCATAAAAACTTAGTATTATGGCAACAACAACAGCAACAGCAGAAAAAAGTAAAACAAGCACAAAATCAGGTAACACTTCAAACGCTAATTCAGAAGGAAAAAAAGTACCTGCCGAAGCGGGGGCAGCGAAGGATCTAGCCGAATTATTTGAGGATGGATTAAAGGATATTTATTGGGCAGAAAAAGCGCTGACGAAAGCACTTCCTAAGATGGAGAAAAATGCAAGTTCAGAACAATTAAAATCTGCTATTATTAAACATCTGACAGAAACGGAAACACATGTGGATCGCCTAGAGCAATGTTTTGAGCTTATCGGAGTGAAAGCAAAAGCCGAAAAATGCGAAGCTATGGCGGGGCTGCTTGAAGAGGCGGAAAGCCTTATGAAAGAAACAGAAGCTGGATCTGTCCGCGATGCAGCAATTATTGCTGCCGCCCAAAAGGTGGAGCATTACGAAATTGCCACTTATGGCACATTGGCGGCTTTTGCGAAAGTGTTAACACATAAGGATGCCTTAAAATTACTACTTGAAACACTGGGTGAAGAAAAGAAATGTGATGAAGATCTTAGCGCGCTGGCCGATACAAATCTCAATTCAAAAGCTGAATAAGTGTACAATAGACCTAGCGTGAACACTATTAAAAAATCAAAAATTTAAGTTATGGCATTAAATACAGGAAACGAAGGTGAAATCACCAAAAAGATAGAAGATCAAACTTCTAAACTACCATCCACCGTATTTTTAGGCGCAGCATTGCTGGCGATGGGTGTATCTGCCGCATTAAAATGCATGTCGAACGATAAAAACGCCCTATTTGTAGGCCAATGGGCTGCACCGTTCCTTCTATTGGGCATCTATAACAAGATTGTGAAAACTGAAGGACATGATTAACGTGCATTTTTTGTAAAAACACATCTGTAGAATAAATATAAAAGGCTCAATTTCATTGGGCCTTTTCCAAAAACGAAAAAAGCTATGAAGTATTCAGATAATATGGGAAGAAGAGCTGCTATCGGTAAAATAGGTTCTGGAATCTTGGCATTGAGTATCATTGGAAGTCCCGATCGCTCAGCGGGCCAAACCCAAGACAGACCGGTCAATCCGGTTAAAGAATACCCAAAACCGCCGTTCAAGAGCCAGTCTCAACCTTGGCCTGGACTCTGCAGTGAAATGGAGCCCCGGCCGGATCATGGCGAGGATAGTTATAAAGGATCAGGAAGGCTCCAAGGGCGCAAAGCATTGATCACCGGGGGCGATTCGGGAATGGGACGTGCAGCAGCTATCGCTTACGCACGAGAAGGGGCCGACGTTGCCATCAACTATTTGCCCGAGGAAGAGAAAGATGCGAAGGAAGTCATCGCTTTGATAAAAGCGGCGGGCCGAAAGGCAGTCGCTATTCCGGGAGATCTCCGTAAAGAAGAGTTTTGTATTCGGCTGATTGAGGACGCCGTACTTCAACTCGGCGGTTTGGATATTTTGGTCAGCAACGCGGCGCGGCAGCAGACAAAACCATCGATATTGGATATCACCACTGCTGAATTTGATGCCACGATGAAAACCAATATTTATGCACCTTTCTGGCTTATTAAGGCAGCCTTGCCTCATCTTAAACCTGGAGCTGTAATTATCGGTACAACATCGGTACAGGCCGCAGACCCCTCGGAAGATTTGTATGACTACGCACAGACAAAAGCTGCGACCACCAACTATATTCGGTCATTGGCCAAGCAGCTTGGTCCAAAGGGCATACGGGTCAATGGCGTGGCTCCCGGTCCAATTTGGACTGCACTACAGGTGAGTGGTGGTGCTACGCAGGAAAAGCTGGTGAATTTCGGAGGTGATACCCCCATGGGACGTCCGGGGCAACCCGCCGAACTTGCTTCAATCTATGTGCAATTGGCTGCGGCAGACGCAAGTTATGCGAACGGACAAATTTATGGGGCCGCGGGCGGCGGTGGACAGCCCTAAAAATTAGCGATTACAGCATGACAAAAAAAATCCCCTTCAAGGGGATTTTTTTATCATCAATAAGCTGAATACTAGTCCGTGGTGTTCGGTCTTTTATCTGCTGAGCGGTTGTGTTTTTCTTTTTGAACCTTTACTTTATAATCATGGTTTTCCTTTGCGGCATCTATAGAGTGTGTGCAGGTAAGATCCCTTTCTTCCAGAGCGAGCTTCGCCACGTGCGCATAAAACTTAGCGAGCTGATCCAATTCCTCTTCACTTAAGTCTTCCAGATTGACCATTCGGTTGCTGGTGCCTTCATGGGACGCTATCAGTTCATTGAGTTTCAGGTGGATTGCTTTGGAATCCTTGTTTTGGGATTTTTGAATGAGAAATACCATTAGAAAAGTAACAATGGTCGTACCTGTATTGATGACCAGTTGCCAGGTTTCAGAATAATTGAATATGGGGCCGCTCACGGCCCAGATGATCACCGTCGAAGTTGCGATAATAAATGCGGCTGAACTACCGGTGGCATGCGTTGCCCAGTTTGAGAATCGTTCAAACAAGTTTTTCTTTTTTCTCATGACACAAATTTTTTTAAGGACGTTCAACTAAGTGGATTTGTTTTCTTGTTGATAAAATCGCAGATGACTTATATGATTTGTCTCAAAGGTTTAACCTGTGTATGCACGATGGAAGTACGTAGTGGTTGAGATAGGATATAAGCTATGGTACGCGCGATATCTTCGGCATAGAGCATTTCTAAATGATCAATTTTTTCCTGCTGCTCCTCCGGTGAAAAAGGTTGCATATCTGTTCCAACTGATCCAGGTTCAACAAGCGACACCTGGATACCCTTGGGATTGGCTTCCTTCCGTAACGATTCTGTAAATGCTTGAATACCTCCTTTCGAGCAGACATAGACAGAACTCTGCGCTTCGCGTACATCTGCACTCATTGATCCGACATTAAGGATATGTCCTGTTCCGCGGGGTTCCATCCGTAACAACGCGGCTTGGGTACAAGCCAAATAGGCCAGCACATTCGTGCGAAGGAGGTAGGCCTGATCCGAATAACTTCCGTCCTTAACCGACTGAAAGGCTATGGCCGCATTATTGATGAGAATATCCAAACGGTCATATTGTTCGTCAAATGTCCTGAAGAGCATGTGTATGCCTTCTTCCGTCGCCAGATCTACTACAATCCCTTCTATCTTACCTGTGCATTCCAATTGATTAAAATCACGGAGCGTATCGTCCAACTGGTTTTGATGATGGCCGCAAATTAAAATATCGTTACCCATCGCGGCTAAAATTAGGGCGGTCGCCCGGCCAATCCCGGTGGTGCCGCCAGTAATAATTATTTTCTTATTTTTTACCCAACTCGGTAAAATGGAGTTGACGTAATCCTTCGCGTTTATTTTCATAATGTATATCGTGTTAAAGGTGCAATGAAGCACTTCGTTATTTCATGAAGGAACAGCCTATTTTATACATTGGTTTGGGGGCGCAAAGGAAGACGTACTTCTTCTTTTTTTTACGTATTTAACCGCTAAAACGAAAGTGGAATAGCATGGTTCTTATCTTGGACGTGTTGTATTTGCAATAAAGCAAAGACTGATTCTTTGAATTTAATATAATGACTATGAAGCGTGACGGAACGAACAAGAGCTTTTGGCAGGATGTTGACATTGAAAATTTTTCGACTGACCCTGCCATTTTAGATTTCCATACCATTGTTGTGGGGGCGGGTATAACTGGTGTAACATTGGCCAAGGAACTTCAGAATAGAGGCATAAAATGCCTACTGTTGGACAAGGAGAATCCAGGGTTTGGCACAACCGGAGGAACCACCGCCCATATCAATAACTTTTATGACGCTTCTTACAATGAGATTATTGAAAATTTTGGAAAGGATCCCGCTCAGCTGCTTCTGAATGCGACGCTTGAGGTCTTAGATTATATAAAAGATAACATTTCCAAATATTCCATACAGTGTGCATATTCGACATGTGACTTTTTTCTCTTTAGCGCAGAATCTGGACAGAACGAGCAGCTTGAGCAAATTTACGCGGCCCATCAGCAATTGGGATTGCCTACTCATTATGTCGAAACCATACCTTTTGATATACCTTTCGAAAAAGCAATATGCATTGAGGGACAAGCACAATTTCATCCCATGAGATATATTGCGGGCATGATCGAAGCCTATTGTCGTGAGGGCGGCGAAATATTGACGGGTCGAGGAATTGAAGCCTATAGCAATGAAGATGGAAGGGTCAAATTGAAGCTGAGTGGAAAAGAGGTTTATACGGCAAAGAATATCATTTGGGCTACCCATGTGCCACCAGGCAAAAACAGATTCAATTTTTTACTGGCACCTTATCGAAGTTACGTCCTGACGTTAAAGCTTCATGGGGAACCTGAAGCATTGGGACAAGCTGCGGATCTGTATGATCCCTACCACTATTTTAGGTATCATCGATCTGATAAAGAACATTACCTTATCGTGGGTGGTTTTGATCATAAAACTGGCGACGACCAACAAACAGAGCAACATTTTGCCGACCTAAAACTTTGGGTTGATCAGCATTTCGACTATGATGAACTTACTGCAAGTTGGTCGTCGCAATATTATGATTCAGCCGATGGCTTACCCTTTATCGGCAGTATGCCAAATGAAAATAATGTGTATATAGCCACCGGTTATGGCGGTAATGGAATGACATTTGGATCAATGGCGTCACTTGTGATCCCTGACTTATTGGAAGGAAAGGAGAATCCGCTGGCTGAACTGCTGTCACCAAGCCGCATCAAACCTGTTGCGAGCGCACATCAGGTATTATCGGAAGGTGTCAATGCTGCAAAACATTTTATCATGGACAAATTTTCGGCTGAATCGCTGAAGGAGGTCGAAAGCTTACAGCCAGCGGAAGGTAAAATTGTTCACTATAGGGACAGAAAACTGGCTATTTGTCGGGATATGGAAGGGGAGTTGCATGCTGTAAACTCAGTCTGTCCGCATATGGGGTGTACAGTAAGCTGGAACCCATCCGAAATGTCCTGGGACTGTCCTTGTCATGGTTCACGGTTCGGAATGAATGGAAAGCTTTTGAATGGTCCTGCTAGTGTAGATCTTGGTCGTGTCAATTTTGATTAGTGCAACTTTGTTTTGACGCTTTTCTAACATATCTGGGACTTATATTGGCTTGGCGTGATCCCTTTAATTGATTTGAAAATTTTATTGAAGTTTGAAAGGCTGTTGAAGCCACAGGCATAAGCAATGTGTGTGATTTGATGCTTGTTTTCGACAATCAATCTACAGGATTCACTAATGCGAACCTCATTGACAAATTGGACGAAGGTTTTCTGCGTACGGGATTTGAAGTAACGGCAAAAGGAGTGTTTTGACATATTAGCGAGCTGCGCAACTTGATCCAATTGAATTTCTCCGGTATAGTTGTTAAATACGAATTTAAAGATGCTGTCAATTTTACTATTGTCAATAGGGCTATAGTTGTGGGTGTATCCAGCGCTGGAAATGTAATCAAATTCATCTGTCGATAACATCAATTCGATAATCTCTAGTAACAAAATAGTTTTTTCAAAGCCATAATCCAGCTGTACGATCTTTTTTAGCTTTACCTTCAATTGTTCCTTTGTTGCGCCACGGAATAGGAGACCGCGTTTGGAGACCGAAAAGAAGGTTTCGACTTTGTGTGTTTGAAAGAAATGCCCCAAAAGTTTAATCATTAATTTAGGTTCTATATACAAGGCTAAAGAACGGGAAGTTTTTGTCTCCGCAATGGTAGAGCCTGCGCAATTTATAGTGTTATTGTGCCAGACATGTGGCAGATCAGGTCCTACAAAAGTAAGTTCATCGGAAACAAAGTTACTCACATTGTCGCCAATAATCCGCTTTCCCTCACTTTCCACAATATAGGTCATCTGGCAGGCGCTATGAAAATGAAATTCGGTTGAGAAGAATGGGCGTTGCACATCTTTGGTCGCAAAAGTTGTGATAGCTGCACCTTCCAAAATTTTGGCGAAAACAGGTTTCATGTGTTTGGTTATTTTTAAATTAAGAACAGGCAATATAGCCTATTTTGCCTTAAAAATAAGTAAACATGTGTAAAATTGTTAATATAGTGGGAGAAATGAGCAACCTAGCAGTAGTCTCCGTCCTGCTAAGCGCGTAATTTAGTAGTACCATACAACTACGTATAATTATACAATAACGCAGAACTTATGTATCCTAAATTGTATCCTTACATCCTTGTGATCGTCTTGGTCGTACTCTGTACAACAGCCTTCCGGTCTACAGAGAGCAGTCGCTCCGTGACTCGCTATGCATCCATAACAGGATTGAAAGCCGAGAAAGTAGCGTATTATAAAAAGCTTCATGCCAAAGTTTGGCCCTCAGTACTTCGAAAGATCAAGGCATGTCATATCCGCAATTATTCTATTTTTTTGAAGGAGATAGATGGTCAATTTTTTCTTTTCAGCTATTTTGAATATGCAGGACAAAATATCAAGCTTGATATGCAAAAAATGGCTTCCGATCCAGAGACACAGCGCTGGTGGAAGGAAACGGATCCTTGTCAGCAACCCTTGTCCGATGCACAGGAGAAAGGGGAGATTTGGTCTGATATGGCGGAAGTATTCCATACGGACTAAAGAGAGAAAATTAATAAACGCAGTAATAACCAATAGAATGTAGCCATGAGAAAAAAAATATTATTTAGTTTGGCACTCGCTGTTTTAGGTATACATGTCGGTGCTCAAACAAAGGCTATTGTACCTGCTCCATCGGTACGGCCCAATGCATATCAGCGGGAGCAGATTGACCGAAAATATGGCATGTTCGTTCATTTTGGCATGAATACATTTCATGATCAGGAGTGGACAGACGGATCTAAACTCGCCAGCACATATGCTCCATCAGCAATTGAGGTTAAACAATGGGTTTCGACAGCAAAGGAAGCCGGGATGAAGTACATGATTTTGGTAACGAAACACCACGAGGGTTTTTGTTTATGGGATAGCAAGTATACGGATTATGATGTAGCGAACTCTTCGAACGCAACAAATGTTGTACAGGAGCTGGCTAAGGAATGCGCCAAACAGGGAATGCGCCTTGGCTTGTATTATTCTTTATGGGACCGAAAGCAGAACCCCAATGTTAAAGACAGGTCTGCAGATGCAGCGTATAATCAATATATGTTGAACCAGCTCAATGAGCTGGTGGATATGACCAAAAAGTATACGGATATCGTTGAGCTTTGGCTGGATGGAGGCTGGGAAAAAGAGAATTATCGATGGCCCACGCAGGAGATCTATAATTTAATCAAGAAAAAGGTTCCTGGATGTCAAATTGGTATAAACTGGAGCATCGGATCGCCTGAGAATACGGACAAACACATTGTTTTGCCGAAAGACCAGCAGAATTATTACCCAATACGTTATTTTCCAAGTGACTTTAGGCTAGGCGACCCTTATCTTCCGGTCGATCCTGACCCTAAGCTTTTTATGGCACAGGGGAACACTTACTATATGCCTTTTGAGACAACAGTGGTACTTGGAGAACGCTGGTTCTATAACACGACAGACAAGAAGTATAAGTCTTTGGAAGAGCTTGCGGGGATTTATCAGACCGCAACTGCGCAAGACAATATCCTGATCTTAAACGTTGGTCCCAATCGAATGGGGCGCATAAAGGATTCGGATGTTGACATTTTACGCAAATTAAAAGAGAGATTAAAGTTATAATTCAAAATAAATTAACCTAACTACTAAAAATAAGCACGTTACGATTTTATGATAAAGACGTTTGATATTCAGGATCGAAGATTTCCTTTGGCTACAGGTGCAGGCAGTGATGCGATACACAAAGATCCGATCTATTCTTATGCAGTGACCCGATTGGCCGATGATAAGGGGCGCGTTGGGACAGGTCTGGCTTTTACACTGGGTGCAGGGAACGAGCTGGTCTGTCGTGCCGCAGCTTTTTATGCCGAACGACTGAAAGGGATTCCAATTGAGGATCTTATGGCAGATTTTGGTCAATTGTTTAATAGGTTGAGCAATGAACAGCAGTATCGTTGGTTGGGTCCACATAAAGGGGTTGTTCATTTGGCCTTAGCTTCGGTAACAAATGCCTGTTTTGATCTTTGGGCTAAAACGAGAGGAGTTCCACTTTGGAAATTGTTAACCGACCTCAGCGCCGAAGAGATTGTCAATACGCTGGATCTTTCCTATTTGGAAGATGAGTTGACAAAGGCGGAGGCCATCAGCTTACTGGAGTCAAATATGGCTACAGGTCATAAAAGAATGGGGATTATTGAAAAGGGCTATGTGGGCTATGATACGTCAGTAGGCTGGTTTAACTATTCTGATGAAAAGGTACGGGAGAATTGTAAGCGTGCTTTAGAAAACGGCTTCTCCGCAATGAAGCTCAAAGTGGGCAGTGAAGATCCCTTGCGGGATATTCGTCGTGCGCATATCGTGCGTGAGGTTGCTGGTGATGAAGCTAAAGTAATGCTCGACGCGAATCAGCAATGGACGCTGCCGCAGGCGCTATCCATCTGTCAAGAGCTTAAAGAGATGAACCCGTTTTGGGTAGAGGAGCCGACACACCCGGACGACATTGTTGGTCATAAACGCTTGGCCGAACATATTGCGCCGATAAAAGTTGCCATGGGTGAGCATGTGCCGAACCGCATTTTGTTTAAAAATTATCTTCAAATGGGTGCGACGGGATTTGTACAGGTCGATGCTGTTCGCGTTGGTGGCGTAAGCGAGTTTATATCCGTGAGTCTACTTTGTCGAAAATATAATATCCCTGTTGTACCACATGTTGGGGATATGGGGCAGCTCCATCAGCACCTGGTTTTATTTAACCACATAAGCTTGGGGCATGAGGCTTTGTTTTTGGAGCATATTCCGCATCTAAAGTCTCATTTTGTACACCCAGTGGCGATAGAGAGCGGCGTTTATCGTACCCCAATGGATGTGGGAAGCAGTTGTGATTTGTTATAAGTTGACATTATGTTAGGAAATTTAGATTTAGGTATTGCCATCTTTTATATACTGTTGATTTTAGTTGTCTGCGTATTGGCAGGATCGGTGCGATTTAAGAAAGTCAAGGAAACAAGTGCAGAGGGGTATTTTTTGGCTGGAAAGACACTTCGTTGGCCAGCCATTGGACTAGCGCTTTTTGCAACCAATATTTCAACAGTCCATCTGGTCAGTTTGGCACAGAGCGGATTCGATACCGGTTTGCTTAATGGTAACTTTGAATGGATGGCGGCCTTTACTTTAATCTTACTGGCGCTTTTTTTTGTGCCATTTTACCTCAAGTCGGGTGTTGCCACCTTGCCCGACTTTCTGGAACGGCGCTATGATCGTGCCAGCAGAGATTGGCTTACGTTTATCTCTATACTATCGGCAATTGTTATTCATATCGCTTTTTCGATGTTGGCCGGAGGGATTGTGCTGCGCACACTTTTTGGATTTAATATGTATTTGAGTATTACAGTAATCTGTGTGATAACTGGAATATATACGATTTTGGGCGGATTGCGTGCTGTTGTGGTGACGGAATCTATCCAGACAATAGTGTTGCTTGCGGGGGCTTTCATTATCAGTTTTGCGGCTTTTGACAAGATGGGCGGTTGGACGCCAATGAAAGCTGTACTGGAACAGGACAATGCCCTTGATCGTCTTTCCATGCTTCGTGGGAGTAACGATGGAAGTGGAATGCCTTGGTATGCCGTTTTGTTTGGCTATCCGATTTTGGGTATTTGGTACTGGTGTGCCGATCAGACCATTGTTCAGCGTGTTTTAGGGGCGAAAGATGAAAACCATGGACGTGTGGGTGCTCTTTTCTGTGGTTTTCTAAAAATCTTGCCTGTTTTTATTTTTGTGCTTCCAGGCCTATTTGCATATACCTTGTTTAGAACAGGTCAATTGGATTTAAGCAGTCTGGGCGTGGACCATCAAGGGCAGGTCAATTCAAAAGGTGCCTATACACTTATGATTACTCAACTTTTGCCTTCTGGATTGATCGGTGTTTTGGTCGCAGCGCTCCTGTCGGGTTTAATGAGCCAGATATCGGGTGCGCTAAATTCGATATCGACCATGGTGAGTTACGATATCTTTAGACAGCGGAAACCTGCCGCTTCCGATGGTCAGTTGATTCGTATCGGGAAAATTGCTGCAGTTATTGCCATGGGATTTTCCTTGGCTCTTTTACCACTATTGGATCGCTATGAGAGTATTTTCTACGGCATAAATGATGTGATAGCACACATTGCGCCACCAATAACCTGCGTATTTCTTTTAGGTGTGTTTTGGAAAGGGGCATCGGCAATAGCTGCAAAACTTACCTTGTGGATAGGTTCTGTTTTGGGGGTTGCCGTATTTTTGCTGAACAAGCTGCTGCCTGACTCGTGGATAGGTCAGACTCCATTTATGATGATGGCTTTTTATCTGTTTTTGATCTGTATGGTACTTCAGGTATTATTATCGTATAAGTATCCCGTGCAGCACACTGCACAAAGTCGGGATTTGTACTGGAAGAATCCCATGGACCCACTTCGGGGTAAAGCCTGGTCGGGTATCGGGAGTTACCGCATTTTGTCGACATTGCTACTCGCTATTGTCGTGATTTTATATGTAATTTTCAACTGATTTTTTAATTTGTTCCAATGCTTTGGAACTTGATGCTAAATACAAGAATAATAGAACGTGAAAATCTTAGAAGATAAAATCATATTGGTTACCGGAGGAAGTGCTGGAATCGGTTTGGAATGTGTAAAAGCCTATGTCAAAGCGGGGGCAAAGGTTGCCTTTATTGGTCTCGATCAAACATCCGTGAATGAAACAGCTGAACTGATCGGGGCACCACATATGGGCATCTGTGCGGATGTCACGCAGGCCAGGGAAGTTGAATCAGCTATCCAAAAGACCGTTGCTGTTTTTGGGCGACTTGATGCAATCCATAACAATGCTGGCTTGGCAAGTCCATCAAAACCTTTGCATGAAACGACGGACGATGAATGGATAAGGTTACTGGATACCAACATGAAAAGTGTTCTTTTGACTACACGGTATGGCTACCCCCATTTAAAGGAATCTGTCGGTTGTATTCTAAATACGAGTAGCTTGGTAGGGGAAATAGGCCAGGAGAACCATGCGGCATATGCTGCCACAAAAGGGGCTATCAATGCGTTGACAAAATCGATGGCCATAGACTATGCGTCTGTCGGCATACGTGTCAATTCGGTTATGCCTGCAGCTGTTATGACACCCATGCTCAACAAATGGACACTGGAGCAACCACAGCCGACACAGGTTTTTGACTTTTTGAAGGATATTCATTTGCTTGGATACTGTCCTGACGGTGATGTCATTGCTGATGCCTGTGTGTTTCTGCTGTCAAACCAAGCGCGCTTTATTACAGGGGTAAATCTACCTGTAAGTGGAGGTGCCGAGTTGGGCTACCGCAGAAATGTGTGACAGATTTTTTTATATTAACTATAATTAGCTTGCATTTGAAAAGCAATTTATCTAAGTTTGGCGCGCAGTTGTAGACTGCTTATAAATAATACATCAATCATGAGCCAGAAATTTATATATAATACCCGTTATCCTTCTGTTGAAGATCTAAAGATTAAAGCGAAGAAAAGGATTCCCAAATTTGCATTTGATTATTTGACCGGAGGAGCCAATGAAGAATTGAACCTTGCCAGAAATGAAAACGATTTTGATAATATTCTGTTGAAGCCTCAATATCTGCTTGCGAGTGAAGAAATAGACCTTTCGGTCGAACTATTCGGTCGCCGTTACAGTGCGCCTTTTGGGGTTTCGCCTATTGGACTTCAGGGATTGATGTGGCCGAATGCGCCAGAGATTCTTGCGAAAGCGGCTGCAAAAAATGATGTTCCTTATATTTTGAGTACTGTATCAACAAGTAGTATTGAACGTATTGCCGAGGTATCTGATGGGAAAGCGTGGTTCCAGCTCTATCATCCGACAGAAAACAGGTTGCGCGATGATATTATTCAACGTCTACAGGCTGTTGAATGTCCCGTATTGGTAGTTTTGGTCGATGTTCCTGCTTTTGGACTTCGTTATCGTGAAATAAAAAGCGGATTGTCTATGCCGCCTAAAATGAGTATCGCCAATATCTTGCAAACTTTTGCCTGCCCAACTTGGGGGATAGAAACATTAAGACATGGAATTCCTTCTTTTGCAACATTGAAGCCTTATATGGAAAAAGGTCTTGATTTAGCGCAGCTGGGACAGTTTATGAATAGAACATTTACCGGTAAGGTAGATGTTGAGAAAATTAAAGCTATTCGCGATCTTTGGAAAGGGCCATTGGTGCTTAAAGGGATTGCCACCGACGAAGATATGCAGGCTTCTATCGCATTGGGCGTGGATGGAGTCATTGTCTCAAATCATGGTGGACGACAGCTCGACGCAAGTGAATCTTCGATCAATTCATTGATCCATTTGGCGAGCAACCCAGAATATAAAAATAAGATAAAAATCATGTTAGATGGTGGTATTCGATCGGGAGTTGACCTAGCCCGCGCCCATGCGGTTGGATCGGATTTCAATTTTATGGGAAGACCATTTATGTATGGCGTTGGCGCATTGGGCAATGAAGGTGGGGAACATACAATCAATATGTTCAAGACACATTTGTATCAGGTTATGAAGCAATTGAGTCTTTCAAAGATTGAAGATTTGCCGCAACGACTACAGGTTATTCTCTAAATTCTATTGTAGCTCCTCGGGGGCTATCATGATGTTGAATTCCTATAGATTAATATATAAAAACGCCTCCTTCCATTTAGAAGGTGGCGTTTTATTTTGCCGGAAATGGTCTACCAGTCGATATTTCTATTGTCTGTTGAACCTACTTCCCATTGTTCGCTCACTTTACCGCTGTTGGCATCTTCTGGTCTGGCGTATGCCGAACCGGCGGCGATACCTTGTTCAAGTTCTATCGTCGTCATGTTTATTCGAGGGGCGATGTATGCTAATTTCTTTTCCATAATACCTTTTTTATCCTTGCTGAATTTCTATTGTTATGCTCAGCGTGTATTTAATTTTTAAGATTATTGATTCTATTTATTGACTAATGGTGACTACTGACAAGGGATTTTCTTCTTTCCAGCACCTACACCTTTGATAATTGTACGTCCATCAACAAGTTGGGTCACTTTTACGGTGTTGCTTTGTGTTGCACTCCAAGGGAATGTGTTGAAGCTGTTGCCATTAACGAGTTTAAGTTCATATAGAGGACCGCCGGATGTTTTGCTACCAAACATGGTAACCTGGCCAGTTCTGCTGATGACAAGCTTGATCAATGGGGCTGCACTTGTACCTTTCATGTTGTAGACCTGATCAATTCTTTTACCAGTTTCAATATTGTTGCCTGCGTATTTGCTTCCATCAACAAACTGGATGTTTTGAGCAGAAGAGGCACCCACTTCAAATTGAATTTCTTGTTTCGCCAATTTGACACCATTTACTTCCATGTTAAATGCATTGTCCAGTTCGGTAATGTCGAAAACAAAGCCATAGTCTGCCGCTGGGGCAGTGAAATTTCTATCGATTGTCGTTCCATTGGCATAGAATTTTCCATCTTTCATAATACCCGTTTTACCTCCCGATGTAGTTGCCGGATAACTCCAGTCCAGGCCATTGCTGGTTACATTTTGTGTGCAGGTTCTGAAATTGAGTTTCAGATCGTATTTCTGTCCGGGATTGATCTTAACATTTGGAATGGTGATGTTTGTTTTAGTCTCATCATCCAGTGTTAGACTACCGAGCATCAGTGTTCCATTGCTGGTTGCCGGGTGGATCAATAAAGAGGGGTTACTGATCACGGTACGCAGGCCATTTCCTAAAGTCGGGAATTGCGTGGTCACGCCTGCGTTGTTCAAGCCATTGTAGGTTAGTGTTTGGTCTGAGAATTTCAAATTTGCACTACCATGACTAGGTTTTAATACGGCAGTCCCGATTTGAGTAATAGCTCCGGTCATACTTGGATCCATGGTCAATGTTGTGGTGATTTGGCTAAACCGGTGTTTTAATACAACATTTAAGTTATTTACACCACTTTTTAACGTTAATGTGCCCGTGTAATACATCAAATCACCACTTATATTGTCTAAGCTGGCAGTGGACAGTGTATTTTGATTGTTGATACCCGGTAATGCTGTGGTACTATTGATCGAATAGGCAATGAACGTGTAAGATTTTCCAGCGTCAAGAACGATACCTGCAGCAGTAGCTTCCTCACCATAGCTATAAATCTTTTCCGTTACGTAAGCGCCTTGGTTGTCATAGACAACAACTTTATATTTAACGTTTTTGTCCAATGGCTTCTCTTGTGTCTGGACAGCCGCTAGTTTGGGGGTGGACGAAGCGACGAGGCTTTTTGTGATCGCTGAATTGTTTGTTAGGACCACGTCGACAGAACCACCGTTTTCAAGCGGTACTGTCATTTCCTGTACATCAGGTGCATCGATTGATGTGCGTGAAGCTTTTGCAGATGCTTGCTTTTGAACAGCATTGTTGTCCGTTTCAGTGTAAGCTTTTACACCCGAAAGATTGACTTTAACGACAGTTTCTCCTGTCAATGCGGTGTTTTCTCCACTTTTGTTACAGGAGTAGAGACTAAGTGCGAAAGCACTGCAACCCAGCATGAACAGGTTAGTCAGTCGGTGATGGGGGATTAGATTCATGTTAATTGACATTTTGTTTTGTTATTGATTTTTTGATTTAGTTATTGATTTATTTGTTGTACTGTTTTTGCAGGTGTATGCCTGTTTATGTTTAAAATGTGGTATACGATTGCTTTTTTTGTTGCTATTATTTTTTATCGATGCAATTATATAAATAGCATTTTACTTAATATGACGTATTTGTATTATCTTATTTTTCTTGTAGAGAAATATCTACAATACAACTATTTGCTGCTTTAAAGCTGTTTAAACATGTTTTATGCTGTTTTTCTGTAAATTACAATTCGTTTTATTTGAATAATAATTTACTTGTAATTAATATTAGTATCGAGTGATTGTTCTTTGTTGGGTTATGCGTTTTTGTGTGGATTTAAGGTTAAGAAAAGCGTTCGATAGAGGGCAACTGTTCCATTGTTTTTTAGGAAGAATAGGATGTGATGATCGCAATAGATTTCTGAGACTAAGCGGAGATTTTAATTTATTTTTTTAAATTTGTGCATTCATGAGGTTAATTGTTTTCATATTGATAGCATATATTATGGGACTTTCTTTTGTTCCCTGCAGTGATTCTACCAATCGCTGCGAGCAGACTGCTATGGAAAGACAATTAAACCAAACTCATAACCATAATGATGACGCGTCCGATGCCTGTTCGATTTTCTGCTATTGCAATTGTTGTAGTGGAAATATAACGGCTTATGCGTATCAATTTCCGCAAATAGATGGTGTCCCGGTTTCAATTTATTTTGATAATCGTAATCCTGTCCTCAATACAGCGATTGTTTCCAGTTATTTTGGGAGCATCTGGCAGCCGCCAAAGGTTAATGCTTAATTTTTCGTAAAAATTCTAGAAACAGATCTGATAGAGCATGCTATGCTGTTCTTTATTCAGCTTTGTGCTCGGAATACGCTTGTTGTATGGTATTACGACAAAAGATGAGCTATTCTAACGAGCTATTATTTAAGCATTAATCACGTATAATTGTGTTAGATCATATTATAAAATTTAGCATTAAGAACAAGATCATTATCGGTTTAATGACCTTGTTGCTTATCATTTGGGGGGCATGGAGTGCAACGAAACTGCCAATCGATGCCGTTCCCGATATTACCAATAATCAAGTCCAGATCTTTACCTCTTGTCCAACGCTTGCCGGGCAGGAAGTGGAACAATTGGTTACTTTTCCAATTGAACAAAGTATTGCAACTGTACCCAAAATTGAGGAGATCAGGAGTATTTCGCGCTTTGGACTTTCTGTCATTACTGTTGTTTTTGACGATGATGTAGATATCTATTTTGCCCGTCAGCTGATTGGTGAGCGTTTAAAAGAAGCGGTGGATCAGATTCCACAAGGTATTGGTAAACCTGAGCTGGCTCCAGTGAGTACTGGACTAGGAGAAGTATATCAATATATTATACATCCCAAAAAGGGAAGCGAAAAGAAATACAACGCAAAAGATTTGCGCACCATGCAAGATTGGATTGTTGCCCGTCAGCTCTATGGCACACCTGGAATTGCCGAGGTCAATAGTTTCGGTGGTGAGCTCAAACAATATGAAGTAGCTGTTGATCCGAATAGACTTAAGGCGATGAATATCACCATTCCAGAGCTATTTACTGCCCTGGAGAAAAACAATCAAAATACAGGTGGTGCCTATATTGATAAAAAACCGAATGCCTACTTTATTCGGGGAATTGGGCTGGCGACCTCCTTGGAAGATGTCAGAAATATTGCCATCCGAAAATCAGGAGCAATACCGATTTATGTTAAAGATGTTGCGGATGTACGTTTTGGTCATGCTGTGCGCTATGGTGCCTTGACATACAATGGTGAGGTTGATGCTGTGGGAGGTGTCGTCATGATGCTAAAGGGTGAAAACAGCAATGAGGTGGTCAACCGCGTGAAAGAAAAACTACCGACTATTCAAAAGTCGCTACCTGACGATGTGGTTATAGAGCCTTATTTGGATCGGACAGACCTCGTTGGGCGTGCGATAAGTACCGTTGAAAAAAATCTGATTGAAGGTGCCCTGATCGTCATTTTTGTCCTGGTCTTATTTCTTGGGAATTTGCGTGCGGGTCTTATCGTTGCTTCGGCAATTCCACTGGCGCTGCTATTTGCACTTGGACTGATGAACGTCTTCGGCGTAAGCGCCAATTTAATGAGTTTGGGCGCGATAGATTTCGGTTTGATTGTAGACGGAGCCGTCATTGTGGTGGAAGCTACACTACACCATTTAGGCTTACGAAAGTCTACCGAGAAATTGACCCAGGCCGAAATGGACCATGAGGTATTTGAGTCTGCTTCAAAGATTCGTACCAGTGCAGCCTTTGGTGAGATTATTATTCTTATTGTCTATATTCCAATTTTAACATTAGTGGGTGTTGAAGGGAAAATGTTTCGTCCAATGGCACAAACAGTTGGGTTTGCTATTTTCGGGGCATTGATTCTCTCGTTAACCTATATCCCCATGATGTGCGCTCTGTTCCTGCCGAAAAAACACAGCGACAAGAAAACGTTGAGCGACCGGATGATTGCGGGACTACAACGTATTTATGAGCCTTTATTACAAAAAGCCATTCGGTTTAAATACCTAATCGTGAGTTTAACCGTTGCCATTTTTGCTTTGTCGGCCTTCTTTTTTAAGAATATGGGAGGCGAATTTATTCCACAATTGCAGGAAGGTGATTATGCATTCCATTGCATACTTCCCCAGGGAAGCTCACTTTCGCAAAGTATCGAAACCTCGATGCAGGCATCCCGGATTATCAAAGGGTTCGATGAAGTGAAAATGGTTGTCGGTAAAACAGGAGCTGCTGAGGTACCAACAGACCCTATGCCACCGGAAGCGACAGATATTATGGTGGTATTGAAGCCTCAAAAAGAGTGGAAGTCGGGCCGTTCTTATGAAGAACTGGGGAGCGCTATTCTGGAGAAACTAGAAGTAATTCCGGGTGTCTTCTTCGAAAAAAACCAACCTATTCAAATGCGTTTTAATGAACTAATGACGGGTATCCGTCAGGATGTTGCTGTAAAGATCTTCGGTGAAAACATCGATTCGCTGGCCGCTTACGCCAATGTGGTTGCCGCGCAGATTCAATCCGTTCAAGGGGCGACTTCGCCACAAGTGGAGCGTGTATCCGGCCTCCCACAAATCAATATCGTTTATGACCGCACCCGTATTGCAAATTATGGCTTGACAATTCAGGACGTCAATGACGTGGTGAGTACTGCTTTTGCCGGTCGAAGCACGGGACAGATCTATGAAAATGAACGTCGCTTTGATTTGGTCGTCCGGTTAGATACAACGCATCGAAACAGCATTGATGATGTGCGTAATCTGATGATTCCTACAGATACGGGTACGCAGATTCCGCTTTCTCAGGTCGCTGCCATTGATTATAAATTGGGGCCGGCCCAGATCAGCCGCGAAGCGGGTAAACGAAGAATTGTGATTGGATTTAATGTGGCCGGGCGTGATGTTCAAACCGTCGTAAAAGATATCCAACAACAATTGGCTGCAAATGTAAAACTTCCTGCAGGGTATTATTTCACCTATGGGGGGCAGTTTGAGAATTTACAGAAGGCGAGCTCACGCTTGTTGATTGCTGTGCCAGTTTCCTTATTGCTTATTTTTATGCTGTTGTATTTCACGTTTCATTCCTTTAAGCAGGCGACGCTTATTTTTACTGCAATTCCAATGAGTGCTATAGGGGGTGTATTTGCGTTGATGTTGCGCGGCATGCCTTTCAGTATTAGTGCCGGTATCGGTTTTATTGCCTTGTTTGGCGTAGCCGTACTCAATGGTATCGTTTTAATTGGGACATTCAATCAGTTGAAAAAAGAGGGTGTCGATGATATTTTTCAACGCGTTAAAGAAGGTACGTTGACTCGTCTGCGTCCAGTACTCATGACTGCGACCGTGGCTTCACTGGGCTTTTTACCGATGGCAATAAGTACAAGTGCCGGCGCTGAAGTTCAGAAACCTTTGGCAACGGTTGTTATTGGCGGATTGGTAACGGCAACTTTCCTGACCTTGTTTGTGCTACCCTTATTGTATATAATTTTTAATTCTAAATTGAATATGAAACGAAGTAGAGGTGCTAAGACCATCGTCACAATTCTTGCTTTCCTATTTATGGCTTTGGGATCTCAGGTGTTTGGACAGGAGCGCATTTCTGTCACAGAAGCTGTAGAAACTGCGCTGAAGAACAATCGTCAGTTTCAGATCAACCAGGCTGAAATCGTGGGCGCTGGTTTCAATGTTAAGACGGCGACTGAAATTCCCAAGACCGGGATTTTTGCAGAAAATGAAGATTACCGTCCTACGGATAAGGCCGGCTTATTGAAAATTGGTATAACGCAAAGTATTGCCTGGCCTGGACTCTACACTGCGCGTAAGGCGTATTTTAAAGAACAACTAAAATATGCGAACCTAAATACAGATGTATTGAAAACTGCGATTACCAAAGACGTGAGGACAGCCTATTTTCAGCTCTGGTATCTTCAGGATCGCCAAAAACTGTACATGGAGTTGGATAGTATCTATACCGCCATGTTCAAAGCAACTGAACTTCGCTTTAGAACAGGTGACGTAGCTGCGCTGGATAAGATCGCGGCTGAAGCAAAGCTGAAAGAGCTGCAGGCACAACTTGTTCAAAACAAAAAGGATATCATTATTCAGCAACAGCAATTGATGATGTTGTTAGACCGTAATGAGTGGATGCTCCCATTGGATCAATCCTTGGAGAAGATTGTCGTGGACGCAAGTCCATCAGATGAAACGGCGCATCCTTTACTGGTTTTACAGCAGCAAAATGTAAATATCGCTTCATCAAACATCAGTGTTCAGAAAAATACCAATAAGCCTGAGTTCTCGGGTCGATTTTTCTCCCAACGTGTTTGGGGAGCCAAAGATCCATTATCGGGATTCTCGGTCTCCGCATCCTTCCCGGTCTTTAGCTTGGGTGCCTATAAAAGTAAAGTGAAGGTTGCCAACGCTGAAATGGAAGTTCAACAGCGTAAGTTGGAATATGAAACACAGGTATTCCAAACAAATAAAGGGAATGCACTTGCTGAGATTGACAAGAATAGTGCATTACTGCAATTTTACGAGTCTTCGGGGTTAAAACAAGCTGATGCAATTATTAAAGCAGCTAGTTTGGGTTATAGAACGGGGGAGATCAATTTTGCTGAATTAAGCCAATTTTTAAGTCAGGCCATTGGCATTCGCCAGAATTATTTAGAAGTCCTCAATCAGTATAATCAATCAGCAATTCAATATAATTACTTCAATAACAAATAAGGCAACAATGAAAGTTTTCATAAAGATATTTATCGTATGTGTAGCCGTTACTGTTTTTTACGGTTGCGGTTCTAATGAGTCCGAGCGTAAAGGTCAACCGGAAGGAAAGGAAGTACCCAAAGCCGAAGCGGAGCATGAGGAAGGGCCGGTTACGGTGGCGGCATTGAGTGCTGCACAAATAAAGGCTGTGGGAATCGTTTTTGGAGGGATTGAAGAGAAGGAACTAACAGCTACCATTAAGGCCAATGGACTTTTGAGTGTACCCAATAACAATAAAGCCAATGCGACGGCGCTTTATGGTGGTGTTGTAAAGACATTGAATGTGCAGCTGGGGGACAATGTGCGTAAGGGGCAGGTGATCGCCACGATTATCAACCCCCAGTTTGTACAATTGCAGGAGGAATATGTATCCCTGGCAAGTAAGATTACCTTGGCCGAACAAGAAATGGCAAGGCAACAGGAACTCAATGAAGGCAATGCAGGCGCACGGAAAAATCTGCAGGCCGCAACAGCAGACTTCAACAGTTTAAGGGCCCGAAAGGCTTCCTTGCAACAACAGATCCAATTGATGGGTATTAACCCCAATAGCGTGAATCTGTCCAATATGCGAACTTCACTGGCCGTAACAAGCCCTATCAATGGAACAGTTAGTAATGTTTTTGCGAAAATAGGGAGTTATGTGGATGTCTCTTCTCCGGTGATCGAGATTGTTGACAATAGTCTGTTGCATTTGGATCTGCAGGTATTTGAAAAGGATCTACCTTTGGTTAAAGTCGGACAGCTCATCAACTTTCAGCTGACCAACAATCCGGATAAGACCTATACCGCTAAAGTTTTTACAATTGGATCTTCATTTGAAAATGACAGCAAGACCATCGCTGTACACAGTACGGTTGTGGGCAGCAAAGTGGGGTTGATTGATGGGATGAACATTACGGGTATGATCGGTGTCAAAAATGTGCGGACTCCGGCTGTTCCGAATGACGCAATCGTGGAGGCTGACGGCAAGTATTATATTTTTGTGGAGACCAACAAGAAACCGGAAGAGCATGAGGAGGGGCATGACGATCACGGGCATGCGCACGATGAAGGTGAAGCAAAACATGCACATAAAAATGAGCAAGAAGCCGGGCAGCATGGAGAAGAACAGGCTAAAAACATCAATTTTGAAAAAATTGAGATTCAAAAAGGCGTATCTGCTTTGGGATATACGGCGATTACCCCGGTTACAGAAGTGCCTGCTGGAACAAAAATTGTTGTGAAGGGTGCTTTTTTTATCAATGCCAAAATGAGCAATACAGGTGGGCACGAACATTAATTGACCGTATTTGTTAACATAATCAAAGCAAGTGATGGAACATAAACATCGTTATGATGCACAAGGCAGGCAGCTTTGTTGTACACAGACAGAAAAAATATATAATCAGGCTGGAGCTGAGGATCTTATTGGGAAAGCTCCGGCTTCCAGCCATGGTCATGACCATAGCCATGATGAGGACGGTCACGATCACTCGACGGCAGGGTCAAATCAGATGCAGTTATTTCTACCTGCGCTAATTTCTTTTATCTTACTCATTGCTGCTATAGCCATGGATAATTGGATTGCACAATCCTGGTTTAAGGATTGGGTCCGTACAGGCTGGTACATATTAGCTTATCTACCGGTTGGGTTTCCTGTTATCAGGGATGCTTTAAAGAGTATAGCCAAAGGGGAAATCTTTTCGGAGTTTTTGTTAATGAGTATTGCTACCATAGGCGCTTTTGGGATCAAAGAATACCCCGAGGCTGTAGCGGTAATGTTGTTTTACGCCGTAGGAGAGGTGTTTCAGACCTTGGCGGTAAGTAGGGCTAAAAGTAATATTAAGGCTCTACTGGATCAGCGTCCGGATGAGGTGACCATTTTGGAGAATGGAAAGAGCAAAGTGATCAAAGCTGCCGATGCAGGTATTGGAGCAATAATTCAGCTGAAACCTGGTGAAAAGCTTGGGCTTGATGGTGAATTGTTGTCTGAGCAAGGTGCATTTAATACAGCTGCGCTGACTGGCGAGAGCAAGCCAGATACAAAGATGAAGGGTGATGTTGTACTGGCTGGAATGATTAATATGAACACCGTGAGCCTAATTCAAGTGACAACAGCATATCAGGACAGCAAGTTGAGCAAAATCCTCGAGCTCGTACAGAACGCAACGGCTCAAAAAGCACCCACAGAGCTGTTTATTCGCAAATTTGCTAAGATTTATACCCCAATTGTCGTGTTTTTGGCCATTGGAATTTGTCTCCTGCCTTACTTGTTTGTGGATCAATATGTATTTAGCGAATGGTTGTATAGGGCTCTCGTGTTTTTAGTGATCTCTTGCCCCTGTGCACTCGTCATTTCAATTCCTTTGGGGTATTTTGGTGGAATTGGTGCTGCAAGTAGAAATGGTATACTTTTTAAAGGCAGTAATTTTTTGGATGCCATGGCAGCTATCCGCCATGTCGTGATGGATAAAACCGGAACAATGACTGCCGGCGTTTTTAAAGTGCAGGAAATTAAGCTACAGGCCGGTTACGACGAAGCAAGGATTTTAAAGCTCGTCAATAAAATAGAGAGCCACAGTAGCCATCCAGTTGCAACAGCGATTAGAGAATATGTCGGTCCGATCGATGAGTCTGTCGATCTCAATACCATAGAAGAAATCCCTGGACATGGACTAAAAGCTATGGCTGATGGCAAAGTGTTGCTGGTGGGCAACTTTAAATTGCTGGACAAATTTAATGTAGTCTATGATATCGATCCCAATAGTATCGTATATACGACCATCGCGATCGCTTTAGATGGTAAATTTGTAGGATTCATGACCATTGCTGATAGCATCAAAGCGGATGCTGCGCTTACCATACAGCTACTGCATAAACTCGGTGTAAAAGCCACAATGCTGAGCGGGGACAAGACGACTGTTGTCGCCTATGTTGCCAAGGAACTTGGAATAGATCAGGCCTATGGCGATCTGCTGCCGGAAGATAAAGTGAATAAAGTCAAGGAAATAAAGGGGCTAAACGAATCTGTTGCTTTTGTGGGGGATGGCGTTAATGATGCTCCGGTTGTCGCACTGAGCGATGTTGGAATAGCGATGGGGGGACTGGGCAGTGATGCGACGATCGAGACGGCAGATGTCGTGATACAAGATGATAAACCTTCGAAAATTCCAATGGCGATTCGCATTGGAAAAGAGACGAAAAAAGTCGTTTATCAGAATATAGGCCTTGCCTTTATAGTTAAGGGGATCGTGTTGATTCTTGGCGCTGGGGGATTGGCAACGATGTGGGAGGCAGTCTTTGCCGATGTTGGCGTATCGTTGATTGCGATATTGAATGCCATAAGAATTCAGAAAATGAAATTTTGACATTTAGCATCAAGTTGCACCCGCCCTTTTCATTGGATGAAATGAAGGGTGGGTGTATGCCTATTTTTATTAGCCATCATCTAAAACACTAAATATATTAGTATATTTGGGCGTGATTTTTATGTAATGACGAAAGAGCAAATTGCCGGATTGCTTGAAGGAGTACCTTCAGCAGTCGGCGTATATTATATTTATGATAAGCATGATGCGCTAATTTATGTGGGCAAGAGTATCGATATTAGAAATAGGTTATTGCAGCATTTTAGAAGTACAGATTTTAAGGAACGTAAAATCCAAGGAGCAGCCTGCAGAGTTGGATTTGAACTGACCGGTCATGAATTACTTGCGTTATTGTATGAATCTGACCTGATCAAAAAACACCAACCCTATTACAATCGAGCGCAGCGTCGAACTTACTATGGATTTGGCCTTTATCTGGCTGTGAATCCGTCAGGTTATCAAGTCTTGCAGGTTGAGACACTTGATCCCGAACGTGAAGAGTTAATGACTTTTTCGAGTTACCAGGAGGGGCGGGAGCAATTATTTCATATCGTGGAAGCTTATCAGCTGTGTCAAAAAATAAACAAGTTACAGACGTATACGAAACATTGTTTTCAGTATATGTTGAAGACCTGCAAGGGGGCTTGTATTGCGCAGGAGCTTCCAGAAGACTATAATCGAAGAGTGCAGGAATTTGTCGTCTCTTCGGAGCTTCCGCTGGGCGAAATATTTTTGGAATTTTTAGGGCGTAATCCAAATGAAAAGGGCCTTGTTTACTTGTTGAACGGTCGGTATAAAGGATTTGGCTACTGCAATAAGCGTGTTTCTAGCGAAAAGAAAAAGCGAGAAGCCATCGTCTTCAAGGCCGAGAACAGAGATGTTAGACGTATTTTGAGACGCTATTTCAAACTCAACCCTGTTTAAATTTTTATCAACACTGATTTACTGGCTTGATACACCAGTAAATCAGTGTTTCACCTTTGGTAAAAACTTTTTGTCGTTCTCATCGGAATCTTTATAGTAGGCTCGCGTTTCGTCCAGTTTATGATGCATTTCTTCACGTACGTTGTGGTATCCTTGTACATGGTATACATTCTGCATTTCCTGTGGATCTTTTTCTAGATCGTATAATTCCCACTCATCTTTGTCATAATAGAAATGGATCAGTTTGTACCTTTCGGTACGAATTCCATAATGTCGTTTTACCATGTGAATGGAAGGATACTCATAATAGGTGTAATATACGGCATCGCGCCATTGCTTTTCTTTTCCATTGAGTAGGCCACGAAAAGATTTTCCCTGCATATCTTTCGGGATTGCAAGTCCTGCATAATCTAGGATTGTTGGGGCAAAATCGAGATTCTGGACAAGTGCTTTTGAGGATTGGCCAGCTTTAATTTCTGCTGGATAGCGGATCAATAAGGGAGTTCGAAGCGATTCCTCATACATAAAACGTTTATCAAACCAACCATGTTCACCTAGATAGAATCCTTGGTCTGAGGTATAAATGACAATGGTATTTTCGTCAAGTCTATTATCTTTCAGAAATTCCAATAGGCGTCCAACACCATCGTCTACCGCTGCAACGGTACCCAGGTAATCTTGCATATAGCGTTGATATCGCCAGCGCATCAGGTCTTCTTTGGACATGCTGGGATATTTTATCTTAAAATCTGCCATAATTGGGTTGTATATTGAATCCCATGTTGCACGTTGTGCTGCGGTCATTCTTCCTAAGTTTCCATTAAAGGCAGCTTTATCCCAAGATAGATATTCTTTTAGTCCCAATTCATCCATTAGCGTAGGCGGTATCTTATTGTCACCAGCCCAGTTCATGTGTTTAAGGATATTCATTTCCGCGGTTTTTGCGGCGGTTCCTCTTCCTTCGTAGGTGTCGAATAGATTGTCCGGTTCTTTATAGGTTTTTGATGTATATTGTTGAATATGCCGTAAAGCAGGTAGCCATTCTCGGTGTGGCGCTTTTTGATGATAAAGCACACAGAATGGTTTACTAGTATCTCTTTTAGCGATCCAATCTAAGGTCATATCGGTGGTGAGATCCGATACATAGCCTGGCATTTGTTGTTTCACGCCATTGATAATGAAGTTAGGATTATAATATTCGCCCTGGTCGATAAGTACCGCGGAGTAGTTGAATCCCTGTGGCAATCCATCCATGTGGATTTTACCAATTAATGCTGTTTGGTACCCATTTTTTTGAAGAATCTTGGCAAAGTTGTCCTGATTCCAGTCGAATTTTGCCTCATTATCAATTTTCCCATTCATATAACTGTGCTTTCCCGTTAAAAGTACAGCCCGACTGGGCGCACATAATGAATTTGTAACGGTCGCACGTGTGAAAATGGCACCTTCCTTTGCTAATCTGTCAATATTGGGTGTTTCATTTAATCCGTAACCATAAGCGCTGATCGCTTGATAACCATGGTCATCACTCATGATATATACAATATTTGGATGCTTTTTTGTCTGCTCTTTTTGTGCCAATGCCCAAAAAGGTACACATGCGTACAAGGTGAATGTAAGAATATAATGATGCAATTTCATGGTTAAGGTTTGTATGTGTTGCGACGATCGTTTTTACCACAAGCTAATATAGCTGTTTTCATTGAGACAAAGATGATGCTATTAGTTTAATGATACCTTTTACTATTTAAATGATTTGTTTATTTTATTATTCTGATAGAAATTTGCAGTATTGATAATTTTACTTATATATGAAGAAGAGTTTATTAGCACTTGCACTAGGGGGATTAGGGATAGGTATTACCGAATTTAGTATAATGGGGATGTTACCGGACGTTGCCCAAAGCCTGCAAGTTTCAATTCCGGAAGCTGGTTATCTCATTACCGCTTATGCTTTGGGTGTTGTTATTGGTGCTCCACTATTGGTAGTTGCTATGAATCGGTTGTCGCCCCTTAAAACCCTGATTACCCTCATGGGATTATTTACTCTGTTTAATGGATTATCTGTGATTGCTCCAGACTTCGGTCTTTTGCTGGCGTCGCGTTTTATTTCAGGATTGCCGCATGGTGCTTTCTTCGGTGTAGGGTCTGTCATTGCTAGTCGATTGGCCGATCCTGGGAAAGAAGCGCAGGCGGTAGCGACGATGTATTCGGGATTGACCGTTGCCAATTTATTTGGGGTTCCATTGGGTACCTATATAGGGCATCATTTTTCATGGCGTTATACTTTCTTATTGATTGTTGTCGTCGGTATTTTGACCATGTTAGCCTTAAAGTTGTGGATGCCTAAAATGAAAGCAGCACCTAAAAATAATCCCTGGAAGGACTTTGGCATTTTTCGCAATGTGAATGTCTGGTTTATGGTTTTATTATTTTCAGTGGCCCCAGGGGCGTTGTTTGCCTGGATAAGTTATATTGCTCCGCTGATGACTGAAGTGTCTGGGATTGCTGATAAATACCTGCCGTATATTATGGTGTTGGCTGGATTGGGTATGTTTGTGGGGAATTTGATCGGCGGGAAGTTGACGGATACTTTTTCGCCAACAAAGGTGGTCGTAGCCGTATTGGTGGTTCAGATTTTATGTATGCTGGCTATTTATGGCCTGTCCGACAACGTTGGGATATCCTTGGTGATGACTTTTTTAACCGGAGTCACTACTTTTGCGCTTGTACCTTCGTTAACCCTATTATTGCTTAATTCGGTAAAGAGTGATGCTGAAATGTTGGTTGCTTCTCTGGGGCCTGCATGTTTTAATATTGCGAATGCGTTGGGTGCTTTTTTAGGTGGTGTGCCTATTAATCAAGGCTATGGTTACACTTCTCCAGCTTTGGTTGGTGCGGTAATGGCGGCATTAGGGATAGTCATTTCTTTATGTTACATCCAACGAAGCAAAAAGCAGCCGACTATGGATAACAAAGAAGTTCTTGAGGATGCCGTTGGTCAACTTTCATAATCCTTCATGTCGTCTTGAAATTTGTTGTCGGTCCTAAAAAAATAGCGAATAGGATTGATGTTAACCAATATTTCCACCAATTCTATTGAAGATAGACTTAAATTGAACATCGATATTTTCACCCAGGTACATGCGCTTGGCCCGGCGTTTTATAGGATTTCCTTGGTTCAATAGGAAGGAAACTGTGGTTGTATTCTCTTGAGGTAGTACAATTTTAGAATTTTGCCTTAAATAGAGTTTTAACAAAGCCATTCCGGCGGATTGTTTATTGGCGACAATAAGACCTTCTCCCAAAGTGGGAAGGTAATAGCCGCGGACAGTTTCGTTCTCCACATAGACAAAGCCAGCCGTGAAATGTGGTTCTATTTCGAACCGTCTATTTTCGGCAGCAGTTTTCTGGTCGAGTGCCAAAAGTTGCTCGCTATAACGGGATTGATAGTGCTGTATGTTGTGGTCCGGTTCTTCAAGCTGAGTGATCTGTATATCCTCAAAGAAAAGATAGAAAGAAGATTCCTTAAAGCCGAGTTTTGTGTAAACTGGTGCGCCCATATCCGTTGCAATGAGTTGGATGCTCTTGCATTTTTTGCTATTTGCTATACGAATAAGTTCTTGGGTGATGTGTTTCCCATAGCCTTTTCCTCTTTCATCGGCAGAAACGATAATATGTCCCAACCAGGCTACGTTACTATGGATAATGGTCGTACCTATGGCGACAATTTTCTGATCGACCAGGAGTTTTATGGGAAAACAAAAAGGGCTTTCTATATAGTGTTGTATTTTGATCGTGATATTGCCCCATCCTTCCGGACTTAGCGTTGTAATTATGGGAAGATCGGAAAACTGAATAGGATCAAAATTCATGTAGCCTCTATTTTATTGCGGTTTTATTGTACTTGTTTTTATATTCAAGGGGGGATAGTCCCGTAAACCGACGGAATATTTCACGGAAAGCCTTTACGTCAGTATACCCAATAGCGTACATTACTTCATTTACCGTTTTCCGCGAGCTTTCCAATTCCTTTTTTGCCGATTCCACTTTTATCCGTTGAAGATATTCCACAGGTGTATTACCTGTCGCTTTAATAAATCTACGGTCGAAATTCCGGCGTCCGACGGTGAATTTTTCAGATAACTTCTCCATGGAGATTTTTTCTGAGAAGTTATTCTCGAGATAGTCCTGTGCACGCATGACCATTTCATCGCCATGTGACTTTTGACCATTAAAGATCATAAAATCGGATTGCGTTTGTCTGGCAATATCAATTTGAAATATTTTGGAGCAATAAATCGCTGTCTGTCTGTCGTAAAACTTTTCAACCAGGTAAAGGAGGAGGTTGAGGAAGGAATAACCGCCACCATTGGTATAGATTCCCTGCTCATCGGTAATAATTTGTTCTGTTTTTAAGTTGACTTTGGGGAAGAGCTTATGGAAGTTTGCTGCTGATTTCCAATGGATAGAGCAGCTTTTGTTATCTAAAAGTCCCGTGGATGCGAGCAGATATGCACCGGTACACATGCTTGCTACATTTGCTCCTTTGGCATGATGGTGTAATATCCATTCTGAAAGAACGCTATTCCCAGCTTCTATTGCAGTAAAATTGGAAATGACAGCGGGTACAATAATGAGGTCTGTTTTTTGAATTGCAGTGATATCTTTCTGTGGCATGACCGTTAATAATCCATTGACAAAGTTACTCTGTTTAGAAACTCCTGCTAATTCTATAATAAATATAGGCTCCCTGTTCAGTTGATCGTAATAGCGGTTCGCTTCGGTAAATACATGGTATGTTCCAATAATGCACGATAGCGTATTAGGGCCTGTCTGACTGTCTGGAACTAAGATCGTTAGATGTTTCATGTTCAAAGTTCATAAGATCGAATAAACAATAACATGCCTATTTGATACTATTCAAATATACCTAAACGATTTGTCTAAATCAACCGCTGAGAATGTCTATTTTACACCCCTTTTTGTGTTTTAAAGTCCGTTATATTTGATCTACACATTAAAGTTAATACAACAAGATGGTACAAATGATCGCAATATATAAGTTGACCGAAGAATCTTGGCACCTCATGATGATGATGTTCAGATTTACATATTTGATTCGATTGAGGTATAGGAAGATAAGAAGTATGAGTTAATGGTTAAAAATACGAAGAATGATGAAAAAGGAAGATTTTAAAATGAGTATTACCGTTGATGCAGGTGCTCAACGCGTATTTGAAGCAATCAATAATGTCCGTGGATGGTGGTCTCAAAATATTGAAGGTCCAACTGCTGCTTTGCATGATGAGTTTATATATCATTATCAGGATGTACATCGTTGTCGAATACGAATAGAAACGATGGAAACAGATCGTAAAGTAGTCTGGCGGGTCCTCGAAAACTATTTTAAATTTACCCAGGATGAACGGGAATGGACTAATAGTTCCATTATCTTCGATATTGTTGAAGATGTAGGTACAACTACATTACATTTCATCCATCGTGGGCTTAATTCCCAGATGGAATGTTATAAGGTATGTCATGATGCCTGGACATATTACATAGCGGACAGCCTAAGACAATTGATTTTAACGGGGATGGGACAGCCTACTCCAAAGGAGGAAATAGCGCTGGACGCTATGGAAGAGAATCGCATACCACATGATCCTGGGACAAAAAGTATCTACCATAGATTGTTAATTGAAACTCCGGTAGAGACTGTTTACAAGGCGCTTACAACGGCGGAAGGACTAGCAGGCTGGTGGACACCAGATACGAAGGCAAAGCCAGAGATTGGTGCGATCCTGCGCTTTGGATTTGGTCCCAGCTATTTTAAAAATATGGAAGTTATTTCGCTGAAGCCTTATTCCAGGGTCGAGTGGCGCTGTGTCAAGGCATTTGAGGAATGGATTGGAACGACACTGACCTTTGAACTTGAACCTCAGCAAAAGGGATGTATGCTGCTGTTTCACCATGATGGCTGGACAAATTATAGTGCGGAATTCGCTTCCTGTAGTTTTGATTGGGCACTATTTTTCAGGAGTTTAAAATTTTTCTGTGAAAAAGGAAAGGGTTTTCCTTATCCCGAATTTAATGTATAAAATTCGGGAAGGGGCATAGTGTATTTTTGGTATAAAATGAGACTATCGCAATAGCTTGGCAATCGCATGCAGATAGTCTTTATTTTTAGAAAAATCATTATGTCCCTCCTTTGCCAACCGAATCAATTTATCCTGTTTTTTAAAGAATCTACTCAGTTTAATGGAAGAGTCAAAATAGACGGCTTTATCCTGGTCTCCGTGGAAGATGATCGTTCTACATTTTACTTTTTGTAATGCCGAAGCATTGTCGAAATGAAAGGGGAGCCCGCTTGTATCGAGCTCAGGAGCGATATGTTGCGTCCAATCTTCAAAACTATAGTAAGGTGCCTGAAGAATAAGTATTTTTGGGGCGTTATGCGAAGCAATAGTTGAAGCCAGTGCTGTACCCATCGATTGACCAATTATGATGATATGATCTTCCGGATAATGTTGTTTCAGGTTATCACAGACTATTTGCAGATCACTATAAAGTAGTTTTTCATTGGTTACTTTACCTTCACTTTTTCCGTAACCTCGGTAGTCTAACATAAAAAGATCATAGCCGTTATCAGTATAGATATTCGCAATTTTACCCCAAGTGTCTACCGCCCCATTACTGCCATGCAAATAGAAAATTAGTCCTTTGCTCTTGTCTGCCTTAAACAAGATCCCATGGAGTTTAACATGATCTGCTGTTGTGATAAATTTTTCTTCATATTTGCCCTGAAAATGGAAGGTTGAATCTTGGAGCTTTTTGCCTGGAAATAGTTGTTCCTCAAGGATCTCATTCCAGTTTGGTTTCACTTTAGCCTTACTATTGGCTTGCGCATGTACTACGAGGTATGAAAAGATGAATAGCAGGAGTAATAGCATTGGACGTGACCAAAGGTGACGATAGAATTTTGTTAATGCGGTGGTATTGTTTACGTGCATAAATATACTTGGTCTATGATTTTTATTTAAGTTACACATTTCTGTGGCATCCAGAAAATGTGGGAATTCCTAGTTTTAGCGGTATCTTTCTTATAAACTTAATCTAGGTTAAGTTTACGCCTTAATCTAGGTTGTTGGAAGCAGACTTCTTCTTGTCGTACCTTTGAGATAGCAATTTAAAATGAAGTGATCATTTAGGCTTCAACTTAAATTCATCAAGAACGATAAAAAAGGAGATTATAACATGAAAAAATCAATTGAAAGAATTTTCCAACGTCCAGCTCAACCTGGAATGGTAGGAGATGGATTTCGTGTATTTAATATGATACCAGGGAATGGGATTTCCCAAAAGAGGATGAGTCCATTTCTTTTACTGGATTTCAATGCAGCATTTGATTTTGGACCTTCGGATCATATTAGAGGCGTGGATGTACATCCGCATAAAGGATTTGAAACCGTGACTATCGCCTACAAAGGTAGTGTAGCCCATCATGACAGTTCGGGGAATAGCGGTGTTATTCGTCCAGGTGATGTACAATGGATGACTGCCGGCGCTGGCATATTGCATAAAGAGTACCATGAAGAGGAATTTTCAAAGAAAGGCGGATTATTTGAAATGGTTCAGCTCTGGGTTAATTTACCAGCGAAGGATAAATCAACAGCGGCGCACTATCAGGCAATTACTGCCGATCAGATGGGGAAAGTCGTGTTGCCCGATGCGGCAGGGGTAGTCAATGTCATCGCGGGGAAATTTCAGGATATGGTTGGACCAGCGAGCACCTATACACCCGTCAATCTATTTGACATCAAATTGGAAGAGCAACATGAAACGAACTTTTTGGTTCCACAAAATCATAATACAGCGATGCTCGTTGTGAATGGGGAGGTTGTGGTCAACGGTGAACTTGCTAAGGAGCATAGCTTTGTTTTATTTGGTCATGATGGTGAAGAGATTTCGATAAGGGCAAATAAAAATGCAGTTTTACTTGTGTTAAGTGGTGAACCCATTGATGAACCTATCGTGAGTTATGGCCCATTTGTAATGAATACACAGGCGGAGATTTACCAAGCCTTTGAAGATTTTCAAGCTGGCAAGTTTGGCGTACTTGAATAAATGAAATAAATTTCCATACATGGCTTATATCCTTAATATGTAGGCCATGTATGGAAATCAAAATAGAAAAGATTGTCCGTTAACTTGCATTTCTTTGGATTGTCGTGCTCAACGACTAAGAAAAGTTTTTTGGTCGTCTATCATAGCCGACATGCACGATGAGGACCAGTAGTGTACAACAAAAGCCGGCCAATACCACGCCATTCCATTGAAAGTATTTCCAAGCCAGGGAAGCCAAGTAACTACCCAATGATCCACCGGCAAAGTAACTAAACATATAGACTGTATTTAGTCGGTTGGTTGCCCCTAGATTTAAGGCAAAAAAAGCAGATTGATTGCTGATATGCATGGATTGTAAACCCAGGTCGATTAAGATTACACCGGTTATTAATCCGATATAGCTATTCCCTCCGATGTAGAATACAATCCAGCTCAATAGCAGGATAAATATGGAACCAAGAATAATGGTATACGTAGAAACACGCGTTGCAATTCGGCCGACCACTGATGCTGCCAGCGCGCCAACAGCCCCTATTAATCCGAAGGATCCCGCTACGGCAGAGCCTGCGTAGAAAGGAGCTTCCTGTAAATGAAATACTAATGTAATCCAAAAAGCACTGAATCCAGCAAAGCCTAAAGCCCCTCTGAGTGTAGATAGCCATAATACCGGTTGAGTTTTTGTCAGATGGACCAAGGAGTGCATTAATTGGAGATAAGTACCTTGAAATGTCGGTTTTACATCAGGTAGTGCGAAAGCTAATAATAACATGAATAAAACCATTAATGCTATAGCTATATAATAGATCGCTTGCCATCCCCAGATATCGCCAATAAATCCAGCTGCGACACGGGAAAGCAGAATACCCAATAGTAAGCCACTCATGACCATTCCGATTGATGAATTGCGTTTTTCGGGAGCAGCTAGTTCGGCCGTCAGGGGAACGAGCATTTGAGGAACGACAGAGCTGAATCCAACCATAAAGCTTGCCATATAGAGCAACTCGAGGGTGGGAGCTAAGACCATAGCCAATAAGGAGACTACGATCAGCAGAAATATGGTTAATATTAATTTCTTTCTTTTTATCATATCTCCCAAAGGGACGATAAAGAGCAGCCCGGTTGCAAAACCGATCTGGGTGAGCATTGCAATCATACTAATTGCAGCTTCACTGACGTGAAAGTCTTTTGCCATCAATCCCAAAAGCGGCTGATTATAATAGTTGTTGCCGACCACTATTCCCGTTGTCAAGGTAATAAGCCATAAAAGAGGCTTCGTCAATACAGGTCTATCCGGTTTTGAGTTTACTTGAGGTTCTATGTTTTGATCTGCAATGTTTGTTGTATGTACCATTTCGAATTGTATTTCCTTGGCCGCAAATTTAAAGAGAGAATTGTTGGCAGAAATGAAGAATTCGATCCATGAATTGAAGAATTGAAGTTTGATTAACATCAATAGTGTAAAACTCAACAGGCCTATGCAGTTCTTAGATGCATAGGCCTGTTGAGTTTTAAATGAAGATAGGCGAAAATATTGTGCACTGATCAATCAGGTTTAAAGATTTATTTGCTGATTTCTCTTTTTGCGAGAAGCATTATAGACAATGATCACACTAATCGTCATCAGGATAAATGCTAAGAAAAACGGCGCACCCGAAAATTTAAATGGTGCTTGGTCATGGGTGAAATAATAAAATAGGTTTGTCATCATCGGTGGACCAATAATCGATGTTGCACTCATCAAGCTTGTTAATGCACCTTGAAGTTCACCCTGTTCGTTTGAAGGAACATTTTTTGTAATAACCGATTGAAGAGCTGGTCCACAAATACCACCCAAGCAATAGGGGATAAGGAATACAAACATCATCCATCCTTCGCTTGCAAACGAGAATAACAGTAGTCCAATAGCATACAGGGTCAATCCATAGAAAATGCTTTTTTGTTCACCAAGTTTGGGCGTTGTCCATCGAATTAAGACACCCTGAACCAATCCAATCAATAATCCAATAACACCTAATGAGATACCCACCATTCTTTCTGTCCAGTCGAATTTATACATGGTGAAGAAGTTCCAGTTACTTTGAACTGCGTGGCCTGCGATATATATTAAAATTAAGGCAACGATTAATCCGGATATTTCTGGATGTTTTCCAAGAAACTTAAAGGATCCAATTGGATTTGCGCGTTTCCATTCAAAAGCTCTGCGTTTTTCTTTATCTAAGCTCTCAGGTAAGATAAAATAGCCATACAGGAAGTTTAGCATACACAGTCCTGCGGCTGCATAAAAGGGAACCCTGGCACCATAGTGACCGAGTAGACCGCCAATAACTGGGCCGATGATAAAGCCTAGACCAAATGCAGCGCCTATCAAACCAAAGTTCTTTGCCCGATCTTCATCGGTGGATATATCAGCGATATAAGCACTTGCCGTTGTGAAACTAGCACCTGTCAATCCAGCGATAACGCGTCCTAAGAATAACCAACCTATAGTTGGCGCGAGGGCAAGAAAGATGTAGTCTACCGCAAAGCCAAAAAGTGAAATCAATATAATTGGCCTTCTGCCATATTTATCGCTGAGGTTACCAACGACGGGAGAACAGATGAATTGCGTGAAAGCATAGGCAAAGCCGAGCCAACCGCCATATTTTGCCGCTTCACTAACATCGCTATGAATCAATTCCTCGATAAGTTTTGGGACGACAGGAATAATGATTCCCCAACCCGTAATATCGATTAGTAGTGTAATAAATATGAATCCGATTGCTGCTTTTTTCTTGGAATTTTCCATCATGATTCAAAAGTAATGAAATCCTTAAAAACTTGTTTGTTATTTAATTACTAATTTGTGGTGAGTGTCGCATTTTCGATAGCGTTAACAAATCGAAAAGAGGGAGCTTTTTTCTTTCGATAGCGTGCCCATTTCTGGTTAAATCGCTTGACATTTGGGATGGTGCAGCACCGTGAAATTACATGAATTCGCAATAAAACACAGTTTATTTGCTTGGGTATGTAAGGATAAAGCAAGTTCTATCTGGGATTCATCTGTGATGAGAACCTCGGGGTGTAATATAACTTCTGTAAAACGACCACTTCCATCTCCATCCGTTTCCAGGGTAGCGATAGCATTGTCCTTATAGGATAAAATCTCGATGCTATTTTTCGAGCAGACGTATAAATAGGACATCATGTGGCAAGAAATCAGGCTGCTCAGCAGCAAATCTTCCGGATTGTACAATGCAGGGTCACCCTTGAATGCTTTTGCTGCGGAAACTTGCAGGTCAGCTTTCCCCTCGATCGCGATGTGATGGCTTTTTGTATAAATTTTTGAACCTACAACACTAGGCTGTTCAGGATGATTCCAAGCCAAGGACGCTTTAAAGATATGTTTGTAACTCATTTTGTTTCAAATTTAAGGTCTTCTCCGATATTATAGAACGTCTAGTCCGCCAACTGCAACTACTTCGTTTGTCATCAGACCACGGCGGCGTCTGATGACAGTACTGTTATGTGCGAACAAAAGTGATATAATCTGTGTTGACAGGTTCAATGCCATTTTTTCGCATTTCGCTTGCTATTTGCGCCCTGTGATAGGTGCCATGATTAAAGACGTGTAACAGAATGTCGTTGGCCTTGTTATGAAAAGCCTGATGCTGTGTGTTTGTATAATTGACAATTTCATCCTCCGTATCATTTCTGCGCCGAATTTGCTGCCTAAATCCTTCAGAAGCTAAATCGTGATACCTTTGGCAATCGATGATACTGTGCTCATCCCAAACACCAACAGGTGGTTTTTCACCAGTTAATCGACTTAACCAAATAATCTGAGCATTGACAATATGGCTAAAGAGCCGTATGCAAGAATGAGGTACATTTTCGCCTTCACTTTTCAATTTATCCAGGAGTGCTGTATTGGCCCAGTTATTATATAACCAAAGCTGCATAAAAGTAGTTGACATCTAATTGTTGTTTATGTGGGTTCTATAAAATTAAATATACGGAAGATCGCAATAAATTTTTTGCCAACCCCATCAATCGTTCATTTTATGGACAATTTATGGTTGAAAATTTAAAGCAATATATTTGTTACAATTTTATTCTTTTCTACGTAATTCTATTTTTTGGTTTGTTCAGATCTTAATTGAGATATATTCAGATTGTTAGCGTTATAGGTTGTTGTTTTTTGTCGCAGAAATGTCTTTTTGCGTTCTCGCATAGCAAGTCAGACTACCACAGACTAAAGGATATCATTATATTAGACTGATATTATCGAAAAGTATGCTATCTATGAACAGGTTTTTCCAAAATTACAATACGGGAAAACGTATTATTCTTCATTTGTGTTTTTGGTTTTTGGTTTTGGGAATGCAATTCATTTCCTATCAGCGGATAGATATTGATAATTCCTGGATTTTGTTTGTAAAGGACGTATTTTCTTTGTTGACCATATTTTATGTAACAGCGTATGTCATCATTCCGCGCTGGTTTATTCCTGGAAAGTTTGTGTTGTGTATATTGTGGTTATTGTTTATTTATGCCTGGTGGTCGTTTCTAAGTTATTTTGCAGCCCTATTAACATTGAAATATCTAACACCAGATGTTCGCCTGTCAAGCTATCTTGAAATAATACTAAGTCAAGGAATCTTCGGTGCTTTTCGCCTTTCTTCCATTAGCGATTATTTGTTGGATTTTATTTTTCTGGTGGCCCTGCCTTTGACCGTAAAAATTGTACAGGCGTTTATGTCTGTCCGAAATTCAAAAATGAAACTCGAATTGAAAAATTCAGCACTTGAGTTGAACAATGTCCAGTTGGAACTTGCTTTTCTAAAATACCAGATTAATCCACATTTTTTACTTAACACACTTTATAGCATCTATGTGCTGGTATCCGATCATGATGAAAGAGGCGGCGAAAGTATGATGCGTTTAAGCAGTATGATGGTGTATTTACTGCATGAAAGTAATCAACCCAGGATAGAAATTAGTCGCGAATTTCAATTGCTAAAGGATTATGTTGAATTGGAAAAGTTACGCTATAGCGAGACCGTGCAGATCAATCTAAATTTGGCGGCTGAAGACGAAAGCTGCATGATGGTTCCTTTGATCTTTTTTCCGTTTGTAGAAAATGCATTCAAACACGGACCTCGGCTAAGTTCTTCGGCGGGATGGATATCCATAGACATTAAGGTGAAGGATGACAAGGTGTATATGCACGTGGCTAATGCATATAGGGAACTTTCAAAACCAGAAAATTATATCGGCGGATTAGGGATAGAAAATGTAAAAAAGCGACTGGAACTTCATTATCCTCATCATCATAATTTGAAAATAAAGTCGCATGAGGGTGTATTTAGTGTTAATCTTGTTGTAACTTTACATTCGGAAACAGAACCGTAGCACCAAAGCAGCGGGTTGCGAAGTACTTATGAATAGAATTAAAACTATCCTTATTGAAGATGAGCCTATTGCGAGAGGTCGCCTGGAGAAATTAGTTTCCAAATTAGGCCTGATCGAAATATTGGGTGTATTTGAAAACCCATTGCAAGCAATTGACGTTTTAAGGCAGCAGGAGGTAGATCTCATTTTGTCCGATATAGATATGCCTGAAATGGATGGAATTACCTTTCTCAAAGGACTTGCTCATCCACCATTTGTTGTTTTTATAACTGGGCATTATGAGTATGCTGTTGATGGGTTTGAATTGGAAGTAATCGATTATATCTTAAAGCCACTCCTGACGGAAGAGCGATTGATCAAGGCAATTGAAAAAGTTCAAAAGGCAATCTTGTTTTCTCGAAGAGGGGCACAGGGTGAAAGAAAAGCGATTAAGATAAAGGATCGGAACAAAACTATTTTTATAGATCCTGCAGATATTTTCTATTTAAAAGCCTGGGGGGATTACATTCAAATTTATACGTTAGAAGGTATGCAGACTTTGCTGTCGACCATGAAAGATATGGAAGCAGAACTGCCTTGGGATATGTTTGCTCGTATGCATCGATCCTATATTGTCAATATCAAACAGATCAAGGGTGTTGAGGCAAGTAAAGTCATTCTGAAAAATGGGACAGAACTCGGTATTGGTTTACAATATCGTAATCAGCTCTTCGCGAAGATGGGACTTATATAATTTATCGGGTTCATAGGTTATACGTTTTTTCTGTTTCCCAATTTGCATTTTATAATAGCCAACCATAAAATGGTAAACAGCAAGTTCATGTAAGCGTTGATCGGACATGAACAATCGGTTAATGAACATATGAATGTAGCTTGATAGTAACGATGTTCGGGCTGACTTGAATTCATCTTGATCGGTATGACTCCGTAAGGTGTTAAATATGCTGTATTGAAGTGCATTTAGTTTCTTTTTCGATTCTTCAGGGTTGTCTAAAGGTTTGTCGAACCAGTCTTTTTTCTCTTTAAACTTATTGTTGAGATGAATCCAAAGGTTTTTATTATTATCAAATTCTTGCTGATAAAGGGTATTCATCTGTAGGCAGAAATCTCTTTTCTCGATCAGTGTAAATTTTGCAGCTTCTAATAGCGACTCAATATTTTCGAAAGCCAGGCGCCATCGATCATTGATTGAAGTACTTTGTTGGATAACCTTCAGTACCGTTTCGCTCTGTTGATAGAATAGCTCCTCACTAAGTTCCATACAAAATGGTGTATATCGTTCAATCTCCCGTGTATAAGTGTCAAAGGATAGCGTTGATATCTGTCCATCTTTAATAAACTGTTCCAATAGGGTATTAAGCGTGGATATAACGAAATAATACTGGCTTGGATCTGAAAGCTCAACTCTAAATCGAATGTGGGGCGATGGATCGTTGTAGCGTATAAAAAACCATTTTTTTAGGACATCTTGTTGATTAAGTGTCGCTACGATTAGGGGGAAAATTTCCTTTAACAAGGTGTCTGCAACATGTAAACCACAATAGATCTTGGCGTAAAGCCATTCACTGCCCAAGGGGAAGCATCTTTTTAGGTTACTTTCTTGAGGGGCTGATTCATTTGTGAAAGTCTCCTGCTGTGATTCTATTGGAATAATGATTTCGTTGGCAAAAATATGTCCATCTTTATCGCAGACTACTGATGAATAGTCATTCAGGATATATTCGGTTAATATGATCTCTCTTTTGCACATATGATCCAATACGATTTCTATGCAAAAAGGATTGTCTAAATTTATCAACAATTCATTATCGCCACTGCTGATGATGACCATTGCAGGAATTGCTAGCTCCGCTTGTATATTTTTTATGAAAGCCTGAGGGGTACTGGGGTATTTCGCTATTTTTTGAATTCGCCATTGTGCTCTAGACAAGATAATATTTTTGTAGCTTGTTCTTGGGAGTCTCGGCTGCTCCTTCATAATCCCCCAATTCCAGGAAAGATCCAACCTATTATTTTGGAACTGAAAATCTGCGAGAAACTTATATATATTCATACCCTGTTCAAAATTGTGGGCGGTAGTTAAACGGGGTATAACCATTTTATTGAATTTCCTGGACCACAAGATTAGGCGCTGGTCTTTGATGAACAGGTATAAGTCATTAACATCAATTTGCTCTTGTTCTTTATCGATTGTCGGGCTTAGACAAATTGATGCTTTTCGCAGCGCAGGTCTATAAATGATATTTCCAGCATTATTGTCTGGGTAATGACAAATCTCGGCAAGTATCGCATTTGGAAACTGCTGTTGCTCTGTGTCGGCAGATTCCTTCAACTTGTTATTCAATTTTTCATCCAGATGTGCAAATCTGGAAATTAAGTTTCCTGATGACGAACCACCAATGGTAACCAGATTGAAGAATAAGTTTTCCTGACATGAACTTCTAAGGAGATTGCCGATGGCATAGCATGAAGAAGGGATCGTATTGACAGTTTGTTTACGTTGTTTAGCGATATGATCTAGATCTTCGCTGGTCAGCTGAATTTCGGTGAATTGATTTTTTACACTTTCTACAAATTTTTCAATGACCAGATCTTGATAATGGTGGTCGCCATATTTTTTTTCGCCCGCCGGGGTGATGTTGTTAACTTCCCCGAGTATTTCATCCGTTATATTGTAAACACCTTCTTGACGTCCGTAACCAATCCCAATATCGGGGTCTAGAGCTGTCGTTAGCGGAACCATTCTATCTTCATATTTAACAGAGAACGCAGCTCTAAACCGATCAAAATCTGTTAACTTAGCCTGGCTGCAAAGTGGTAGTAAATCCTGAAATTGATCTCTTATGTGATCTAATGCGGTATCTGATAAATTGTTTTCGTCCATCCCTATGAGAAGGTCCCCCTGTAACGAATTGGTCATATCGAGGTCTGGAGCCAAAGGCTGCAATAATTTAAGGATGGCGGTTCGGATCTCAATGACAGATTGAGAACTATGAAGCCATTTTCTTATCGTTAATAAAGGATTTAAATAATTTCCCTCCTTATCCACTCTTTCAAGCGTCGTTATCAGGCTGTCCAGATAACCTCGGCCAATGACATTGGGCTGTAATTCAGAGGATATGATTCCAAGGCTGATGAGGTTATTGACGAATAGGGCCGCATGCGTTATCGATGCTCCAAGACCTTGCAGCAGATCGATTAATGATTGATAGTGGCTGGTTCTCTTATTGTGTTCAAAGTATTGGATGACTCGATCCAAAACTGGAGTAAGCCTTATACGTTTCAGGATATGCTGTCCTTTCTTCCCATTTGTCACTTTTTGATAATATTTGTAATATTTACCATCTAAGTATAAGGTGGGATTGAGACGATAATAGAGTTGACTGTAAATTCTTTTGTCTTTTGATATCTGTTCAATAATTTTTGTCAAAATGGTGGTATCCAGTTTTAAAACAGCTTGATTTGCATTTGACCTGATTAACGATACCTTTTTTTCGGAGACGGCAATGTTCCCAAAAGATACCCCTGCGAATAAACCGAAAGGCGTACTTCTGGTGCTCATCCTAATCGCATATTTGAGTAGTGAAGCGATCATTTTTGAGCTGCTTTCTTTCTTGTATTCAAGCCATTTTTGAACTTCCGCCGAGAAGGCCGGGCTTGCCAGAAATAAGGCTTCTTTTAATTGCTCAATTTGAAACAAATGACGAAGTTTCTCTTCTATTTCATGTCGCTCAGTTATCGTTAAAAGATCAACGGCAGATGCAGCTGGAAGTAGCGGCGTGCGCAGAAGAAAATAATCGGATAAGTGGAATAATGACATGAATTAGTTGGACTAGTATTGCATGACTTGTTTTATACAAGACTGAAACATCTGGGGCGAAATTGGTTTTTGCAGCGCAAAATGCTTCCTGTTTTTGATAAATTCTGGATATTGCCAACGTGACACGGCAGAGGTGATGATCAGGATTGGAATATCAGCGATCAATTCGGCTAGTGTATTAATATTACCGCCGCTAACAATGAGATCGAGGAATAGGATGTCTGCAGATTTTAGATCATGGCTAAATAATGCTGGATTTTCAATGTCTTCAACCATCTTAATCAATTGAAGATCTGGAAACATGTGAATGTATTCAACTATTTTTTTTGTCGCCAGTGGTTCATCCTCAATGAGAATACATTTAAGCTTGGGTGAAGTCATATACTCGATTCTTTTTTTATTTATTAGGCAATGAAGACGATTGCTGTAAAGGCGCCTACCAGAACGCCTTCACAGCGTTATCCTCTTTTATATTACTTTTGAAGATGTAACTGTCTTAATAGTTACCAGTTCCATATCATCAAAATCAAAAAATGAGATCGGTTCTACCGCGCAGACAGTTTGTACATCCAGTACAAAATCCTCTGCTAAAAAATTTTCAATGTTTTCCATAGTTATACGTTTAAATTGTAAACAAATGTGCTCGCTATGGAAAAGAACAACGAAAAATATCGACAGAATTGAAAATGAATCAGACGAACTAAAGAATCTATTCGACGAAAAAAATAGTGTCTGTTGCTATTTATGTTCGCGATGTAGTAGACTTTGTTTGCAGAGCCTGCCAGATCATCATGGACATTGAAAGAAGTTCTATCGTGTGTTTCTGGAAAATTCGACGAAATAGCATTTGAATACGATGAAACAGCAGTAGCTTCATTGTAGTATTCCATCTGGTTCGTTATCTTAGATTCATCTATTTTAGCATCAAAAAACCATTTCTTTAGCCATTAAAGCCATGTAGCTTAAATAGATCAACCAACGAGAGGGCTTGAGGTAATTCCTTAAACCAAAAAAGCATCTACCAAAAAAATAGGTGAGTAGTGTGGGCGCGTAAAACAAATGAGAATATGAATTTATCTAATGAAATGTATGGTTTTTTGAAAAGAGAAGGTTTACGGTTATTTAGAAAAAAAGTAAGCTGGCAGACCTCTGCGAGATATCAAATCTATGGAGATGGAAAAACAAAGATCGGTGTCGCATTTGACAGAATTCAAAATTTTATCGATGAAGATACCAGTGCATCCGGCTGGAGTGGAATGGAAAAGATTAAACTCGAAGAACGGGGTGATTATATTATCTATGGTTTTGTTGAGAAAATTGAAAGCTAAAGAAGAGTTCTCCATCTAATTTTTCCATTGAGCTTGACCTTTCGTATTTTATTATCGAGTAAATTTTACAAATCAATTCCTTAATTGTGTAATGACTTTAATCTTATTTGTGGCCAAATTTGTTGTGTAAAATTAAACAATAAGTTATGGCGACAGATATTTATAAGGATACGGTTTATCTACCTTTAGAAGATGTTGAAAGCGAACATTGTGCATCAATTGTCGAAAAAGGACTGGCCCAGGTTAAAGGCCTAGCGAGCTATCGGGTGGAATTGAATAACCACAGAGCTGCTATCGTACCGAAGGATAGTGAAGCCGTCGTTAGCAGTGTAAAAACGATCAAAGATCTTGGTTATGGTATTTCTACATTAACCAAAACATTTCCAGTTCTTGGGATGACTTGTGCCTCCTGCGCCAGTAGCGCTGAAAGTATGGCGAAATATGAACAAGGGGTTGTCAATGCGTCTGTAAATTTTGCAACAGGAAACCTTACGGTGGAGTATTTGCCTAATATTACGGATCATTTAAAAATCCAGAAAGCGGTTCAGGCTGGTGGCTATGATTTATTAATCGAAGATGAATCTACTCAGCAGGAAACGTTGGAGGCTATTCACGCCGAGAAATTCCGTAAGCTTAAAATCAAAACTCGATGGGCAGTAATACTTTCGCTTCCCGTGGTCGTGATAGGTATGTTCTTTATGGATATGCCGTACGCAAATCCTATTATGTGGCTGTTTTCCACGCCAGTAGTTCTTTGGCTGGGCAAGGACTTTTTTGTCAACGCGTGGAAACAGGCAAAACATCGTTCGGCAAATATGGATACGCTTGTTGCGTTAAGCACGGGAATAGCCTACATCTTTAGTGTGTTTAATATGCTCTTTGCTGAATTTTGGCATCAGCGTGGCTTGCATGCACATGTGTATTTTGAGGCCGCCTCAGTCGTCATTGCTTTTATTTTATTGGGTAAACTACTGGAAGAGAAGGCTAAAGGTAACACCTCATCCGCCATTAAAAAGCTAATGGGCCTGCAGCCTAAGACGGTGATGGTCATTCAATCGGATGGAACAGAGCGTCAGGTCGCTATAGAAGCCGTTAATACCGGCGATATTATTCTGGTGAAACCAGGGGAGAAGATCGCCGTTGATGGGGTTGTTATCAGTGGAAATTCCTATGTTGACGAAAGTATGTTAAGCGGAGAGCCGGTCCCTGTTTTAAAAATGGGCAATGAGCAGGTATTTGCAGGGACGATCAACCAGAAGGGCAGTTTTCAGTTCAAAGCTACAAAAGTTGGCCGGGAAACAATGCTTGCCCAGATCATTAAAATGGTACAGGATGCACAAGGAAGCAAGGCTCCTGTGCAAAAACTGGTCGATCGAATTGCTGCTGTATTTGTTCCTATTGTCATTGGTATTGCTATTTTAACTTTTCTACTGTGGTTTACTTTAGGTGGAGAAAACCATCTGGTACAGGGTTTATTGGCGGCAGTAACGGTTTTGGTTATCGCTTGTCCTTGTGCACTGGGTTTAGCAACTCCCACAGCAATCATGGTGGGAGTGGGTAAGGGAGCTGAACAGGGTATTTTAATTAAAGATGCGGAAAGTCTGGAGCTGGCCAAAAAGGTAAATACAGTTGTTTTGGATAAAACCGGCACCATTACGGAAGGAAAACCTGTGGTCACTGACCTGTATTGGAAAAATGATGAGGATAGTTTGAAAGGTATCTTGTTGAGCCTGGAGAAACAGTCAGAGCATCCATTGGCAGAAGCTGTAGTCGGGTATTTTAAAGATGTAAAAGCTACTCCAGTATCCTTTATTGAAAGTATTACTGGGAAAGGTGTTAAAGGCAGTGATGGAATCGAAACGTACTCTGTAGGTAATCGCAGGTTGTTGGATGAGAATGGGATCACAATTCCGACGGATTTGATGGAACATGGCACCCAATGGGAAAATCAATCCAAAACAGTGATCTGGTTTGCCAACAGTTATACTGCGTTAGCGGTAATAGCCATTGCGGACCGGATTAAGGAAACTTCTGTGCGTGCTATCAAGGAGATGCAGGCCATGGGCATTGAGCTATATATGCTGACTGGTGACAACGAGGCTACGGCTAGGGCCATTGCCGCGGAAACAGGTCTTCAGCATTACAAAGCGGAAGTATTGCCAGAGCACAAAGCTGATTTTGTTAAAGAATTGCAGCAAAGAGGGCAGGTGGTCGCTATGGTTGGGGACGGTATTAATGACAGTACAGCCTTAGCAACGGCCGATGTCAGTATTGCAATGGGTAAAGGAAGTGATATTGCCATGGATGTGGCGAAAATGACAATTATTTCTTCTGATTTGACGAAGATACCGCAGGCCATTCGACTTTCGAAACAAACGGTCGCGACGATTAAGCAAAATTTGTTCTGGGCTTTTATTTATAATTTAATTGGGATTCCCCTCGCTGCAGGTATTCTGTATCCATTCAATGGTTTCCTTTTAAACCCGATGATAGCTGGAGCTGCAATGGCATTGAGCAGTGTAAGTGTTGTCAGTAATAGCTTGCGACTTCGCTGGAAAAAATAGCTAACTATGGTTGAGGCCTAGACCTCATCTTAAACGGTAAATATTGCAAAACAAAATAGAAAAACTGTAAATACAACCCATCGAATTAAAGGGATATTTGTATAGATAATTAAATAGATTAATAACATTAAAATTAAATAACATGGAAAGCAAAGAACTTCAATTTAAAACAAACCTTACTTGTGGGGGATGCGTGTCCAAAGTAAGCGCTGATCTGGATAGTGTGGACGGTATCTGTGGATGGAATGTTGACACCACAAATGCAGACAAAATTCTGACTGTAAAAGCTGAAGGCGTTTCGGAGGAAGAAATCATTGAAATTATCAAAAAGAAGGGCTTTAATGCCACGGCCTACTCCGCCTAATTGTTCAATAAATCTATAGAACCCCATAAAAATACCCTAAAAGTTTTGTCCAACCTTTAGGGGCTTTTTATGGGGTATTGTGATGAGACTAAACCGAGCTTAGCTTTATGTTAATTAAATTGGATAAACATATCTTTAAAATTTAGTATCATTATAGAAAATTGGCGAATAATATCTTGTCCTATATTTCCATACACGGTTTCATTCTTAATCTTCGATTTTAATAGGCTTATATTTTTAAGAGCGATCGGTTTATCGCTAATATGGAATGTATGTTGTATAACAAATCCGTCATATTCAACTTGACCGCCTGCGCCTCCCATGGCGACCTTGGTCGGTATATCCTGTTTTTCGATATGTTGTTTGTAAGTTTCGTAAAATGGTGCATAAAGGATTGTTTTTTCAGCTCCTGTATCAAAAGTATAGTGCTTTCCGTCAATGGCAATAAGCGGTGATAACCCATCTATTGCAAGATTTGATGCTTTCCATGAAACTGTAGGTATCTTGGGCACAATAAAAAAATCATCCTGTGTAAGCTGTACTTCTTGCAGTGCTTCAATAACAGGGAAGCCTATTATACCATTGATCTGATAGCCAATATGCGGGATACAAAGTGCGCTGTCTGGGAAAACCAGGAATATTGCGTTTGAAATGTTGATGCTACCAAGTTTTAATTGTTTACAAACGGCCAAATCGGCTTTGATAGAAATACCCGTAATCGCGTCTACATCAATATCTGCACGGATAAGATCCATATGAAGACGTTTGGCCACGGACTCTGTGACTGTCGATAGGTTTGCTCCGGTATCAAATATAAAACTTGCGGTATCGCCGTTGACTGTTAGTGTTAGATTCTTCAACCCGGCTTTATCTTTCGTCATTTTAAGACGGGTATCGGCGTTGATTTCTATAAGCTGTGGCCGCACATGTTCAAGTGCTGACCAGATTTTTAGATTGTTTCTGAGATCCGCTCTTGTATCTGTTGACAGCAAAGGATCGAAGTCGAGTAGGATTTTCTGGGTTGTCTGTTTTGCCCCCGCGTAATCTTTCAGTTTGACAAAATTATCTTCCTGAACACGCCGTAATTTTAGTCGCAGTGTGTCGGGTAATTCTTCTGTTGCTGCGCTCAGCAGTGCTATTTTTTTGTTTGAAGCGATGGGTCTATTAAAGGCATTATCGAGTATTGCCGAAATAAAAACTTGCTCATTGGCATTTAAGAAAGGTTTATTTACCCTAAACAGGTCGCGGGCAGTGAAGAAATCTTTTGAGGCTATTAGCTGATATAGTTTGTTGAATTTAGTTGAGTTGGATTGCCCGAAGTTAAGCTGGATGGTGATGAATAACAGGAAACATATTAATAAACATTTTTTGAAATGATTTGCTGGGAGATTCATGATGTATTCAATTAATTGTCTTTTGGTCAACGATATGTTCACGCTCTTAAATGTCGGAAAAGTTCTTGTTAATTTTTTAATTTTATTGTTGCTTATTTTATTATTGATCAATGGTTTATGTTGTGGAGTTGTGTGTAAGACTTGTGGTCTTGAATAATTAAGGTTAAATTAGCTAATGTTTTGAGAAATTTCTCCCAGAAGGATTGGACAGACGAGGTCTCCGCGATTGGTGAACAGTAATATATTTGTAAATAGCATAATTTAATGAAACAGAACACGATGAATATTAGGTATAATAAAGGAATTATTTTTTTTGGTCTTGCGGCTTTATCGACCAGTTTATTTTTTGGCTGTGGAAACACAGGCACTAAAAATGAGGCCAAGGCCGAAAAGGTAGAGGGACCTGCTGAAGCTATTGCTGACACTGCAACCACAACGCAGGAGTTATCTTTTAAGGATAAAGAGGGTAAGGTTCTTCAATTAAGTACTTTAAAAGGTAAGGTCGTGTTTATTAATTTCTGGGCGACCTGGTGTCCCCCATGTATTCATGAACTACCTTCTATTGACCAGCTTAGGCAATCGCTTAAAGATAATAAAGATATCGTTTTTCTCATGGTAGATGTTGATGGCGACATGGAAAAATCTTCAGCATTCATGGCCGAAAACAAGTATGATCTACCACTTTACATAGCAGCGGGTGAAATTCCTGCAGAATTCTTAGGACAGTCCATACCAACGACGGTTATCTTGGATAAAGCGGGTAAGATCGTGGAGCGTCTGGAAGGAAGCCGTGACTATGGGGCCCCTGAGATAAAAAAAGCATTGGAGGATATCGCGAGCGGTAGCTAAAGCTCGAAGGTTGTGATCACTATTTTCTATAGCTGGACAATAGAATTTGAAAAGAAAAACAGTATTTTCGCGGTGTCAAGTTAATTTATAGCTATGTCCGAACTTCAAGAGCAGACTGCAGTCAGAACGACTTATTTTAGTATTGTAGGTAATGCATCACTGGCATTATTAAAATGGTTAGCTGGTTTCTTTGGAAACTCTTATGCGCTGATAGCGGATGCAATTGAGTCAACGGCAGATATTTTCTCTTCATTTCTAGTGCTCCTCGGTTTAAAATATGCGCAACGACCTGCCGACGACAATCACCCTTATGGTCATGGTCGGGTAGAACCACTCATTACATTTATTGTCGTTGGTTTTCTTATTGTTTCTGCAACCATAATCGCCTATGAAAGTATTGAGAATATAGGAACGCCACATGACCTGCCAAAGCCTTGGACCTTATTTGTTCTGGGTGGGATCATTGTGTGGAAAGAGATTTCTTATAGGATCGTTATGAAGAAAAGTAAAGAAACTAATAGTTCTTCACTTCGTGCAGACGCTTGGCATCATCGAAGCGATGCGATAACGTCAGTTGCAGCTTTCATTGGGATATCTATTGCATTGTTGCTCGGAAAGGGATATGAAAATGCGGATGACTACGCGGCATTATTTGCCGCTGGATTTATACTTTATAACTGTTACCATATTTTCAGACCGGCGCTTGGCGAGATCATGGATGAAAATGTATACGATGAGGTCATTGACAATATCCGGCAAGAAGCATTAAAAGTAGATGGGATAAAAGCCACGGAAAAATGTTTTGTCCGCAAATCGGGGGCTAAATATCACGTCGATCTGCACGCTATTGTCGATAGTGAAATTACGGTAAGGGAAGGGCATGAGCTGGCGCATAAACTCAAAGACCATTTGGTTGCGCATATTCCTGATCTTGGTCATGTGATGATCCATATTGAACCGAACGAATGCCTTTGGGAATCAAATTAAAAATGGCAGCACCTATTATTTTTCTTGAACCGTGCTGCCATTTGATTGTTTAAAAACTTAGGTGTTTTCAGCTTCAAGCAATTGAATCTGCCATTTAATCTGATCCGCTTTAATAGGGTAATCGATATTATTTCTTAAGCTTTCATAAATGGCTTCAAACAGCTGATTGTAATCTCCTGTATGTGGCGTTACTAAAGACTCATGTTTTTGATTTGATACGTCTATCGTAACAAGTTTTCCCTCGAGGCCGGCTGGCTCAAGGCCATAAGATGGATCGTCGGACAGCATACCATCTAACAATTGCTGTTCTTGCACATCCGTCATATTCTTGATAAAACTCCCTTTTGTACCATGTAAGACAAAGGCGGGCTGCGGAGAGGCGACAAGTAAACTGCCTGTTAAATACACGTTCAGTCCAGCTGGATAATAAAGATGATAGTGAAAATAATCTGCAACTTTAGAACCGGGTCTGTTGATGGATGTTGTCTTGGTAAATTTAACCGGTTTTCCAAAAAGTGAGATTGCCTGATCAATAAGGTGCGGACCTAGGTCATAAGTGATACCATTGGAAATATACTGCGTATCTTCCTTAAAGTATTTTTGTCCCAATTCCATTTTATAGCGATCAAATCTGAAATGCACTTCAATCAGCTTTCCTAATTCTCCACTTTCGATCACTTTTTTAATGTCTAAAAAGTGACTATCATATCGTCTGTTTTGATAGAAAAATAAGTCTTTTCCTTGTTTTTTGCTGATGGCAAGAAGCGTATCGAATTGTGTAGAATCATCAACGGCAGGTTTTTCTATCAAAACGTGTTTTCCTGCCTCTAGGGCGTCTTTTGCGTATTGGAAATGGGTATAGTTTGGTGTGTTCACAATGACCAGTTCGATGCTTTCATCCGCTAGTAATTCAGTTATATTATCGTAGCTTTTTATTGCCGGGTAAAATTCATGTGCGTTTTTTTTCGACCGTTCTACAACAGCGCTGAGATTGAAATGTGGATTGGTATGTATAAATGGCGCGTGAAAAACACGTCCTGACATGCCAAAACTTAATATTCCTGTGTTAATTTGAGTGTGTTTCATGTTGATTTAAAATATTTTAGCGCAGTCTTGCTACTTGTTGGACTTCAATATAAAATTTAATGCTATTGCGTGCTTTTTTTGTCCGTGTTCGATTCTACAATGCGGTTTGCAAAGTGATGTGTTACGCCATCTTCTGTCGCTCGAAGACATACCGAACACAGTTGATAAAAAAGTGAATGTTCTACAACGCCTGTAATGAGTTTGATTTGTTTATTCAAATCAAAAATATCAGGCAGTTTAGAAAAATAAATGTCTGCCAGGAAATTACCTCTCTCAGATAGTAGAGGCCCCGATTTTTGTTCAGATTTTCGTAATACAATGTTTGATATCGCTGAAGAATAGCTTGATTTTAGTTCTTTAAGTACCGATAGCCAGGCGTCGGGAATAATTTCAACACATAGCGGATATTTTGTGGTCAGTTTATCGACCATCTTTGCGCCATCGACCAAGAGAATAAATTGCTTTGCCATATTCGCCATAATCTTTTCACCTGTATGTACGCCGCCGCCACTTTTGAACGCATTTAAATGAATGTCCACCTGATCACAGCTGTCGAAATAATAATCCAGCGTTGCTATGGTACTGTTATCAATACAAATAAGACCATTTTCTTGGAGCAGTATTTTGGTATCCAAAGAAGGCGATGTAAATTTCAGGCTGGATTTAAAGCTGATCCTACTGGCAATTAATTCAATGAAATAAGCTATTGTTGATCCAACACCTAGTCCAATGAATTGATCAGGTTCTAAAAGTTGAAGAGCAGCTTTGGCGGCTTCCTGTTTGAGATTGTTCATAAATGGTAAACTTATAAAATTGTAATACCTTGTGCGGCATAAGGCTGTAAAATGTCATCAGAAGGATCCTTTTCTGTTATTAGATAACTGATATCAGATGCGCGGCATGTTAGGAAAGATGCCAGGGTATCGAGCTTATTGCTCGTTGTGGCAGCAACAATGTTCATTGAATTTTTACATAGTACTCTTTTGATAGCTGTTTCTTCGCGAGTTCTTGCCGTAAGTCCACGATAGGGGTCCAGGCTACATACACCTATGAAGCTGACATCCGCATATATTTCTTCAAAGGTAGAAATAGTTTGCTGTCCCTGCATCGTAAGAGATGATTTGCAGAAAGCGCCACCTGCGAAAATCAAGCTGATGTTTTGGAGGTTTGCAAGTATATTGGCTATCGGGAGACTATGTGTGACCACAGTAAGGTTTAGGCTATCTGGAATGTTGCTAGCAATTGCCTGTGTTGTTGTGCCACCGTCAAAAAAGACGACTTGATGATCTTTCAATAGTGTGATCGATTTTTCTGCTATGGCTTGTTTCTCCATAACATCAAGGTTATTTCGGTCGTATATATCGAATGGTAAGTTTGACCGTAAAGTGGCTCCCCCTCGAATAGCGCGGAGCAAGCCAGCGTCAGATAGTTCTTTAAGATCACGTCGGACGGTATGCTCAGAGACACCAAGTTCGGCCGCTAAATCTGTCATTACTAATTTCCTTTCCTTTTTGATTTTAACTAATATAAAATCGTGACGTTCTTCTTTGGATATCATGCTATAAATGTAGTGTTTTTATGCTATATGTTGCAATATTTGTCATTATAATCGTTGTAGTATTGCGATATATTGCAATATTTCGAGTTATTTATCGTTGAATTGTTTATTTGTGTTTTTTAGTTTTGGTCCCAATTCAATTTTGTTGAACTTGTTTTTGCGGTACTTTTTTCTATTAGCATTATATTTGTGAATGATCAATAATAGTTTCGATCGCTCTTCAGTGGTAACCAATTATAATTTTCACTTTTACAGGCTGTTGTTTGCTACTACATGTAAAACCATAGAAATCAATTAAAATATGAATATTATCGTAAAAATTGCAGGCTCTATTCTGTTCGTCTTTTTATGCGGCTGCAGCGTGCAGCCTGCTGGAAAGCTTAAAAAAGAACAATGGGTATTAGGAGGCTTTGAACGGCCCAAAGGTGTCAATCCAATTATTGAGCCCGATACGAGTTCCGTATTTTATGATCCAATGCTGAAGAAAGAAATTCGATGGGAGGACAACGACACTTTTAATCCTGCTGCAGTGGTAAGGGGAGATAGTATCTATGTCATTTATCGTGCAGAAGATCGGACAGGAAAAGCTATTGGCCACCGGACCTCCCGATTGGGGTTAGCAGCTAGTGCTGACGGTATTCATTTTGAACGACTGAAAACGCCGATATTCTATCCGGGGCCTGATGAGCAGCAGGATAACGAGTGGCCTGGCGGGACAGAAGATCCTCGGATAGCACAGACTGAGGATGGGCGTTTTGTGCTATTTTATACCCAATGGAACCGAAAGGTACCGCGGCTTGGTGTAGCAATATCCACTGATCTGAGACACTGGACTAAATACGGTCCTATTTTTAAGAACTCGAGAAATAGGCGCACTCTAGTCAATGAACCGCATAAATCGGCTTCTATTGTGACTACATTGAAAGGTAACAAACAGGTTATAGCTAAAATCAATGGGAAATATTGGTTGTACTGGGGAGAACATGGTGTTTATGGCGCCACATCCAATAATTTGATTGACTGGGAACCCGTAACAGATAATAGAGGTGCACTGAAAGCCTTCATTTCGCCAAGGGATGGTTATTTTGATAGTTCGTTGACAGAGTGCGGTCCTCCAGCTGTTTTGACTGATAAAGGAATTGTATTGCTATACAATGGTAAGAATCATGCTGAGAAAGGGGATGTGCGTTTTAATAAAAATACCTATTCCGCTGGACAGGTTTTATTTTGTCCACGAGATCCGACAAGCGTATTGGCTCGAATGGATGTTCCGTTTTTACGCCCCATGGAATCTTTCGAAAAAAGTGGACAATATATAGATGGAACGGTTTTTATCGAAGGATTGGTCTTTTTTAAACAAAAATGGTTTTTATATTATGGTTGTGCGGACTCTAAAGTTGCTGTGGCTATTTATGATCCGCGCCATCCAGGGCTTATGGATTCTGTGCCTGAACTGTAAAAGGGAAGAAGTTGCCTTTGAAGCTTGGTCGGATGATGGGTAGCTGGTCAAGGAGCATTTGTGGATCATACCGAAAGTTTGGGGGGTAAAGTTTTTAAGCATACAGTTTCATTACTCTATATAAGAAGAATGTGGTGTCTCTTACGCCCCGAAAGACACTCCTGAAAGCTTTGAGCTTTGCATTGAAAG
>Ga0209934_1000205_pt1 | contig 176437 bp, 183 predicted proteins | sample ThiBiot_750_plan_2_FD_183950 | JGI IMG/M metagenome (GOLD analysis project Ga0209934, IMG submission 183950) | Wastewater bioreactor microbial communities from Cape Town, South Africa - Thiocy_expt_750_plan (SPAdes) | ecosystem: Engineered > Bioreactor > Thiocyanate-remediating >...
CTGCGGAATCTTTCAATGCCAAGATTAAAGCATTTAGAGCTACGCTCAGAGGAGTAAAGCATATACCCTATTTTTTATTTAGATTAACGAATATTTATGCCTAGTCCACAACTTTTAGGGAAGAGCCGTTTCTTTCTCTGACTTTTATAGGCTTGGATGAAAAAGAAAAAAGTCTGCTAATCTACTGACTAACAGACTTTATGTCTTTGTTTGGCATTTTGTGGCTTTTGACCTTTTTACCATTTTGTGGGCGTTGACGGATTCGAACCGCCGACCCTCTGCTTGTAAGGCAGATGCTCTGAACCAGCTGAGCTAAACGCCCTTGTTGGGGTTACATTTTCTCTCAAATGCGTGGCAAAGGTATGCAATTTTTTTATTCTACAAAACAATTTCCATACATTTTTTAGAAAAAGTATCTAAATTTTGATGCGCTATTCAGAGGCTGCTTTTTATTGCTCTATTTTCCAATTATTTACTAGAAATACAACGAATGACTATATTTTTAATTTTATATGTATTTTTCCCAATAGAGCAGTAATCCCGATAGTCAAAAATGAAAAAATGATACATTTTACTAATCCGATAGGAGAGGTTGTCAGCGATTCGGGAAGAGAAAATGGCGTTAATACGAAAATAGCATATAAAAAATAAGGGATCAGATAGCAGGTAAGCGTGGCAGTCCCTGCCGGTTTTATAATGCCAAACCAAGATGCTTTGTTCTCGATGTCTGTCAACCAATACATCAATACGTATAAAAGAATGGAGATTCCTGTGCACAAGAATAGCCATGTAGGTGTCGCTTGTATTTTGGAGATGATCCAAAAGTTGTGAGCTGCAAATCCGCCTAGAATGAATATAATACCGATAAAGGTCGATGTTAGCATTTTTTTCTTTATACCGATACCCAGTTCAGATTCATTGAAAAGCAGAGATATGAGCATCCCACTCATCGTAAAAGCATGAAAGCATCCATTGCCTGGGATAATTCCATCAAAGATACCTAGCCAATGATTCGACCCGCCAATGCATAGTAGTATAAAAGCAAAGAGGGCAACAATGAGGTAACCTTTATTTTTGTTTAGGAATAGATATACAATAGCACACAGCAGGTATGTCCATCCGATAAGTCCCAGTATGCCCCACCAACGAGGTTGAAAAACTCCTCCATCCGCATCTCTAAATATAAAAGCTAATATAGCCAGAATGACTATACCTATAATTTTCAATCCGGAATATAAATTTTGTCTTGTTCTATTCTCTGTTTTGGGGTATACATTCCAGATAAAGAAAAAAGCCAGAAGCATGATCAATGTAAATATAGGTTTGCTGATGCCTATGCTCGCCGCTACGCCCGATTCAAGGTTTACGGTAAACATACCCATCACCAAAAGAGCGATAGAACGAATAATGATGTGCTTCAAAATTCCTCTGTTCGAATCACCTTTCTTCTTCCTTATCTCAATAGCCAAAGGAATAGACATTCCTAGAATGAAGAGAAACGAAGGAAAAACAATGTCCGAAAAGCCGAGCATGTCTTCATTCGCTGCCGCATGTTCGAGCCAGTGGGGTACATTGCTTACACTCCATAGGTCGTTCACAAAAATCATAAAAAACATTGTCAAAGCTCTGTATACATCTATCGATGCTATACGTTTGGGTTTTTCTGTGAGCGCAGAAGTCATAAAGTGGTCAGATTAGATTATTAAGATTCTATTTTGCTAAAAAACAAAGATATAAAAAAAGAAAAGCGAAAGTTTATACTTTCGCTTTTCTGATATAAATAATTATCGTATTTGCTTATTTCGCACTTGCTTGTATAACATCTACAGTTGTACCCCAAGTTTCGGAAGGTTTGTCACCCATTGTAAACTCTAGTGTACCACCATTGATAATATCATTGAAGTTGATATAATATTTGTCGTAAGGCTGTCCGTTAAGAGTTACGCTCTGGATGTACTTGTTTGCAGCACTGTTGTTTTTTGCTATAATGTTCAATACCTTGCCATCTTTAACCTTCACAGTAGCTTTGTCTACAATCGGACTACCGAAGATATATTTTCCTCCGGCAGGCTCAACCTGATAGAATCCAAGAGCAGACAATACATACCATGCCGACATTTGTCCAACGTCTTCATTTCCTGAAAGACCTGCAGGTTGATCATGATACATTACAGACATCACTTCACGAGCTCTTTCTGCTGTTTTCCATGGTTGACCTACGTATGGATACATATAGATTACGTGGTGGCTCGGTTCGTTTCCGTGAGCGTATTGACCGATCAATCCACTGATGTCAGGAGAAGCATCTTTTCCTAGCGACCCTTCTACGATGAATAAAGAATCCAGTTTTTGTACAAATTTTTCCTTGCTTCCAAACAGGTCTACAAGTCCTTGTACATCATGAGGAACTAACCATGTATATTGCCAAGCATTTCCTTCTGTATAGTCGTTTTCGCGATGAATAGATTCGAACGGATTAAATGGTGTTCTGAATTTACCATCAGAAGAAAGACCTCTCATAAAGCCTGTTGACTTGTCAAAAAAGTGAGTGTATGCTTTACTGCGTTTCAAGAAATATTCGTAATCTTCAGTTTTTCCCATTTTTTGAGCTACCTGAGCAATAGTCCAGTCTGCAATAGCATATTCCATTGTTTTAGCAACACTTTCGTTTCCTTTATCGTAAGGGATATAGCCGTACTGCTTTAGATAGTTCAAGCCTCTTTCGTCCAGCATAGCCGACTTTTTCATAGCTTCATACGCCAGGTCTTTATCAAACCCGTCATAACCTTTCAAGATAGCATCTGCCACAACAGATATACCCGGGTTACCAACCATACAGTCTGTTTCGCAACCCATCAAGTGCCATACAGGAAGCTTGCCTTGTTGCTGATATATTGTAAGCATTGTATTGATGATATCGCTCATCTTTTCAGGATGAATAATAGTCATCAATGGGTGAGCAGCTCTGTAAGTATCCCACAAAGAGAATGTAGTGTAATTTTTGAAAGCTCCCTTCTGGTGCATTTGCCCGTCAGAACCTCTGTAATCGTTATTTACATCGCAAAATTCGGATGGAGCAATCATTGTGTGATAAAGAGCTGTATAGAACACACGTTTAGCGGCAGCATCGTTTGTTTCTATCTGTATCTTGCTCAATTCTTCGTTCCATGCTTTGTCTGCATCTGTAATTGTTTGCTCAAAGTTCCATCCCGGTAGTTCGGCTTGCATGTTTAATTTTGCATTTTCGATGCTTACCGGAGAAATAGCTACCTTAACATATACATTTTCTTTATCCTTTGTATCGAACAATACCTGTCCATATGCTTTTCTCGCATTGATGCTATTTCCCGCTTTCACCTCTGTAGAATCTGATACTACAAATTGCTTCATTGGTTTAGAGAATACAGCTGTGAAGAATATGCGTTGGTCTACAGCCCATCCTTTCGAATAGCGGTATCCTGATATTACAGAGTCGTTTTCTTGAACAAGGTATCCTTCCATTGGGGTGTCCCAACCGATACCATGTTGTAGGTCGATGATTACCTTTGCTGAGTCTGATTGAGGGAATGTATATTTGTGGAACCCAACTCTTTTGGTTGCGGTTAATTCCACATCAACATTAAATCTGTCGAGATGAACAGCATAGTATCCAGCTTTTACCTTTTCGGTCTCACGTCTGAATAAAGAATATATTCCTGATTTAGGGTCTTTAAGATCTCCTCTTTTTAGAACTACATTACCTGTTGCAGGCATAAATGATATATCTCCCAAGTCGCCGATACCGGTTCCACTTAGGTGCATATGTCCAAAACCGATAATGGTAGAATCTGAAATATGATATCCCGAGCACCAATCCCATCCTTGCGAATAGTTTGTTGGTCCTAACTGAACCAATCCGAAAGGTACATTCGCTCCTACAAATACGTGCCCATGGTCGCCGGTTCCGATATATGGATCGACAAATTGAGTAAGATTAGGTGTCGCATCCAATTGTTTCGTCCCCTCGCAAGAACTTAAAAATCCACACAAAATAAGCCATATTGAGATGGCCTTCGTCATTCTGATTAAATTAAATGTCATTGTTCTATTAGATTACTATATTAAATTATTTAATTATTAACATATTGTTTGCCTGTAAATACAGACAGAATCATTAGGCAATTTATTTGAGATTGTAAAGTTATTTATTTTAATTAAAAAATATTCGAATAATCGATTTATTGCTTTTTTTTAACCAGTTCTTAGGCTTATTGAGCCGAATTAACTATTTGAAATAAATCAGAATTGTATTTAGAACATGTTATTCTCCATCTTTGATTGCTTATGAAGTAAAGATGAAAAGTATTTCATTTTTGGTACATATTTTTTAAATGTTAAAAAGGGGCAAGGGGTGAGAGAAAATTTTGATAATTTTAGAAAAAATAAAAGTTTGTTCGAAATGAAATAAACAGGTTCTTAATAATTTAATTTTATCTTTGTGTTATTCCGGCCTCAAAATATGTCATTGGAAAATAAGACAGTTTCTGTTCCGTTTGATATATAAATTCCACGGATGAAGTAAGCTAATATGAAGCATCTCTTTACTGTCATTATATTGTTTACTAGCATTGCCGCTTTTTCTCAGAAAAAATATGTGTTTAGTGGCAAAATATATAGTGAAGGAGATAATACTCCGCTCGCCGGAGTTGCCATCGCTGCAAAAGAACATACTCAATCTGCCGGTTTTAGCGATGCTGCCGGCAGCTTCTCTCTGCAATTACCTTCGGGCGAGTACAGTATTATATTCAAGCTGTTAGGCTATGATACCAAACACTTTAAGATCAGAATAGATAAGGATCTCTCTCAGGATATTGTTTTGACAAAAGACATTGTTTCTCTCAAAGAAATAGAGGTGCTGGCTGTAAAATCGGACGATAACGTGAAGCGGGTGCAGTCGGGTGTCGAAAAATTGGAAATAGAATCGATGAATAAAATCCCTGTGTTATTTGGCGAAAGAGATATCTTGAAAACAATTCAGTTGTTGCCCGGCGTACAAACTGCGGGAGAGGGCAATATCGGATTTTATGTGCGGGGAGGAAGCAGTGACCAAAATCTGATACTGCTCGATAATGCAACAGTGTATAACCCTTCTCACCTTTTTGGGTTTTTCTCAACATTCAATTCCGATGCTGTAGATAATATGACTATCTATAAGGGTTCTATGCCTGCCCAATACGGAGGACGACTGTCTTCGACACTCGATGTGAGCATGCGTGATGGTGATTTGAAAAACTATCACATGAATGGAGGCATTGGGCTTATCTCCTCCCGGCTTACATTAGAAGGCCCCATACAGAAGGAAAAATCATCTTTTATTGTTTCTGCCAGACGTACTTATGCTGATGCCTTGGCTCGTACGGTCGGCGTAGAGCAGGTAAAAGGGTCGACATTATACTTTTATGACCTGAATGCAAAGCTTACTTACGCTTTGTCGAATAAAGATAAACTGATACTGACAGCTTATCATGGAAAGGACAAGCTAGGTCTTGATCAGATAGCAACAATGGATTGGGGGAATACAATCGCCGCTCTGAAATGGAATCATATCTTTGATTCGAAAAAGGTTTCGACCACCACTCTTTCGTATACCGACTATAAATACAATGTAAGTGTAGATCTCACGACAGGGCTTAATGTTATGTCGCGGATAAGGGATATCAATTTCAATCAGGATTTTGTGTTCTATCCCAACGAAAAGAATTTGATACGCTTCGGCTTCAACTCTATCTATCACCAGATTGTACCCGGAGAATTGGTAAGTAAAGACCCATCTCAACTAAAAGTATCGCCGTATGCCCATCGTTATTCATGGGAGAATACACTGTATGCCTCTAACGATATGAAGCTTAGCGATAAACTGGAATTTAGTTATGGTGTTAGGCTGTCTTCTTTCAGTGTGCTGGGCGGAAGCGACTATTATACTTTCAACGAAGAAGACCAGTCTATAAAGGATACAATTGCCACCAAAAGGGGAGAGTTTCTGAAAACATATTGGAGTATAGAGCCACGACTTTCGGTGGCATATCAGCTAAACGAGTCGTCGTCTATTAAGGCTGCTTATGCGCTTACAAGGCAAAACCTGCATCTGCTCACTACATCGAATATGTCTAGTCCGATTGATCGCTGGATATCGAATACCGATTATATAAAACCCGAAGTGGCGAATCAAGTTTCGTTGGGTTATTTTCGCAACTTCCAGAATAATATTTTTGAGTTTAGTGCAGAGGTGTATTACAAAGATCTGAAAAATCAGATAGATTATAAAGATGGCGCAGATGTAAGGGCTAAAGAAGTTATAGAAACCGAACTCTTGTTTGGTAAAGGAAGAGCCTACGGATTGGAGCTTTTCCTGAAAAAGAAATACGGTCGTTTTAATGGTTGGGTAGGTTATACCCTGTCTCGCAGCGAACGCAAAATAGATAAGATAAATGACGGTAAATGGTATGCAGCCAATCAGGATAGGACGCACGATATTTCTGCTGTCGGTATTTATGAACTGAGCAAAAAGTGGACATTGTCGGCTACGTGGGTTTTTGCTACGGGCAGCCCTATGACATTTCCTTCGGGTAAGTATGTTATTGATGGGCATGCTATATATTATTACGAAGGCAGGAATCATTATAGAGCCCCTTCTTATCATCGGCTCGATTTGGGAGCTATGTGTGTCTTGAAGAAGACAAAGAAATATACATCCGAGCTTTCGTTCGGCTTGTATAATGCATACGCCCGTAAAAATCCTTATATGTTTGGCTTTAGACAAAACGAAGATGACAGGTCAGCGTCAGAGTCGTATATGATTTATTTATTTAGTGTTGTACCCTCAATTTCGTGGAACTTTAAGTTCTGAAAATTATGGTTATTGTAAATAAATGTCTTTATATAATTTTTCTTCTCACATTGCTCACGGCATGTGAAGAGGTTGTTCAGCTAGACCTTGCTCAGGCTCCGCCCAGAGATGTAATTGATGCTTCTATAAAAGAAGGGGCTCCGTGTTTTGTGTTGTTGACTCAAACAAAAGGTTTTTATGATAAAGAATCTTATAACCGTTTGTCGGGGGCTAAGGTTGAATTGACTGACGATAAAGATAATGCTGATATACTCATAGAAAGCCAGCAAGAGGCCGGTTTCTACGTTTCTTCAATTGTAGGCAGGGTAGGACGCGCATATAAATTGAAGGTTACCATAGGAGATAATATTTATACATCAGAGGCTAAAATTCCCAATATCGTACCCATCGATAGTGTTTATATTTATAAGGTTACGGTAGCCAACGAGGCTATTTATTCGCCATGTGTGGTTTTTTATGATCCTGTAGATGTAGAGAATTATTACTATACAACACTCTATGTAAACGAAAAGGCGATGAAATCCTTATACTTAGATAGCGATAAATACCGCAACGGGCTGAAAGTCGAAAATATTCTGCTGTTTGATAAGGAAGATAATAATGACGAAGCACTCAAGGCAGGTGATAAACTAAGAATTGAGATGCAAACATTGGATAAGGGAATGTATACTTTCTATAGATCATTGAGCAGTGTTGCCGCCGGAGGGGGGACAAATCCTCTTACGAATATTGTTGGCGGTGCATTGGGTTGCTTTAAGGCTTACAATTCAGTTTTTGTTAATTATACAGTTACCGAAGACGATATGAATAAATAATAATTTCCGTATCTTTGTTCTCATAGTCTATAAATATTGGTAACTATATGTTTAAATTTCTTGGATTCTTATTACTTATCGGACTTTTCGGTTTCCTTATTTTAGGAATATTTTTGGGCAGGGTTATTCGTTTCTTTGGTTCATCTTCGGATAGGGCTAAGAGTAATCGTCGTCAGACCAATAACAATTCACGGTCGGCTGCTGAGGATACCACTCAAAAGAAATTCTCGAAAAATGAAGGCGAATATGTCAATTACGAAGAAATAAAAGAAGAATAACCAATTGGTTATTCTTCAAAGTTTATTTTTTCATCTATAATATACTCCGGCCTGCTTTTTACTTCATCAAAGAGTACCCCGATATACTGTCCCAGCACTCCGATTGTTATTAGTTGTACACCACCAAAGAATATAATTATAATTATCGTAGAAGTCCATCCTGTAATCACATTCGTGAAGCCCAAAAGATGCCCGAGCCACACCCACAATCCATAAATAATTCCGATAAAGAAAGCGATGGAACCCAGACTGATGGATAACATCAAAGGCTTTTTGGAAAAATAAAGAAGAGCTTTTTTTGCGAAAGAGAGCATTTTCTTGAGTGGATATTTTGTTTCTCCGGCAAAGCGTGCGTCTCTGTTGTAATAAAATGGAACTTGCTTGAATCCTATCCAGCTGATAAGTCCACGAATATACTTTCCTTTCTCTTTTAGTCCGTTGAAGGCATCTATCGCTTTTCTGTCTACGAGTCGGAAGTCGCCTGTGTCTTCCGGGAATTCTACTTCCGATAGATTATTCATTGTTCTGTAAAAGAGTTTGGCTGTCGCTTTCTTAAAAGCAGTTTCACCCTCTCGTTTTTTCCTTACACAGTAAACAACGCTGGCTTCTTCCTTGCGTTGCGTTTCAATGAGATCAGGAATCAATTCGGGGGGGTCTTGCAAATCGGCATCAATAATTACTGCGAAGTCCGTCTTACAGAGATTCATTCCGGCTGTTACAGCGGGTTGATGCCCAAAGTTGCGAGAGAAATGAATAACTCTCGCTTTATCATCTTGCGATGCTATATGATCGAGTATATATCTCGTATTATCTTTGCTACCGTCATTTATAAAAATTATATATCCCACTACATCATCGAGTGAGTTTAGAACCTCTTTTGTTCTCCTGTAAAACTCCTGTATAACTGCCTCTTCGTTATAACAGGGGACAATAACGGATAGTGTTTGCATCTTTTATCTAATCTATTAATAAATATATTGAATCTGGGGTATATGTATTATCCGGAGAATAGATAACCCAATCGGTGAGAAGATCCAGTGGGTATGTTTTTATGTCGCCTTCGTTGAGGGCTGCAATCCAATAAGGCTGATTCAGTAGCTTTCCTTCTATCTGATTACCTGCTATAGATATGACTTCGTACCACAGATGCTCTTTATCCGTTTCCGAGTCTGAATTATCTACAATGAGTCCCAGCTTAACAAGGAATGTCCAACCCGCTTCATCCTCTTCTTTCTTTGAGTTGAACAGGCTCTTTAAGAATGATTTCTTTTCAGGCTGCTTATGTTCTTTGCTGAACACGTTGGCAAATACTCCGAAACGTTCTTTAGCCAAAGCACTCATCCTGTTTGTTTCTTCTGTAGTTATATAGTAAATTGGATTCTCGGCAAGTGTAGAGGTATATATCTCGGGTGAAATCATATTGCCGTCTTCTACTGCAAACAGTATGCCCGAAGGTTCAGCATGTACATTGTCCACCTCGTCGCGGTCGCCCGCACCTCCAAGTATATTTTGGGGAAGGTCTTTCAATGCCTCTTCCCATCTTAGCCAGCAGAGGTTTATGCCCATGCCGTCGTAGCCGATGGTAAATCTCTCTTTTTCTTTTGCCGGGTCGGTCAGGAATTTCTTTACTGTCATATTTATCAGCGTATTCATTTGCTCAGCACCCTGACTGAAGTTGAGCATTTCCAACTCTACCGACCCGCAACGATGCAGGCCATGTGTATGGAACCAATAGCGTCTGTTTCCGTTTTCGCCGTCTTCGTCATACACACAGTGCAGCGTGTATAGATAGTCGGGTGAAGGGGGTACAGGTGATTTTGCTGTGATGCTTAACCATTTAGCCGATAATAGTCTGTACGACATGAAGTCAAGAACCAGACTGGCATCAGGAGCAATGGCGTTCATTATTTTTAATTGCAGATGAAACGAATCCAGTGGGTTTAGTTCGAAGTATAGAGAAGTCTCCAAGAAGTATTCCTGCTCCATTGCTACCTGTAGCGATTCTTCGTCTATTGCATTGGCAAAACCGTAATCGTTTAGATTTATATTTTTTGTGTCGCTGATATATAGATCGACATTAAAAATAGCTTCTTTGTATTCTATTTCGGCATGAAAACTCATTATTGAGTATTCAATATCTACTTCTACCTTGTTGAAAGATTTTAAATTGAAATCTGAGTTTTGTGCTAAGGATTTTTCTATCTGCGCAGCATCGAACTTGAAGTCTTTGCTTCTGGGGTATATACCCATTGCCGAGGCTAACCCCGTTTCGCCTTCTGCCAGCAGATTATATTTTTCACTATTATCCATGTTAGTAAGTTCTGTTGAGTATTCTTTTCGTATTCTATTTATATAATATACAAACTTAATGAAAAAAATAGTAGGTGTATGCTATTCAAAAAGAATATGTGACGTCTAAAAAATAAAAGTCTGAGAGAATTATCCTCAGACTTTTATTTTTTATTTCGCAGAAATCTTAGAATTTCTTAAATCCCATTATTTCACGTACTTCTCTAACTGTTTTGCGTGCGCTTTCACGTGCTTTTTCCGCCCCTTCGGTTACTACTTTGTGCAGATAGGCATCATCATTTTGAATATCCTGTATGCGCTCACGTATCGGTGTCGTTACCTTGATAATATCTTCGGCTAATTGTTTCTTAAGATCACCGTAACGAATTTCGCATGTATTCCATTTGTCTTCGAAATGTTGCACCACTTCGTCAGTAGAAACCACCTTTAATATGGTGAACAGGTTTTCGATATAGTCCGGTTTTACTGAGTTCGGTTCTTTTGGTCCCTCGTCGGTAAGTGCACGTTTCACCTTTTTCTCGATGCTTTTAGCGTCTTCGTCCAGATAGATGCAATTTCCTTCCGATTTTCCCATCTTGCCGCTACCGTCCAGTCCCGGTATTTTTATCAGCTCTTCACCAAAGTTGTAAGCTACAGGCTCTTTGAAGTACTCTACACCGTACATATTGTTGAAGCGACGGGCAAATTTGCGTGTCATTTCCAAGTGTTGTTCCTGATCTTTTCCTACAGGTACTTTGTCTGCATTGTGCATCAAGATATCGGCAGCCATCAGGGTAGGGTATGTCAATAGTCCGGCGTTTACATTATCGGGATGTTTGCGGGCTTTTTCTTTAAACGAAACGGTTTTCGAAAGTTCGCCCATATAGGCGTGCATGTTCAGTAGCAAATATAGTTCGCATACTTCGGTCACATCGCTTTGTACGTATATCGTCGATACTTCAGGATCGATACCTGCCGCAAGATATTCTGTCAATACGTTCTTTACGTTTCCGTGTAGTATTTTCGGATCGGGATGAGTTGTCAGCGAATGATAGTCGGCTATGAAGAAGAAGCATTTGTTTTCATGTTGCATTCTTGTGAAATTCCTCAAAGCACCGAAGTAGTTTCCTAGATGCAGTTTTCCGGTAGAACGGATACCGCTTAGTACTGTTTCCATGTTTTAAATATTTTTTTAAGGCACAAATATAGTCAAAATCTATAAATGGGTTGGTATATATTCACAACTTGTGCAATACAAATGGATGAAATATTCCACGGTGAAATTTTCGTTCTTAGTACCTCGGAATGGCAAAAGAGCGCTGAAAGGAGAAGTTTTGGAAAGAATTCTCAAAAATTCCTTCCGTAAAAAATCTAAACAGGCAGTCATGTGTATTTGATTTAAAACCTAATTTCTTTATCTTTGAACAATGTCATGTCATTAATCAAAAGATATATGTTGAAGAGCAAGAGAATATTCGTGTTTGGGGGCATCCTGTCTCTGTTTTTATCCGTGTCTGTGAGTGCACAAAGAGTAGTGAAACTATGGGAAGAGAATCCGCCAACAGTTAATGGTATCACCGAACCTGAGAAGTATGACAAAGGTAGCGGGTGGCTTACCAATGTTTCTGTTCCCGAGCTTCATATCTACTTGCCTGATGGTGCGAATAACACAGGTGCTGCAGTCGTTATCTGCCCCGGAGGAGGATATGCAGGGCTGGCTTTCGATCACGAAGGGGTACAATTTGCCCAATGGCTCAACAAACAGGGTATTGCAGGTATCATACTCAAGTATCGGATGCCGAACAAGCATAAAGAAATTCCGTTAGATGATGCATGGCAAGCAATGCGCTACGTAAGATCGCATGCTGCTGAATTGGGAATAAAATCAGATAAAATCGGTATTGCGGGGTTTTCGGCCGGAGGACATCTTGCGGCAACGGCTTCTACCCATTTTGCAACATCGGGAGTAAGTACACGCCCCGACTTTTCGATTCTTTTTTATCCCGTTATTACCATGCAGGTAGCCACACATGGCGGATCTAAATATAATCTGTTGGGAGAGAATGCTTCACAAGCGGATACTTATACTTTTTCGAATGAGAAGCAAGTGAATGTAAATACCCCTCCTGCAATATTGTTGCTTAGCGACGATGACGATAGTGTGCAACCGGCAAATAGCATCGGCTATTACGATGCTCTGAAAATGAATAATATTGCGGCTACAATGTACATATTTCCCGAAGGAGGACATGGTTGGGGAATGAGAGAGAATTTTAAATATCATACACAGATGCTCACCTTGCTGCAAATGTGGCTGAAAGATATACAAGCAAAATAAATAATAATATCACTTAAATAAATATCAATATGCAAAAGATAAAAGTGACGAATCCCGTTGTGGAGATGGACGGGGACGAAATGACCCGTATTATATGGAAATATATAAAAGATAAGTTGATACTCCCGTATGTGGATGTAGATCTCAAATATTTTGACCTGGGTATAGAAAACCGTGATGCGACAAACGATCAGGTGACAATAGACAGTGCAGAGGCAACTAAGAAATATAATGTAGCTATCAAGTGTGCTACAATTACTCCGGATGAGGCTCGTGTAGAGGAGTTCGGATTGAAAAAAATGTGGAAATCTCCGAACGGGACAATCCGTAATATCTTGGGCGGAACAGTATTTCGTGAACCTATTATTATGAGTAACATTCCTCGTTTGGTGAATACATGGGATAAGCCAATTATTATAGGGCGTCATGCGCACGCCGATCAGTATAAAGCGACTGACTTTGTTACAAAAGGAAAAGGGAAGCTTACTATTACTTACACACCCGAAGGGGGAGAGCCTCAAACCCATACTGTGTACGATTATAATGGGGATGGTGTAGCCTTGGCAATGTACAACACCGATGAGTCTATCTATGGATTTGCTCATTCGTGTTTCAAACTGGCGTTACAAAAGAAATATCCATTGTACCTTTCTACAAAGAATACTATATTGAAAGCTTACGACGGACGCTTCAAGGATATTTTTCAGGAAGTATATGAAAAAGATTATAAGGAAGCATACCAAAAAGCAGGCATTACATACGAACATCGTCTGATAGATGATATGGTTGCTGCTGCCTTGAAGTGGAACGGCGGTTTTGTTTGGGCATGTAAGAATTACGATGGAGATGTTCAATCCGATACAGTAGCACAGGGCTTTGGCTCGTTAGGATTAATGACTTCCGTATTGCTTACCCCTGACGGCAAGACGATGGAGGCTGAGGCTGCTCACGGAACAGTGACACGTCACTATCGCCAACATCAACAGGGGAAAGAAACATCAACCAACCCTATAGCCTCAATCTTTGCATGGACAAGAGGATTGTCTCACAGAGGAAAACTGGATGAAAATTGGGCGCTTGTTGATTTTACCAGAAAACTGGAAGAGGTCTGCATAGAAACTGTAGAGAAAGGGAAAATGACAAAAGACCTTGCTTTGCTAGTATATGGCGATACCATGCACAGAGGCGATTATCTGAATACAGAAGATTTCTTAGATGCGATAGCTGAAGGCTTGAAAGAAAAGCTGGGAGTGTAATCCTATTAATAAATAGGAAGTAAATTATCTTAATGTAGATTAAGTGGTATAAAATGTTTACACTCGTCCCTTTGAATTTGCAATCCGAAACTCGTCCCTTTGGATTTGCAATCTGAAGGATAATGAAAATAAATAGTATTGCGATTGCAAATCCCCTAAGACGATGAAAAAATACGACAACTATTTTCATTAAAGACTTAGTTGTGGCCAACAAAAGAAAAAGTGACAGTAGAAAATATATAAAATACCTGTCACTTTTGTCACCTTTTAATAAAGGAAGGAAAATAAGTCGGTAGTTTTACAAGTTCATTTTTATGGTGATTATAACAAAATAAAGATGACAGAAGTAATAAAAAATAACTATATTTGCTCTATTAATATTATTAGAAAATAAAACTTTAAACATACTGAAAATATGAGATTTGTTGTTTCCAGTACAGCATTATTAAGTCACTTGCAGGCAATAAGCAAGGTGATCAATTCAAAGAATACATTACCTATTTTAGATTGTTTCTTGCTCGAGCTCGAAGGTTCTACCCTCTCTCTTACAGCAGCAGACTCTGAAACACGTTTGGTTACTTCTCTTGAAGTGAACGAGGCTGACGGTAATGGAAAGTTCGCAGTGAATGCAAAGAATCTGTTGGATCCATTGAAGGAATTGCCTGACCAACCGCTTACATTTGAGATCAATAGCGACAATCTGGAGACATTTATTTTCTTTCATAACGGTAAGTATAACTTTATCGGACAAAACGGTGAAGACTATCCTCAACCTAAACAGTTGAAAGAAACAGCCGTTAGCCTGACTATCGAGCCTCAGGTTTTATTTTCTGGTATCAACCGCACACTGTTTGCCAGTGCTGACGATGAGCTTCGTCCGGTGATGAATGGCGTTTACTTCGATATTAGCACCGAAGATCTTACTTTCGTAGCATCTGACGGACACAAGTTGGTACGTTGCAAAACATTGTCGGCAAAGGGAGCTGAACGTGCTTCGTTTATTCTACCAAAGAAACCGGCAAACTTACTTCGTGCTATTCTGCCAAAAGAATCGGAAACAGTAGAAATCAAATTCGATGAGAATAATGCCTATATAAAAATGTCGAGCTATACAATGACTTGCCGTTTTATAGAAGGTCGTTATCCGAACTACAATTCGGTAATTCCACAGAATAACCCGAACAAAGTAATTCTCGATCGTTTGTCGTTCCTCAATGCTTTGAAACGTGTTTCGGTATTCTCTAACCAGGCAAGTAACCTCGTCAGATTGCAACTGTCCGACAAGAATATTATCGTTTCGGCTCAGGATATAGATTTCTCTACAGCAGCCGAAGAAACTATTTCGTGCGATTATACAGGAACACCGATGAGCATAGGTTTCAAATCAAGTTTCCTTATCGATATTCTGAATAATATCCCATCGTCTGATATCTCACTCGAACTGTCAGACCCTTCACGTGCAGGACTTATTATCCCTGCCGAAAATGAAGAGAACGAAGATTTGTTGATGCTGCTTATGCCAATGATGCTCAACGACTAAGGAACGTTATAAATAACAAATATAGATATATGACAACTTTATCATTCTTCTGTAAAAGAGAGGGATGATAAAGTTTTTTAATAAAAAGCTTATGGAACTAAATCTGAGGAATCCGATAATATTCTTTGACTTGGAAACCACCGGAACGGATACGGTGAAAGATCGTATTGTAGAACTATCCTACCTGAAGGTATATCCGAATGGGAAAGAAGAGATGAAGACCAGACGTATCAATCCTGAGATGCCAATCCCCGCAGGTGCAACTGCTATACATGGTATATCCGACGAAGATGTGAAAGATTGTCCGACCTTCAAGCAGATTGCCCGATCTTTGGCCGATCAGATGGAAGGTTGCGACTTGGCAGGGTTCAACTCGAGCCGTTTCGATATTCCTCTCCTTGCGGAAGAATTTCTTCGTGCTGATGTGGATATCGACTTCTCCAAACGTAAAATGATAGATGTACAGATCATCTTCCATAAGAAAGAGCAACGCACGCTCGAGGCTGCATATAAGTTCTATTGCGACAAGGATTTGGATAATGCTCACTCGGCTGAGGCAGATACACTTGCTACTTACGAAGTGTTGAAGGCGCAGTTGGATAAATATCCTGATCTGGAAAATGACATGGAAAAGCTGGCTGCGGAATTTTCTTTCTTTAATAATAATGTAGACCTTGCAGGACGTATTATAAGAGACGAGAATGGCATAGAGGTGTTCAACTTTGGCAAACATAAAGGAAAGCCGGTAGCTGAAGTACTCAAGAAAGAGCCTAGTTTCTATGCGTGGATGATGGATGCCGATTTTCCATTAAACACCAAGCAAGTATTAACGAAGATCAAGTTGAGGGAAATACAAAAGTAATCGCCTCATTCAATGATATTAAAAAGGCTGTCTCTTCTAACAGGGACAGCCTTTTTGATCGTTTAAGCATGGAGCTATCCTTTTAAGACAGCTCCTTAAATAACCAATATCGCTCTTTATTTACAAAGAGTTACCTAAATAACTCACCTTATTCTATTACGGCGGCAAAACCTCCGTTTCTAGCCATCTTTATCTGTATCTTATCACCCGATTTTACGTGAGATTCTTTTCTGCGATAGTCCATAGCCTGACGTCCGGCATTGATTCCGTCTTCGAACGAAGTCATATTATATGATGTTCCGGCATTGAGGAAGTCAAGGCTTATCTCAAGTTGTCTTTCTGTGTTATTTGTCATACCGCCTATATACCACTTATTGCCTTTGCGTTTTGCTACAAGCGCATATTCTCCCGCTTTGGCTTCCAGTGCACGAGTTTCGTCCCATGTAACAGGCACATCGGTGATAAATTTGGTGCAATCTTCATTTCTGTAATAAAGAGTAGGGTTGTCTGCCAACATTTGAAGTCCGCTTTCGAAAATAACGAACAGTGCCAACTGGTAAGCTCTGGTTCCGATGCTTGCCGAGTTCGGGCGATGACCACAGTATCTTTCGGGTTGCATGCTGATCATTGCTCCCGGTGTGTAATCCATAGGACCTACCGCATTGCGCATGAATGGGAAATAAACACTGTTTTCAGGGGTGCAGCCTTCCATTTGCTCCATGCCTCTTACTCCTTCGTAAGAAAGGATATTCGGATACTTGTATTCGATTCCCGCAGGCTTGAACGAGCCATGATAATCAACCAGAATATTATATTTTGCGGCTTCTTTGGCTATACGTTCGTAGTAGTTCACCATCCATTGGTCGCTTCTATCCATAAAGTCGATTTTAACACCCTTAACACCCCATTCGCTGAATGTTTTGAATATATCGGGATTGTTTTCTACCACTAACCACGTTAGCCATAGTATGATGCCTACATTCTTTTCTTTTCCGTAGCGGATAAGTTCGTGTACATCTACTTTCGGATTTGGAGTGTAAGGGTCGCGTGTGCTTTTTGCCCAACCTTCGTCCATAATAATATACTCGATACCGTATTTGGATGCAAAATCGATGTAATATTTATAGGTGTCGAGATTGAATCCGGCTACGAAATTCACATCCGGGCCATAAGGTGATGCTTCGTTCCACCATTCCCAACTAACTTGTCCCGGCTTGATCCACGATACGTCTTGCAGTTGGCTTTTGGTAGCCAGCCTGTATGTCATTGTGTTTTCTATAAGCTGCTTGTCGTCTTTTGTAATGACGAAGTAGCGCCACGGAAAATTTCTTTTTCCTGTTGTTTTAGCTATATAATCCGCTTCCTTCACAATCTTCAAGCTACGGTCTCCATCTTCTCCAAATTCGAGTGGAGCTTTTGGAAATGTAGATTGTACTCCGTTTGCTCCATTCCCTTTAAGGAACATGCAAGGATAATCCGACAGGTCTGATTCGGATATCAGTATTTTGTATTTTTTCTTTGTATCTATCAATACCGGCAATACAGACATTCGGTCTGTTGCTTTCCACTCATTGCTCTCAACGTGTGTATATGGTTCTTCGTAGGCCGTTTTAAATCCACCGGGCTGCTGTAAATGAAGTAAATAATTTGCAGGGAAATTGATAGTAAAATCTTCTCCTAAAACTTCTACATCTCCCTTTTTATTGGTTATGAAACGGTAAGCAATACCATCATCAAAGGCTCTGAATTCGACAGAATAATCTCCTTTGAAAGTGAGCAAGAGCGAATTGTACTGATTTTTTACAGATGAATATTTTAAGGGAACAACAGGAGTAAGAACCTCGTTTACTTTGTTTGTTTTTTGCCCTGATAGTTTGGGATTGAGCCCGAGCGTTTCATTTCCGAGGTTTAAACTCAAATGATTCTTTTCTAATAGCACATCATTGTTATAAGATATTGTGTAATATATCTTATTTGAAATACTAAGGGATACTTTTATCTCTCCGTTAGGCGATTGTAATTCAGCTTTTTTCTGAGCGCTTAGGCTGAATGCAATACTTAGAAATAGTAATAACAATAGGTTGTGTTTCATGTTTATTATAGATTAATGTTTAGTTTGTTTTATTTGTTCCAACAAGGGATTCGAACGGGCATTTATCTCCTGCTTATATCTTATTTATTTTCTTTTATTGTATATTGGTGAACGCCTGAACCTACAGTATATTCTTTGTCTGCATATATCGTTGCAGTAGATCCGGCAGGAATGGTTACCGAAAGATTTATCTTATCTCCCTCTCTCTTCCACTCCGATTTTATCAAACCTCTCACAGAATTATATTCGCCTTTAACCCATTCCAAGTCTTTCACAAAATGAGGTCTGATGATTACGTTCTGAAATCCGGGTTGGTCTCTATCGAGATTGATCCCCGCTAACGTGTTGTACATCCATGCACTGATATCTCCCATAAATACATGGTTGATAGATGCATCGCGAAACTCAGGGCTAAGTGTCCATGTTTCGGCAAGGGTGCTGTATCCCTGTGTTTCTACCCAGTATCCCCACGATGGAGCTTCGGTCTTGGTTGCCATTTTGTATGCATCTTCTACATATCCGTATTTGGTAAGCATAGCAGGAACGGTTTTGCTGCCCAATAGTCCAAAGTCGAGGAAGTAATTATTTCCTGAAACGGTTTTGTGCAAATTGTCGGCAACGAGCTGTTCTTTTCCTTCGGGAACTATTCCCATATACAGAGCTACCGCCTGAGCTGTTTGAGTACCATTGGCATAAATACCTGTTTCGGCATTGAAGAACTTGTTGTTTATCAGTTTTTTAAGCTGCTCTGCTTTTTGTTGATATGGAGTGGCATTTTTTCCTAAGAGTTTGGCAAAGCGTGCCATCAATACATAGTCGTGATAATAGTAGAGTGTCGATGTATACTCATTCGGTGTTTGAGCTTTATAAAACACCCAGTCTCCCAATCCAAAGTTCAGGTATCCTCCGTCTACTTCTTTTGTTTTCAGATAATCCAGATATTTGACCATAGTAGGGTAGAGGTGTTCTATGCTTCGGGTCTCGCCATAGTAGTCGTACAGCGCATTGGGAATGATAAACATCGCAGCATCCCAAACAGGTCCCGGCCAGTCGCCGAATCCCCATCCCGAAGATGGAATAATACCGGCAATCACACCGTCTTCACGTTGGTTGTCGATGAAGTCGTTCATCCATTTTTCGTATAAGGTGATTCCATTAAAGTTGAGTAATGCCAAGTCGATAGCAACATGTGCATCTGCCGTCCATCCGTTCTTCTCACGCTGAGGACAATCGGTAGGAATACTGTGTAAGTTACCTTGATAACTTTGGTTTGTTGCAGCCCATATCTTGTTCAACAGGTTGTTTGAACTGCTGAAATTACCCACCTGTGGTATATCTGTATGTAGGAACAATCCTGTTAGGTTATCCACTGTAAGTGTTACAGGGCGATCACTTTCCACTTCTATATACTGGAAACCATGATAGCTGAACTGAGGTGTAAATTCTTCTTCTTTTCCTGTTCCTTTCAGGATGAAAACATCTTCTTGAAATACTTCTCCTTTTTTCTCAGGGTGATAATAAACATTGATGTTGCCTTGCTCGAGTCGCCCGTCTGCTTTTAGGAGTTCTCCGTGGCGTAGTTTGAATGTTGTGCCTGCCTCTCCTTTTACCGAGAAACGGCAAACCCCTGCAATGTTTTCTCCCAGATCGAAGAGGTATATCTTATCTCCGAATGATTTTACCGATTTAGGCTTGATTTCTTTTACAGCACGGATTCCCGGCATTTGCTGAGCAACCAGTATAGGAGCCTGTTCTTTTGACGCTTGTACTTTGTTCCACTTAGAGTCGTCAAATCCGGCAGTGTTCCATCCTGTTTCTTCGAGGCGGGCATCGTACCTGTCGCCACTGTATATGTTGTTATATGTGTAAGGTCCTGTGTTGGTTTTCCACGTTTCGTCTGTGGATATGATATCGGTAGAACCGTCATTGTATACAAGCCTTAGTTCGCTCAACAAACTAGGACGTTCACGCCAGCGGGCTCTTTCGAAGTCCCATACGGCTTTGCTCTGGCAATTGTAAAAACCATTTCCGAGAACTGCCGCAATGGCGTTGTCTCCTTCGGTGATAAGTGATGTTACATCGTGTGTAACATATAATATACGTTTGTCGAAATGTGTGTAACCCGGATCAAGGAAGTTTTCACCTACTCTTTTTCCGTTTATAAACATCTCGTAATATCCTGTGCCGCTTACATAGACACGGGCTGATATTAATTTCTTTGCAGTCTTAAATTCTTTTCTGAATAATGGCGCAGGTTCAAACTCTTTGTCGTGCGAATCTGTGATCCATTTTGCCTGCCAATCCGCTTTCGACATTTTAGCCATTTCGAAATAGCTGACAGGTGATGTGTGGGTTTTTCCTTTCTTGTCCCATACTGTCACAGTCCAATAGTAACGGGTATGTGAAGATAGTTTTGTACCTCCGTTGTATATGGTACGGGGAGTTGTGCTTTCTATTTTGTTGGAAGTCCATATATCCGCTTTGCCCGAAGCAAGTAGTTCTTCGCTGCTGGCTATCTGTATCTGGTAAGCTTCTTGCCTGAAATTTTCAGTATCACTACCGAACACCCATGTGAAGCGCGGATGTTCGGCATCGATACCTATAGGGGAATCTAAATACTCGCATTGAGTTTTTACTATCTTTGTACTTTTTGAAAAACTGCCACAAGCACTTGCCAAAAAGGCTAAAATAACGGAAACTGCAATCAGGAGCTTTAGATTCTTTTTCATTAAAGGTTTATTTTATTGCGTTTAACATATCAATTCTGCCTTCGTTTACCTGCTTTAAGATCAATTCACCAAAAAGTGTATTTTGCCATGCAAACCATGCGCGGGTAAACTTCTCAGGGTTGTCTTTATTGAACGATTCGTGCATAAATCCTGTTCCGGCATCGGTATCCATAAGCATTTTTATACATGTCTGAATTTCTTTTTCGTCACGGCTAGTGAATGCTTTCATCATGATACTCATAGGCCATATCATATCATATCCGATATGGGGACCACCAATACCTTCCCCTGCTGTTCCTTTGAAGAAATATGGATTATCTTTACTCCACACATATTTTCGTGTGTTCTGATAGATAGGGTCATTAGCATCCATATCTCCTAAATAAGGCATTGCCAATAAACTGGGCACATTGGCATCATCCATAAAATACTGGTTTCCAAATCCATCTACTTCGAAAGCATAGATCTGACCGTATTTAGGATGGTTAAAGATAGCATATTTTTTTAAGGCTGTCTCAACTTCCTGTGCCAAATTTCCACATTTTTCTGCTAACTCAGGTTTCTTGTTTACTGTTGCCAATATTTCGGCTGCTTTTCTTAACGAAGTAACAGCAAAAAAGTTAGATGGAACTAAAAACTGAAATGTTGTGGCATCGTCCGACGGGCGGAAAGCCGATGCAATAAGTCCTACAGGTTTGACAGGGTTGCCCCATCCGTCGTTATTCATTGTATCCAGTTGACGCTCTGTTTTGCGTTGGAATTTGTACGGGCCATTATCATTCTTACGTTGTTGTTCGTGAAACGTTTGTAGTACCAGTTCGATCGCTTGCAGCCATTCTTCATCAAAAACGCTTGCATCTCCTGTTGTTTTCCAGTAATGGTATGCCAGGCGTATCGGGTAGCAAAGTGAGTCGATCTCCCATTTGCGCTCGTGTAACTCCAGCTTCATATCCGTCATGTCGCTCATCCATTGGTGATCGGGATTCGGGTCGTGCGGATCAAGAAAAGCATTGGCGTATGGGTCGATAATGATACATTTAAATTGTCGGCGGATAACTCCGGCAAGCATTGCCTTCAGTTCGGGATCACTGTTTGCCAATTGCACATAAGGCCACACCTGAGCACCTGAGTCGCGAAGCCACATGGCGTGTATATCTCCGGTGTAGACAACCGTGTCGTCTTTGCCGTTGGTCTTGCGATAGCGGACAGTGGTGTCCAGCGTGTTTGGAAAACAGTTTTCGAACATCCATGCCAGTTTCGGATTTTTAATCATTTTCTTAATCCGTACTATCTCACTTTCTACAGCCTTCGATTTGAATAATCTTTGATCAACGGGTGGGCGGTTGCTTTTAAAGTCGGTAGGAACGTTATAGCTTACCACGGTATTATCCTTTCGGATAGTCATGTCATGAGCCGTTGCTTTTCCTCCCATTAATAATGTTGCAGCCGCTACGGCGCATAATCCAATGTTTTTCTTTCTTTTCATATCTTCTTTATGTTGATTTTTTCATTTATTGATAGATGCAAGCTTGCCATACATTTCTACCATTGCGGCTTGTGTAAGCAACCACTTTTTCTCATCTTTTTGCTTTCCGCTCCAGTCTGTATTGAACAGTCCGTTGCCTTCACGCATGTTGCTCCATGCATAATCCATATTTTTTTGGAAAGCATCTATATATGTTTTGTCATTATCCAAATGATATAATTCAACAAATCCCCTCAGCATAACAGCAATAAACCATACATCACTTTTCTTCAACAGCTTGAATTGTTGCCCGTCAGAAGTCGTAAAATCTGTAAAGAAATAATTATATGCAGATTTTGCTATGTTCTGGGCATCGGTAAGATAAGCTTTGTCTTTTGTGAGCTTATATAACAAAGATGCAGATTGTAGCATCTGCCCGCTATTGTATGGAAATTTAGCCTCACCTATTTTTCCGTCCAGCCTTATGTTGTCAAAGTACAAATAGTCGGAAGGGTCTTGCAGGTGTTTTTTTGTCCATTCATACAGACTTTTACCTTGTTGAAAGTAAGTGCTGTCTTTGGTAGCTTCAAATAATTTGAGAGCAAAAACTGCTCCGGGTGCATTCGAACATGTGTTTTTTGATTCTCTTTTTTGTTCGCACCAATAGATTCCGCCACCCAGATTGTCATCGATACCACTGGCTACGAATTCCCATATCATTTTAGCTTTTTGCAGATATTTGTCTTCTTTGGTTAGCATGTAAGTATCAGTAAAGTCGATCCCCAACCATACATTATCATCATAAAACCGGTCGGACTGAGGTGCCGTGTTTATGTATGATGCATACGCCGACGGATTCCGCTTTTGGTCGAAATATTCTTCCAGTCCGGGCAGTACTTTCGAATCAAGGATTTCCTGATATTTCTTATCCTTGGTTGTTTCAAACAAGGCGTTTACAGCAGAGAATGTTCCTGAGTAAGGCCATAGATACGAATATTGGTTTGGAATATTCGCTTGCTCTTGCGATGCCAGATACGTAGCCGTATACTTGTCATCGAAAGGATAGTTTTCACGCAGCAACTTGGTATCGGGTGCCGAATAATTTTGATACAGAGAGTCCAGCGTTAGCCGGGCTCTCTGTAGGTTAGAACTCGTATTGCCTTTATCTTTTGGGCTACAGCCTATTGTGGCAACACTAATTGCAAATAAAAAAATGTACGTAAGTTTCATTATCTTTTACTTTTTCAAATTCTCGTATGCAGCTTTTGCCTCTATCAGCATACAACCACTGGCCTGTGATGTAAGTTGGGTAAAGCTTACCGGAGAAGAATCCCACGAAGAACCAAACAGAAGGTTGTCTTCATATTCTCCTTTTTTGTATACACCGGTAGTCCAAAGTACATAGGCATTGTTGTTTAAGAAAGTGACAAATTTATGACGGTATGCTTCATCCAAGTCGTTCACTTTGATAAGCTCGAGGAAGTAGCGGATGAATATTCCTTTAAACAGACCGTTGTCTCCTGTTCCTTCGTCTCTCAATACATTGCTGCTTGAGTTTGTAAGGGTAGAGATGGTATAATTGGCTGCTCTTTTTGCATCATTCAAATATACTACATCTTTGGTGATATTATATAATTCTACTCCTGCTCCCACGTAGGTACCTTCATTGTATGTAAGAGCCGAGCCTTTTACTTCTCCCGATTCTACAATGATATTGTCTTTCACCTCACCTGTCGAAGATACTACCAGCGTTTGTTTTTGCCAGTCGTATATTTTCTTCGCCCATTCGAGGTCTTCTTCGTTCTGAGTTATTTGATACAGACGTGCTCCGATGATAGCTGCGGGAGCATTTGAGCAGGCATTCTTTGTAAATTCTACCCACGATCCGGTACACCATCTGATACCACCGCCTACATCTTCAGACCAGGCATCTTTGATCCAGCCCCACAACTGCTGAGCAGCATCTAAGTATTTTTGATCTTTTGTGATATTGTATAGGCGGATCATAGTCAATGCATTCCACTCCATATCGTCAACATAGGCATTCTCATAAGTATTTCCGTTTTTTATCTTAATGCCTGCAAACCATTTGTCGAAATAAGCACTGTATTTGCTATCGTTTGTGCGCAGATAAGCATCTATCACTACATCCATAGCATGAGCATTGGGCCAATAGTGGAATGTAAGTTCCTTGTCGTCGTTTCCGTAGTTGAAATAGTTGCCTGTTTCGTTCCAGAATTTATTTATCAAAGCATTCGATGCGCTATCAGCTGCGGCATTCCAATCGTATTCTATCAAAGTTCCGTACGAATACTCATCCTTGGGATCGCTGCAAGATGATAGGGCTAGCAAAACAAATGCTATAAATCCGAAATATATATTTTTCATAAGCTTCATATTCTTTATATCTAAGGAGATTGACCCTACGGTTTTCTTTCGGGTCAATCTTCCCGATTAATATCAGATTTTATTTATCAGAGAGAAACCTCATGTGTATAAGTATCTCCTGTCATTTTTACAGTAAGATTAACGGTTTTTCCGTCAAAGTCGCTTGCAAATTTCCATTTGTGATCCCATTGAGATATAGAAGTGTATATAGCCAAGTTGTAATAGCTGGCTGTTCCCGAAGGTGTACCATCTTCGTTTGCATTAGCCGGACCCCAGTCTTCTAAAGATTCTGTTCCTTTCGTATCTTTGAGTGATACCCTGAATTTGTAACGTTGGTCTCTACCCCACGATTCTTGTTTGAATGTAACAGGACCTGCTCCTTTCCAAACACCTTTTCCTTGGTAAGACAGTTTCCATTCAACACTATTTGTTGGGCAGAACCAGAATCCTACTTCTGTAATTTCCACAGGGGTAGAAGCTGAAGCCGATCCGAAATCAATTTTGATGCGATATACTCCATTCAATGTATTGGCTGTACCTTCAGCACCTTCTTTTAACTTACCGTCTGCAATATAATATTCAGCAGGACTTCCCGATTTGGAGTCTACAAATTTGTATGTGCCGCCCGCAACAAGCTTAACATATACTTCGTATTCACCTTCTCCCAAACGGTGCATTGGCAAAGCATTGCCCAAGTCGCTTCCTGCCTCAGAACCTTCTCCTGTGATGAAAACCTGTCCCGGATCTTCCAGTCCTTCGATTCTTGTAACTGTAATCTTATTGCTCACTTTGCTTATTTTCTGGTTAATACCTCTCGATGAAGCTACAGTCCAAGCCAAGGTTATTGTTTCACCCGGTTCGGCTCCTGCTAATGCTGCTACCTTGTTTAATATTTTGTGAGAGATATCTGCTCCGCTGGAATATCCATTAAGATCTGATGAAAGTACGAAAAGCGGACTCGAAAAATCTCCTCCATCTTTGTCAAAGTATACTTCGTACAAAGGTGCGCCGCCGTCTTGGGCAATGGCAGGCTCCCAAGAGAAATAAAGAGAACCGCTTGATGTAAGGTTTATTGCTTTTTCGGTAGCCGGCTCATATAGCTTTTTGACTTCGGTAACATCTGCGTTTTTAAATTCCATGTCGTCCGTTCCGCAGGCAGTCATTAGCATAACAAATGAAAGCAATACGAATATGTTGTAAAATATCTTTTTCATAATAGTATGTTTTTTCTATTTAATTAATCTTTAGGTTATTTATTCGGAGTAACCGGGATTGTTTGGTTTTAGGTTCGGGTTCTTAACTATTTCTTCGATAGGAACCGACCATAGATAGTCTTTTCCTTCATTGAATTTTCTTGAATCCAATGTTATATACGAAGAATTGTTATTGGCGAATTTAGCTCCGTTCACTACTCCATTCAGATATTTTGTTCCTTCTTTCCATCTTACGATGTCGTAGTAGCGCAGTCCTTCGAATACTAGTTCTATGCGGCGTTCACGATGAATTAATTCACGCATTTCGTCTGTAGACAATGTTGAAGGGTAGTTTAGAGCACTCGCTGCTGTGAATCCTGCTCTTGTGCGTATTTTCTTAATGGTAGCATCCCATACCGATTGGTTCATCTTGTTTTGTTCAAGCATTGCTTCTGCGTACATTAATAAAACGTCGGCATAACGGAACATGATAATATTGTTCTCTTGTGCATAGTCTCTTAATGTCTTTCGGGATTGCGGATCAAAATACTTACGCATATAATAACCTGTAACCGACTTGTTGGAGCTTACACTTTCCCAAGAGTCTTTCGTTCCTGTTCCATAAGCAGTACGTATCGTTGATACCTTTCCATTCTCATCTACCCATTTGAAACCATCGTAAACAACACTGGCTGTCAGGCGTGGATCTCTGTTGGTATATGGAGAGCTTGGGTTGTAAGCAGGGTCTTTGCTGATTGCATAACCATTGATTGTCCAATAGTCGTCTACAAGAGCTTGTGTCGGTGCACATGAGTTTAAGAAAGCTCCCAAAGTCATCGGTACACGTGCATACATCTCAGTCCATGCGCGGATTGTCGTTGCATAGCCATAGTCGAGGATAACCTCATTGTTATATTTGTTTTGAGATTGGAACAAGCTTTCGTAATCGCCAAACAGTTCATAAATACCATATTTACCTTGCTGATTAATAAGCATATCAGTATATTTTTCGACCATTGGCCAATTGTTTTCATACAGATAAGCTCGTGCCTGAAAAGCAACAGCTGCAGCATTGGTTATACGTCCTTTGTTGGTGATTGCACCTTTTGAAGGCAATATGTCTCTGATTTCATCGAGCTCGTCGTGCACAAATTGCAAAACAACAGACTTTTGTGTGCGCGATATGGTCTTTGCCTGAGCCAGCGTAATATCTTCTGTGAAAAAAGGAACGTCACCGTAAAAATAAGCCAAGCGGAAGAATAGAAACGCTCTGATGAAGCGAATCTCAGCTTTTCTTGTTGCTTTAAGATTTTCGTTCATTTCGGGGACACGGTCTATGTTCTCTAAATATTTATGGCATGTTTTTATTCCTTCATAAGCCCATTTCCATTCGCTGGCAAATAGCCCAAGAGAAGGTGTTGCCATGCCATTACGGATTTTTCGTGGATCATTATCATCTCTGGCCTGAATTACATTGTCAGTCAAGGCTTCGTCTGTCCACATCTTTTCGGAGTTATACATTTGGTTGTATGCCATATTGACCAATAGTTCTGAGTTTTCAACTGATTGCCAGTATGTTTCATCTGTATGCTTGTCGTAAGGCATTTGGTCGAGGTTGTTACACCCTGTGAATATAAACGCTCCTATTGACAATAAGAACAGATATTTTATTGTATGTCTTTTTTTCATTTTTGTATCGTTTCTTTTGTTAGAATTCAATGTCTAATCCAAAGCCAAAATACTTGAGGGCCGGGTAGTTACGTGCGCTATTAGCATTGCCTTTCATATTTGAGTCAAGCTCGGTAGATTCGGGATCGATCCAAGAGTTTTTACTTAATGTAAACAGATTTTGAGCATTTACATATGCACGTACTTTTTGCAGCATCAGTTTATTTGTCAAGCTTTTAGGAATTGTATATCCTAGCTGTATATTTTTCAGTCTTAGATATTTTCCATCAAATCGATTGATTTCTGACCCCATGCCATAATTATTCGAATTGGAAACTGAGCCTATTCCTGCCAAACGAGGGTAAGTGGCATCGGTATTCGTTGGAGACCAGAAGTCTAGTTGATGTTTGTAGATCGTATACGAATAGTTGGAGTGGAATGGTTCTACCAGCTCACCACGTATCATCATATCACGTTTTCCAACACCTTGGATAAAGAAGTTAAAGTCAAATCCTTTCCACTCAAGGTTATAAGTGAAACCGAATGTGTAACGTGGAAATCCATTTCCTATAACAAAACGATCTTTCTCATCAATCACTCCGTCGTTGTTGCGGTCTACATATTTTACATCACCCGGGCGAAGATCTGAAGCTGAAATACCTACTGGCAAGACTGATGCCTGGATTTCTTCCATTGTTTTATAGAGCCCGTCAGTTTTATATCCATAATATGAATGGAATGGTAGCCCTACTTCATTAATAAAGAAATATTCGTCAACTTTTATAACTTCTCTTCCTCCTACAAGCTTTGTAATCTTATTTTGAGTATCTCCTATATTTCCTGAAAAATCATGGGAGAATTCTCCTGTTTTCAGGTGATAGTTTAATGTAACTTCCCAACCGTGATTTTTCATTTCTCCAATATTTTCCGAGTTAAGAGTTGTCCCGAATACTGTTGGAACCTGTGGTGGTAATAAGATATCTGATGTTGTTTTATTGAAATAATCGAATGTTCCGGATAAAGCCCCTCTTAGGAACGAGAAGTCTGCTCCGATGTTGAATGTTTTTGATTTTTCCCACTTCAGGTTCTTGTTTCCAAATTTATATCCGGCTCCACCAACAACGTCATTGTCGAATGCGTATGTGTTTGAATATAACTCGTAAGTGACGATGGTCTGATACGAAGGGATATTCTGGTTTCCTAATATACCGTATGATCCACGAATTTTAAGATCTCCCAGTTTGTTTTTATAGAAATCCATAAATGACTCATCGGATATTCTCCATCCCAAAGATAAAGAAGGGAAGAATCCCCAACGGTTCGCTTTCGCAAACTTTGAAGAACCATCTTCTCGGAAACTGAATTCAGCATAATATCTTTCCAAATAATTGTAAGAAGCACGTCCGAGTATTGAAGTAATACTTTCTTTGCTTCGATTTTGTAGTGAAGAACTTCCAGATTCAGGAGTTTCTGTCGGAACACCTAAAATAGGATCTGTATTAATGAATTTTACTTCATTGTTTTTGAATGTATATGACTCGTTAGTTGCTCCGAATAACAAGGATAGATTGTGAGAATTGTTGAATGTCTTTTGATAATCCGCCAAAAGCTGATAGTTCATCAATCGTTTATTCTCATTGTAATCTTCTGTATTCCTCTTAGCGTTCATTTTCATGTCGGGGATTGTATTGTTCTCGTTGTTATACAAATCCACCTCTTTTCTTCTAATGAAACGATGATAAGCGTATATATCAGCTCCCACAACTCCACGCAACTTCAATCCGTCGATGATTTTTACTTCAAGATTAATGTTTGCATTAATGTAGTCGGTATTTCCTTTCTCGTATCCCGATTCTTTTAATCCTGCCAACGGGTTCTGGTCTGTAAGCAAGCTGTTTACAAGATATTTTCCATTGTCGGCTTGCATTTTAGTCCAGTAGTATGAAGGTATACGCGATGAGTTGATAATTGCATTTCCATCAACCGATTTCTTTCCGTCGTCGCGGGTATATGATAAAATTGAAGAAAGCTTGAAGCGTCCTACTTCTGTCGAAAGATTTGAACGCAGATTGTAACGTTGTTTTCCATAGTTAGGCCCAACAAAGTTACTCTTCTGATCAAAGTACGCTCCAGAGAACAAGTAAGTCGTATTCTCGTTACCACCCGAAACGCTCATATTGTACGACTGTTGCATTGCCGATTGTATAATCTTGTCAAAGTTCCAGTACTCTTCGCTTCGGTGATCGTATAGGTCACGTACTTCTGCAGGTGAATACATTGCGCTTTGCCCTACATTTGTCAATGACAGGTTCTTCAATATCGCATTTTGGTATCCTTCTACGGGTCTGTACAGAATGGTAGGGTCTTGTGTACCAAGTTGCATTCCGAGACGAACGGTAGGACGTTGATTTTTCTTTCCGCTCTTGGTTGTAACCAGTATGACCCCATTCGCTGAGCGTGATCCATAGATGGCAGCTGTTCCCGCATCTTTCAGTACCGAAACATTATCAATATCGCCGGGGCTTAGTTTGTTCAAACTGGCATTATCGGTTACTAATCCATCAATAACGATCAAAGGAGAATTGTTATTCATTGTAGATAGTCCTCGAATGTTGATATTCAGATTATTGTCATTCGGGTCCATGCTGCGTTGTTGGATTGTCAAACTAGGTGAAGCTCCTTGTAAGGCTTGAGTAACATTGGCCACAGGGCGTTCTTCTATCGTTTTTGCCTTTACCTGATCAACGGCTCCCACTGCGCTTTTGCGGGTAGTAGTACCGTAACCGATCACAATAACTTCATCCAGAACCTTTTGGTCTTCCTTCAGTTTTATCTGAAAGTTGGAGTTGTTTCCTACTGTAATATCTTGTGTCAAAAATCCGACATAGGATATTTGTAATACATCATTTTTGTTACACGAAATAGAAAAATTACCGTCCAGGTCGGTCATTGTTCCATTTGTTGTCCCTTTTATTACTACACTAACACCAACAAGAGGCTCTCCTGTTTCATCTTTCACAGTTCCTTTTACTGTGTTTTTTGCAGAAGGTGATTGTTGATGCTCATTAATATTGCCAGTCTGGGCATTTAAGATGCATGGCGTCCCGATGAATAACAGGGACAAGACTAAACTGACAAAGTTTTTTTTGTACTTTCTCTTAATCATACCATAGTTAGATTTAAATAAAAGATTGTTTTTGATTAATTCGCTTTAGGTCTAAATTTGAAATAGACATTCTGAGCATTTTGATTAAATTAGATTCGGATTAGGTTGATCACTCTTTAGGTTATATTTTTCATTTTTACAGGTTTTAGAGGTTAGTGGTATTAGTCATCTTTTCCGAAAGCAAATATATCTTCTTCTTAAAACTTGCAACAATAGTACAAAAGTAATTCTGTGGGCATGTCTTAAATATATACTACATTGTCTCAAATCTATATCCGTGGCTTCTGTTAATACGGATTTGTTTCTCGTTTACTATATGTAAGATATTTATCTTTGTCATAATCTTATATCAGAATTAGGACAAAATACATCCATGAAAAAAATCGTATTAAACGCTTCATTTTTTCTGATCGGTCTTATATTGTGTCAGAATATAAATGCATATAATCTCCGCCAGATATCCAATCATGATGGATTGTCAAACAGTGCGATACTCTCTATTTGTCAGGATAAAGACGGCTTCTTGTGGTTTGGCTCTTGTGATGGGCTCAATATGTTTAACGGTCTTAGCATTCGGGTATACAAACCAACGGATGAAAAGAACAACTTGTCGGGTAATCTTATCGAAAATGTATTGGAAACAGAGGATGGTATCCTTTGGGTGTACACAAACTATGGGCTCAACAGGTTGGATAAACGCACTAAAAAGATTGATTCATTCAATCAGTTCAAAGGGCGCTATCTGATACAAAAAGATAAGAACAATCATATCTTTATTATAAAAGAGGATGATTGTATCTATTATTATAAAAAGGAGACCAAAACCTTTGAGAAGATAATATTAAGAGGATTGAAATACAATGATATTCTCAATTTTGTGATCACTTCCGATAACAAGCTTCAGGTATTTACAAAAGATCAGTCTAATCCCGCATACGTTATAAAAGAGAGTAGAGAAGGAGATATAAATCTGGAAAAAGAAAAGCTGTTTTCTCATAATGAAAATCTCTTGTATTGTTTCTACGAAAGAGGCATCTCGGATGTTGTGTACTTTATAGACAATGCCTACACCTTGTATGAATATCATTTCGCCGATAAGAAAAAATACTATGTCAGGAATCTTAAAGAGATTATACAGAAGAATGGTGAGATATCTTCGGTAATAAAACATCATAACGATTACTTTATCGGATTCAAGACCAATGGGCTGTTGAGATTGAAATATGTATCCGATAAGCTGGATAATTACCAGCCTGAAGATATAGGAATCAAATCGGGTATTTTCTGTTTGATAAACGACCGCTATCAGGACTTGGTTTGGATAGGTACCGATGGACAAGGGGTGTATATGTATTCGAATGATATGTACTCGATCAGGTCTGCGGTGTTCAATACATTTACGGCGAATATAGAAAAGCCGGTGAGAGCTTTGTTTTTGGATAAAGAAAAAACATTGTGGATAGGAACAAAAGGGGATGGGATTGTGAAAATAAAGAATTATGATTTCAATCAGGCTCCTTCTAAATTCTCACTCGAATATAGTAATACAGGAAATTCTGCCCTGACCGATAATTCTGTATATGCCTTTGCAAAGAGTAAGAAGAATATATTGTGGATTGGTTGCGAAGAAGGACTGAGTTACTATTCGTACAGCGACAGATCGATAAAGCGAGTACCGCTGATAGCGAACGGAGAACCCGTAAAATATATACACTCTATCTGTGAACTTAACGACTCTACGCTATGGCTGGCGACAGTGGGTACGGGGATTGTAAAAGTATCAGTCTCAGGAACTCAAAATGCTCCTGTATTCAAAAATGCAAGCCGTGTTACGATAAGAGACGGCAGGGACTCTCAGAATTATTTTTTTACAATCTATCAGGAAAACGATTCCATATTATGGTTCGGAAACCGAGGATATGGTGCATATAGCTTAAATACAAATCAACATAAACTGGATACGCTTGTGCCCGATAAGGGGATAAATCAAACGTTGAATGATATATTCTCTATTATTAAGGATTCGAACAATGCATTTTGGTTTGGTACTAGTTTTGGTCTGGTTAAGCACGTTTCAGGTAGAAGTGACAAGATATTTAATGAAAGAAACGGCTTTCCGAATAATACGATTCATGGTATATTGGCCGATGAGAGAAATAATCTTTGGCTGAGTACCAATAGAGGAATTATCAAATTTAATATAGAACAAGATAATTTTCAAACATATTCAAATCTCAATGGCTTGCAGATTATAGAGTATAGCGATGGAGCTTATTTCAAGGATGAGGAATCCGATATCTTATTCTTTGGTGGTATCAATGGTTTTGTGGCTATCTCGGAGACGGGTATGGCTCAGCCTGAGTATTTTCCTCGCATTCAGTTTGACAATCTGATGATTTTCGGTCAGGAGAAAAACATATTCGACTTTTTACAATCGAATGGAGAAAATGAGACGCTTGAACTTAATTACAATCAGAACTTCTTCTCTATATCTTTTACTGCACTCGACTACGTAAACGGGAATAATTACACCTATTATTACAAACTGGATGACCTGAGTAAGCAGTGGATTGATAATGGAACGTCCAATAATATTTCCTTTACAAGTTTATCGCCCGGAGAATATACATTGTTTATAAAATATATGAACCGCCTTACCGGAAAGGAAAGTCCTGTATATTCGATAACAATAAAGATAACACCTCCGTGGTATCTTTCGCCATTGGCGTATGTGTTGTATGCAACAATGGTGATATCTGTTATATATTTGCTTATACGGGCAGCTATTATAAAAGACAAGAAGAAAAAATATAAGGCGATGATGAAAATAAAGCAACGTCATCAGGAGGAAGTACACGAGTCTAAGCTGCGTTTCTTTACCAATATCGCCCATGAATTTTGTACTCCGCTGACGTTAATATATGGGCCTTGTAACCGTATCTTGTCGCATGCCGGTTCCGATAGTTTTGTGAGGAAATATACACAGCTTATACAACGGAATGCCGAGCGTCTGAATGACCTGATTCAAGAACTTATCGAGTTTAGGCGGATCGAAACCGGTAATAAATCTCCTCAGATAGAGCCGCTCTCTATAACAGATATAGCACATGATATAAGCGACTCGTTCAACGACTTGGCCGAGTCCAAAAACATACAATTCAGCAAGGATATTGAAGACTCTTTGGTTTGGAATTCAGACCGGGGATTTATATATACGATCTTGTCTAATCTAGTGTCGAATGCATTCAAATATACGGCTATCAATGGATTTATAGAGGTTGAAGTATATCAGGAGAACGATGAGCTGTTGATGATTATATCCAACACGGGGAAAGGGATTAAAGCAGAAAATATAACAAGGATCTTCGACCGATATAGTATCCTCGACGATTTTGAAAATCGAGAAGGGAAGAGAGAATTCTCCCGCAATGGTTTGGGATTGGCCATTTCTTATAGTATGGTGAAGTTGCTGGATGGTACAATTGAAGTAAACAGCATACTCGATGAGCGTACCGACTTTATTGTGAAACTACCGCAAAAGGAAGTCTCCGATGTATTGATTGATAAGAATCAGGCTTTACCCGAAATCACGATAAGAAAGGATTATGAGCCAATGATGGAGCTCCCCAAATATGCCTTTGATAAGTTGAAGCCAACCATTTTTATTATTGATGATGATGTGGAAATTTTATGGTTTATCAGTGAGATATTTGCCGATGAGTATAATGTTATTCCTATAGATAAGCCATTGCTCGTGGATGAGATGCTGACACAGATACATCCCAATATTATCATTTGTGATGTTATGATGCCCGGCAGGGATGGAATCTCTCTTACGAAGGAAATAAAATCGGATAAAAAGACAGCACACATTCCGATGATATTGGTTTCGGCAAAACATACAATTGAGGAACAAATAGAGGGATTATCGTCGGGCGCAGAGATGTACCTTGCTAAGCCTTTTAATGCAGACTATTTGCGCACATCTGTAAAGCATCTTATTTCGCGCAAAGAAACACTGAAGGACTATTTCAGTTCACCGTTGAGTGCATTCGACCTATCGGAAGGTAAGATGACTCACAAGGAGAATACAAAGTTTATTCAGGATATCTACAATATCATCGAAAAGAATATAATGAATAGCAAACTCTCGGCTCAGTTTATTGCCGCAGAACTGAATATGAGCCCACGTCACTTGTATCGTAGGTTGAGCGAAGTAGAAAGCGATAGTCCGGCAGATATGATAAGGGAGAGCCGTTTGTACATAGCCCGAAACTTACTGTTAAATACCAAAATGACAATTGATGAGATAATTTATAAATCGGGATTCTCCAACAGAGCGACCTTCTTCAGGCAGTTTGCTCAAAAGTATGGTTGTACACCTAAGGAATATAGAGATAGGGAAATGTATGATGTGTAGTGTGAAAATATAAAGTAAAGTCACAATAAAAAAGCTCTGATAATTTTATCAGAGCTTTTTTTGTATGATTTATAACTAACGAAGATTAGTTAGTAATGCCTAATTTAGCTTTTACTTTAGGTGAAGCATCTACAGCAGTTGTAGGGCTTGTATAAAGAGTTGCCGCAAAATTAAAGATATAAGTATAGCCATTTTCGTCGCCAACATCTTTGATCGCTTTTCTCAATTTTTCTTGCAATGGAGTGATCAATGCTTGTTGTTCTTTTTCGTATTCTTGTTGGCTTGTTTGCAAGAATGTTTGATATCTGTTTTGCAGATCTTCCAACTGTTTTTGTCTGTCAAGTACGATTGATTCGGTAAGTCCGGTTGTGTCTCCCTTGAAAGCCTCAACTTTATCGTTGTACTCTTTTTCTAAAGCTGTCAGATTTTTTCTTATCGTTTCGCTTTTTGTTGCAAGTTTAGATTCAACTTCTTTTAGTTCCGGCATTTTAGAGAACACCTCTTCTGCATTTATAAATGCCAATTTATCTTGTGCAAATATTGAAACCGGAGCAACAATCAGCAGCAATAAAAATAGTTTTTTTAACATAGTGTATAAGTCTATTTGATTAGTTATTCTTTATTTAGGTGACAAATATAAATAATTATTTTGAATATCCGAGCTTTGCTAAAACTTCATTACTTATATCTATTCGGGGGGAAGCAAAAATAACACTTTCGGCTGATGATCTGTCCATCACTAGCTGATATCCTTTGGCTTCCGATATCTCTTTTATTGCGTTGTAAATGTCGTCCTGTATGGGTTTTACAAGGGCTTCTCTTTTCTTGAAAAGTTCGCCTTCGGGTCCGAAATATTTACGATTCAATTCTTGTAAACTCTTTTCTTTTTCTACAATTTCGTTTTCTCTTTTAGTCTTTTGCTCTCCCGATAGAAAAACAAGGTCAGACTGGTACGACTTGTACATGTTTTTTACTTCCTGCTGCACCTTGTCAACTTCTCCCTGCCATTTTTTAGACATTACGTTTAGTTGTTCCTGAGCAGTTTCGTACGTGCTTATATTTTTTAATATATATTCCATATCTATCAATGCAAACTTCTGAGCATAGCTTCCGGCTGCAATTCCGATAAATAGAGCAAATAGTAATAATAATCTTTTCATAACTGTCAAATTTAATGTATTATATCTATTAGACGCACAGTTAATCTTTTAGTTTAGTAACTTGCTTATAAATAATGTTAAAAGGCTTTTTAGAACTCTTGTCCAATGATAAAGTGGAATTGGCTTCCGCTGTTATCACGAGATCCATTGATCGGGTCGAATCCGTATGCCCAGTCTATACCCATTAGTCCAATCATCGGTAGCATGATACGTGCTCCAAATCCTGCCGAACGTTTAAGATCGAATGGATTGAATTTATTCAGATCGCTCCAAGCGTTACCTGCTTCAACAAAACCCAGTAGATAGATCGTAGACGATGGTTCGAGGATAAGCGGATATCTCAACTCAAGAGCCAGACGAGAATATGCACTGGCCTGTGTGCCCAACGATCCGTTTTCATATCCACGAAGTCCGATTGTTTCTGTTGCGTATGTGCTCGAATATCCCGACATACCATCACCCCCCATATAGAATGTTTCGAATGGAGATTTCTTATTCTTGTTGAAATAACCCACAAATCCATACTCGGCACGAGTCATCAATACAGGAGTTTTCACCACATCAGATAATGATGTATATGTTCTTGCTTTAAATTTCCATTTGTGATATTCTATCCATGTGAATTTTTCGCTTGGCTCATAATAACCATCGATTTTCTTCATCGACGCATAGTCTTTGCCATCCCACAACGAGAATGGAGGTGTTACCTGTAAGCTAAGAGATAGATCTGTTCCGCGACGTGTGTATATAGGATTGTCGGTAGATCTTCTGCTCAATGTAAGATTCAAGCTTAGGTTGTTTGCAATACCATCTTTAACGATGAAGTATGCCCAATCTTTCATGCTATATCTTTGATAAGACAACTCTGTTTGGAATGTAAAATAGTCATCAGGCCATGTCAAACGTTTTCCGTAGCCTACCGATAGTCCGATCATTGTTATCGATTTGTTCGGGTCGGCTGCAAAGCTGTAATCTCCATAACCACTACCATAGCTACTACCATAGCCACCATAATAGCTGCTTAGAGCAGAATAACCATAACTGTTGTTTATGTAGCGGCTGTTTATATCTGTTTGACGAGAATAGTAAGCACCTACAGATAAGGAGTTAGGACGTTTTCCTCCAAACCAAGGATCGAAGAATGAAACGGAATATGATTGATAATACTTAGCATTTGTTTGAGCACTAAGAGTCAATGTTTGTCCTTCACCTTGAGGAATAATTCCTTTGTATGTACCCGGGTTGAATAAGTTTTTCAAAGAAAAGTTTGTAAACTTCAAACTTAATTTACCTATAATACCTGTTTGTCCCCATCCCGCAGAAAACTCTACCTGGTCGTTTGCTTTAGATACCAAAGGTAAGCCTACATCAACTGTTCCTGAATCTTGATCCGGTTCTATTTTCGGATTATTTAATTGCTCAGGGTCAAAGTGTCCCATTTGAGCTATTTCACGTATCGAACGGATAATGTCATCACGACTGTATAGAGCTCCCGGTTTTATTCTTAATTCGCGGCGTACGATATCTTCATATACTCTATCGTTACCCGATATTGTTACTTTACGGATTTTAGCTACAGGGCCTTCTGTAATACGTATCTCCAGGTCAATAGAGTCATTCTCTATGTTCACCTCTACAGGGTCGGCATTAGAGAATAAGTAACCATGATTTTGATAGAATACATTCATCACAGCTCCTTCGTCTACCGAAAGACGTTCGGTTAGTTTCTTCTGATTGTAAACATCACCCGGTTTCATATTCAACTGTGTTTGCAATTGCCATGTTTGATACACGGTATTACCTACCCATTTGATGTCTTTAATGAAGTATTGTTTACCTTCATCAACTTTTATGTCGATGTTTACCTTGTCAGGTTTACCTTCTGCATCAGCCGTATATACTGTATCCCAAAGGATTGTAGCATCACGGTAACCCAACTCGTTATATTTGGCTATCAAGTTGTTCTTGTCTTCTTCAAAGCTTTCAGGTACATACTTTGTAGAACGGAGGAAGTTGGCAAGCCAAGACTTAAAATTGCTTTTATGTCTGGTCTTTTTCATCGCTTTTTCGAGCGTTCTGGTGGCTACCTCTTCATTCCCTTCTATGGTGATTCTGTTCACTTTGGTCTTGTTTTTCTTAACTACATCTATGTTAAGAATAACATGATTTTCTTTCGACAAGTCAGGCGTTTCAGTCAGAGATATTTCTGCTTTGTTGAATCCTTTTTCGTCAAAGTATTTTTTTATGATTGTTTTGGCTCTGTCCATTTGGTATGGCGTGATTTGCAGATTTTTCACCATACCTACCTTAGCGGCGATATCCTGACGTTCCGACTTTTTCATTCCTGTATACACGATATCAGAAATACGAGGCCTTTCTTTCAGGTTGATTTCGAGCCATATTTTATTACCTTCTATTTTTGTAGCGGCAATTTTCACATCCGAGAATAATCCTTGTCTCCAAAAGCGGCGAACTGCATTTGTTACTTCAGGGCCGGGTACCTCTATTATATCTCCGACTTGTAGCTGTGCAAAACCAAACAATGTGTAATCTTCATACATCGGATTCACTAAACCGGTGAGTTTAAGGTCGGCAATTTCATACTTCTTACTGGAGTTGTATGTAATTAGCGGTAAATCCTGAACATTTGCTTCAAGAGCCTTATTCACATTTTTGATTTCGGTGCTGTCTACCCCTTGTGCTTGTATTCCTGTGGATACAAGGCATAGAATAACAGTCAGAAAGAATAAACCTTTATTTAACATATTTGGTCTAAGAATTATTATCGAATAATATTTTTATTAGTATTAATGTTACTCTTGTTTTGTGAACTTATGGTTTTGTTGATACCTGTTCACTGGTTTTACCAAAACGGCGTTCCCGATTTTGGAAGTCTACAACGGCCTTAAATAACGATTCTTCGTTAAAGTCGGGCCAAAGCTCATCTGTGAAATAAAGTTCGGAATAGGCTATTTGCCAAAGAAGGAAATTGCTGATGCGTAGCTCGCCTCCGGTTCTTACTAATATATCAGGATCGGGAATTCCTTTCGTAGACAAATACTGTGGAATTAGAGATTCTTCGATGTCTTCCAATTTTATTTTTCCGGCTTTCACGTCACTCGCTATTGTCTTCATGGCCTTTGTCAATTCCCACTTCGAAGAATAACTCAGAGCCAGCACAACTGTGGTGCCTGTACATACCGATGTTTCATTCAAGCAGAAATCCAGCGCTTTCTGTGTGTCCGCGGGCAAACGGTCTATATCACCTATCACCTTTACCCGTATATTGTTTTTTATCAGATCAGGGGTTTCGTTGGCTACAGCCTGTATCATCAATGCCATCAGTGCCTTAACCTCTTCTTCGGGTCTCTTCCAGTTTTCGGTAGAGAATGTGTAAAGGGTTATATAGGCTATCTCGGCTTTGGCCGCTGCCTCAATTGTTCTGCGTACAGCAACAATGCCTTCTTTGTGCCCAAAAGAGCGATCCAGATTTTGACTTTTCGCCCAACGCCCGTTGCCATCCATGATTATGGCTACATGTTTGGGTATTTTAGTTTTATCTATTTGGTCAAAATATGACATTTATATTTTATTTTAAATTAATCAGAATTTAAGCAAGGACATACTCTACGTCCGAAATCCCATGTTATAGTAAACATTGTAAGGGAATACCAATCGTTGTTTTTGAATATGCTACCTTTTATCCCATAAGGGCTATCGAGGTCAAATTTACTGTTTTTCTCGGTCACGTCAAATGAGTCGCTGAATAATTTCCTGAAAGAGAATTCAAATCCTATATTCAAGCGATCTTTCATTTTGTATTTCAGCCCGATGCCTATAGGTATATTTGCATCTAAGAATTTCTTCTCTCCCGAAGCAAAAGTTATTCCTACACCTGTAAACACGTATGGTGTTATCCGTTTGGTGCCAAGGTAACTGAACTTATCACTATAATTAAATAAATTGAACTCAATCTGGCTTCCTAATTCGTAAAACATCCTGCTGAAGGATGCTTGCTGATCATGCGGAAATTTATTTCCCATGTTTTTGGTGTCGCCCGATACTTTGCCTATTACAAAGTTGTTTTTTACAGACCATCTTAAGTCTTTATTATATCTGAAAATAACGCCGGCCGATAATCCCGGGTTCTGATATAATTTTGTCTTATTGGCATCTCCCATATAGAAAGATGTGCCTGCCATTCCGCCAATCTCATATTTGTAGTCGTCTTGTGCGTTGAGTGTGATAGACGAGAAGAGAGAGGCTGAAATAAGTATAAAAATTAAAAGTATCTCTTTTCTCATTATAAATTTATTATTCAATATCTATCTTTATCTAACGCAAAAGTAAGACAATAAGTATATCGACTGCCAGTTTTAATCTGGGAGAACTTACGGATTAAGACGATTTAAGCGACCTCTCCAAATCTCTTTGACTGGTGTAGATCCTGTTTTTGGTATTCCGCCGAATATCCAAATATAGTTCTCACTATCTACTATTACCGATTGCCCCGAGGCTTTAGGTATACTTGTACTTAAACTTTCTTTGGATGGAGCTAAAATCCATTTAACGCCCATGCTGTCACTTTTATATAGTATATTTCCGGTTAGCGCAAACAAGTAGGTGTCGTATGAGAAACAACTGATACCGTCATTCGCACCGAATAGTAAGTTAACTTGATTTGAACCTAGTTCCAGAAGATTGTCATCTCCCGCACGTAAAGACCATGTAAGGTTCGATTGCTGATTGTTGAACCCTCTACCTCCTGTGATTGTCAGCACATTGCTGCTCAGATTTGCCCTGTTGATAAAAGTAACCGGAGAGAAATCTGAAACCGGAAAGCTTTGGCTTATTTCGTTCGAGAATGGATTGCTGCTTAAGTTCTTCACAAGAACCAACGTTTGCATGTCTGCCGTTTTAGCGAAGTAGTATTTACCGCCTTGCTCCGTAGCTACTAAGAGTGAATCTTTTGCTGCAGTGGCTCCCGGTAATACGCCATAAATAGCTTTTACTTCGTTATTCTTGGCTGTCCAATTGATACCGTCGTTAGAACTGTATGATTGATTGTTCTTGTCTACAACATAGAACGTATTGTTGAATAGTGTTATACTTTCTATTACAATATTTGCAGCCGAAGGCCCTGTTGTTATTGGATTTTTAGACCATGCAAGAGCTCCTTTTGATGCTTTATATACAGCTAGATTACCGTCTGCAATAGTAAATGTATAGAAATCGTTATCTTTCAATACTGTTTTTTGTTGTATTCCAACTGCATCTGGTAGTGTGGCTACCTTGTGCCATATAATTGTATCGGGGTCTATCTTGTGTATTCGTATATCGATTGTATATTCTCTGCTGTCGAGACCATTTGCCGCATATACCTTGATTTTAGGATTTAATGCATAGTTTATAGAATCTGTACCGTTCCATTCTGCAATAGAATCGGGATATACAAGCTGAAGCTTACCGATACCGTAAGACGAATATGTGAGCGTTGTGGCAAATTTCTTTATTTTTGTTTTGTATGGCAATGAGTCTATGTTGTAAATGAGATTTCGACTCTGATCGATTGAAAATTTGGTGCTTGCCATTATAGGATAGTTGACAGAGTCGATAGAAGATACCGCTATGGCTGACAACTTGAACGAATAAATCTGAGCATCGGCAGAACCGCCTTCAGTTGTAGTAGTCGTATTATTATCATTACAAGAACTTAATGCAATGAGTGAAAAAGTTACGAAAAGTAGTAGGTAAGAAAATTTCTTCAACTTCATTATTTTAATCAGTTTTATTCAATATCAATGTGCAAAAATAGAAAGAATTTCGGCTTATGCGTCAACAAATCTAATATTTATATAATTTTATGGTTAGGCTAAACGTATATGAATGTGTTTAGAAGCCCCCCAATTTATCTCATTTAAGATATGCCCCGCAATGATGGGAGCTCGTACTCCATTGTTGAACGTAATGCCCGAAATTTCAATGAAGGCTTCATCCCACAATCTTTTATCTATAATACTTTGAAGCAGTTCTTGTCCTCCCTCAACGAGTACCGAAATGATTTTCCGCTTTTTGAGTGTCGTGAATATATTCTCCAACAGGTTTTCGTCGAATGGAATTTGGATGAAAGTAACTTTCTCCAGCTTCGGAAAAGACTCTTTTTCGGTGAATACAATCGTTTCTACTTTTCCATCAAAAATCGTATAATTGAGCGGTATGCGTCCTTGCCTGTCGAGTATGACACGTACGGGGTTTTTTCCATACCAATGTCGTGTTGTGAGCGACGGATTGTCTTTTATTGCCGTATTTGTACCTATCATAATTGCAGGAACAACTGCTCTTTTCTTATGTACAAGCATTTTCGAAAACTCATTCGATATCGGCGTTGGCTGAGGAATGTCTTTCTCGTCTCTGGCTTTGTCTATAAAACCATCCTGAGTCTGTGCCCACTTGAGGTATATATATGGTCTGCCTTTTGTTTGTATGGTAAAGAACTCTTTGTTTAGCTCCCATGCTTCCCGCTCTAATATTCCTACATCAACCTTTATGCCGGCATCTTGCAGCATTTTTATTCCTCGTCCCGAAACAGCAGGGTAGGGGTCGAGGCATGCGATTACTACATGCGGAATCTGGTTGTCGATAATCAGTTGTGCACATGGAGGTGTTTTTCCTTGGTGTGCACATGGTTCGAGTGATACATAGATGGTAGACTCTTTGAGTAATGATTTGTCTTTCACGCTGGCGATGGCGTTCACTTCGGCATGGGCTTTGCCATACTCACGGTGGAAGCCTTCTCCTATTATCTTATCGTTGTGAACTACCACAGCACCCACCATCGGATTGGGACTTACAAATCCTTTTCCATTGAGCGCCAGTTGCAGGCAACGATACATATATTTTTCGTCAACAGTCATTCTTTTGAGTTTCTACAACAGAGAAACGCAATTATTACGAGGTTATTTTACTGTAAAGATTTTTTTATAAAATATTATTTGGCTGCGATTACTTCTATCTCCACCAATGCTCCTTTTGGCAGGTCTTTGACAGCAAAAGCCGAACGTGCGGGGAATGTTCCCGAAAACTGTGTAGCATACACCTCGTTCATTGCCCCAAAGTGAGCTATGTCGTTTAGCAATACGGTAGTTTTTACGATATTATCGGTTGTAAGACCTGCTTCGGCAAGGATTGCTTTAATGTTTTTGAAACATTGTTCGGTTTGTTCCTTAGCGCCGCCTTCGGGAAAATCACCCGTTGCCGGATCGATAGGAAGTTGTCCCGAAAGAAATACCATCCCATTTAATTCTACAGCCTGACTGTATGGCCCTATTGCCGCAGGTGCATTATTCGTTGAAATTATTTTTTTCATTGTACGCTGAGTTTGAATGATGAATATTATTTTATGCCCTTCTGGCGTATCACTTCATAGATCAGTACTCCGGCGGCAACAGATACATTGAGTGAACCTATTGTGCCGAATTGAGGTATTTTTACAAGATTGTCTGCTATTCGCAAGTTGTCGTTCGATACTCCGGTGTCTTCCGCACCCATTACAAAAGCTATAGGACCCGAGTAATCAACAGCTGTATAGTCGTCAGCACCACGTTCGGTGGCTGCAACTACTTTTATTCCGCTGTTTTTCAGGAACTGAATTGCATTGGTAAGGCTTTGCTCCTTGCATACAGGGATTTTGAGCAATGCTCCTGCTGATGTCTTTATGGCATCGGCATTTACGGTTACACTACCCTTTGCCGGTATAACGATTGCATCTACACCCGCTACTTCACACGTACGTGCAATGGCTCCGAAGTTGCGCACATCGGTGATTCCATCCAGCACTAGAATGAAGGGGTCTTTCCCCTGCTCATACAAGAAAGGAATAATATCTTCGATATGCTCGTATGTGATAGCCGAAAGGAAGGCAATTACCCCCTGGTGGTTTTTGCGTGTAAAACGGTCGAGGCGTTCGTTGGGTACACGTTGCACCGCAATGTCTCGTGATTTTAGCAAAGCAAACAATTCTTTCGAAAGGTCTCCTTGAAGTTCACGTTTTACAATTACTTTATCTATTTCTTTTCCGGCTTCTATGGCTTCTATTATAGCACGTATGCCGAAAATCATTTCTTTCTCTTTCATTCTGTTATATTTAGGGTCGCAGACCTATTTGTTATTTTTGTATGTGTGGCAACTACTATTCGTTGATAATGATAATGTTATACTAAATTTTTCGGGTTGCCTACCTCTCGTCTTTGCAATGCTAATTTACTTTTTTTGTATCCATATCCAAAATATATAATCAATCCGATTGCAAGCCATATAAGGAACATTACCCAGTTTGACCATCCCAACTCTGTCATCAGATATAAATTGGTAAGGATTCCCAATACGGGTAGCAACGAAAACTTATACCTGAATGCCGCAACAGACAATCCCAGCCATATAGCCCAAAAGACTATCAGTAAGGGTTTGCTGACAATAACTTCTGTATAATCGGTTTTACCAATAAACAAAGATACTCCAACTATGAATAATATAAAAATGATATATTGCCCATTTATGTAGGGAACCTTAAATTTAGCCTTTTTACTTTCCCCTTTATGATCGAGAAACAGCACTCCCGAACACACAAGGATAAATGCAAAGAATGTACCTACGCTGGTAAGATCGACTACAAATTGCATGTCGAGAAACAATGAAGGTATACAGACTACAATTCCTGTAATAATAGTGGAGAAGGACGGAGTCTTATATTTGGGATGAATTTTCGAAAATTTAGGCCATAGCAATCCGTCGCGGCTCATTGTCATCCATATACGAGGCTGTCCGATCTGGAAGACGAGTATTGCGCTTGTGATAGCAATTATCGCCGTGAAAGATATTACCCCTGCCACAAAATCCATATTTACCAATTGGAATACGTATGCTAAAGGGTCGTCTACACCCAAGTTTTTATAGTTTACCATTCCCGTGAGTACAAGTGCTATTGCAACATACAATATGGTACATATACCCAAGCAGTAGAGCATTGCACGAGGCATGTCCCGTTGTGGATTTTTGCTTTCTTCGGCTGTGGTAGATATCGAATCGAAGCCGATGAAGGCAAAGAAGACAGCAGCCACACCCCCGAGAATGCCTTGTATGCCATTTGGTGCAAAAGGAGACCAGTTTTCGGGTTTTACAAAAAATGCTCCGATAAGGATTACGGCCAGTATTATTCCTATTTTGAGATATACCAATAAATTGTTGAGCGTTTTAGATTCCTTTATTCCCAAAAAGACAAGAAAAGTAAGTGCGGTAACTACAAGTCCCGCAGGCAGGTTGATCAATATTTTTGAGCCGAAAAGTTCGGGGGCATTCTGATATATTTGGGCAGCCTTTAGTATGTGTGCAGGCAGGTCTGTACCTCCATGCAGTACTGCATTATGGGCTTTGTATGCCGTGGCGTATCCTATGGCAAGCCAGTCGGGCCACTGTATGCCAAACCCTTGCAGCAGGGTGGTGAAATATTCCGACCACGAAATTGCTATCACCATATTCGATACGGCATATTCGAGTATCAGTGCCCAGCCTATTGTCCATGCAAATATTTCGCCTAACGACACATAGGTGTATGTGTACGCACTTCCGCTCACTGATATCATAGATGCAAACTGAGCATAACACAGTGCTGTGAAGATACAGGCTATGGCAACAAAAACAAAAAGGAGTGACACTGCCGGTCCTCCATGAAAAGCTGCACGTCCTATCGTGCTGAAAATACCTGCGCCCACAATGGCAGCAATACCGAAAAGCGTCAGGTCTCTCACGCCGAGTACTCTTTTCATTCCCGAGCCGATAGAATCGCCCTCGCCGGAGATACTATCGATGCTCTTTTTTCTTATAAAAGAATTTAAATTCATCTATGTAAATATTCTTTTTCTATATTATAAAGAATTTGCAGATATAACAGGAAGCTTAATATATATCACTAATTATAATTTTGATCTTTATAAATTGATTGTATAAATGTCATATACTGTGGCTCTTGCTCCGAAGCCTTCTTTTTGTTCTATGAGCCCCTCGTTGAGATACAATCCGTTGTCTTCGGTGGAAACCCCATAGTCGAAATATTTCTTGTCAGGGTACGCTTCACTTATTATATGGTCTACCAGCAAATCTGTAGCTCCCTTTTTCTTTCCCTCGTCTGATGCTGCAATGTATTGGATATGTGCAACTGTTTTGGTTTCGAAAATAAGGCAGCCTGCAACTATATCCTTATCCGCATTTTTTACGGTAAAGAGATGTATGTTTTTCGGGAATTTCTTTTTCAATAAAAGAATTTCTTCCAAAGAATGCACCGGCTGTTTGTTGTATCGTGTTTGCAGATTGTGTTCCAAGATTTTCCAAAAACCTTCCCAGTTATCAGATTTCTTTACTTTCAGATCACTCTTTTCTGCTTTTTTTATTCCTCGTTTTCGGAGTTCAGAATATTTTATTTTTTCGGAGATAAGTATCGACGATGATATATTTCGTTCTGTAAGCTCCGCTTTGTTGCGAAAGAGGGCATACAGGTCTTCTTCTGCGGGTTGCTGATGATAGATATGAGGAATAGTTTTGTAAACAATCTTCTTTATCCCTTGCCTGCAAAATGTGACGGTCAGGTATTCAAATGCAGATAATATGTTTTTTGCTTTTGTATCCTTACTCATTATCATACCGCCGTATGTCAATCCCTTGTGAGAATAAAACACTTTGTTTTCGAGATGTCCCGGCAGAAGAGCAATCAATTTCCCTTTTTCGAAGAAGAGTAGAGAATAGTCTTTAAAGCGGTTGCCGTGATATTCTATAAAATCCCGATATAAAAGAAATGTGCCATTTTTCGAATTGCGAACAAAATTATCCCATTCGAGCTTGAAGTCGGGCGTGTATATTTTAATTTCCATCCTGACGGTATTTGATGAAATCTGAATAAGAATGAATGTAATTCATAGGATCATACTCGTCGGATGCTAATGCCATACATCTTGCATTCGGCGAATACTCTGTCTCTACCGCCCATATACCCGGAGGAATATGAAGCCCGTAAGAAGAGCTATCAAGGGTGACTGTTTTTTTATTTATCCCGTCATTCAACTCTACTTCGAAATTGCCATTTATTGCAATCAGTATTTCGTGACAAAGCTTATGGGCATGCATCCCTCTTCTTTCTCCTGCGGGGATATCATAGATATAGAAAACCCGCTTTACGGTAAAGGGGATATAGTTTGCTATATTTTTATTCTCCTCCAGAGGGATAAGCGCACAATCTGACACTGTATATTTTTTTGACGAAGAAGCCTTTTTAGTCGAAGTTTTAGATTCCTTATCGGATGATATAATCAAACCTATTGCATTTTCCGATATGTATTTTATCTCGCCTTTGTCTTGAGTATATAATGCTTGGTGAGGTTTATCGAGTGTGTATCTTTTATTGTGAACGGATATTTCTACAACGCCTTGCAAAGCAATCAATATCTGTTCGTTCTTTTCTAAGTCTTGCTTTTGCGTAATCAGCGAAACACAAGAGATATCGAACGGTATATGCTGCTCTATTTCGGCAAAGGTAAGTTTGCCCCGATGGTCTGTGATGGTTGGTAATTCGATAAAACTGTCTCTCTCCATATCCATTATCTTAGCCAAGGTTCAGGATTCATCTTGTTTGTACCTTGCCAGAGTTGGAAGTGCATTTGAGAGTAGCCCGTGTCGGGATCGGTATATACTTTACCCAACGACTGACCTGTTTTTACGGTATCACCTTGTTTCACATATATGCTCTGTATATTGCCATAGAAGGTATAATAGTTTCCATGACGGACAATGATACAGGTGTTATATCCCGGAATTGCGGCTACATAGGTTACTTCACCATTAAATACGGATTTGGCATCGGCTCCCGCCTGAGATCGGATGTCTATACCTCCGCTCGAGGTGGTTACATTCCATTTGCTGTGCTGGTGTGTACCAAAACGTGTGGTAATGGTTGCGTTTCCAGATATAGGGTAAGGAAGTCTACCTTTGTTTGCCGCAAAGTTGTTTGACAATGTTATATTTTCGGGAGTAGAAGTGGCAACAGGAGTACGTGTCGTTGTTCTGCTTTCGCTCGATCTAGTCCGAGTCTTACTCTTATTATTCGTTGTCGCATTATTATTTTTCGCTGCTTCTGCACGCGCTTTTTCTTCAGCTATTCGTTTTGCTTCACGTTCCTGACGGGCTACCTCTTCGGCGATGAGCTTCGCTATCTGTCTGTCGAGGGCTTCGGCTTGATTTCTCTTCTGAGTCAGTATTTTTTGGAGGTCTTTCTGTTTGCTTTGTGCTTCGCTAACCTCTTGCTGATAATTTGTTTCTTCTTTCTTTAGCTTGTCTTGTTCCGAAGAGCGAAGGTTGATTAGCGTCACCTTTTCGGTCTTTACTTTCTTCAACGCTTCTTTTCTTTCTTTGAGCGTTTCGCTCTTTTCTTTTATCTCGTCAGCCTGCTGGCTTCTCCACTCCGAGTATTCTCTCAGATAACGCATTCTTCGGTACGACTCGGTGAGTGATTTGCCCGATAGGATAAACAATAATTTGTTTTCTCCTTGCCTGTTGCGCTGCATGGCATCGATTGCTTTGGCGTAATTGGCTTGCTTTGCTTTCAGCTCGGCTTCGAGGATTATAATTTCCTTCCCTATCTGTATTTCTTCGGCAGAGATACCGCTCACCTCCTGTTCGAGAAGTCCTAATACTTTTTGGCGCGAAAATATTTGGTTAGAGATCAGTTTTATTCTGTCTAGCAGGTTTGTTGTCGTTTTCTTTGTTTCACGCAATAGCTTGTCTGTATTTGAAATCTCACGCAGGGCATCTTTCCTTTGCTGCTCCAGTTCTTTTATCTTGGCTGTTTGAGCAAAAGAAGAAATACTAATGACGAGTGTGAGTAAGAGAAGTGTTTTTCTCATTTCAATTTTATGTAAGCTCCTATAATATCCGAAAATCCAACTTTTTTGTATTTAGAAGGAATCGATGTATCTACACTAAAGTCTTTATCTATATCCAGATTGTCGTATGAAATATTGATGTTGGCTTGTTTTTTTGCAAAGCTAACCTTTGCTTCCATATTTGTCGGATATACATGGTTGTTGTCTTTGATAAAGTTGCTGTAATCCCATTGGATGGAAACATTCTTTTTCTCCTGACTGATAAGGGTAGATATAATTCTGTCGGACGCATCAACCTCGAAGTTATACAACAAATCGCTTTTACCTTTTGTTTGCATCAGGTACGTATCGTTTGTTGAGGTAACTTTAAATTTTCCGAAGTCTTTATTTACGACCTCTTTATATCCGGGAATAAATAACCTGTTGGTAAACAGTGCCTGAAGGTTGTAGTAATTGAAGTCGAAGCCTGCAACTACTTTCGAGTCTTTGTATCGTTCCGCCATGTATTGTTTTTTTAGGCGGTCTATGATAACTATACTGTCGGGCGTGAAGTTGATGCGCATAGCCTCTCCTCCTATAAACGGTATTCGTACCGAAGCCTGAAGTATACTATCTTTTATTATTTTAAATACCGCAGGAACTTTTTGTGACGATTTGCCCGATTTGAACTCGATGCTGCCCTTTGTGGTCAGCGTTTTATAATCGAGTTCCGATTTCAAGGCGTCGGCAATCACTTCATTATTGTTCTTCTCGGCCAATGTGCCCCCTGTAGTCAGTGTCTTTTTCGATCCGCAACTGCTGATTGCAAAAGGTATTGCCAGAGTGACAAGTACTATAAGTATATATCTGTTGGATAGTTTCATTTTTCGACAAAGTAAGTTTTTGTTTCAATTTTTTTGTCCAGCGTTTTCGATTTGCTGTCACCTTTCTCTTTTGCCTTTATCCAGTATTCCAGTGCTTTTTCGGTCTCTCCGGTTTTGTATAATACATCGCCGTAATGCTCGAGTACTTCACTGCTGATTTCTGTCTTTTTTTCTTCGCTATACTTTATGGCGTTTTCGATATATATTTTTGCCATCGTGTAAGCTCCTTGCTCAAACAATACCCATCCGTAGGTATCCAAGTAGGTAGGGTTTGTTGGTTCTGCTTTTACCGTAACACTACTCATTCTCTCTGCCTTGTCCAAATTCTTTCTGGCTACGGAAAGGAAATAGCTATAATTGTTGAGCACACCCATGTTGTTAGGGTTATACTCTATCGCTTTGTCGTAGGTAAGGAATGCGCTGTCGAGCTTGTTTAGGTGGTAATACAAGTCACCTATTTGCCCGTAGAAGTCGGATAGAAGAGATACGTTTTCTTCGTCTACATATACCACTCCTTTTTGCAGTGTTTCCAGCGCAGTATTATAATCATCTTTCATATACTCCGAAATACCCAAGTAGAAGTAAAACTGAGGTTGTTCGGGGTTGTATGATATGGCTTGCTTACAAACTCTGATTGTCATGTCCAGACTGTCTGGAAATGCTGTGCTCAGCAGTTGTTCCCATCCTACCGGGTTGGTTGGGTTGGCTTCTGCAAATACCTGATATTGGAATCGAGCTTCTTCTTTTTTGTTTTGCATCATCAGCAGATTGCCATACATGAGGTTCAGCTTCGGCTCTTGTGGATGTTGTACCATCAAGGAGTCGAACAGCTGATTGGCTACCTTTGTGTCCTGTCTGTTTTGCTGCAAAGTGCCTACATACTGAGCCAGAATAGCCAACTTGGTGTCGATCTCCATCTTGCGGCTCATAAGGGCTGTGTGAAGTTCTTCTTCGGCTGCCTCTTTGTTGTTTGTTCTTTCGTAATATTCAGCAAGTGACGATATCAGATAAGGATCTTCGGGGTCGATGGATTTTGCTTTACTGTAGACCATGTACGCCTCATTATTTTTCCCTGCTTGTAAGTATAAGTTGGCAAGCAATATCTGATATTTTATTTCGTACGGATATTTGTCTATATACTTTTGTATTTCTGCAAAAGCCTTGCTCTCTTGTTTTATGGCTGTATAAAGTTGGTACTTATGCAGGCTGATCTTCTCGTTCAGTCCTACTATTTGCTCCAGCTTGTCGAGGGTAGATATCGCCTTGTGTATGTTTCCATCCTGGCGATAGGCTTCCGACAGATATACATATAAGTCCGAGTTGTCGGGGTTGGATACAAGAAGCTTTTCGAACTGTTCTATAGCGTCGCTATATTGCTTAAACTCTAAGCAAAGGCTTGCATAGGCCATGTTGTAATAGAAGTTGCTTCCGTCGTAACTTGTAGCCTTACGATAAAAATCCAATGCCTTATTTTTATTATCCAGCGAATTGTAATAGTTACCCAATTCGTAATACACATTGGCATTGGTAGAGTCGATAGCCAAGCAGTATCCCAAAAGATCGAAAGCCGAATCAAATTTACTTGTCGCTTTGGCATTCATAGCCTCGTGAAAGTAATAGTCAAACTTGCGCTTATCATCTTCCGACAGTTTAGCCATCGGCAGGTCTTGAGCTTGAGATACGACACTGTTTTTGACAGTCTTCTTCTGTGCCGATAGATCGCAGAATGCTGAGACAACAAATAAGAAGAGAAGGACGCTGTATATAGTTCTTTTCATATAAGAATATAGTTCTTTTTTATTTTTTTCCTGTGTGCCCAAATCCTCCGTCGCCACGCTCAGTCTCACTGATCGAGTCCACTTCTTCCCATACTACTTGCGCATGCTGGGCTATAACCATCTGGCAAATTCGTTCACCATTGTTTATAACAAAGTTGTCGTTGGATAAGTTGACTAAGATAACGCGGATTTCGCCCCGATAGTCGGCATCTATTGTCCCCGGAGAGTTCAGTACGGTCAATCCGTGTTTAGCTGCCAATCCGCTGCGAGGGCGTATTTGCGCTTCGTAGCCCTGTGGTAGCTCCAGATAGAGACCTGTAGGAACCATTGTTCTTTCGAGGGGTTTTAGTGTAATCGGATTTTCTATATTAGCCCTGAGGTCTACTCCTGCTGAATAAGGGGTGGCATACTCGGGAAGGGGATGTTGCGATTTATTTATGATTTTTACTTTCATTGCAATGATTTGTAATACCTTATTATATAGTGTGCGAAATTAGTTAAATCTTTGCAATCTACTTCGCTAATTGATAAAAATTAAGAATTAAAGAAGTTGTTTAAAGTTTTTAGATAAAGCTTTTGATCGATAAAGCTTTTTTGAGTTTTGGATATTTGTTTACAATCGGTATCTTTGCAGCCTAACAAAATATATAAAAAATGGCAACAGCATACCATAATTTATCATCGTACGATCCGGCTACAGTGCCCAATGGAGCAGAAATGACAGTCGGTATCGTGGTATCGGAATGGAACGAGAATATAACAAAGCCTTTGCTTGACGGAGCGTATAGCACATTGAAGAAGCATGGGGTGAAAGAAGAAAATATTCTGATCGACTTTGTTCCGGGAAGTTTTGAGCTTGTTTTTGGCGCAAAACATCTGGCAGAAAATAAGCCGGTGGATGCCGTTATCGTTATCGGATGCGTAGTAAGAGGAGATACTCCACATTTTGACTATGTATGCAGTGGCGTAACTCAAGGTATCGCAGATATGAATATTCGCTATGATATTCCATTCATATTCGGACTTTTAACTACCGACGACATGCAGCAGGCTATAGACCGTGCCGGAGGCAAGCATGGTAACAAAGGGGATGAATGCGCAATAACTGCGATAAAAATGATAGATTTTTACCGCAGAAATTTGGAGGAATAAATAAAAGTATTACCTTTGTATCCGCAAAGCAAAAAGGGCAGTTACCAAAGCGGCCAACTGGGGCTGACTGTAACTCAGCTGACTTACGTCTTCGGAGGTTCGAATCCTTCACTGCCCACTTTTTGAGATGCAAATTATACATTGCGGAAGTAGCTCAGTTGATAGAGCATTAGCCTTCCAAGCTGAGGGTCGCGGGTTTGAGCCCCGTCTTCCGCTCTGATAACAGAAAAGCAATTACAGAAATGTAGTTGCTTTTTTTGTCCTAAAAAAATACTGCTTTTAGGTGTAAAGTTAGCAGGGTATTGTAAGAACGTTAACACAACCACGATTATGGGTATTGAGATTGTACATTGATTTTACAAAAAGCAGATCGCTTACTACAGAAGTGTGAATAAAGTTGTCAATGTTTCTGTCTACAGAAATTCTTCCAATATATCAAATTCAGTATTTAAATAAGGGGGGGTATGTCTTCTGTTTGAAGATATGGCTTTTTGTGTGAAATAACAAGCAAAATAAAGAATTATAAGGAAGCGTATAGCCAACTATTTGTTCATTAGTGAATATTGATATGATAATTTAACAAATTCGTTTTTTATCGAAACTATTGATTTGAAATATTTTGAAGGGTCGCGCATTTCGTCTAAATTTGTGTTAATTCTAATCTGTCAGCGGATTGTATTGGGATTATATAGATTTTAAACGAGAAGTGTTAAGGTATTATCCCATATTCGGAAAATCGCCAAATTTTAATCGCATAGGGGTAGTAGCAATTGGCTCTCACGTTCATTTGGTTTATACGTTTTTTAGTATGAATTATATATGAGCGTGGGGTTAGTTGTCTATCTATGCGATGGGTGTTTGGCGATACCTCTGAATGTGATAGTACGGCTGATTCCCACGCTTCCATATATATTTATCCTGTCTTTCGATGGGAACAGAAAGACGTAAATAAAATAAAAATGGACATTAAAAATGAATTCTACAATTGTTTACAAGAGAGAGGTTTATTTCCTGAGTGTCATGTTGATCGCTTTATCACTTTTATTTATAACGGAAATACATTTAGTATTCGTCCGCTTCATAATGTTGTTGGAGCCGATATCGAGAATGTAGTTTGTATACCTTTAGAGACTGAAATGTTTAGTCTGATCCTTTATAACCTGCACAGCTACGAACTACCCGAAGACAAGAGAGGGGAGATGCTTAATATTGCAGCAAATATTAATTTGAAATATAAAGGTATTAAAACAATTCTGGGTATCGATGACGATTGTCATGTTGAAATTCATCTGCAATTATTGAATAGTTTTTCGCGAGAATTGAAGAATAATTTGGAGATAATTCTTGATAACATGATATTGGCGAATAATGAAATTTCCGGATTGTTAGAATCATAATAATATAATCCCAAGAGGGTTTGTTATATCTTATAAGAATCAAAACAAACTGAAAGGATAAATTCTTGTTTGTTGTTTTTCTTACTATATTTTTAAAACTTTTACATTTAAACCTTTTCTTCGTATTTTTGTCTTAATAACAAGGATACATCATAAAAATACATACTATGAAAAGGATACTACTGAATAAATTCTTCCTGTTTATTTTATTCTGTACGGTTGCTCTATGTTCTTGTGGAGTGTGAAGTTTAGACTCGAAAGTAAAACAACTCAGATTGGGTATGACCAAGCAAGAGGTTGTGAATGTGTTGGGTACGAGCTATACACACCTTGAGGCTGTTGCGGTTCCCGAGGGTGACTTGGAGACAATTGCATACTCCGACAACTTGTATGGAAATAGCTATACAATTCGTTTTCTGAATGATAAATTAGTAGAATGGTTTGCCGGTACTCCCAATAGGACACCTGTACCTGTTGTTGTGCCTGTACCTCATGCCGGGCATAATTAATTGTATGCGATGCGGATTTAGCTTCAATAGCTAAGTGTTAAGGACGTATCAAAAGCGATTACATTTTTGGTTTGCAATCGCTTTTGTTGTATTTATTATTCGTAGAAGAAACTGACGCTTGTTTTTATACCTTCACTTGTATAAGAATAGTGGTAGAGGTTGTATGTGATGTTATATTGGTTTTTATAATTAATTGTTTCTTTGAGTTGCCCGTCTTTGGTGTATGTAGTTACAGTTGTAATCTGCTGAGGATTTGCTTTGGCTGGTGATACTGTAAACAGGGATAACCATTGTTGCTTGAAACTGTCTTTGAATGCACCGTTTCTGTTTTCGAAAGTCATTGTTTCGAAGTCTCCGTTTGCGTGCGTATACTTTATTATATTCCCCTGTTTGTCATATTCAAATTTTTCGGTATCTCCATTACTTTTTGTATACTCGGTTACTTTTCCCCAATCATTCAATTTTATTTTAGATACCGCATTTGTTGCTTTATCAGTGAGGTTAACCGTCTTATTGTCGGGATAGGTAACATTTAGATCGGATATAACACTTATTACTTCCGGCTCGTTTTCTTCAGTAATGAGTATCTCACTTACTTTTCCCTTCTCGTAGATAAATTTGGTTATAAGTCGTGGTGCTGAATGCCCGGTGGCATACTCTTGTATTTCTCTTGCCCAGTTGTATGAAAAATAATAGCGAGTTGACTCTTTATCCACTGTTTCTATCATTGTAGTTACTGCAACGGGCGTGGCTCTTGAAATAGCATCATATATTGTAACCACATACTCAACCTTGCTGCCGTCTTCTGCTGTAACAGTATATTTTACGGGATTCGTAAAGTCAACTTCTGTTCCCGAAACAGGATATATCGTCGCACCTTCCGAAACGGTTATTGTAGGCGTTATTTTAGTCCAATCTGTATCCACAGGAACTTCGGCGTCTACCGTATTTTTTTGCCAATCTATGTCGCCCGAGTTCTGACCGATCTTGAAAACAAGGATATATTTATCTGATGATTTTGCCGTGGTTATCGTCACAAGATACTCTTGCTGAGAGCCATCCTCTGCCGTTACTGTGTATTTTACAGGATTGGTGAAATCCAGTTCCATATCTGAATTCGGGCTGACGGATGATTTGGGCGATACTTTAATCGTCGGTTTTATCTTTTTTAAGTCACTTCCCTTCGGCAGTGCTAGTCTTACAGTTTTATTTGTTTGGTCTATTGTAGCCTCTATAGCATTTACACTAAAAGCTCGGATCTCTTTAATGTTACTTTGGGTATCGTCATCGCAGGCTGTAGCTGTTGCAATCAATAATATCAGATACAAGATTTTTTTTAGTCCCATGATTAGAAAATTTAAATTTTAGAAGTATTAGGCTCTGCTAATTTCTATATGCTTAATTCTCAATTAGCGGTTAGGTTGTCGGGTACTTTTGTGTATCTGACATGAACAATGGTTATGCAAATTTAAAGCTTTAAGGTTGTTTAGCGAACTATTTGTGTATTTATTTTTATTGTAATTTTCGAATTTGATAAAGCATAATCGTACAAAGTGTCCGAAATCGAACACTGATTTATTGATTATTTATTTGTTTATTAGGTATCTATGTTTTTGGCAGGACGTTTGATTATATCCTTTGAAATAAATATATCGACCGATGATTAAGTAATAATGTATGAGGATAAATATAAGCAACTCTATTTTGTTGTTCGTTTTACAGAGCAGTAATAAAATAAAAAGTATTGAGTATGTATAAGCAGTATTTTAAACAAGCAATCGCCGGGCTGAGGGAAAATCCTCTAGTAGGCTTTTTTACTATTTTGGGTACTGTTTTAGCTGTAGCCACAATGATGATTTTGGTCTTGACTTATCAGATAAAAACGGCTTCTTTTTCACCGGTTTCGGAACGAGATAGAATGCTTTATATAGATGTAATAGAAGGTCTTAATAAAGATAATGTAGGGTATAGTGGAGGCGGAATGGGATATAATATCGTGCAGCAGTGTTTTTATAAAATGACAATTCCGGAGGTAGTGACAGCCGTTACCTCTAGTGTGACACAAAAGCAAGCCTCGGTTCAGGGCAATAAAAAGATCAGGGAATGTGATGTAAGAGGAACGGATGTAAACTTTTGGAAAGTATTTGATTTCCATTTTATAAACGGAACCTCTTATACAGAGTCAATGTTTGCTTCGGCTATGCCGGTAGCCGTGATAAGCGATAAAGTGGCACGAGAATTTTTCGGAACAACGGATGTTGCCGGTAAAACCATACAATTAGACTATGTCGATTATAAAGTCTTAGGAGTTGTAGCTTCTGTAAGTGATGCCGTAAGTGAAGCCTATGGTGAAATCTGGACTCCTTATTCGCTGAATGATGAGGTGATGAAGGCTGACTTTACCGAAGGGATAGGTGGTGAGTTTCACGTATTTATATTAGCTAAATCTAAGAGTGATTTTGATGCCATACGTCAAGAAGCCCAAAGTAGAGTGGCTACTTTTAATTCGGGGCAGAAAGAATTCAAAGCCAATATATGGAAACAACCCATTACGAGTATTCAGCGCATGTTTTACTATGTGCAGGGCGACCATCTGGATGGCAATTTCTCGGGAATGCTCTCGCTTGCTGCTTTATTTCTTTTCTTGCCTATATTTAACCTCTTGGGTATTATGTTTTCTCAAATAAAAAAGCGAAGCCCCGAGATTGGCTTGAGAAAGGCTTTTGGTGCAACATCTACAAAGATTATCGGGCAACTTATTATAGAGAATTTTGCAATCACCTTTATCGGAAGTGTTATTGGGGTGGGGGTGTCTATCTTATTCTTATATATGGCAAAAGATAGTTTGTTGGGGTATCCCGATGTTAACGTGCATTGGTCTATGATTCTGAAACCTACTCTTTTTGTTGCCGCCATATTAGTTTGTCTGCTCATTAATATCCTGTCTACCATCTTGCCTGCATGGAGAATAGCCAAAGCAGAAATCGTAGAGTCATTAAATACTGAGAATTAAAAAACAATTAACGATGATAAAGAATCTTTTTAAACAAATATGGATAGAGCGTCGGCATAATGGTTGGCTGATATTGGAGTTGATTGTTGTGTTTCTCTTTCTGCTGCTTATGTCCGACTTTTTGTATGTCAGGGCTAAAAACTATCTGGAACCTAAAGGCTTTGATATAGATAATACTTATGTGCTGAAACTAAAAGCACTATCCCCTATTGCCCCTAATTATGTTGCGCCCGAGCAGATTACACAAACCCCAACGGAATCATTACTCAGCTTGCTGGATAGGATAAAATTATATCCCGATGTAGAAGCTGTGGCAATATCTTTTCATTCGGCGCCTTACTCGATGGGAGGTGTGTGGGCCTCGTTGAAAGTGGATTCTGTTATCACAAAAGCTATTCGCAATAGGTATGTCACTCCTTCTTACTTTGATGTATTTCGTATCCGTACAGCTGATGGTAAGCCTATTCGGGTTCAAGAAAGCGGGCAGAATCAAATTATTCTGACACAGGATATTGCAGAGCAGCTCTATGGGAGCGCAGATGCTGCCATAGGAAGGGATGTTTTTTTCCCCGAAGAGGGAGGTCGAGGAACGAATCCCAACCGGGTTATAGCTGTTAGTAGCATAATGAAGCGTCAGGAGTTTTTCCCATACGAGGGGGCTTTCTTTGAGATTATAACAAATTCAAGGCTCGAAGATTGGAGCAAAGACAATGATGTAACCAGAGTTGATATTTCTATTCGTGTTAAGTCGGGGAGTGCACAGCATTTTCAGGATAATTTTCAGAATGAAATGGGCGACCGTCTGCGAGAAAATAATCTTTATGTAGCGTCTGTTACACCTTCTTCTAAGTTTAGAGAGGATGTTGTAGGAAAAGAAATCAGGGAGTCTATCCTGCCTATGGTTTATGTCGTCGTTTTTGTGCTTATTACTGTGTTTCTGGGTGTTTTCGGTACATTCTGGTTGCGAACATATCAACGTCGAAGTGAGATTGGTATCCGTATGGTGGTAGGCGCAGATAAGGGAAAAGTGCGTCTCCATATGATACTGGAGGGGTTGTGCCTGATGTCTTTGTCTATTGTTCCCGCATTTATTGTATATATAAATATGCTTATCGGTGATGTTTTAGACGTTTGGCGAGTTCCTGTTTCTATCGAGCGTATATTGATTGCATTGGTGGTTGCACTGATGGTGATGATATTAATTATTGTAGCGGGGATATTGTGGCCCGCCAATCGAGCAGCTTCTATACAGCCTGTTGAGGCTTTGAGAGCTGACTAGATATTGGGATTTAGATTGCATTGATTATAAAAATAGTCGCAAAAGAGAATGTATTCATTTAAAATGACAAAGTAAGTAATACTATCCTTCCTTTTGCGACTCTTTATTTTATATCCTAATACTTGAAGCTGCTTCCTCCAAGAAACTCTCTCAATAAAGATGTAGGAGGTAATTCTTTGTCGTTGATGTAGTTGAAGTATCTCAGGAATTTAAGTAGCCGGTGGGCTTCCGCATATTCGGGTGCGCTGTTGGGTACTTGCATCAATACAGGTTCGGCATGGCGGCGCAGTGCTGCCAGTTCGTACATCATAGCCGAATTGAACATTACATCAGCATTTTCCTGATATGGGAAAATCCATTTATCCTCACCTCTGCGTACGCTCTGCCAACGCGAAATAGTGTCGATTGCCGAATAGCTTCGGTATTTGTAGTCGCGTATGAGTCTGCGCAATAGTCGGTTATCTGCCGTTGGTATCCAGTTGTGGTTGTCTAACGAAATGGTAGTGAGGGCAGATACATATATCTTGTATTTCTGGTTGTCAGGTATATCTCTTGTCAGTTCGGGGTTAAGTCCGTGAATGCCTTCGATCACAAGGATTGAGTTTTCTTCAAGCAGGAGTTTGTCTCCTTTATACTCTCGTTTTCCCGTTGTGAAGTTGAATGTCGGTAAATCTATTTCCTCCCCTTTCAGTAATTTCTGAAGGTCTTCATTAAACTTAGCTATATCTAACGCATATAGCGATTCGAAGTCATAATCTCCATCTTCGTCCAAAGGGGTTAATTCCCTATCTACAAAATAATTGTCGAGCGATAGTCCTACCGGTTTTAAGAGATTTACCATCAGCTGTACTTCCAGTCGCATTCGGAATGTTGTTTTTCCCGACGATGAAGGACCGGATATAAGTGCTACTTTGACACCCTCTTTTGCCCGTGCTGCTATTTCGGTAGCTATATTTGCTATCTTCTTCTCCTGATAGGCTTCCGATACCTTTATAATATTGGGCATTGTACCCATCTTATTCGCTTTGTTCATATCGCCCACATTGTCGAGCCCAATGATATTCAGAAACTTGAGATGCTCTTTGTATACATTGTACATTTTATCTTGCGAAATGACAGGTTCAAGTTCAATCGGGTTGCTTCGGTTTGGTACACGTAGCAACAAGCCATCATTGTAGAGTTCGAGCCCGAAGAGGTGAATGTATTTTGTAGAAGGTACGAGGCATCCGTAAAAATAGTCGACCGATCCGTTGAGCCTATAATACTTGGAGTACAATTCTCCCGAACTTTCGAGAAGCAAGGCTTTGTCTTCAAACCCTCTGTTTCGGAACATTTTTACTACCTTATCGGTTTCTTCCTCAACGGCTTCGAAGCGCATATCGGCCTCGATATATTGTTGCATTTTTGTCTTTATGGCCACTATTGCTTTTTCGTCGATCGTGCCCCGGTCACTGATCTTGCAAAAGTAACCCAGCGATATGGGATGCTCGATATAAAGCTGAGCTTCGGGGAAAGTTTCGGAAACAGCTTTTGCCAGCAGAAAGCAAAGCGAGCGTACATAAGCCCGCATGCCCGATGGGCTTGTTAGGTCTACAAAGGTTACCGTTTTGTTGTGATACACGCAATAGTCGAGAGGCTCGGTTTTATTATTGACTTTTGCGTTTACGATGGTAGATTCTGACTTGACCTCAAAGCCTTCCAGTATTTTTATAAGATTGCTTCCTGCAGGAAAGTCCTGATATGTATTTGTGTTTGTACAAAAAATCGTTACTTTTTTCTCCATAATCTGAATGTAAGTTATAAACATATCGAAGGATGTTCTTCGTTATAAAAAACATCCTCCAGATTATAAAGTTAAGTAAAAATATTTATTAAAAAAACATGCCTGTGCAGAACTATATTAATGGCATGCCCAGCTTTAGTGCTTCAGAGCACATTTCTTTAGGCCATAGTCCGGCTTGTATCTCTCCGATATGTCCTTTTCTGAGGTAGAACATGCATAGTCGCGATTGTCCTATTCCTCCACCTATCGATTGTGGAAGCTCTCCGTTTAGCAAACGCTTGTGGAAATAAAGTTCTTTTCTCGATTCCTGACCTGATATTTGAAGTTGCTCCAATAGTACTTCTCTATTTACACGTATTCCCATCGATGACAGCTCCATGCCTTGTTCCAAAACAGGATTCCATACGATAAGATCTCCGTTCAGTCCTTTATATCCGTTTTCGGATTTGGTAGTCCAGTCGTCATAGTCAGGGGCTCGTCCATCGTGTGGTTTGCCGTTGCTTAGTGCTCCGCCAATGCCAATGATGAATACGGCTCCGTATTCTTTTGCTATTTTGTTTTCTCTCTCTTTTACAGGGAGGTCCGGATACATTTGCAATAACTCTTCTGCATGTATGAATTTTATGTTGCAAGGCAAAATAGGAGTGATAGTAGGGAATATCTCGTATACTAAATACTCTGTTCTTACCAATGCTGCATATATTCTGTTTACAATTTGTTTCAAGAATTCTAAGTTTCGGTTTTCGGGAGACATAACCATTTCCCAATCCCACTGATCTACATATAGTGAATGCAGGTTGCCCAGCTCTTCGTCTGCCCTGATGGCGTTCATGTCTGTATATATGCCAAAGCCTTCATTTATATTGTAGTCGGCTAGGGTCAATCGTTTCCATTTGGCTAATGAATGAACTATTTCGGCACGCTCGTCACCCATGTCTTTTATCGGGAAATTTACAGCTCTTTCTACGCCGTTGAGGTCATCGTTGATGCCCATCCCTTTGAGAACGAACAAAGGAGCTGTAACCCTTCTTAAGCGTAATTCGGAAGATAGATTTTGTTGGAAGAAATCTTTAATCTGCTTGATGCCCATCTCTGTTTGCTGTAAATCTAAGAGAGCACGATAGTGTTTGGGTTTAATTAAGTAGCTCATTTTTATTAATTTGCCTATTTACGTGTTAAATGATTTGCAAAGTTAGGCTTTTTGTGTTAATGTGAAAATTTTATGGGCTTAAAATATGCATTTTGATCGTTTTGATGATCTGTTATTATTTTCTTTGTGAAGAGTTTATCGTTAAATTATCTTACACTATTTTCTATATATTCTTAATATTGCGTCGAATAGACAATCCTGTCTTATGTCGATATTGTCTTTGTTTTTGCTTGTTCACTTACTTTATATATTATGCGTTAGTAATCTTGTGTATATTTGTTGTTTGAACTTTATTTAGATAAATTTGTTTAATTTTTATACTATATACGAAGTCGATATAGTGCTATCAACTTGTCGAAATCTTGTCAGTTTTAATGAAATTTAACTTCTATTTTTGTGATTGTAAGTTGATCTTAAATAATTGTCTCAAAATGTTAAGATGCTTTATTTTTGGTAATTAGCTGTTGTATTGTTTTTTATGCAGGAATAAGCATTGGAGAGGTGGTTTAGGAAAGTTATAGAGTGAATTTAGAGAGTTATACCAAATGTAGTATAGCTTTATTTTTAAGAAGACATTGTGACTAGTAGTTTTATTAAATATGAAAACAGCATGTGGGTGAAATTGTTTTCGTTAAATAAAATCGGATAACCTTTTTTGTATTGCTTATTAAGAAGCTTACTCAGAGCTTTTGAGCAATCAATTTTATTACTTCTTTATTATTAGTGAGGAACTTTAATTTTTTTTATTATGAATGATTACCTAAAGGAAAGGAAAGTTGGTAAGGGCATATTCAAAATATTGCTTTTGTGCAGTATTTTATTTTGTTCTTTTACCATTGTTCAAGCTCAGACAGTTACGGGTGTCGTAAAAGATGCTAACAATGAGCCTATTATTGGTGCTAGTGTAGCCGTGAAAGGTACTACTACAGGTACTTTGACGGACACAGAAGGGAGCTATAAAATATCAGCAGGGTCTAACTCTGTTTTGGTATTTTCATTTATTGGTTATACTTCGAAAGAGGTACCGGTAGGTTCTCAAAAAGTTATAAATGTAACTTTGGAAGAAAGCAGCCAGCAGCTGGATGAAGTTGTTGTGACAGCTCTTGGGATGAAAAGATCTACAAAAGCTTTAGGGTATGCGATGACTGAGTTGAAAGGGGATGATTTAGCGAATAACTCAAATAATCCGATCGATGCTCTTCAAGGTAAGGTTGCCGGACTTGAAATTTCAGGATCCGACGGTGGTATGTTTGGATCATCTAAAATCCAACTTCGTGGTATTCCAACATTAAATGGTGTTAACAGACCTATTTATGTTGTGGATAACGTTATTTTGAGTAACTCAAATGCAGACGCAGGTGACGCAGACTGGAGTTCAGGCGCTAACGACTGGGGTAATGAACTAAAGAATCTAAATCCAAGTGATTTCGAGACAGTATCTGTTCTGAAAGGAGCTGCTGCTACTGCTCTTTATGGATCTAGAGGTTTGTTTGGTGCTATCGTTATCACTACAAAAAGTGGAAAAGCATCAAAAGGATTTGGTGTTACATTCAACCAATCTTTTGGTATAGATCATGTGTATAAACAACCGGATCTTCAAAATGTGTATGGTGTAGGAGCTTTATCCGGTTATGTAGACTATGGTAAAACCAACTCAAGTGGTGGTTACTACGGATGGGATAACCAACATCAATTTAAATACAATGGAGATGGAAAGGCTATGTTCAATGACTGGGGTATGGGATATGGACCTCGATTTGACGGAAGCGCTATCCTTGGATATGACAATGAGGAAACTACTTACAGAGCGATAAAGAATAACTATAAAGATATGTATAATTTAGGTTTCACTACCAACTCTAACCTTACAGTGCAGGGTGGTAATGATAAGACAACATTTTATACATCTCTAGCCTACAGACATCAAACAGGAACATTGCCTAACAATGAGTTTAACAGGTTAACTTTATTGACAAAAGCATCTCATAAGATTTCTGACAAAGTAATGCTTGATGCTTCTGTAAACTTTGGAAAATCAAATCCTAAAAATGTTCAGCCAAACGTGGGTGAATACTTTGCTAGCGGAACATTTACACGTGAATATGATCCTTCTTATTATCGTAACAAATATAAAGGAACACATGGCGGTTTGGCTAATTCTTCTTACGATGATAAATATGGAAATGTACCGGGACGCGACTTATGGTGGAGTATTTATGAGAATAATACGACACAGGAAGAGGTATCGATCCGTCCAAGCTTAGCATTAACTGTTGACATCTTGGATTGGTTGAAGTTCAAAACTGAAGGTAATTATAATTACTATTATACAAACCGTGAAACAAAAAATCCTAACTCAGGATATGCTAGAACTTATGACGGCGGTAACGGTTACTATGCTATGACTAGCACAAAGAAAAGACAAACAAACCTGAATGCTAGCGTACTATGGGATAAGCCTCTAAATGCAGATTTCAATTTTACCGGATTTTTGCGTGGTGAGTACTATGACAACTGGCAGAGCTATATGACAACCAGTACAGATGGAGGTTTAGTTGTTCCGGATCTTTATTTTATCAAAAACTCTGTAAAAGCAGCTAAAACTGAAGCTTATACATTGGGCACAAAGAGAATGTTCTCTGTAGCCGGGCAAGTTGGAGTGAGCTGGAAGAACAAATTATATTTAGATGTAACAGGACGTAACGACTGGTCTTCTTCATTGGTTTACTCTGATGGAACAGGTAACTTCTCTTACTTCTATCCGTCAGTAAACGGCTCAGCTATTCTTTCAGAATTGTTGACCTTACCTGAATGGGTTTCGTTTGCAAAAGTTCGTGCATCATGGGCACAAGTAGGTAATGATACCGATCCTTATAGTTTGAATAATGCTTATTTCTTGAGAACTACAGTAATGGGCGACAGATATATAAGCTCTTTACAGATAGAAAATCAGGACGGTGTTGATATTCTTATCTCTAAAAACTTGAAGCCGGAACGTAAGAATGCATGGGAAGTAGGTCTCGATTGGCGTTTTTTCAACAATAGAATAGGTGTTGATGCGACATACTATAAAGAGAATACTAAAAACCAGATCATGACAATTGCAGTGCCTGAGGTATCAGGTATCTCTCGACAAATAGTAAATGCCGGTAATATTCAAAACTCAGGTATCGAGTTAGCTCTTCACACTGTTCCTATCGAAAGCAAAGACTGGCAATGGGAAGTAGACTTCACTTATACACGTAACCGTAATAAAATAGTATCTCTTCACGAGAATGTGGCAGACTATATTAGCCTTAAAGGAAATACTAACTATGGTAACTACCGTGTTGGTTCAGTTGCAAAAGTGGGTGCTGAATATGGTTTGTTGATGACAGACTCTAAACCTAAAATTGATGAGGCTACAGGCTTAGAAGTTTTAACTTGGTCTAACGGTAGACGTATGGCTTATGCACAACGTAGTGGAAAAGAAGAAATAATAGGTTCTGTTAATCCGGACTTTTTAGGTTCAGTTTCTACAACATTGCGTTACAAGAAAATGTCTTTGAGAGTAGGTTTAGATATGCGTTTTGGTGGTTATGTGGCTTCTTATAACTCTCGTTATGGTACTGCATACGGGTTTACAGAATCATCTCTAGCTTATTCTGATGCTAGCCATGGTGGTGTATCTTGGCAATCGAAATTTGATGGAATGACTTACACTGACGGATATATACCTCAAGGTATTTTCCCTGCAGGAACTGTAATCAATCAACCGAATGGAGGTACATATACTGTAGCTGCAGGAGGAGAAACATTCCAAGACCTATATGATAGAGGACTAGTAGAGCCGGTACATGCTTCAGCGTGGACTTATTTCAGAAACAGCTGGGGACAAGGTGTGGTTAACGACGATTGGTTCAAGAAGCTTAATTATATAGCACTTCGCGAGATATCATTCAATTATGCATGTCCTACAACTTTTGCGAATAAATTAGGAGCAAGAGCTTTGTCAGTTGGAATTACAGGAAGAAACTTAGGTTACTTATTGAACAGTATGCCTAATCATGAGAATCCTGAAGGGCTTCGTGGTACATCAGCTGCTGAATTCCGTTATCGTTCTTTCGCTGGATTTACAGCAAGTTATATGTTGAATATATCAGCCACATTCTAATTTTTAAAAAGTACAGATATGAAATTTAAATCTATTATATTTATTTCAGCTATAGCCGCCTTATCCTTTGTTACATCAGGGTGTAGAGATGATTTTGCTACAATCAATACAGACCCTCAAACGGTGGCTCAAGGTGATGTTAACTTTTTGTTGACAGAAGGAATACGTAAATTTGAACCTTCGGGGTATCTTTTATGGTTCTATAATGCTCCTATGATGGTTAAATGAGCTCAATTGGGAGCTGCTTCTGGAGGGTTTTCTTCTAACTATCATCTAACTACAGCTACTGGAGATCAAGGTCAGATGGCATATAGAGTGATGAAATATCTTCGCGATGTAGAATATATTCTTTCTAAAAAATCAGAAACAGAAGCTGCTACTTATAAACAACATGTGGCTGCTTTGAATGTTCTTACTATCTATATGGGTATATTCGATACCGATATGTACGGAGATATGCCTTATAAAGATGCTGTGAAGGCTCGTTATTCAGATCCTATTATCCTTACTCCTGATTATGATAAGGTAGAAGATCTATATAATCTTTGGTTGACTCAGTTGGAGGAAAATATGGCGACATTCGCCGATCAGGATATTACAAATAATAGAAACAAATTGTTTAGCCAACAAGACCTTATTTATAGCGGTGATGCTGCAAAATGGGCTAAATTGGCAAACTCTCTACGTTTGAAAATAGCTGTTCGCTTATTGTCTCAAAACAAAGCAAAAGCACTCGAAATTGCTGCTTCTGTAGCTAAAAGCCCGGTGGGTGTACTTGATGGATCAGGTGATAACTTTATTCTAAACAAGGGTACAACTGCTATTTCTGACAATGATAAAGATTTTGTATACCACTTTGGTAATGGCGTGTTTGGAAGTTCTTTATGTCCTTCGGCAACCGTTTTAGACTTTATGCTTTCTAACCAAGACCCTCGTGTTCGTTTCTTCTATAAGAAAAACGGTTACAATTCTAAAGTTGTACAGGCATTCTTCGATCAGGGCAAAGACCTTCCTAATTTTATAGCAGCCAATGTAGAATATACTACAGTGGACGGTAAGAAGAAATTCTCTAAATGGAAAGGTCTGGGTGAACCATGGGTACGTTACTATGGATTGCCGGTAGTATTAGATGCAAATCAGAATAGTGCTTATGATGGTTATTTCAAAACAACTCCATATACATTAACTTCTGCGAGCGGTACTCAATATACATATAATGCTGTTGCTCAGTATAATGAAGAAATGGTAAGAGGACGAGTGGATTATACTATTCCGGTAGCTCCTGGAGATACACCTCCAACAGATACGAACGATAATCCTTGGTACGGAATGTATATGTCAACTGCAGAAGTAAACCTTTACCTAGCTGAGTTTGCTTTGCTGGGTGCTAATTTACCTCAATCGGCTGAAGTATATTACAATAAGGGTGTTAGAGCTTCGGTAGAAGAATATAACCGTTTGGCCTCATTGAATAAGATTCCATATTATGGTACAACTTATGGTTATGACCCTAATGAAAAGGTAATTGATCTACAAAGTGGCGAAATTGATGCGATGATGGCTAATGCTGGAGTTAAGCTGGAAGGAACAACTGCAGAAAAACTTGAAAAAGTTTATATACAGGAAATTCTTCACCTTACATTCTTCCCTTCAGATCAGTTTAGTGTCGTGCGTCGTTCGGGTATACCTGCAAGAAATAGCTCATTGTTCAAATGGGTAGATTTCTCAGAGCCGAAAGCTACAGAAATACCACGACGCTTCGAAATTGCTACACCGTCTGTTACAGACCTCATGTACAACAAATCAAAAGCTGCTTACGAAGCTCAAGGATTTACTACAGGAACAAGTATCTCTACATCGTTACTAAACAGCGAACGTGTATGGCAAGATAAAGGCGCTCCAAACTTTGGAGATGGCCCTAAGTAAGTTGTTCAAACACTAATTTTAATAGAATGACCCTAGGCTCTGAGCTTAGGGTTATTTTTTTAGAGGGTATTTTTTCAGAAATAACTTGTGAAGTAATTAGATTTTGATATATGTTTTTACTATATTTAACATTGTGTTTAACCTATAAATTTTGTATCATGAAAAAGTATAAATGTTTTTTGTTCTTGACCATTTCCTTCTTGTTTTTTTCATTAGGAAATATGTCATTGTCTGCTCAATGTAATGGATCTTATGATTGTTTGGGAATTATGGATACAGGCTTTAATTGTCCTGAAAATTCTCGATATTTAGTTGACTATACATTTCGGTCTCCATACAAAATATTAAATGTGGATATTCCATTTATGCATGAAGTGAGGATAACTAATGACAAGGATTTAAATATTAAATTGCTTAAATCGAAGCCCTTGTGGGTTGATCTTAATTCTTTTTGTGAGAACCTTCAAAAGCCAACACCGCTTGTCGTGGAGGTAGAGGTTGATAAAGATGCACCTTTTGGCGGAAAAATGAGATATTATATTAATATTCATTGGTCATGTGCTGATTCATTTGTAACAACAGGAAAATAGGATTTATCATAACGAAAAAAGCCTCTTGAAAATTTCCAAGAGGCTTTTTTTATTGAAATATTTACATTATTGTTTTTTCAGTACATACAGCTCTGCCATGTCTCCTGTTATTTTTTTACCCTCCATATCCAATTGGGTCAAGGTATTTTCACCAACAAAATATTTGCTCGGAGCATCTTTTATTCCTTCCAAGATTACAGTATTGCCTTCATTGTTCCAGCTATACTTGCCTTTTTCCTCAAAAGTTTCTTTCTTCCCTACATACTGAGTCTTTTTAACGAAGGTGCTGTCACCTAGCTCGATGGTTACGTTCATGCCTTCTCCGCTGGCTGTAGGGAGCTTACCTGTGTATGAGCCCATATAGTCTAACGAGGTTCTTGCATTGTGCGTATCAGCTATCAGCGTGCTGTCAGCTTTGGGTTCTTCCTGTGGTTTTTGGGAGCTGCCTCCGCAACCGTACATTAGTCCCACTACTGCAATGGCAATTAATAGTTTTTTCATTTTTTCGCTTCTGTTTTCTTATCCGTCTTTACTGCTACTTCATATCCCAGCTTCTCGATAGCTGCCTTCAGTTTATCAACAGTGGTTTGGCTATTCTTAAATTCGATAGTCACTGTTTTATCATCAAGGTTTACCTTCATATCGGTTACACCTTTTTCAAAAGCAATATTCTTTTCGATACGCTTCTGGCAGTTTTCGCAAGTCATCGACACCGTGAAAACTACTGTTTCTTTGTCACTCTTCAAACCTTTCTTATCTTGTGCATTTAGTGTAAAACCGGCACTAAGCATCAATATAAAAGAGATTACAAAAATTTTAGCATTCATAGTTCTAAGTTTAGTACTCTGTTATAAAACAGATGTTTATTTATAAAGTTTAAAATAATAATACTTTTTAGAGTCTGTTAAAATTTATACAGACTCTTCGTCGCTGATAAATATATTATCTTCTTTGCCTATGCAGCGGTTACAAAAAGTATCTCAAATATCTTTTATCCCATGTCGCAAAGACATGTCACCAGATTTCTATCACCATACGCATTGTCTACGCGTGCCACGTTGATCCAGAATTTGTTTTGTTTTACAAATTCGAGCGGATAAGCAGCCTTAGAGCGTGGATAAGCATGTTTCCATTCGTCGGCACATACTTCATATTCGGGGTGAGGTGCATTCACAAGAACATTGTCTTCTTTCGAGTATGTTCCGTTTTCTACCTCCTTGATTTCTTCCCATATCTGGTTCATGGTATCCACAAAACGGTTTAGCTCCGATAAGCTTTCACTTTCGGTAGGTTCTATCATCAATGTGCCATGTACAGGGAACGAAAGAGTAGGAGCATGGTAACCATAATCCATCAATCGTTTTGCGATATCCGATTCTGTAATACCTGATGTTTCCTTCAGCTTACGGCATTCAAGGATAAGCTCGTGACCTACTCTGCCTGTTGTACCTCTGTATACTATTCCATACGTATCTTTTAGGCATTCTGCCAGATAATTGGCATTCAATATAGCAATTTTTGTGGCATGCGTCAAACCTTCTCCACCCATCATACGGATATAGCCGTAAGTAATAGGTAATATTCCTGCGCTTCCGTATGGTGCCGATGCTACCGTATTAACGGTGCTGCCATCTACTTCGGGATGATGAGGAAGGAATGGTATAAGGTGTTCTGCAACGCAGATAGGGCCTTCGCCCGGGCCGCCTCCACCGTGAGGGATAGCAAATGTTTTATGCAGGTTCAGATGACAAACATCGGCTCCGATAAAGCCCGGATTGGTAAGTCCTACCTGTGCATTCATATTCGCCCCGTCCATATATACCTGTCCGCCTTTTTCGTGTACAATTTTGCACATCTCTCTAATCTCTTTTTCGAAGATACCATGAGTAGACGGATATGTGATCATACAACCCGCCAGATGATCTTTATGCTGATCAGCCTTTGCTTGCAGGTCTTCTACTGCTATATTTCCGTGGCTATCGCACTCTATCGTTACGGTTTCGTATCCCGCCTGAATTGCTGATGCCGGGTTTGTACCATGTGCCGATGCCGGGATAAGGATAATATTGCGATGCCCTTGTCCGATACTTTCCAGATATTTGCGGATTGTCATTAATCCTGCATACTCTCCTGCTCCACCCGAATTAGGCTGGAAGCTTACGCCTGCAAAACCTGTGATTTCTTTCAGATATTCGCCCAACTCTTCTATCAGTTCGTTGTATCCCTGAGTCTGCGACTTAGGAGCTAGAGGGTGAATGTTTTGAAATCCGCCCAACGAAAGAGGGAGAAGTTCAGAGGCTGCGTTCAGCTTCATTGTACACGACCCCAGAGAGATCATCGAATGAGCCAAAGAAATATCTTTCCTATCGAGGCGTTTGATGTAACGCATCAATTCTGTTTCGGTATGATAAGAGTTGAAAACCTCGTGTTGAAGGAATTCGCTCTTACGAAGGAACTGATCATTTATTGTTATTTTTTGAGGAAGATCGTCTATCATAAACACTTCCATACGTCCTGCTGCCATAGAGAATACGGCGAGCAATTCGTGAGCCTTGTACTCTGTTATTGTTTCGTCTATGCTGATACCTACTTCTCCCGCTTCATAATAGCGCAGGTTGATGTCACGCATTTCGGCAAACTCACGAACTGTATATTGAGATACTCCGCTCGGTAAGCCTATTTTGAGTGTGTCGAAATATTGTTCGTTCAGTATTGTATATCCCAGTTCTTTCAACTCGTCTGCAATAAGTGCTGTAGCCGAATGTATCTGAGTAGCTATGTTCTTTAAGCCTTTTGGTCCGTGATATACAGCATAGAATCCTGCCATTGTGGCCAACAGTGCTTGTGCTGTACAGATATTGGATGTCGCTTTTTCACGTTTGATATGTTGTTCACGAGTTTGCAGTGCCATGCGATAGGCCGGTTTGCCATAGGCATCTTTCGATACGCCGATGATACGTCCCGGTACATTGCGCTTAAACTCCTCCTTCGTTGCGAAGAACCCTGCCGAAGGACCTCCGTAAAACATAGGAACACCAAAACGCTGGCTGCTGCCGAATGCGATATCCGCACCCCATTCTCCGGGAGGAACAAGCAGCGTAAGTGCCATCAGGTCTGTAGCTACAGATACCTTACAGTCGAGGCTGTGTGCCTTTTCGGCAAATGCTTTGTAATCTACAATATTCCCGTTTGAGTTAGGATATTGGATAATTGCACCAAAAAATCCGTCTGAAAGATCGACGGTATTATAATTGCCAACTACCACCTCAATGCCCTGTGGTTCCATGCGTGTCCTGATCACAGCTAAGGTTTGCGGGAATATATTTTTATCAACAAAAAGTTTATTTACATTATTCTTTATCTGGTCGCGTGTACGGAGATTAAACATCATTGTGGCAGACTCAGCTCCGGCTGTTGCTTCGTCAAGTAGCGAACAGTTAGAAAGTGGCAATCCGGTAAGATCGCTTACAGTGGTCTGGAAGTTCATCAACGCTTCGAGTCTTCCCTGCGAAATCTCCGCCTGATATGGAGTATATGAAGTGTACCATACCGGGTTTTCGAATACGTTGCGGAAGATAGGGGCAGGGCATACGGTATCGTACCATCCCATGCCGATGTACGATGCGCAAATACGATTCTTCGAGGCCATCAGAGCCATTTCCTCAGCATATTCGTGTTCGCTTAATGCTTCCGGCAGATTAAGACCGTTCTGCAATCTTATATTTGCAGGGATGGTTTGATCTATCAGTTCATCCAGCGAATTGACGCCGATTTTAGACAACATTTTTTTTTCATCTTCTGCATTGATGCCGATGTGGCGGTGTTGAAATTTTTGGGTCTCCATGGATTCTAAGTATCGTTTTATTGTAAATAAAAATTGTTTCTAGCTTCTTCTCTGATTGTGGTCAACGGCCCGTGACCCGAATATACCACTGTGTCGGGTGGTAGTTTCATCAATTTCTCTTTTATGCCGTCTATCAGTTGTTTGTGGTTGCCTCCCGCCAGGTCGGTACGTCCTACACTACCTCTGAATAATACATCGCCTACAAATACACAACCGGCTTCCTGATTGTAGAAAACAATGCTGCCCGGCGAGTGTCCCGGTATTTGCATTACTATGAGCCTTTGATTACCAAAGGTTACAACATCATTTTCGTTCAGATATTTTCCCACCTTGGGTATTCTCGTGTCTTCATTTGTGAAGCCAAACATTTGTAATTGGGTAGGGAGTTGTTCGAGTAAGAACTCATCACCCTTGTTGGCCATTGTTTCCAGTTTGAATTGTTCGTAAATAAAATTATTTCCGAATACGTGATCGAAGTGTAAGTGTGTATTTAGTAGATGTTTTACAACTAACTCATTGTCTAAGATGAAGTTCAGCAAAAGCTCTTTCTCATCTTGAAAAAAACAACCCGGATCAATGATAACGCACTCTTTTGTTTCATCATATGCAATATATGTATTCTCACTGATGGGGTTAAATTCAAATATTTTTACTTCCATATATATATTAGTAACTGTCTGTTAAAAAAGATTCTACAATGTATAGTCATTGCTCTCGCAAAGTTACCAGTTTTTACTCAGAACTAATATTGTAGGCTTGACTTTTTATCAGTTTGATAGGAAGTTTACAAGTTGTTAACTAATTTATTATCGTCATTCCTGAAATTAGATGTTATGACAAATGGTTTAGGTGTAAAATGTTTATATTCATTTGTTTAGATCAATTGTAATTAAGTGCTGTCTTTTAGAGCTTATCCTTATCCCTTTTATGAAGGCGCAGTATATTATTTCTGTTTTATTTTGTATGCAACGGCAGCGATTATTGTATTAATAGTTGTTTGGTTATACGCTCAATTTATACCTAAAGCAAGAATGTTCTATAAGTATTAAATAAATGCGTAATGTGAATTTTGTTTAAAAGGAATAATTTCTTAAAATATTTTTTATCCTCAGTAGTCTACATAAATAGAGCGCTCTTAATAAATAGATTGTAAAATGTAAAACTGAATAAATTATGAGAACAAGAGGTTTTGGAATGGGATTCTTTGGTGCAAGCCCTTTCGATAAAGATGCAAGAAAAGAATTTAAAGAATCATGGTCTAAAATGACAGATAGTGAAAAGTTGGAGCTTATGAACAAGCGTATGGAAGGTCTTGATAATCACGAAGACCATTTCTCTGTAGAGGCAATAGACTCTCGTTGTGAAAAGTGGATGAATATGTCGAGCGATGAAAAACAAGCATTTGTTGACGAAAAGAAAAAAGCTTTCGAATGTCGTATGCATGCTATGCACGGACATTTTGGCTTTGGACAATAATCAATAATTATATCAGAGAATCGGTTGTGATGGCATCATTGCAACCGATTTTTTTTGAAAACTAACTTCGATATCGAAACAATTTCAAAGTATTTGAATCGGTAAGGTTTTAATTAAAAATACATGTAAATTTATCGGTTGTAAAGAAATATATCTATTATTAGCTTTGCTATAAAAATAGAATATGAAAAAAGATGATATATTTTATGAGGCATTGGTCGCCAAAGACCCTTCATTCGAAGGAACATTCTTTGCGGGAATAAAGACGACGGGTATATTTTGTCGTCCTACATGCACAGCCCGCAAGCCAAAAAGGGAGAATGTAGAGTTCTTTGCCTCAGCAAAAGACGCCATACTCAAAGGTTACAGAGCCTGTAAGGTTTGCCATCCGATGGAGAATGCAGGGAGCACCCCCGAATATGTAGACCGTGTATTAAGGCTTTTGGATGAAGACCCATCTTTGAAGCTCAAAGATTATGATCTGTTGAAGTTGGATATAGAGCCAAGTAAAATCCGTCGTTGGTTTCTCAAGAATCATGGTATCACTTTTCATGCCTATCAGCGTATGTACAGGATAAATACAGCATTTAAAAAATTACAGACCGGAACATCTGTCACCGATATTGCTTTCGATTCGGGCTATGAGTCTCTCAGTGGCTTCAACGATTCGTTTAAGAAGGTGTTTGGTGTATCTCCCAAAAATAGCAAAGAAAAGCAGGTCATAGACTTCACCCGTATAGAAACAGATTTGGGTACAATGGTAGCTTGTGCTACGGATAAAGGAGTCTGTTTACTCGAGTTTTCGGATCGGAAAGGATTGGAAACCGAGCTGAAACAATTAGCCAAGTATCATAATGCTAATATTGTGCAGGGACAGAACAAATATTTCAAACAACTGAAAGAAGAATTGGACGCCTACTTTGAAGGGAGACTGAAAGAGTTTAAAGTTCCGTTGGATATATCCGGCACAGATTTTCAGAAACAAGTATGGCAAGCACTCGTTGAAATTCCCTATGGCACTACTTCTTCTTATCTCAGACAGGCGGAAGTACTAGGTAAGCCATCGTCGGTAAGGGCTGTGGCTAATGCAAACGGAATGAATAAAATTGCAATTATCATTCCTTGTCATCGGGTTGTGGGTTCCGACGGGTCGTTGACAGGCTATGCAGGAGGATTGTGGCGCAAACGGAAGCTTATCGATCTGGAAAAAGATAATAAACAAAAATTATCCTGACCGAAAAGGAATGTCTCTTTAGCGAGAGAGTCCTCAGTACGCTCAGGATAATGAAATTATATAGGATTAATATGCTGCGGTAAAGCGTTGGCGGGAAAATTTGTGGTTCTCAATTTCGTCAACAATAGCTACAGACAGATCCTCAACAGACAGGATAGATTCTCCGTCTTTGTCGAATACAGGTTCGTCTGTTCCCAATCGATACTTGCCTGTTCGTCCTGTTTTGATGCCTTGGTGCATATTGATGGCAGGCGAAAACATTGTCCAATCCAATTCAGTTTCTTTTTTCAAAATATCCAGATAGTCTCTTGCTGCGGTGGCTCCCGGTTTTATTTCTTCGGGAAAACCTTCACCGTCTACAAGTTGTTTGCCGTCTATGTAGAGGCTGCCTGCTCCTCCGATTGTGATATAACGTTTTACACCTGCTTCTTTTACAGCTTTCTGTATTGCTTCCGATCCTTTAATAAAATCGTCGTATATATTCGGGTTAGTCCATCCGGGATTAAATGCGCTTAGCACAAGATCGTTGCCTTTAAGTGCTTCTACCAATGCTTTTGTATTTGTAACGTCTAAAGCAACTGTCTTGGGGTTTCCGTCTTTTACCGGAATTTTATCTGTAGAGCGTGCAAATGCTGTTACTTCATAACCTCTGTTTGCTAACTCTGTCAACAAGTGTGAACCTACGAAGCCTGTGGCTCCTATTAATGCTATTTTCTTCATAACTTTCTTTTTTATTGATTAATTCTTCTTATACTGTATACTCTTGCGTTACAGTTTTGTTTAAATTTTTTTATTCAAATCTATTACTGAAATCAGCTAACGTTTGGTTAGCCAATCGGCTTATCATTATATCTTCGGCTTCTTTATTCAGGTCGTACAAATGCTCATTGATTTGTTTGCCAACAGGGCACTTCGGGTTGGGCGATGCCAGTTCGTTGCCCAGAATGGAATGTGTGCTTACAATCTTATATACGTCCGAGATGAATATTTCGTTGGCAGGTCTGGCAAGCATACACCCTCCGTTTTTACCTTCCTTACTTATAACAATATTATGCTTGCGGAGGTTTGATAGCTCTTTCCTTACCAATACAGGATTGATATTCATACTCCCCGCCAAAAAATCGGAAGAGAGCAGCTCGTCCGGAAACTTGGAGAGTAATACTAATATATGCATTGATATGACAAATCTGCGATCGTTCATTCTGTAATTATATTTATTACAGTACAAAGGTAGATAAAAATTTTACATAACAATATAAAAGTGAAGAAAAATATACTTTTTTCTTATAGGGAAGAGATGTTTCCTTTGTCGGTATGACAGGCAACGATCATTCGTGTAAATACTGGAGAAAACGCTTAAAATATTTTAATTGCACGGGTCTCTTGCAATTCCATCTTTACTATTTTCTCATTTAGGAATGTAATTACAAAATCTTTGGTAGGTGAATTTGTTCCGTCTGTATATGGATATATTACGGCAATAAACTCTTGTGTGCTTCCGATGCTTTTACTTACGGTCTTTGATACTCTGATATTCGATTTGTCGGGGAAAATATACTGGTTGAATGTGGGTTTCCATATTTTTAAAAACGGTTTAATCGCTTTTTCGCTCACATTCGCACTCTTGTCAAACAGGGTTAATAAACTATCAATCTGATCTGATTCCGCAAAGCGTAAAGCTTTTCTGCCTATTTCCACTTCATTTCCCGGAGCAGAGTCAATACTTCTTGTTGAAGTCTGATTGAATTGGCATCCGACAAAAAAGAGGCATAGAAAAACAACGAGTAGATTTTTCATCGCCTATAAATTTAAGGTTAGTCGTAAGAAGTATTTTCTTATCTCAGATCAGCACATAAACGATCTTCTTTGTCTTAAAGTACTCTTCTTCGAAGTACATCGACAAGTCGTCAGCTTCGGCTATTTTCTTGAATGGTTTTAGTTCCCCTTCCAAGTTTCCTCCTTTGAGACATATCAGTCCGTTTGGCAGAGCATTTTGCTGTTCTTTCGATACGTTTTTCCGTATGATTTTCACCAAATCGGGTAGAGGCATTACTGCGCGGCTTACCACAAAGTCGAATTGTTCTTTTACCTCTTCGGCACGACAATGGCGAAATTGAATGTTTTCTAATCCGATGGCGCTCGAAACTTCTGTGGCAACCCTAATCTTCTTCCCAATACTGTCTACCAATAGGAAGTTACACTTAGGAAACAATATGGCGAGGGGTACTCCCGGAAAGCCGCCTCCTGTACCTACGTCCATAATCTTCGAGCCGTCTTTGAACTGAATCAGTTTGGCTATCCCCAACGAGTGAAGTACATGGTGAGTATACAAATTTTCGATGTCCTTGCGTGAAATTACATTTATTTTAGAATTCCAATCCGCATACAGATCGTATAGAGCAGCAAATTGTTGTTTTTGCTTTTCTGTAATATTAGGGAAGTATTTAAGAATTATATCCATTATTTTCCTGAGAAGCTAGAAATTGGAGAATTGTCTTTTAATATCGGGTACAACTCACTGTATGTAAACGGAACTTTGATCGTGCCCAACGATGGTGCTGAGTATTCGCCCTGATTGAATAGGTAAGTTATTCCTTTATCGTCTATCGAAAAATTATTGTTGGCTGCTATGTCTTCTATTCCCCAATATCCAAATTCAAGAAGGTCTTCGGCTGTCTTCACATTGTTCTGTGCCACGATCTTATCGGTAAGCATTGTGTTGAGCAGCTTTTTATATTCGGGGATAAATATGTCTTTCTCTGTAATTACATTTCCTGTCTTCAGGTCTATATTCACATTTTTGTAGAATGTAGACGAATTAGCACCGCCTTTAAAGTCCATCGATGATGTTTGGTACGATATGATACCTCCTCTATCGAATATCACTTGAGAGTTTAGCGTTTTATAGAATGAAAAATAATCTTCGCTATCTTCCGAGCTTTCCCAGTCGGGGAACTGCACTTGTGCCGCTTCCTTATAATTTGCAATGTAATTGGTTACATATTTATCTACCGCATTTGCCGGCGAGAGCGATTCCGAAGACTCGTCTTCAAACAGAGCATAGTTAAACTCTTTTTGTATCTTGGCGAGCATAATACTGTCTTCATATTTTGCAGGGAAGATATAATTTATTTTTATAGAACACGAAGGCTTAGTGGAGTCGTTATCCAAATGGTAAATCTTTGACACACTAATAGAATCGTACACTATATTGTTTACTGTATCCGTTTTTTTGTTTTCGCATGAAAAAAATAAAATGGAAAATATAAATAATAAACTGATATGTGTAGAGGTGAATTTCATATGAACATCATTTAGTTTCTACTGCTGTATATACTACTAACGTTAAATCTGTGCTAATAGTTTTTTATTTCTTTTCATGAAGCAAATATACGACAAAAAGGAAAAGGGATACCTTTTTTTGTTAATCTTTTATGAAGTAATTTTTCAATAGAGTGCCTCTAAGGCGTATTTATATTAACTTTTTGGTAGTATGAAGTTTCTCTCAATTAACAGCTATTTGCTCCTATTTTTATATCTTTGTGGCATCTAAGTAGTCAGTAATAATTATTGACGTATCTTGTAGGGGTAACCCTTGTGGTTACCTATTATTGGTCGGGCAGGGACAAGCCCAGCCCCTACATATAGATAAATATGGCTGTAAATTTTACAACTTAATAATTCTTATCTAAAGCAATTTATATGCAATTAATCGATGGTAAAGCCATATCGGCTCAAATGAAAAAAGAAATAGCCGAAGAGGTCGCAAAAATAAAAGCCGCAGGAGGTAAAACCCCTCATCTGGCAGCAGTATTGGTGGGGCACGACGGCGGAAGCGAAACTTATGTTGCCAGCAAAGTGCGTACATGCGAAGAGGTAGGCTTTAAGTCGTCTCTTATACGTTTCGAGAATAACGTAAGCGAAGAAGAACTTCTGGCTTGTGTAGATAAGCTCAACAAAGATGCCGACGTTGACGGGTTTATCGTTCAATTGCCATTGCCAAAACATATATCGGAACAGAAAGTAATAGAAGCGATTGACTACCGCAAAGACGTAGACGGATTTCATCCGATCAATGTAGGGCGTATGTCTATTGGTTTGCCCTGCTTTGTGTCGGCAACTCCGGCGGGGATACTCGAATTGCTGAAACGATACGATATTCCTACTCAGGGTAAACACTGCGTAGTGCTCGGTCGTAGCAATATTGTAGGAAAACCGGTTGCGAACCTGATGATGCAAAAAGGCTATCCGGGCGATGCCACAGTAACCGTATGCCATAGCCGCACACCAAATATAAAAGAAGTTTGCCAAAGTGCAGATATTATTATTGCTGCATTGGGCGTTCCCGAGTTTCTGAAAGGAGACATGGTGAAAGATGGCGTTGTAGTGATCGACGTGGGTACTACCCGTGTGCCTTCTGCTGAAACTAAATCAGGATTTAAGCTGAAAGGGGATGTTGCTTTCGATGAGGTAGCCGCCAAAGCATCGTTTATTACACCTGTACCGGGTGGGGTAGGGCCTATGACAATTATTTCCCTGATGAGAAATACATTGCTGGCAGGGAAAAACGAAATATACAAGTAATATTTTTCTGAGAAGAATGATCTTATAGAGTGGGGCGATCGTTTCACTTATAAAAAAATAAAGGCTGCTTTTCACAAAGCGGCCTTTACGATTATTTATCCAATAGTAAAATCACGGACGACCTCCGTTCCCTCCTGTTGAGGTTCCGATGCTGGTAACCATCGAACTTGGTGTGAAAGTTATAGCTGTCGTTCCTTTTGAATATGTTGCCGATGAATACAGTCCGTGGAAATTGCTGCCGCCTGACACACTGCCCCCTTTGTAAACCGTATACGTTACATCCGACTTCATATCGGGAGAGCTGAATAATAATGTCATTTGGTTGTATGTTCTAGGTACTTTGTAAGTTAATATTCCCGTACCATCAGATGCCTCTATATGTATCAGATCGCCCGAAGTGCCCGTTGTTCCGTAAATAACAGATCGCTGAGTACTTACACCTGACGTAGGAGTACTGGTTGCTCCACCCGTACCTACAAGAATACCACCTGTGATTTTGAACGTATTGTTGTCGCAGTCAAAACCTTCTTCCGGTGCAGTTGTCCCCGAGGATATGATGGTGCCACCTGTTATAGTCATTGTTCCGTTCGAGTCTATACCATCATTTGAGGTGCTGTAGCAATATATGTTTCCTCCGTTGATGGCTATGTGATTGGAGGCATTGATACAATCGTCATAGGCTTCAATTTCGATTGTACCATTGTTGATTGTCAAAATTTTCTTGCTTTCCAATCCCTCGGCTTCTTCTTTGGTTGTTTTGATGATTATAGTACCACCGTTTACGGTAACATTGCCGTCGCTTTTTATGGCTTTGGCTGCCGTATCGTCCGAGCCGTATTTGAATAGATCCCCGGTAGTAGATACATTTATAGTTCCATCGTTAATAATGAGGTCTCCATCTACACTGATGCCTTTTCCCCCTGCGCCGGAGGCTGTTATATTTATTACACCTTTATCTATTGTGAGGGCGCCATCGCATTTTATGCCCGCCGCAGATGATATGTCTTTGTCGTCGGTATCGTAATACGCACTGCCTGTTGTTGCCAGTGTAAGCTCACCGCCTCCTATTGTCATATTGCCTCCGGCATTAAAGGCTTTTGCTGCAAGCCCCGAAGTGCTGATGTTAATTGTGCCTCCTGTGACGCCGATTGAACCGATGTCGCTTTTTATACCTGCCGCTTTTTGTCCTGTGGTAGTGATATTTATAGAGCCTCCACTGATGGCTATAGACGAGTCTATCGATGTATCTGTGTCTTCGTAAGAAGCTACAATGGCATCGTCGTCGCTTTTTATAGTGATACTTCCATCATAAATTTTGATGTAACCTTCGTCGCAGTCTATACCATCGCTCGAGGCTTTGATGTTGAGTGTACCTCCATCCATTCTGAAATAATCTTTGGCATGGATACCGTCACTTACTGCGCCTGATATGGTGATATTCCCTCCTTTTATACGGATGTAGTTGTCACTGCTGATTGCGTGCTTGTATCTTCCTATAACAAGTAGATTTCCATTTCCCTGAAAATTGAGCTGTCCTTCGCTGAAGAAAGCCCCTTTCATGTCTTCGTCGTTGTAGGCTGTGTAAGTGCTGCTGTCTACCAGTCGGTTAGACGTTCCTCCCACTAACATTACGGTCACTTTTTTGCCTGATTGTACGTTCAGTGCAGGGCCGTCTGTGCTTATTATACTGACTCCATTGAGTCCCAACCCGAACTTGTAATCGCTATAAATTTTGAAAGAACCACTCTTTATCGTTCCCGAAAGTACATAGTTGATTTCTGTGGTTGTATTTGTAGATGTTACCACTACATTTCCGTTCGATTGGGTTATGCTTACCCCTTCATTTTCGTAAGGGTTTGTAATCGTTACAATGTTGTCGGTATAGGCAATAGTTACGGCATCCACAAAGGTTGTATCCTTTGTGTTGGTGGCGAAGTCTTCATCAATAACGATTTCTTCATCATCATCGTCATTAACAGGATCATTGTCGTTACTACACGCTATTAGAAGCATGCAACATGTTGTAAAAAATAAAATAAAGATTTTTCTAGAATTCATATTATTGGTCTTATGTGAATTAAGACAATAATATTATAATCTTTACGAAGAAAATACAAGCAAGTTCGACAAACAAGACGATTTGTTCGATGAATATTGCTAAAATGAAGGATGAAATATAGAGTTACTTTTCCGAAACCGCTTCGGATTCGGTTTTGGCTTCCGTCTCCACTTCCGTTTCCGCTTTGTCTTGCATATTCACATATACTTCGTTTTGCAATTGCTGTTGTTTCTCGTACAGTTGCAGTATGTGGTTGCGGAAATTGTTGTCACGTTGAAGCTTGTTGAAAGCTTCTTTTGCTGCCTTTTGTTGCGATTCTTTCTTCGAGTAGCCTGTACCCAGTCCGGCTTGCTCGCCGAGTATCACAACGGCAGTTTTGAAAATAGGGGTGTTATTTTCGTCTACAAAGCTGTCGACGAGATCGAAGCTGACCGATATTTTTTGCTTTTGGCTCCATTCTATCAGTCGTGACTTATAGTTTGCCTCCTGCTCGGCTACTGTATCTATATTCAGGTGTTCTTTGATGAGGCGTTCGAGAACAAACTTCTTTGACACCCTATATCCCTGATCTAAATAGATAGCACCTATCAATGCCTCCAGTGCATTGCCATACATGTGGGTATTGGGTGTTGTATTGCGGGCAGATGTTTTTATCAGCTTGTCGATACCCAGTTCGAGTGCTAATTTGTTTAAAGTTTCACGTTGGACGATCTTCGAACGCATATTGGTAAGGAATCCCTCTTTCTTGTATTCAAACTCCTTGAATACAATATCGGCAACAATAGCATCGAGGATGGCATCGCCCAAAAACTCGAGCCGCTCGTTGTTGATCCATTTGCCGTCTTTCAACTTTATAGAAGACGATTTGTGCAAAAGGGCTTGCTCATAGAGCGTTATGTTGTACGGATAGAACCCAAATATTTTGTAAAAAGAAACATAAGGCTCCTTCCCTCTTTTAGGAAGAAGCCTTATTCCACGATATATCTTTCTAAGCACGCGACTTATTTCTTGAACTTCTTTACTATTATACAAGCATTATGTCCTCCAAAACCGAATGTGTTTGAGAGTGCTGCGTTTACAGTCCTTTTCTCAGCCTTATTAAATGTTAGGTTCAGCTTATAATCAATTTCAGTATCTTCGTCTCCTTCGGTGAAATTGATTGTTGGCGGAATTATATCATTCTGTACCGACAGTACGCAGAAGATTGCTTCCAATGCTCCCGCAGCACCTAAGAGGTGACCTGTCATGGATTTTGTAGAACTGATATTCAGGTTATAAGCATGCTCACCAAATACCTCTTTGATTGCTTTGATTTCTGATGGGTCGCCAACCGGAGTTGATGTTCCATGTACGTTTACGTAATCAAGCTCACTTGGGTTCATGTGGGCATCTTCAAGCGCATTTTTCATTACTAGTTTCGCTCCCAGTCCTTCGGGATGTGACGCTGTGAGGTGATAAGCGTCGGCAGACATTCCGCCTCCTACAACTTCAGCATATATTTTTGCTCCACGTGCAAGTGCATGCTCCAATTCTTCGAAAATAAGACATGCCGAACCTTCTCCTATTACAAACCCGTCGCGGCTCTTGCTGAACGGACGAGATGCTGTTTGAGGAGAATCGTTACGTGTAGACAAAGCTGTCATTGCATTAAAACCACCAACACCCGCTGGAGTGATTGCTGCTTCTGCTCCTCCGACTACCATTACATCTGCCTTGCCCAAACGGATTTGGTCGAATGCGATGATAGAACTATGTGTAGATGAAGCACAGGCAGAAACAGTTCCAAAGTTAGGTCCACGAAGACCGTGACGTATAGAAATCAATCCGGCTGCAATATCCGAAATCATCTTAGGGATAAAGAACGGGTTGAACTTAGGTCCCATATCTTCGTGAGTATAGTAGTATGCAACTTCTTCTTCGAAAGTCTTGATACCACCTATACCTGCCGAAAATATAACACCGATTCTGTCACAGTTTTCATTTTCAAAATCAAGTTTTGAATCTTTTATGGCTTCTTCGGACGAACCGATAGCCAGTAATGTATATCTGTCACACTTGCGGATTTCTTTTCTATCCATCAATCCTGACGGATCGAAATCTTTAACTTCGCAAGCAAACTGTGTTTTAAATTTTGACGCATCAAAATGAGTAATAGGTCCAGCCCCACTCATTCCTTTCAAAGCATTCTCCCAAGTAGTTGGGACATCGTTGCCTAACGGAGTTACCGAGCCTAGACCTGTTACTACTACTCTTTTAAATTCCATAAATGACTATTGGAAAAAAGATTATTTTGCATTTGCTTCAATGTAAGAGATAGCATCTCCCACTGTAGCGATTTTTTCAGTCTGATCATCTGGAATAGAAATACCGAATTCTTTTTCAAATTCCATGATTAATTCTACTGTGTCAAGTGAATCTGCTCCCAAGTCATTTGTAAAGCTAGCAGTATCAGTAACTTCAGACTCTTCAACACCTAACTTATCAACAATGATTGCTTTCACTTTTGATGCTACTTCTGACATAATTTTTAGTTTTGATTAATAATAAATTTTTTATTTTTAATTTTGTCGATGCAAAGTAACAGTTTTTTATCTATATGTTACAAATATTTTATGGATAAAATAGTTAAAATTGCACATATTTTTTACTTGTGTGCATAATCGCTAAAAAACACTCATGATTAAAATCGCTATTTTTGCCTCAGGTTCAGGGTCTAATGCCGAGAACATAGCAAACTACTTCGCAGAGAGTAATACTGTTTCCATTCCGCTTATAATATCAAATAAGAAAGATGCTTATGTGCACGAGCGTGCAAAGAAGCTGGGAATACAATCGGTTACCTTCTCCAAAAACGAGTTCGAAACATCTGATAATGTGCTCGATTGCCTGAAAGAGAATAAAATAGACTTTATTGTTCTCGCAGGTTTCTTGCTCAAAGTCCCCGACAATATATTAGAAGCATATCCCGGTAAGATAGTGAATATCCATCCCGCGCTTTTACCCAAATTCGGCGGTAAAGGGATGTATGGCGACAATGTTCATAAGGCTGTGGTAGAAGCCGGAGAGGCTGAGTCGGGCATTACGATACATTATGTGAATGAGAATTACGATGAGGGGGCTATTATTTTTCAGGCAAAATGCCCTGTGCTGAAAAGCGATACCTATGAAGATGTCGCAAAAAAAGTGCATACACTTGAGTATACGCACTTTCCTGTTGTTATTTCCAGTGTCTTAGATCAGACCTTCTAATTCGATTGATTTTCTGTATTGCCTTCAGGCTCGTTTACTTTCACCTCTTCGTTGTTCACCGTTCTGGCTCTTACGATAGTCCGGCGGTCGCCACTAAGTACTGAGGTGTTATCTTTTTTTGTTTTAATATTCTTATCTGCTGCACCTTGTGTCGGTTGCTGAGCAGGATTGTTCGTTTTTTGCTCTGTCGTTGTCGGTTCGGGCTGATATACAGGCGATGTTACAGTCTGTTGATTGTCGTTATATTGCTCTGCTCTGTCTGCCTTTATTCTTCTTACAGAACGTTTAGGTGCTTTTTCCTCTTTTCTGTCTGTTGTTTTCGTTTCCATCGTTGGCGTTATCGGTGACGGATACACGTAATTGTCGGAGCTCTTTTCGGTTGCCCACAGATTAAGCTTATTGATTGCCTTGTCGGTAACGGTAATCCATACTTCGCCATTCGGATTGCCCGATGCTGCATTTTGTATTATAAAATCACGCTTAATTACATCGTTAGGTGATAGTCGATCTACAACTTCGGACTGCACTCTTGTACCATTGATAAAGTATAAAGGTTTGTTGCCATACTTAACATATTCCTGAGCCAACTCGTCGGCAGATTTTTTCAGCATCTCCTGCTGGATGCTATCCGCTATTATGCGTGCTCTCTTTTCTTTGTCGCGGCTATCTATATTTGCTCTCGATAGGCGATAAGCTAAGCTTGTGTTGCCCGTTTTCAATAGAATCTGGTCTTTTTCTATTTGTCCTATCAGCCTGTCGATATCCATAAGTGCACCTTCCAGCGAGTTATAGTCTGACTTTAGGATAGCTGAAACGGAATCTGCATCCGCTCCCATTTTATTAAACAAAAATTTGTTCTGGGGGTCTTTTTCGCCTCTGTTGCTAACGATCAGCGTTGTGTCTTTTGTAGTCACTATATATTTGTTTCCTTTTTTCTGGGCATAAGCTAAAAAAGGAAGTAATGATGTTATCAAAACGAGTATGATATATTTGCTTAAATTCATTTGTTTGTGTTCGCTTTTGAAATTTATATATACGTCAATATTCTTTTACTTAAGTATATAATGCGCAAATATACAAGATTTTTCGTGAATGATAATGGGTCTTACATTTTTTAGTATAAATAAGGTGGCTTTTTAATTTTTTATAAACTTCTTATGCTTGAAACACTGCCTTTATTTTCGTACTTTTGCGTAAAATAAATCAACTATTAAAATATTAATCATGGCAACACCATCATTTAAGTACCAAGAGACGTTTCCATTAGAGAAGGATACCACAGAGTATTATTTACTCTCGAAAGATCATGTTTCTACAGCTAATTTTGAAGGACAAGAGATATTGAAAGTACAACCTGAAGCTCTTACTTTACTGGCACAACATGCTTTTCACGATGTAGAATTCTTATTACGCCCTGAGCATCAAGAGCAAGTGGCAAAGATATTGTCTGATCCCGATGCCAGCGACAATGATAAATTTGTGGCGCTTACATTCCTGCGCAACTCCGAGATTTCGGCAAAAGGGGTGCTCCCTTTCTGTCAGGATACAGGAACAGCAATCATTATGGGTAAGAAAGGACAAAATGTATGGACAGGCGGCAACGACGAGGAAGCCTTGTCGAAGGGTGTGTATAACACATTTACCGAAGACAATTTGCGCTATTCGCAAAATGCGCCTCTGGATATGTACAATGAGGTGAATACAGGAACGAACCTGCCTGCGCAAATAGATCTGTATGCCGTAAACGGAAATGAATATAAATTCCTTTTTGTAGCTAAGGGTGGAGGTTCTGCAAACAAAACATATCTCTATCAGGAAACAAAAGCATTGCTTACGCCTGAGAAACTAGAGCCGTTCCTGATCGAAAAAATGAAATCGTTGGGTACAGCAGCATGTCCTCCTTACCATATCGCATTTGTTATTGGAGGTACATCAGCCGAAACCAATCTGAAAACCGTTAAGCTGGCTTCTACTAAATATTATGATGGTCTTCCTATTTCGGGTAACGAGGGCGGACGTGCGTTCCGTGATTTAGAAATGGAAACCAAACTATTGAAGGCTGCTCAGGAGCTTGGACTTGGAGCGCAATTTGGTGGTAAATTCTTTGCTCACGATATCCGTGTGGTTCGTTTGCCTCGTCACGGTGCATCTTGTCCTGTGGGCATGGGTGTTTCTTGTTCGGCCGACAGAAATATAAAAGGAAAGATCAACAAAGACGGTATATGGCTCGAAAAAATGGAAGATAATCCAACAAGGCTTATTCCCGAAGAATTGCGTAATGCCGGCGAAGCAGGAGGTGTGAAAATAGACCTCAACCGTCCGATGAAAGAAATACTTGAAGAGCTGTCTAAATATCCTGTTTCTACACGTTTGTCACTCACCGGTACAATCATCGTAGGACGTGATATTGCCCATGCTAAACTTCAAGAGCGTATCGATAAGGGCGAAGGGCTTCCTCAATACATCAAAGATCATCCGATCTACTATGCAGGGCCTGCAAAAACGCCTAAAGGATATGCAAGCGGTTCGATGGGACCAACTACAGCGGGACGTATGGACTCGTATGTAGACGCATTCCAAGCTAATGGCGGCAGCATGATAATGATTGCTAAAGGTAACCGTAGCCAACAGGTAACAGACGCTTGTCACAAGCACGGCGGATTCTATCTGGGAAGTATTGGCGGTCCGGCTGCAATACTTGCTCAGAATAGCATAAAGAGCCTTGAATGCCTCGAATATCCTGAATTGGGAATGGAAGCGATATGGAAAATAGAAGTAGAAGATTTCCCTGCATTCATCTTGGTAGACGACAAGGGTAACGACTTCTTCAAACAATTGAAACCAATTAACTGCTCTATGAGCTAATATATATACTATAAGCAAGCAGTCTATGTGTATGAATAAGCGGATATCAAATGAATGATATCCGCTTATTCTTTTATATGGAAGATGCCATTTTTACATAACTTAATATCTTGTTTTAAGGGCTATCTTGTCCAATTCCTTTATTTCGTCTTGCATGGTGAAAAATACTTTTCCGCCTTTCGATACCACTTCCCATGCTATATCGCTCACAATATCATCGATTACGTCCGGCTGATTCGCCTCTTTTGCCAGTTCGAAGTTCCGCTCATCTATCATCCTCACGGGTTGCGAAAATTTGTCGTATACGATCAGCATCTCGCCATTTCCATCTATTGCAGCCCGATAGATTTCCTGCAAATCGGTAAGAACTTTATGCTTCGATATTGCTTCTTTCATTTCTACAATGGCTTCCGACCTGTGTTCATGCATATACTGTTTCATTATCTCCCAGCCGGGTTTGACTACATCGTGCGGCTTCGAGTTGTTGTAGTCTATCGATGTGTATCCTATATAGATGTCGGACTTATCGGCTACCTGCATCAGTTTGCTGAAGTTGTCTTCGGTAGAAACAACGACACACTCCAGCTCGGTTTCCTGATTCACTTTCACCACTGCTTTATCAACCTGATTGAAGAACTCACGGATGAGGTCGTCTACACGTTTAGCATTGCTTCTCTCTGCCCTGTTGGGTATGTAATACGGCGATCCTTCAAACGGAAATCCATCGCTCTTTACTTCTTCTTCAATTCCGTCTTCTAATGCTTTATATAGCTGTACCCCTCCTTGCGATAATACAAGTATCAGGTACTCTTTGCTGCGGTTGTACGCTTTTATTAGAGGGCGCAGATTGAACGTGCTGCGAATGTTTAACCTATCTTCGGGTACAGTCCACGACGTTCTGATAATTTCTTCCGTATCGTTCGATAAGAATACATGAAGGCTATCAAGATTGTTGTTCTCGTTTACTCTATTTTCTACAGTCGCTATCTTCTCCAGAAGGGGAGTTACTGTTCTTTTTCCATATTCGGCAACTATTTGCTTTTCTGCTTGCGAAAGCAGGTTTTTCAACAATATTTTATCTTTATCGCTGGCAGGGCGTGTTCTGTGTGTATTAAGAGAGATACTAACACAAGGCCCTGCTGTTACAGTTGCCAGTTTTTTTATCTTTTCTTTTAATGCCATAATATATTTATTTTTTAATCACGCTAGTAATATACGAAAAAAAGCCGTTTTTTTCAATCTGTGAGATTGAGAACCCCTTTGAAATAGCTTCTTTTTCATAAGATTATGTTTTTTTAATCTCTTTTTCTGTTGATGGATAGAGAAAGATCTCTTTCTTAAACCAGTTTAAGATTCTAGTCTATCGGAATGGCTAATTTTGTATTACTAATTCAAAAAAAGATATCAAAAATGGAAAATAAAAGATTGAATATGTACAAAGCAGCTCCCGAGCTATACAAAGCAATGATGTCTCTGGAAAATGCTTTACAACAAACATCTCTGACTCCTATCGAAAAGGAGTTGATTAAAATAAGAGCTTCGCAAATCAATGGTTGTGCCTTTTGCCTGAACATGCATACCCGTGATGCTCGTAAAATCGGGGAAACCGAACAACGTATCTATTTGTTGAACGCATGGCATGAAGCAGGCAACTTATATTCTGAAAGCGAGAAGGCAATACTTCGCCTGACAGAAGAGGTTACCCTTATAAGCAAAGGCGGTGTTTCTGCTGAAACATATCAACAAGCAGAAAAGATATTGGGAGTATCTAAACTAGCTGAGGTAATAATGGCTGCGGTGGTTATCAATGGCTGGAACAGGATTGCCATATCCACAGAATTACCGATAGACTAATCGCCTAAACAAACAATAGGGATAATCCGTAAAGATTATCCCTATTTTATATACAAACTTCAATATTTTACATCAAACTGTTATGCAGTCTTTATCGGAATCCTCATCCGATAGAATGAGCGCCAAACAAATACCAAGCCCAGAATTAAGAATGGTATAGCGATAAATATAGAATAATCGCTGTCAGGGTTGGAGCGCATTTCTATACAAATTTCTGTAGCCAACAAACCAAATAGGGTAGAGAATTTGATGATAGGATTTAGTGATACGGACGATGTATCTTTAAATGGGTCGCCCACTGTGTCTCCTATTACTGCCGCTTCGTGCAGATGGGTATTCTTTTCTTTTAGGTCTACTTCTACTACTTTCTTGGCATTATCCCAGCTACCTCCCGCATTTGCCATGTAGATGGCTTGGAACAATCCGAATACGGCGATAGACACAAGGTAAGCCACAAAGAAGTTAGGGTCGAGGAATGCAAACGCCAATGTAAGCGAAATAAGGGCGATAAATATGTTCCACATCCCTTTTTGTGCATATTGGGTACAAATCTTCACCACGGCGATAGAGTCCTTTATATCGGCTTCTTTTTTTGTGATGTCGAATGTGCGTTTGATGAACTCTACAGCACGGTAAGCTCCTGTGGTAACGGCTTGCATAGAAGCACCGCTAAACCAAAAGATAACAGCTCCACCACAGATCAGCCCGAGAAGTACCGGAGCATCGGTTAGGGACAGTTTCAACAGTCCTACTTTTTCGAGTAGTAGAATAATGGAGAATATCATCGTTGTAGCACCGACTACGGCTGTTCCGATCAATACGGGTTTGGCTGTAGCCTTAAAGGTGTTACCTGCCGAGTCATTTGCTTCGAGAAAATGTTTTCCGTTTTCGAAATTAGGCGTAAAACCATATTCATTCTTTATCTCTTCAGATATATTCGGAATGCTTTCTATTTGCGACAATTCGAATACCGATTGGGCATTGTCTGTTACAGGGCCATAGCTGTCTACGGCAATGGTTACAGGGCCCATGCATAAGAAACCGAATGCAACCAACCCGAATGCGAAGATAGAGGCGTGAGGGCCTAATATGGCGTCCAATCCCATCTGTGCGGTAAAGAATGCACCTGTCATCAGAGCTGCGATGAGTAATCCAGTCCAGAATGCTCCGAAATAACCGGCTACAATACCCGATAGGATATTCAGGGATGGGCCTCCTTCGCGTGAAGCGGTCACAATTTCTTTCACATGTTTTGATTTGGAACTGGTAAAGAACTTCGTAAACTCAGGAATCAATACCGCAGCAAGTGTACCGCAGCTGATAATAATTGCCAGTTTCCACCAAAGGCTGCCATTTGCCGGGTTGCCTGTGATTTCTACCATATCGCCTAGCAATAGGTGGCTCATAAAGAAGCTCGCCGAGATACAAAGAACAGCAGCGATAATGATGAGGCGCATCAAAGGAGATTCGAAGTCGAATTCCTTTTTATTTCCGTATAGTCTTTTCGATATAGCCTGATTGATAAAGAATGCACAGCCCGATAAAAAGTCCATCAAGAAACGCATTCCGAATATCCATACTATCAGTTTAGCCTGAATATGCGGATCTTCTACGGCTAATGTGATAAATGCAATCAGAGCAACGCCTGTTACACCATATGTTTCAAACCCGTCGGCTGTAGGGCCTACACTGTCACCGGCATTGTCGCCCGTACAGTCGGCTATCACACCCGGATTACGAGGATCGTCTTCTTTTACCTTGAAAACAACCTTCATCAGGTCGGAACCGATGTCGGCAATCTTAGTAAAGATACCTCCGGCAATACGCAAAGCACTTGCTGCAAGCGATTCGCCAATAGCAAATCCCAAGAAACAGATACCTACTATTTCACGAGGCACAAAAAGAAGAATAATAACCATAAGTACCAGCTCAAGAGAGATGAGGAACAGACCGACGCTCATGCCGGCCTTCAACGGTATATTAACGACATCCAACGGACGTCCTTTTAACGAAGCAAATGCGGTGCGTGCATTGGCATAGGTATTTACACGAATACCAAACCAAGCTACAGTATAAGACCCTGCCATACCCACAACCGAGAATAACAAGACTTGGATAACAACTCCGAAAGACTGCCCGATCAATCCGAAGAAGTAGATGCATAGCACAAGGGCAATCAATCCAAACAACATCAGAAGGAATTTACCTTGCTGGATTAGATATGTCCGGCAAGTGGCGTAAATAGTAGCAGCTACTTTGAGCATAGAGTCGTGAGCAGGTAATCTCTTGACCTGACGGAACAAGAGAAGACTGAAACATAATGTTCCAGCAATGATCAGTGCACCATAAAATAAAAAATCCCATGAAGTAATCGCAGTTCCAAAGATGTGGAAGGTGCCCTCATGGAGATCAGGAATCGCCAGGTCGGCTTCGCTTGCAAACGTAGATAGGTTAACACCAAGAAGCAGACCAATCAGTAGACCAACATTTTTTAGTTTTTTCATGATAAAAAATTGTATTTAGATAGACAATAACAAACATACTCTCTCCCTAAAATACCAACTGAAAATATGTTTGTTTATCAGTTTCCGCTCCGAACTAAAAATTGTTTTGAATTTACAAAATTTAATCCTTTTACTATCTATTTTTTGTTGATTTTCTTACCGTTAAAAAAACGTTTTAAGTAAAAATAACAATGGGGGAGTTAAATTAACATTTAGCTCGTTTTTATGCTTGTTTTATGGTGTTTTTTATATGTTAAACAACATGTTTTGCTTAGTAATAAGCTAATTACCTTGATGAGGTGATGGATACCTTCAAAAATTATTGTTGCTTGAGATTGTTTCGATTTAACAAATTGCAGTTGTAAGAAATAAGGATTTTTTGCAATAAAGGGATGAGATGCTTCGTCCCTCCGCTTGACAAAATCTTATATTAGTTTAAATTGATCTGCGTCTTGTAACGCAGGAAATTTACTTCTGAACCTGATTAAATCCTGCATATTGATTGTTCCGCTTACAATACCTTCTTCTGTTCCACCTTCGGCGATGGTTTTTCCCATAAAGTCATAAAGGGCTGTTCCTCCGCTGTATTGTACATAAGGGTCGCTGCCTGTGCGGTTTGCGGCTGCTACATAACAAACGTTTTCTATGGCACGAGCCCGTACTAGGGTATTCCATGCATCCAAACGTACGGTAGGCCAGTTGGCTACATATATTATCATATCATAGTCACCCCTGTTGCGCGAATAAACAGGAAAGCGCACATCATAACATATCTGCAACAGAATGCGGAAACCTTTGTATTCTACAACGACTCTTTCTTCTCCGGCGGTGTATTCTTTATGTTCTCCCGCAAAGGTAAACAGATGTCGTTTGTTGTATGTCACATAGCTTCCGTCGGGTTTGACGAAATAAAGACGGTTGTAGTATTTTCCATTCTCTTCAGTGGCTACACTTCCTGCCAAAGCCATATTGCGGCGTAAGGCAATGGATTGCATCCACAGCAGAGTGTCTGTATCAGCCTTTTCGGCAGCACCTTTGGGCGATGTGCAAAAACCGGTGGTGAACATTTCGGGTAAAACGACAAGGTCTGTAGAATCTGATAACGAATCTATCAAATTCTCGACATGATCTCTGTTGGCTTCAGGCTTCTGCCATACGATGTCAGTTTGCAGCAATTTAATGTTCATGTATATCAGATATTTATTTGATGATATTAGCTTCGAAGTTAAAGATTTTCTATAAAAGAAAAAAGTTACATTTTGTAAAAGTCTATTTTAATTTCAGGCAGAAATGAATTTTGCTTTTGCTTCGTATCATCTGTAACGATTTTTTGTAGATTTGTATATTGTTAAAACGAATGAAATCAATACCGGCATATAATTTTCATAAAACAAAATACGGAGAAGAACTCCTTATCGATGTTGTCAGGCTTGCGGATATACAGAAGTATATACAAAAAGACCCTGTACACACATTATCTTATTATGACATTACTTTTATAGAGAATGATAATGTGGCGTTTGGTCTCAACAATAGCAAATACACGTTGGATAGTGGCGATGTCGTTTTTTCAAAGCCGGGAGATGTGCGTGCATGGATAAAAAGCGAAAATACGCCGGATGGCTATGCACTAATCTTTGAAGGTGAATTTCTACTTTCTTTTTTCAACGACCCACTCTTTCTGCAAAGTCTTTCTTATTTCGGAACACAAAGAAAGATTCATAAGATAAATATTGCTGCTATAAAGGAACGGATAGCATATCTTGTTGGCAATATAACAGCCGAAATACAAGACTATCAGTCGAAAGACAAACATATATTAAGGGCTTTGCTTTATGAAATACTCATGCTCCTCGACCGTGAATACAAAAAGCAAAATGAAGGTGAAAGCGAAATGCAAGTAACTCCGAGCAGGCATGTCGATTCTTTTGTAGAAGCGGTAGATAAAGATTTTAGGGAGTTTCACGACACAGCGTATTATGCCGGCAAGCTGTGTATAACACCCAATTATCTGAATGCAATCGTGAAAAAGGCGATGGGTGTAAATGCAAAGCTTTATATTCAGAATAAGATACTTGCGGAAGCAAAAAAGAAGCTGGCCTATTCCAGTTTGTCTGTATCTGAAATAGCCGAGCATCTTAATTTTGAGACTTCTTCTTATTTTATTCGCTTTTTTAGAAAATATACTCACTCCACACCGCTGCAATATCGCAATAGTGAAAAACGTTGAAAAGTGCTATTTTCTCCGTAGTTTATATCCTGATAAATAGGTAAACGATCTCTATTTTTGCCTAATAAATATCTCTTTTATTAAAATGAGTCGGGGTTCTTTCTTACACTCAGAATGACAGAGACGCGAAATGATAAAGAATACATAATCTAATAATAAAAAACATGGATAAAGAAATCATCAAGAACAAGATCATCGAAATGGAAGTTGCTGCTTTGGAATTGTGGAACAAAGGGAACCCTGACGGTTATCTGGCTATTTACTCTCCTGACTTTACTTATTTTGATCCGTATCAAGAAAAAAGGCTTGACGGCTTTGAGAGAATAAAAGAGTTGTATGAGAGTATGAGAAATAATTTTCAGGTAGAGCGTTACGAAATGATAGACCCTGTGGTGCAAGTATATCCGCAAACGGCTGTACTTACATATAATCTGATTTCTTATTCCGGCGAAGAGCTTTACCTATGGAATTGTACCGAAGTGTATCAATTGAACGACAAGGCTGAGTGGAAAATAATCCATAACCACTGGTCGCTGATAAAACCGTTGGGGTAATAATATTTCTAGTTCTCCTGAGTGTAGCAATAATCATTGAGATTCTTCGCTTCGCTCGGGAAGACAAAGAAGATAGACTTTTTATAGTTTACGTTTATTTTTTTAGTAAGAGTTTTTCCAGCATTGCACTTATCTCCTTATCATTTTCCTCACTCGTTCCTTTCCATTTTCCTATTATTATTCCATTCTGGTCGATAAGTAAATAGGTTGGAAAAGAGTCAATATAATATTTGTTTTTTACATCTTCTTTATTTGTATTCCCTTTTGCTGATTCTTCGAGATTTTGTACATCTAATATTTGAGGCCAGTCTTTCAAATTATGCTTTTCTACTGCATCTAGATAGGGCTCTTTTTTTGATTCTGATGCTATACCAATGATGGTAAGGCCTTTTTTATTGTATTTTTTGTGTATCTCTTTCAGAAACGGAATACCTTGCAGGCAAGGCCTGCACCAGCTACCCCAAAAATCGAGTAGCACATAAGATTTTCCTCTATAATCGGACAATCTTACCGTATCCCCACTAATAAGACTATAAGTAGAAAAGTCTACGGCTTTTTGCCCAATATTTGTTGTTTCTTTCAGAGCTTTTTCATCATCAATATCTTGTATCTGTTTCAGGGCGAGGAGTCCGAGTTGCGATTTTTTTACCTTGGCAGAGAGTTCATTATACAATAGTTTTGCACTGTCCGTAGGAGAATCATAGACTTCGGCTCGCTTTATAATGTAAAGCAGTTGTCCCGCCGCTATAAATGAATTAGGATGATTTTTTATATATTCTATATTTATCTTCTCTAATTTATTATTGAGAAGCAGTCTGATTGGATCTAGTTTCTCTCTCTCTTCTTGAAATACTTTGAAATTCTCTTCATTTGGGTTCTTCTCAAGCTGTCGCACCAATGGTTCAATCTTGTCATAGACTAAAACTCTGAGGCTGTCTTCCAAACTAGCTATTTGCTGTTTCAAAGGTTGGTATTCTTTTTCCGAATCGGTTCCTGTCAGCTTATAGTCGAATAAGTTTTTGGCAGATAGGGATAATTCCATCTGTTTGGGTTCTATGTATATAGATATGGCATGAAATGTATTAAATATAAGATCGGCTTTAGTCAAATCATTTATATGCAAATCGAATGAAAATTTTCCGTCAATTATAGAGCAGGTATCCTCGATATGCCTCCATTTGTCATTCTCGAGAGTCCAGTATGAAATGATAACAATATCGGAGATTGGATTGTCAATTTTGCCTACCAGAGTAGCTTCTTGCTTAGAAGAGGTGCAGGCGGAAAAAAATAGTCCGCAAAAAAAGATAAGGTATAAGAGTTTTCTCATGATAATAAATAATTAAAGCCTTACATAGCTCTAAATGTAAGGCTTTATTTGAAAATAAATAAATATTTTTTTTTTTATCTATTATGTATCTCTACTTTTTGAGTAGGGGCTTTTTCTGCATTACGTTTTTCTACCGAGCTGATAAAGTTGTCGGCAAGATGAGCAAACGCCATTCCCGTGATCGTATTTTCGTTCAATGCTACAGGTACACCTTTGTCGCCACCTTCGCAAATGCTTTGTACAATAGGTATTTGTCCTAGTAATGGTACATTCATTTCTTCTGCCAGATTTTTTGCACCTTCTTTGCCGAAGATGAAATACTTGTTTTCAGGCAGTTCGGCAGGAGTAAACCATGCCATGTTCTCTACCAGCCCGAGGATAGGCACATCTACCTTTTCGTTGGTAAACATATTGATTCCCTTGCGGGCATCGGCAAGCGCTACCTGCTGAGGGGTGCTGACTACTACCGCACCGGTTATTGCAAGCGTTTGCACCAGTGTGAGGTGAATGTCGCTTGTTCCGGGTGGGAAGTCGATAAGGAAATAATCGAGTTCGCCCCAGTTGCCGTCGTTTATCAGTTGCTTCAATGCATTTCCTGCCATTGCTCCACGCCATACCACGGCGTCGTCTCTGTTGACAAAGAAACCTATCGAAAGCATTTTTACACCATACTTTTCTATCGGAACGATGTATTCTTTTCCGTCAATCGGTTCAAGAAACGGGCGAGCTTCTTCTTCGTCAAACATTTTGGGTAATGAAGGCCCGAAGATATCGGCATCGAGCAAGCCCACTTTGTAGCCTTTCTTGGCAAGGGCAACCGCCAGATTTACCGATACGGTGCTTTTGCCTACACCGCCTTTTCCGGACGATATGGCAATTATATTTTTTACCTGAGGCAGTGCTTTCACCGGTTTGGGTGCTTCTACCTGTTGGGTTTTTACTTCAATGTTTCCTTTTATGTCGACATTGGGGTCGACGTAAGTCAGGATAGCTGTTTCGGCAGCTTTTACTATCGATTTGATAAACGGGTCGTTCGCTTTTTCGAAAAGTAGAGAAAAGCTTACTTTCATTCCGTCGATGTGGATATCGTCAGACACAAATCCCATTTCTACGATATCCTTCCCTGTACCGGGATAACGCACATTGCGCAGTGCGTCGATAATTAATTTAGGATATATATTAGCCATTTTTAGTTGATTGATTTAATATATTACTTCGCCCAAAGCTGCGATAGTCGTCTTTTTCGATCTCTATGTCGGGTTCTATCCAGTGGTCGCGATGTTGACATTCAAATTTTATATACTTGATATTTAAACCCCTTGCCAGCCATTGTTGTTCATAGTAGGTTTGTATTTTAAGTATATCGTCCACAAGCTGAGAGTGATACAGATCATCCGTTTCGAACAGTACAGGCAAAGCGTTTGCTTTCACCATCTCGCTGGTGTAGGTATACATAAAGTTGCTGTCTGTTTTGAGATGTACAATACCCTTGTCGGACAAAATCTCACGGTACAGCTTCATAAAGCGGGTAGAGGTCATCCGCTTGTTAACCTTGCTCATTTGTGGGTCGGGAAAGGTGATCCATATTTCCGATACTTCGCCCGCTGCAAAGAAGTGCGTTATCAGTTCGATGTGCGTGCGCAAGAATGCGACATTCTGCATATCGGCTTCGAGAGACTGCTTTGCCCCTGTCCACATGCGTGCGCCTTTTATATCTACTCCTATGAAATTCTTATTTGGATACAGCTTTGCAAGCCCTACGGTGTATTCGCCTTTGCCACAGCCCAGTTCGAGGACTATCGGGTTGTCGTTTTTGAAGAAAAGCGAGTTCCACTTTCCTTTCATCTCAAATCCTTTTTCCTGCAAAACGGCAAACGGATATTGGAATACGTGCGGGTATTCCTCCATGTTGGCAAATTTGGCAAGCTTATTTTTTCCCATTGATTATTAATTAATAATTGATAAATGTGCCGATGTGCCAATGGTATAAGAAATCAAAATTGGTAATTGGCATATTTTCACATTGGCATATCAAAACTGCTGCATGTCGCACAGTTTACGATAGTAGCCATTCTTTTCGAACAGCTCGTCGTGATGTCCACGTTCTACAATCTCGCCTTCGTGCATCACACATATTTCGTCAGCATTCTTTATTGTAGAAAGGCGGTGAGCGATAACCAGCGTGGTGCGGTTCTTCATCAGGTTGTCGAGAGCATCTTGTACCAGACGTTCCGATTCGGTGTCGAGTGCCGATGTGGCTTCGTCGAGAATCAGTATCTGAGGGTTCTTTAGGATGGCACGGGCAATGCTGATGCGTTGGCGTTGACCGCCCGACAGTTTGCTGCCCCGGTCGCCTATATTTGTGTTGTATCCTTCTTCGGTGGCAATGATAAAATCGTGGGCATTGGCTATCTTGGCTGCCTCTACCACTCTTTCCATTGTGGCATCATCTACGCCAAAAGCAATGTTGTTGTAGAATGTATCGTTGAAAAGGATTGCTTCCTGATTTACGTTACCCATCAGCGAACGTAGGTCGTGTATATCGGCATCCTTGATGTTTACATCGTCGATATAGATGCCTCCCTTGTTTACGTCATAAAAACGGGGTAGGAGGTCTGCCATCGTCGATTTGCCCGAGCCCGATTGTCCCACAAGGGCTACTGTTTTCCCTTTAGGTATGGTGAGGCTTACATTCTTGATAACCCAATGGCTGGTTTCGTATTTGAATTCTACATTTCTGTAGGTGATCGATTCCTTTAGCGATACTGGTTTCGGATTAGCCGGATTTTTAATGTTATTCTCTGCTTTCAGTATCTTGTCGATACGCTCAACCGAAGCCATCCCTTTTTGTATGGCATAAACCGATTTGGACAGGTCTTTGGCCGGATTGATGATCAGATAAAATATAGTCAGGTAATAAATAAACTTCGATGCATCCATCGATCCCGATCCGTCTAATATAAGTGTTCCTCCAAACCAGAGTACACAAACCACAGCAATCGTTCCCAAGAATTCGCTCATGGGGTGTGCCATCTGTTGGCGGCGAGCGATCTTGTTCGACATGTTTCTGAAAATATTGTTAGACGAGTCGAAACGGGTTTTCATTTTCGGCTCGGCATTGAATGCTTTGATGATACGCAATCCGCCCAGCGTTTCTTCTATCTGCGAAACAAGGCTTCCCCATTGGTTTTGTGCTGTCACCGACCTGCGTTTGAGGCTTTTGCCTACCTTGCCCATAATGTATCCGGCTATAGGTAATAGTATCAGTACGAAGATGGTAAGTTCCCAACTGATGAAAAGCATTGTACCCAGATATACGAGTATCATGATCGGGTTTTTGGTAACCATATCGAGCGAACTCATCACCGAGTTTTCCACCTCGTTTACATCCCCTGTCATGCGTGCAATAATATCGCCTTTGCGTTCTCCCGAGAAGAAACCGAGAGGCAGCGATAGTATTTTGTCGTTTATCTGTTTGCGGATATCCCGTACCACGCCTGTGCGTACATCTACAATATAGTGAGCACTGAGGTAGGTGGCGCCGGTTTTGAATAAGGTCATCACCACAAGGGTTAGTCCCAAGCCAAGCAATACTGCTCCGCCCGAGTGTGTGGCCATCATATCCGAGAGGTATGCGTAGAAGTTGTTTTCAAGAACCTTATAGTTGAGCATCGTGCTGATGCTTGAGGTATCCACAGGCATGTATTCGTATACCTTTTCGTCTACCTTAAACAATATACGGAGTATAGGTACTATCAGCGCAAAAGAAAATACATTGAGGATAGCGCTCAGTATGTTGAATACAAGATTTAGTACTACTTGCCTTTTGTATGGAGGTACAAACCTCCTTATCAGTGTTATAAAGTCTTTCATCAGAAAGTTTTTGGGTGAAAAAATGTCGGGGTTTACGTCCCGGCGAAAAACGGCTGCAAGTTAGCCATAATTCTTTATTTATAGAATAGCTTTCAGGTATTTTAGATAATTGGCATATATGTTGTTTTAATGGAAATGTTTTGTGATATTTGACACTTAATTGGGTGAAGCAAGGCAAATATAGAGTATGGTAATGATATACGGTACGCAGCAGTTGTGCCGACTCTTTTTATTGTGAGATTTTGTGTTAATATTTCCGTTGTGAAAGATTTACAAAAAAATGAAATCTTACAGTTGATATTTTAAGAGTCTGTTTGAATTTTGCTCGTTCCAATTTTTAGAACTATTTTCAGGATGATTTATTCTTTTGAGAAACGATAATAGCGGGCTATTAGAGTTAAACAAAAGGATAAAGCGGACAAAAAGACACTAAAAATGAACGAAGAAAATCGGAGAAATATTCATAGAAAAATATTCGTGGAAAATTTAAACAGGTTCTAAATAGTTCCTACTTTTGTATTGTCTAAATGATGTATGAATGGTTAACCCTGTAAATCCAAAGTTTAATAGTTTTTTCACGAAATACTATAACCGCTTTGTTCGTTTTGCTAATTCGTATGTACGTAGTATGGATGTTGCAGAAGACCTCACCACAGAGGCCTTCATGATTTATTGGGACAATAAGGATAACCTGAGTGCAGATTCTAATATAGAGGCATATATATTGACGATAATAAAAAACAAATGCCTCAACTACCTCAAACAAACAGAACGCAGAAGCCAGATACTTACCGATATGGGCAGCTACGCCCAATGGGAGCTCGATGTGCGTATCAGTTCGTTGGAAGCATGCGACCCCGAAGAGATATTCTCCGAAGAGATACAGCAGATTGTGAGAGATACACTGGCCAAACTACCCCAGCGAACAATCGATATATTTGTTGAGAGCCGTTACAAAGAAAAATCGCATAAAGAAATAGCCGAAATGTTTGGCATTACTACCAAAGGTGTTGAATTTCACATCTCAAAAGCCCTGAGCTTACTTCGACTAAACCTGAAAGATTACCTTTCGGCGTGGATTGCGCTTTTCTTTATTCTGAATAAGTAGCTCTTGTTTATAACCGAATTTTATTTTTAATATTTGTTAACAATATTTTGACTAGGGATGTACTGCCTTCGGTTGTTATTCTTATACACGACATTCTTATAGAAAAAATATAAATAGTCGCAAAAAGTAAATGGATTCAGAATTGTTATTTAGGTTTTTTGAAGGTTTAACTACTGATAGTGAGGATCAAGCAATAAAAGAGTGGTTTGATGCATCGCCTCAGAATCAGGAGCAGTTTTATCAGGAGAGAAAACTTTTTGATGCCTTGATCCTGCATCACGATCAAAACAGCATCACTGCCGATAGTAGCATATTGGTAGAAGAACCGTCGGCAGACCGTAAACGGATAATGTTCGGTACATTTATGAAAGTGGCGGCTGTTATTGCTATATTGCTTATGAGCGGATTGCTGTATATGCAAATAAAAAACAGTAATGAAGACTATGGAATGCAGTCTATCAGTGTTCCTGCCGGGCAATATGTAAACCTTTCTTTGCCCGATGGTACACAAGTATGGCTCAATGCCCGTACCAAAATAGAATATCCGGTATCTTTCAATAAAAAACAACGTATCGTAAAGCTCGACGGGCAAGCCTACTTTGAGGTGGTGCACAACGAGGATAAACCCTTTATAGTAGAAACATCGAAAGGAAACGTGAGCGTACTGGGAACCAAGTTTGATGTGATGGCGTATTCGGGTGAAGACGATTTTGTGGCCACACTGATGGATGGTAAGGTAAAAGTAGATCTTACGTCCGACCCTAGCCAGTCGTTGATCCTCAGCCCCAACACCAGAGCAGTTTTGAGGGATGGCAAGCTCGAGGTTTCGGGTATCGAGGACTATGATGCCTACCGATGGAAAGAGGGCTTGATCAGCTTCAACAACGCGTCTTTTGGTAGCATTATGCGCGACTTTGAAAAAATATACGGACTAAAAATCAATATAGAGAATACGCATGTAGGCAAATATTCGTACACCGGTAAGTTCCGTTTTGTAGACGGCATCGACTATGCGTTACGGGTTTTGCAAAGAGATATAAAATTTGAATACCAAAGGGATCCTGAGACCCATATCATTAATATCAAGTAAAAATACAATCACTCTAAAATGTAAGCCAATGAAAAATACCTGATCGTAACAAAAAGTGCCAAAAAATGCTGCAACATTTTTTGGCACGTGAAACCAATACAGTTTTAATAAAAAAGAGTATCAATCTCATTAACAAAACAAATCTATGAAAAATAATGATTTGAAGGATGTTTTTTATTTAAAATATCCGGAATTAAAACAATTGACAAAAATCATGAGGGTTTTTATTTTATGTCTATTATGCAGCATCCAATTTCTATTTGCTGAAAACTCTTACTCTCAGAGTGCAAGAGTGACAATGAACCTGAAAAATGTTAAGTTAGCCAAAGTCTTAAACGAAATCGAAAGCCAAACCAGCTATTTGTTTATTTATAACAACAAGGTTGGTGTAGATCAGACAACGACTGTGAACGTAAAAGACAAGCCCACTGCGGAGGTGCTTGATCATGTGTTGAAGAATACAAATATCAGCTATAGCATGGAAGGTGCGCATATTATCCTTTCGGCGAATGCAAATACCAAAGAAACCGGTGCAACTCAGCAAGACAGGTTGGTAACAGGTACTATAAAGGATAAGAATGGCGAACCGCTCATCGGGGTTAGTGTAGCCATAAAAGGTACTTCTACAGGTACAATGACCGACATTGACGGTAATTTCTCGATAAAAGTTCCTGCAGGAAAAACGTTGGAAGTAACTTATATTGGTTATGTTTCGCAAACGCTGAATGTAGGAAATCAAACGTCGTTCGATGTGGTATTGAAAGAAAGCGACGTGAACCTTGACGAAGTGGTGGTAACCGCTTTGGGTATCAAGAGAGCACAAAAAGCATTGAGCTACAATGTACAAGAAATAAAAGGCGATCAGCTTACAGGTGTAAAAGATGTAAACTTGATGAACTCCCTGTCGGGTAAAGTTGCCGGTGTAAACATCAATGCATCTGCTGCCGGTATCGGTGGAGCTACACGTGTAGTAATGCGTGGATCTAAATCTATAACAAAGGATAACAACGCATTGTACGTGATAGACGGTGTGCCTATCTTCAATGCTAACAAGGGCGGATTGAATCAGAACAATGAGTATGCCGATCAGCCTCGTGGAGAGGGAATCTCAGACCTCAACCCCGACGATATCGAAAGCATGTCGGTGCTTACAGGTCCTGCCGCTGCTGCCCTTTACGGGTCTAACGCTGCAAATGGTGCGATTGTGATCACAACCAAAAAAGGAGCAACAGGTAAACCAAAAGTGACAATATCCAACCAGACTACATTCTCTCGTCCGTTTGTGATGCCTGATTTCCAAAACAAATATGGAAACAAAACAGGTGAGTATAAGAGCTGGGGCGATGTGCAAAACAAATACGCTTACAATCCTTCAGACTTTTTCGATACAGGTGCTACTTCCCAAACATCGGCTACACTGTCGGTAGGTACAGACAAGAATCAGACATTTATGTCGTTGGGTTCTACTAAAGCCAATGGTATAATACCTGAAAACGATTATATGAAATACAATGCAACGTTGAGGAATACAACTAAATTCTTGAACGATAAAATGATCCTCGATTTCGGCTTTAGCTATATCAAGCAAAAAGACCAGAATATGATGGCTCAGGGACAATATTACAATCCGCTTACTGCAATATATACGTATCCGAGAGGTGAAGACTTCAGCTATGCTAAAAACTATGAATTATATAGCGATGCATTGGGATACAACGTACAACAGTGGAAGTTTGGAGACCAAGGCTTAGGGATGCAAAATCCGTATTGGATTATCAACCGCAACAGAATGGTAAACAAACGTGACCGTTATATGATGAACGTGAACCTGCAATACAATATCTTCGACTGGATGAATGTAATGGGACGTGCACGTCTCGACAATTCGCAGAATAACTTCACTCAGAAGAATTATGCTTCTACTCACCAATTGTTTGCATCCGAAACAGGACGTTTCAAGTCTACAAAAGAAGACTACAAGCAAGCGTATGCCGACTTGTTGTTAAACATCAACAAGTACTTCGGCAGCTACTCTTTGTCTGCCAATATCGGTACAAGTATCTCTGATATGCGTTCCGACGAAAGCGGCGTAGATGGTGCATCTCTGATGATCCCTAACTTCTTTGCGATAACAAATATAGACAAGAATGCTCCTAAAACCAGATTGATACAAGACGGCTGGCACGAACAAACTCAGTCGGTATTCGCCAATGTGGAACTAGGCTGGAAGAGTATGTTGTACCTTACTTTGACAGGTCGTAACGACTGGGCTTCTGCTCTTGCAAATACAAGCAACAGCTCATTCTTCTATCCATCAGTAGGGGTTTCGGGTGTGGTATCTGAAATGGTGAAATTGCCAAGCTTTATTTCATACATGAAAGTACGTGGGTCTTACTCTTCGGTAGGTTCTGCTATTCCTCGCAACCTGTCTATCCCGACATACGAATATGACGAGCAGGGCGGTTTCTGGAAAACCAACACATATATGCCGATTACAGACCTTAAACCTGAAAGAACAGGATCGTGGGAAGCCGGATTGAGCTCTAAATTCTGGGGCAACAGATTAAGCTTCGATATGACATGGTACAAGTCTAATACCAAAAATCAGACGCTTAAAGTACCTGTATCTCCTACCACAGGATATACTTCGATGTATATACAAACAGGTAATGTAGAAAACCAAGGTGTGGAAATCACATTGGGAGCCGACAACAAATGGGGTAACTTCAACTGGAACTCTACATTTACTGCCAGCTACAACAAAAATACGATAAAGCAGCTCGGTAAATATGCTGATCCTGTTACCGGTGAAATGGTTACACTTGAGTCTATTTCTCAGGGTGGTATCGGAGCTTCAGAATTCCGTTTGATGGCAGGCGGTACAATGGGTGACTTCTATGTTAAGAAAAAATTGAAATATGATGATAAAGGCGCTGTCGTTCTGAACGAAAACGGTAGTCCTGAACTCGAAAATACAATGGATAAAGTGGGCTCGGTGCTTCCAAAATGGAACCTAGGCTTTAGAAACGACTTCAGATGGAAAGATATCAATTTCGGATTCCTCGTATCGGCACGTTTGGGCGGTATCGTTGTTTCTCCTACACAGGCTATTTTGGACGGATTCGGCGTAACTAAAGCCACTGCTGTTGCCAGAGACAATGGAGGCGTAATGATCGGTAATACGAAGATCGACCCTTACAAATACTATTCTGTAACAGGACAAACCGAAGGCTTATTGTCAGATTATATCTACAAAGCCACCAACCTTCGTTTGCAAGAAGTATCGGTAGGTTATACCCTGCCTAGTAAATGGTTCAACGATGTAATGAAAGTAAATGTATCGTTCGTTGGGCGCAACCTGTGGATGATCTACAACAAAGCACCTTTCGATCCTGAAGCAACAGCTTCTACCGGAACTTACTTCCAGGGTATCGACTACTTTATGCAGCCAAGTCTTCGCAATTTGGGATTCAGCGTTAAGGTAGAGTTCTAATATTAATTCATTACGATTATTGTTCATACAATATTAAAAGTTAAAATTATGAATAACAATATATTTCAAAAGATAAAAACAGGACTTGCTTCAGCACTGTTGTGCTCACTTGTTTTGGTATCATGTACCGACAATTTCGAAGACATGAACAGAAATCCTGCTCAACCTACCGACAAGGAAATTCTTGAAGGTTACTACAAGCTTGGTGCATTTTTCCCTCAGATGCTGAATTATGCATACCCTGCACAGGAAAATGCTTACCAGATGGGCGAAAACCTTATCGGTGACCCATACGGACGCTATCTGTCTATTGCAAATACATGGTCTTCAAACTTCTCTACGTTCAATGCGCCTGCCGGATGGATCAACTCTCCGTTTAAGGATGCTTTCGAAAAAGTATACGGAGGATGGACACAAGTGAAGGAGCAAACCAAAGGCGAAGGACCTCTTTATGCATGGGCTCAGATATTGCGTGTTACATCTATGCAACGTATCACAGACCTGTACGGACCTATCCCTTACTCCAAAGTGGGTGGTGGAAGCCTTGGTTCGGCTTACGATAGTCAGGAAGATGTATACAAAAATATGCTTACCGATCTGGATGCTGCTATTGCCGAGCTTACAACATTTGTTGCTGCCAACCCGAACTATACGGCGATGGCTAAGTTTGACAAAGTATATAGCGGAGATTTTACCAAATGGATAAAATATGCTAACTCGCTTAAGCTTCGTATGGCAATGCGTATCGTATATGCAAATCCTGAACTTGCTAAACAAAAAGCAGAAGAAGCCGTAAAACATACGTTGGGAGTAATTGTAAGCAATAATGATATTGCACAGAATGCATTCCCTCAAAATCCAATCTGGACAGTAACGACATCATGGGGCGACTCGCGAGCTTGTGCCGATATTATCGCCTATCTGTCGGGCTATAGCGATCCCCGTTTGTCCAGATATTTTACAAAAAGTCAGGTGGCAAATGGTCCTGAATATCTTGGTTTGAGAACAGGTATTGCTGTTCCGGGAAAAGACTGGGCCGATAAATATTCGTCTGCTACTTATACCCAAACAGCACCAACATTGTGGCTTCCTGCTTCGGAAGTAGCATTCCTAAGAGCCGAAGGAGCACTAAGAGGCTGGGATATGGGTGGTACAGCTAAAGAGCTTTATGAAGAAGGCGTTAAGCTGTCGTTCTCTCAGTGGTTGGCAAGCGGTGCCGATGCATACCTGCAAGATGCAGTAAGCAAACCGGGCGACTACAACGATCCTGATCCTGCGTTGGCAGCAAAAGCCATAAGCACGATTACAATAAAATGGAATGATGCAGATCCGTTCGAAACCAAATTGGAGAGAGTTATCACTCAGAAGTGGATTGCAATGTATCCGCTGGGACAAGAAGCATGGAGCGAACAACGCCGTACCGGATATCCACGTTTCTTCCCTGTATTGTTAAATTCGAATACCGATGCAAATCTGAAAACAAGATTCGCTTCTCGTATTCCGTTCCCGCCTGATGAGCAGAACAATAATACACAGAACTACAACGAGGCTGTGAAACTGCTAGGCGGACAAGATAACTATAGTACAAAACTATGGTGGGATAAGAACCCGAACAAAGGATGGTAAAAGGTAAAAGAAAGATGATTGCCCTTTTATATGTAAATGCCCGTTTCGGCATCTGATAGATTTAATATTGGATTTCGGATTAGTACAGGCAGTAAGACTCGTTCTTGCTGCCTGTATATATTTTAAGAAAGACTTGTATTGTTACGATTTGCATGCCGACCGAAAACAATTGTTGTTTCGTGATGTTACAAATGTAGAGATGATTGATTAGTCGGTGTCTAAATTATGCTGCGAAAAAGATGAAGCAGTCAAAAGAAATGACACGCTTATTATATTTACTTCTTTATATTAGAGGGAAATAAATATTTTTTCTACCTTTGCCGAAATAATATGGGAAGATATTTAGCTCTGGATTATGGAACAAAGCGGACAGGTATCGCAGTATCGGATACACTTAAGATAATAGCTAACGGACTGACTACCGTGCCCACCCATACTCTTTTGGATTATCTGAAAACATATTTGCAGAAAGAAGATGTAGAGCGCATCATTGTGGGTTTGCCAAAACAAATGAATAACGAATATTCGGAGAACATGAAGCACATCCGCCCATTTGTTAAGAAATTGCAATCTCTCTATCCCGATATGCAGATAGAATATTATGATGAGCGGTTCACTTCAGCCTTGGCACACAAAACAATGCTGGACGCAGGATTAAAGAAAACAGACAGACAGAACAAAAGCCTTGTAGACGAGATCAGTGCAACTATTATACTGCAAGGGTATATGGAAAGTTTACGATTACAAAGCAAATAATTAAACAATGATATTACCAATATACTTATACGGACATCCGGTGCTTAGGAAAGTCGGAGAAGATATTACAAAAGATTACCCAAATCTGGAAACGCTTATCGGCAATATGTTCGAAACCATGTACAATGCCGATGGCATCGGACTGGCAGCACCTCAGATAGGATTGGCTATTCGCCTTTTTGTGATAGACCTCGAGCCGCTGGCCGAAGATGAACCCAAATACGCAGGATTTAAGAAAGTGTTTATCAATCCTCGGATAGTAGAAGAGTCAGGCGAGCCTGTGAAGTTGGAAGAAGGATGCCTCAGCATACCGGGAATCAACGAAATGGTGGAGCGTAAAGAGAGAATCCGCATTCAGTATCTCGACGAAAATTTTGTAGCTCACGACGAGGTGTATGAGGATTTCTTCGCACGTTGCATTCAGCACGAATACGACCATATAGAAGGCGTACTGTTTGTAGACCTTATCTCGGGCATCAGAAAACAATTGATAAAATCTAAATTAAATAACCTACTAAAGGGGAGGACAAATTGCCGATATAGAGTAAAACCGGTGCAAACAAAAAACTAAGACCTGTTATTATGAAAAGTGTGATCAAGGTATTTTTAATACTTGTTTCTATTTTTTACAGTCTTAGCTCTTGTGTAACAAACAAGGACACAGACTTTTTACAAGACATAAAACTTAAATATCCCGAAACGTCAGTCAAGCCCGATCAATATCGTGTGATACCGGGCGACCAACTCAGCATTGTTGTATATGCATGGGATGAACAAACCAAAGCCATGTTTTCGGCCTATACCCCTCGTTTTTCGGGGCAAGGTATCAGCGAGCGTACAGGTGTAGACGCTTACTCGCAGACAAGGGGTCTCGACGATGCAGCCGGAGTGCCTCCTGTAACCGTATATGCCGACGGAACGATAACATTTCCCTACATCGGTAAGGTGTATGTGCAAGGGCAAACGATGCTCGAAATAAGGAATGTTATATCCAACAAGCTGAATGCCTATGCCGACGGAACTACTGCCGAAGTGTCTCTCTACAACAGATACTTCAGCATACTTGGCGAAGCGGGGGCAAATCGCATACACATGCCCAGTACCACTATGACTATCTATCAGGCTCTCTCTATAGCAAGCACGATAGGGGCATACGCCGACAGATCGAAAGTGAGCATTATCCGCCAGACGGAAACAGGCTCTACCGTAAAAACATTCGACCTCCGAAGCAAGGATATCATAGATTCGGAATATTACTATATACAGCCCAATGATGTGTTGTATATCCCTCAGATGAAACGTAAGTTTCTTGGTACAACCACTTCTTTTGCCGGTTTGTTCGGTTTGCTGACATCAGTGGCCGGGGTTATTGTATTTACACTTAGAGTATTTTGATATGAAGGCTATAATATATTACATGTTATCCGGTTTGATGATGGTTGGTATATTCTCTTCCTGCATCTCGAGCGAAGAAATAAATTATCTGCAAAATATCAACTTGCAATATCCTCTACAGCCCTATACCGAATACAGGTTGGCTGTGGATGATAAAATATCATGCTCTATCTCTACCAGCGACGAAGAAGTATTCCGTGCTTTCAACTCGGTGGTGGGTCCCAATCAGAATGCTCTCAAAGCATATACCATATACAGCGACAGTACAGTTATTCTCCCTTTCTTCGGCAAAGTGAAGGTCGCAGGCCGTACGGTTCAGGAGGCAGAAGATATTATCCAGAAGCTGATACAGGAGTCTATCCTCGATGCACAGGTAAAAGTGACATTGTCAAGCAACTATTTTTATATACTTGCGTCTAACAAACAGGGCTTCTATTCTGTTTATAAAGATAATATGACCATTTATCAGGCATTGGCCATATCGCAGCAGACTACGGGTACGATGGATTTGTCGAAGGTAAGTATCATCCGTAGAGACGCTTTGGGAAATTCGATAGTAAAAACTTTCGACCTCAGAACCCAGGATGTGATTCAGTCCGAGTTTTACTATATACGCCCCAACGACCTGATATATTTCCCTACAAACAAGAATTCGTTCTTTAATATAGAATCGTTAGGCTCGTTTGCGGCAACGATGATGATCCCTCTTACATTCCTCGTGTATACGGTGATGTATCGCTGGTGATCGATATAAATACAAAAGCAACCCTTTCTAGCACAAATACTTTTTTACGATGGACATAAATAATAAACCTGGAGCTGATACGGATCCGTATTTCGAAGAGATAAAGGCCAAGACGACTTTGTCTTTCGACTTCGTACTTTGGTTTTACCGCATATTGAAATACTGGTATCTCTTTGTTATTTCTATAGCGCTGTTTATGGCATACGCATTTATAAAAAATAAATCGTGGGTGCCTTTCTACGGAATTCAGGCTATGATAATACTCGAAGACCGGGGGTCGAGTATGATATCGGGAGCAGTGCCGCTGGGAAGTATCTTGCGTAATACCGAAAATCAGCAGATTGTATTGGAATCGTACGGGCTTACCGAAAGAACGGTAAAGAACCTGTCGAAGAAGATGCATATCGACTACTTTATCCAGACAAGGTTTAAATATATCAGCCTTTACACCGATTCGCCTATCGAAATTGTTATCGACAGCCTCGAAACAGATATTACGCCTCAGGCGTACAGCAAAGTCTTTGATGTGGCATACGTTAGCGATAGCCAGATACGTGTGAGCTACAAGGATGGCTTGGACGGAGAACCCGAAGAAGCCTTCAATGTAGTGTTTGATAGTCCTGTAGAGAATAAATTCTTTAAAGGGACGATTCGTAAAACGAAGAATTTCAAGCACGACTTTCTGCCCTTTAGTTTCCGCTTCTTTACCAATAGCCAACTCACAGGGATGTATAGCGGACGGGTGTCTACTGCCCTCAAAACCGAAAACTCCACCGCTCTTACCGTCAGTATGTACGGAACAGATCCGGCTAAGGATATGGATTATCTGAAAGCTCTTTTGGATGAATTTCAGGATTATAATCTGGCTTTGAAAAATCAACAGGCTGATCTGACAATCAAGTTCCTTGATGCCCAGATAACCGTTATCAACGACTCGCTGAATATATCACGCCTCAAGCTCGAACGATTCCAGAAAGAGACGGGAGTATATGAGGTGTCTTCGGCTACTGTGAGGCGGGAGCTTGATGTTGCCGATGTGGATAGAGATCAGGTGGCGATGCGAGAAAAAACAGTACTGTTTACTACACAGAAGATCAAAGAAGGAATTATGGGTAGTGCAGAGCTGATAGATCCTATAAGTATAGGGTTGACAGACGAAATAAAATTGTCGAGATACGTTGAGGAATATAATCAGGAGCTTAGAAAATCGAAGAACTTAGGGCCTAAGAGCCCGATTTATATGACGGCTATCAACAAGCTGAACGAGAGCCGTGTGCAGATATTGAGAGAGCTGCAACTTATTCAGGTGAAGCTTCAGGATCAGAAAGACCTTTTGGTGAAGAAATATCAGAATCTCGATCTCAAGCTCGACAACCTGCCTCCTCAGGAGCGCGACCTGATAAAATATCAGCGAGAATACAATGTCAACGAGATGTATCACCAGTTTCTTACCCAAAGGCAGTATGAAGCCAAGATACAAAGAGCATCCAATACACCCGACAACTTTATATGGGAATATCCACGTATGGTTGGCGGAGCAATGAACACGGGCGAGAAGAGCAAAAATTATATGTACTTCCTGATGATAGCTTTGGTTATTCCGTTGATCTTTGTCGTAGTCAAAGAAGAGGTTCTCAACTTTGCGATCACTTCTAAAGAGGAATGTGAAAAAATATCAGGATTGCCTGTTATCGGGACTATCGAGAATATCTCGAAAAAGCTCGCCGGCGGTGTCGTGCTGGTGAAGAATTTCCCCAAATCGAGCTTTGCCGAATCGTTCCGCAATATGCGTGTACGCATAGAATATATGGCTCAGCGTGAAAATAAAATCACCATATTGGTTACCTCTACCGAGCCTGCCGATGGTAAAACGTTTATCGCTACCAATGTGGCTTCTGTATACCAGTTGATGGGTAAGAAGGTAATTATCGTCGATCTCGACCTCAGACGTCCTTCGGTAGGAAAAACACTACAGATCGACGCACAAAAGGGAATATCCAACTATCTGATAGGGCAAGTTACTTTGGACGAGATCATCATTTCGCACCCCGACTATGGATTCGATATTATCCCAGCCGGAACGCTGCCTCCTAATCCGAGTGAGCTGATCAAGACTGCCAAAACAAAGCAACTGTTGGAACACCTGAAAGAAGAATACGACTATGTTATTGTAGACTGTAGTCCGGTAGGTCTTGTTTCCGATGCCTACATTCTTTCTTCTATGGCCGATACAACGCTGTTTGTGGTGCGCCGAGCCAAAACCAACAAGGCGTTCTTCAAGAGCGTGATTACACAACTTGGGTTCGATGGTGTGGAAAACATAGCCTTGGTGTTCAACGATGTGAAGGGTAGGGAAGGTTATTATGGAACATCACGCTACTATGGTGACAAGACGTACTATCTGAAGAAGAATTCGTATTATCACGACGACTATTTTGAAAGTTAAATTTCGAAAAACTAAAAAATATAAAAAAGAGAGGCTCCAACGGTCTCTCTTCTTTTTTGTTAATGTATTATTCATATATTTGCCAATCGTTGATTAATACACTATAATCGTGAAAAAGTTTCTATTCTCAATATTCCTTTTATTCAGCAGTCTGTCTAGTTTTGCCCAAATAAATACGGATAGAGTAATCCTCATTGGCCGAAATTCGCTTTATTATGAAGATTACGTGCTTGCTATTCAGTATTTCAATCAGGTGATAAAAGCAAAGCCGTATCTTGCCGAGCCTTATTTTTACAGGGCAATCGCAAAATATTATCTCGACGACTTTAAAGGAACGGAAGACGATTGTACGCTGGCATTGGAGCGAAATCCGTTTATATCGAAGGCATATCAGTTGAGAGCCGATGCCCGTCAAAATCAGAATAATTACGACGGGGCGTTGGAAGATTATAAAGTGTCTTTGGATAACTATCCGAACGATAAGTTTACGCTCGTAAATATGGGTATTGTCAACATTCAGAAGAAAGATTATGACCAAGCCGAGAAATATCTGAACGAGCTGCTTCGCATATACCCGACATATACTCAGGGGTATCTGACACGTGGAGCCATGTATCAGGAAAAAGGAGATACCATTCAGGCCTTCGAAAACTACAATGAAGCCATCAAGCAGGATAAGTATATGGCTCAGTCGTATTCTATGCGAGGATTGCTCCATTACTATAAGAAAGACTATGATAAGGCTTTGGCGGACTTAGACGAAGCCATAAAGATAGAACCTCTCCAATCGGGAAACTATATCAACCGGGGGCTTATTCGTTATTCCAAAAACGACCTTCGTGGTGCTATGGCCGACTACGACAAGGTTATAGAGCTTGATGCAAACAATATAATTGCTCGCTTCAACCGAGGCTTGCTACGTGCACAGGTAGGTGATGATAACCGCGCCATTGCCGACTTCGATGTAGTACTCAAGTTTGAGCCTAACAATTATATTGCCTACTTCAACAGGTCTCTGATAAAGAGTAACATCGGCGACTACAATGGAGCGATTGCCGACCTCAATGTGGTGCTTGCCCAGTATCCCGAGTTTTATCATGGATTTTATAGCAGGGGCGAAATCAAACGGAGGCAAAACGACCTGAAGGGTGCGGAACGTGACTTCAATTATGCCCGAAACGAAGAGGCCCGAAAGAATAAAGAAATGGCTGCCAAGGGCATTACCGAAGAGGAGGCTAAGACAAGGGAAACATCAGACAAGGATATCGATAAATTTAATTTGCTTGTTGTTGCCGATAAAAAAGACGAAGAAAAGAGCAAGTACGAAAGTAACTCTCGTGGACGTATTCAGAATAAGCAAGTGCGCCTTGAGCTCGAACCTCGTTTTGTGATTACTTATTACGAAAAACCGAACGACATCAGACGTTTTGTATATTATAGCCAGTTGGTAGACGGTCTTAACCGCAAGTCTACATTGCCAAAAAAATTGAGGATAACCAATAGCGAGGCCGCTCTGAATGAGCCTCAGATAGCGGATCATTTCTGGTCGATAAACGAACTGTCGAAACGGATAGAGGAAAGCCCTGCGAATGCCGAGTTGTACTATGCTCGTGCATTGGATTACATGCTAGTCCAAGACTTTGGCAACTCTATCGAAAATTTCAATAAGGCGATTGCTCTCGATCCTCGATTTACGTTGGCTTATTTCGACTTGGCGGTGGTATATACCAAGCAATTGGAGTTGAAAGAGAACGTTCCTGAATATGATAAGAAATCGGAACAGCCCGATGCCCTTTCTTCTTTGACAGGAGCTAATGCGAAGAAAGATGCTACCTTGACAGGTGCAGGAGCATCGATGCTCGATCCGGGAAAGATGGAGTACGACCTCATTGTGAAGAACTACAGCAAGGTTATAGAACTTAACCCTGAGTTTGTATATGCTTACTACAACAGGGCGGAAATACGCTACAAGCAAAATGACTTCCGTGCGGCAATCTTAGACTATAACGAAGCCATCAGACGCGACTCTCAGTTTGCCGAAGCATACTATAATCGTGGGTTGGCACGCTTCCAGATCAAGGACAAAGACCGTGCTTTGGATGATATGCGCAAAGCAGGAGAGCTTGGTGTGATAGAAGCTTATAGTATTATCAAGCGTATGACCGAGTAGTCTTCTCCTTATTAAGTAACTCAATTGAAATCAAATAATAAACCTTTTATTAGCTCCGAGTTCGGAGCTAATTTTTATTATATCTGCGACGGGGATTTGTCGGTGAGAGGTTATGACTTCTTTATTGATGAGAAAACCGAGCTCACTTAGTTGGTTTTCATCCATGTTTTTTATTCTTTTCCATTCACTGGCATAAAACCATTCATCATCTACAAAATATAGCACATGCATCTTGTTGAAGCTGATTGTTTTGTGGTTGTCTTTAAAGAGTTTGTAGTCGTTGTATGACTCCATTGTTTTCCCTTGTATAATAAAGACATCCTCGCCATACTTATTCCATAAAAACATCCTGACGAAATATGCAGCTATCAGCCACGAAAGTAGAACTCTGAGTGTAAACCCAAAGGTTATTTCATCCAATATTAACAGTCCCGCCACAATTGGTAATAAAATTATTACTGATGCAGTCGCCCCCAAATCTGTAGTTGCACAACTCGGCTTTGGGGGAGTTGTTATTCGTAAGCGTATGGTGTCGTTTCGATATTCTAGTTTGTAGTGTTCCATATCGTTTTTTTGAAGCTAAGTAGGTTTCTTTTTTTTATTTGAAGCATAGCCTACAGTCGATATTCTTAGAACGCAAACTTGTCATGTATAGATTTTAGCACTTTTCTATACATGTTATGACTATCATGTATAGTTTTTGCCCTTTTTCTATACATGTGGTTCTTGACATATATAGATTTTGGGTCTTTTTATGTTTATTGTTTAGTTATTCACCGATTCTATTTGGTCGCTGTATAGAGGAGGAGCTTCATCACTAACATTTATCAGTAAATCGATCAAAGGCATATTCAGGTAATAATTATATTTTCCTATTTTTATTTTAGTTAATAAATTTGCCCTTACCAGTTTTTCTAAATATCCGGTTGCTGTAATTCGTGTAACATTCAAGTCTTTAGTAACAAATTCAATCTTAGTATATGGATGATTGAATAAATTGTTCAAAAGCTCGTGATTGTAAGCTTTTCCTAATAATGGTCTCATATCTTGCTTATATTGTATCATAAGAAGTGATATGTTTTTTACCAACTCTATAGTTTGTGAGGCTGTTTGTTCTACTCCTTTGAGTACAAAGAGTATCCATTCTTCCCATTGGTTATTATCTCTTACTCCTTGCAACAGGGAATAATATTCAGCTTTGTTTCGTATGAAATAACGGCTGAGGTAAAGAATTGGCAAGTCAAGCAAGCCTTTTATTACTAAATATAATATGTTGATTATTCGCCCTGTACGTCCATTCCCATCATAGAAAGGATGACTACTTTCGAACTGATGGTGTATGATTGCCATCTTTATGAGTGGATCCACATCAGACAAAGTGTCGTCGTTAATATATGCCTCTAAATTTCTCATATACTCCTCGATTTGTATTTTATCTTGTGGCGGCGTATATACAACTTCTTTAAACTGATTTTTCAACGTGGTTCCCGGTACAGCTCTAAACCCGGCTTTGTTCTCTTCCAACAGCTCTTGGATATGTTTGATATAAGAATTTGTTAATATATGTCTGCCTCGAACAAGATTAAATCCTGATTTTAAAGCATGGGCATAATTTAAAACTTCTTTTGTCGCAGCTGATACGACGTAAGCAGTCTTTTCTATGTCTAGATCTCCTTTGAAGAGTTCATCATTTGTGGTAATAATATTTTCTACAGCCGAACTATCCTTTGCTTCTTGTAATGAAAGAGTATTGATAAGGATATTCTCATTCGGAATAGTAAGGGCAACACCTTTTAATTCAGCTAATTTTCTGTTAGCTGCATTTGATTGTTTTAGAATGGCTTTTGTTTCAATATCTATATCTAGTGGTAATTTGGGTATAATGTAATTCATGCCTTAGTCTTACTTAAATAGTTATGTTTCGAAGATACAGAATAAAAATGAAAAATAAATTTGTTTTATTTTTTATATGTTTGTTATTCTAATTACTTTTCAACTATGCATAAGAATCATTCCTTTTAAAGCGTAAATCTTCATTAATTATTTTATTCAGAAGCAGCGAAAATATACTGTCTTCGATTATTCTATAATCTATCCCCTAAAAAACAAGAGAAGCCTGTTTATATACAGGCTTCTTTCTAATATGCAGTAGAAGTGTTTGTCCCCACTTCTTCAATAATACAAATTTACGGTGTATTTATCCCATTAAATTGTGCTTGCTTGATTGCCCAAGCTAAGGCATTTGCCATAAGTCGTGCATTTTCTACATTACCTCCGGTCCATCCCGTACGCGTGGTAGGTTTGAAGCTGGCATCGATAGCTAGAGGATATGTAGAGGCCGATCCACCCGCTCCTGATCCTGTCGTACCATTGAAGTTGGCTGCAAATCCGCCCTCACTGATGAAGAGGAGGTTGTATCTTTTGTGCTTCAATATCATTGGTGTTCCACTGTTGTTTTTAGATATAATTACTATATCGTCATCATCAGGTAAGCCTTGAGCACCCGAAGCACCATAACTGTCATTACCCCACAAAAGCCCACGTATATCGCCGAACGGACCATTCACAACGTCGTCATTCACAAAGTTAAGAGACATCACATTGGTTGTTGTCCAGTCTGCCGTGATGGTATATCCCGGATACAGAGCTTCAAAAAAAGCTTTCACCATTGCCTGACGTTCGCATACAAAGATAAGGACACCTCCTTTTTTCAGATAATCGACCAAATTGCTTGCCATAGTTGCTTTATCGAGAGGGTCGAGGTCAAAACCTGTAATAACAATATCGGGTTTTGTATCCAGATAGCTTTTAACGGTAGCTGTATTGTAGGCCGCTCCTCCGCTTACAACATTGTACGGATAGAACGTTTGATTCGCTGAATAAGGTACTATCTTAACGGTGCTGTTTTCTGTATTACCAAAGTTGACAGAAGCATCCATCATTTTTCTTAGTCCCGATCCGGGCTGACCTAGATATCCGGCTGTATTTTCATAATATCCGAACGCAAATACCGATTTTGTAGGATAGCTTACTACAACGGTTGCCTTACAGGTGGAAGCATTTGAAGAACTGTTGGATGTGATTGTCATTACCTTGTTTTCTACACTGGTGGGAGTACCATAGCCTTGAAGTTTTACTGTTTGGCTGGCAGTACTTAGCAGACCCGAGCCTTTGAAGTAAATGCCATCTACTGTGTTTGTTTCAATGGAGTAGGTTGCTCCGTATGGGGCTGTTACATTCAATGTCACTTCAATGTAGTTTGCATCGGGGTCGAGCGGTTTATTTAGCTCGTATACACCTCTCACCTTAGTGGCACTACAAGACATATTGTAAACAGGTTTCACCGAAGAGTCTTCCACATTGATACGCAAAGGGTCGCAAGTGGTCAGTTGTTTTCCGTTAAATGTTATTTTTATGAGATCACCTGCTGTTCCTACTGTATGGTTGGTTGGTGTTCCTGCACCGGGGATAGAAAGGTAATAATAACCCGTAGTCAGGAAAACGCCTGAAGCAGTAAAGTAATAGCCGTTAGACGGGTCGGGCATTGTAATTATATTGTATGCCCCTGCCTTTGTTACGTGCAATGGTATAGTCATGTAATTGCTTGCGTTTAGCGATACATTGTTTTGGTATATCCCCGCAAAAGTCAACGAGTCGCAATTCCCTATTTCTACAACGGCGTTACCAAGCTTAGATTCGAAGCAATTCCATTTTTCACCGTCCCATTGGTTTAGTCCCATACACAGTTCCTTATCGTCGTCTTCTACCAGATTATATACAATCAGTCCGGTGTGCATCTGATCTATGCCCGTCTTGTTTGCTGCATAATCATCGCTAGGTCCGGAAGTCGGATTGCTCGAATCTTTCAAAAACATAGGGAAGAGCTGGTTCTTCTGTGAGAGGTTTACACGTGGTAAGGCTAACCCTTTGGAGGCATTGGCTGTACCATCAATAATATTGTCTTTATCTTTCAGCTGCAATAATGCTCCGGTAGCAGAAGGTTCACCCGAACCAATGGTTACTTGTGCATTTGTTGTCAGATTTGTGCAGAAAATTGCTATCAGCAATAATAATACCCCGAAGGATATGCGTTTTGGCATTTGTCTCATGTTTGTCTGCTTCATGTAGTTTTCAATTTTAAGTTTTATCAATAATCGTGTATAATCGCATAGTCTTGTTTGTTGTAAGTATCTATTTTTTTTATCGCTTTTTTCTTTTTTATGAAAATTGCAAGTCGTGCTATTTATTCTCTGGCATAGAGACAGAGGAATAAGATTTTAATTTTTATAAAATACAGTATTTGTTTAGTATACACTTTTGTAAAGTTTTATGTCTAATTTGTTTATGACAAATAAAAGAGAAGTAAGTGGATTGAAAATAAAGAAAAATTATATGTAAACCGACTTTATGCTACCAATGAAATAAACATATCTTGTGCATCATCAGAAAGAAATATATGCTCAATAAACATATTGTTCTGGTCAGAATTCATAAATAAGTCTTCCGTATTACCGACTTGTGTTGCCTCGTTTAATAAATGTTTGTCACAAATATTATGCAAAGATAATATTATTATATAAAAAAACAACCCTTTAATAATCATATAACTAAATATATAAGAAGAGTTTATGAAGAAGGCTTCAATAACGTAGGTTTCGGAAAGATGGATGCGGGGCGTAAATAGTGGAATTGAATAAAATCTGTGATGGCTAATTATATTAATCTGTAAAAAATGTTTATTTTTGCAAGTTCTGGAAAGCAGCTTATTTGTAGGAGCTGCATAACTAAAAAAAGAGAAAGACGAATATGATTAAAATTACATTTCCGGATGGTTCCGTAAGAGAATTCGAAAAAGGAACAACATCTATGCAGGTTGCTGAGAGTATCAGTTCCCGTTTGGCGCAAGACGTGCTTGCCGCAAAGGTAAACGGGGAGGTTTGGGATTTAACAAGACCAATAGATACGGATGCGACGATCGAATTGCTGAAATGGGAAGATGAAGACGGAAAGCATGCATACTGGCATTCGTCGGCACACCTTATGGCCGAAGCGGTGCAGATACTTTACCCTCATGCAAAATTTGGGATAGGCCCTGCCATCGAGAATGGATTCTATTATGATATAGACTTTGGTGATACACCTGTCAAAGATGCCGATTTTCATAAGATCGAAGCTAAAATGATGGAGCTGATAGCCAATAAGGAAGAGATCAAACGTCAGAGTATAACAAAGACCGATGCGCTCAAAATGTTTGGCGACCGTAACGAGGGGTATAAGGTAGAACTTATCAACGACCTCGCGGACGGAACCATTACAACATATACACAAGGGGTATTTACCGACCTTTGCCGTGGCCCTCACTTGCCCAATACATCGTATATCAAGGCAGTGAAGATACTTAGTGCGGCGGGTGCATACTGGCGTGGCGACGAAAAGCGCAAGCAGCTGACACGTCTTTACGGTATCACTTTCCCTAAAAAGAAAATGCTCGACGAGTATCTTCTGATGCTCGAAGAAGCTAAGAAGCGTGACCACCGCAAGATAGGAAAAGAGCTTGAACTGTTTGCCTTCTCCGAAAATGTGGGTAAAGGCCTTCCATTGTGGTTGCCTCGTGGTACACAGTTGCGCTTGAAACTCGAAGACTTCCTGAAGAAGATACAGAAGAGATTCGAATACCAACAGGTGATGACACCGCATATCGGTAGTAAATTGCTTTACGTGACTTCGGGGCACTATGCAAAATACGGACAGGATTCTTTCCAGCCGATACATACACCGGAAGAAGGAGAGGAGTTCTTGTTGAAACCGATGAACTGTCCTCATCACTGCGAAATATACAAAGTTGTTCCACGCTCATATCGTGACCTGCCTTTGCGTATGGCAGAGTTTGGTACTGTATACCGTTACGAGCAAAGTGGCGAGCTTCACGGACTGACAAGGGTGCGTGGGTTTACTCAGGACGATGCGCATATTTTCTGTACACCTGAGCAGCTCAAAGAAGAGTTCCTCAAAGTGATGGATATTGTATTTATCATCTTCAAGGCTCTTAATTTTGAAAACTTTGAAGCACAAATCTCGCTCAGAGACCCTAATAATCGTGAAAAATATATCGGTAGCGATGCAAACTGGGAAAAAGCAGAGCGTGCCATTATAGAAGCCTGCGAAGAAAAAGGCTTGCCGGCACGTGTAGAACTTGGCGAAGCGGCATTCTATGGCCCTAAACTCGACTTTATGGTGAAGGACGCATTGGGTCGCCGTTGGCAGTTGGGAACAATACAGGTAGACTACAACCTTCCGGAGCGTTTCGAACTCGAATACACAGGAGCCGACAACCAAAAACACCGTCCGGTGATGATTCACCGTGCACCGTTTGGGTCGATGGAGCGTTTCATTGCCGTGCTAATAGAGCATACAGCAGGAAAATTCCCATTGTGGCTTGCTCCCGATCAGGTGGTGATATTGCCTATCAGCGAGAAGTTTAACGACTATGCTCACCGTGTGTCTCACTATTTCAAGCAACAGGGTATCAGTTCGCAGGTCGACGACCGTAACGAAAAGATTGGACGCAAAATCCGTGACAACGAATTGAAGCGTATCCCTTACTTGCTGATTGTGGGAGAGAAAGAAGCCGAAAGTGAAGAGGTTTCGATCCGCAAACAAGGTGACGGCGATAAAGGCTCGATGAAGTTTGTAAACTTTGCCGCACAGCTAAATGAAGAAATGGAACAGATGATGAATGCTTGGGAACAGCAGGCTTAAGCGTCGTCATTTTTACTACGTAATATAAAAGAGTCCCAAAAGTTATAAGAACTTTTGGGACTCTTTGTATTTGTACAAGATTTCAGCTTTCTTGTTGTTTCAATTCTGAGAGCATTCACTTAATTATCGTTGCCTCGAATATTTGCTGTAAGTCTTTTTTGCTTCTGATGCTTTCAAACTTAAATGCTCCTATCGTTAATGCACATCCCATAATCAACATTACGTAAGGAATTAAAGAAAATATGCCGAACTCATTCACCTTTATTAAAAAAGGAAACAAGATACCGATGAGAATAATGAATGAGAACCAGAAGCCCAAAAAAATAATAACATAACTAGGAAGTTTCATTTTTACTCTGATTATGGTCTTGCCCCATTCGTTGTGAAATTCGCCTTTGATTTTAGGTGAAAAAGAATTCTGATAATTTATATTGCGTTTTATCTCAAATGCATTACTTGTGGAGTATCCTTTGTACGTATTCTGTATTCTGATAATGTCGTTTATTCTATTTTGTATATCATTTTCGGACAGATGAGTCTCGTATACAATGTTTTCGTAAGGTAAAATGTTTTTCATCTAGCGTATTTTATTCATTCTTTTGATAAAGTTAACAATTTCCGATTAGATACGATAAGGCAAGAGTACGATTTTGTGTAGTTTAATCTTTGCTACTTACTCTTTGCATTCTCATCGTTTTATGGATATGCCGATGATGCTCTAAGGGTTACATTATATATACTGTAATATATAGAGTGTAATTTGATCCTGCTTTTTGGCTAAGTTTGTCTGTTCATGCGGTATTTAAGGTTTTATTTCGTATATTAGTTTTTTAATGCAAACATAAAAGACAAAACAATGAAAAAAACTTTATTAATTACACTCATTTTGGGAGTGATCTCATTATCCTGTTTTTCGCAACAATTTGAATTAACCCCCGAAGGGTTGAGAGACGCTGCTGATACATCGAAAGACTTTTTAGTTATTCCTGTTGACGGAAAATCTGCATCAGACTTGTATAGTATGTCTAAGCGGTATGTAAATGAAAAAATGTCGAATCCCAAATTTGCAATAAAATCCGACTTAGATGGAGATTATTTGCGATATAGTCTTTATTACCCAACGATATTCAGCTTTTCTAAAATGCTGGTTAGTCTCAAAATAAATGGTGCTTATCAGATAGAAATGAGATTCCGTGATGGACGTGTTCGGTATAATATCACAACTCTGAGTTTAACCTTCGAGGAGGGTGGCAATGAGTTTTATATTGCTGCCAGTAAAATGAAAGGCTGGGCTATTTTTGATAATAAGGGAAAACTTTTGATGAAAAATGAAAAGCAAAAACTTGAAGACCATTTTAATAATGAAGTGAAGATGTTTATTGATTTCATTCAATCGGATGGAGCTAGTGTAAATGATAATTGGTAAATAAGAGCCGTTATACAAAACGAAATCTGATTAATTGAAACTAAAGTGATGAAGCTGTGACAATTTTGGATGTATAAGTAAGAATAGGAGACATCCCCCTTTGAATTAAAAAGATAGGGAAATTTATACAAATTCAATAAGTTTTTTATTACCTTTGCACCCAGCTTTGTTTTAAAAATAAAAATAAATAAAAAATAAAGGAAAAGAATCTAACATTTTTTGAATGAGGAACAATAGATTTAATCAAAAAAAAGAAGAGTTACACAAGATCAATAATAACATTCGAGCTAGAGAAGTTCGTTTAGTCGGAGATAATGTCGAGCAAGGGGTATACTCTATTGGTGAGGCTTTACGATTGGCTGATGAGCTTGAGCTTGACCTCGTTGAAATCTCTCCAACAGCAGAACCTCCTGTGTGTAGGATTACAGATTATCAGAAATTCCTCTATCAACAAAAGAAAAAGCAGAAAGAAGCCAAAGCCAAATCGGTGAAGGTGGTGGTGAAAGAAATTCGTTTCGGACCACAGACCGACGATCATGACTTCAACTTCAAGTTGAAACACGCCAAAGGATTCCTCGAAGAAGGCTCAAAGCTAAAGGCTTATGTGTTCTTCAAAGGACGTTCTATCTTGTTTAAAGAACAAGGAGAGGTGTTGTTGCTTCGTTTTGCTACCGAGCTCGAAGACTACGGAAAAGTAGATCAGTTGCCGGCACTTGAAGGTAAGAGAATGATCATGATGATGTCTCCTAAAAAATCACCTGCAAAGGCTGCTCCTGCTAAACCGAAGGAAGATAAGCCAAAGGTGAAAGTGGAAAAGAAAGAGGACGAAGAAAAAAGCGCAGAATAAGCAGTTCGGAAGAATTGCATTCGTATATAAATTAATTTAATTAATAAACTGAGATGCCAAAAAAGAAGACTAATTCCGGTGCCAAAAAGAGGTTTGCCCTTACCGGAACAGGAAAAATCAAAAGAAAACATGCTTTCAAAAGTCACATCTTGACTAAGAAAACAAAAAAACAGAAAAGAAACCTTACTCACACAACAACAGTAAGCAAGGTGGACGAAAAGTCTGTTAAGCAATTGTTGGGAATGAAATAATTGTATTTCTTAAAAGCAAGTTTTAAAGATTTATTAACCGGATGTATGCAGCAAAGTGTTTTTGAAATAAAAAAACCGCTATCATTCAAAACAACGTAAATTATGCCAAGATCAGTCAATCATGTTGCTTCGCGCAACCGCAGAAAAAAAGTTCTGAAATTAACAAGAGGTTACTATGGAGCCCGCAAAAATGTGTGGACAGTAGCCAAAAACACATGGGAAAAAGGTCTTACCTATGCTTTCCGTGACCGTCGTGCTAAAAAACGCAACTTCCGTGCACTTTGGATACAACGTATCAATGCTGCTGCACGTTTGGAAGGTATGTCTTACTCTCGCCTGATGGGTGCTCTTCACAAGAATGGAGTAGAGATCAACCGTAAAGTTCTTGCAGACCTTGCAATGAACCATCCGGAAGCGTTCAAAGCAATCGTAGATAAAGTAAAATAAAGAATATCTTTATATACAAAGAAAAAGCAACCCACTGTGGTTGCTTTTTTGTTTCTATACATTATCGAGTTTGTCTATTATAGGGCTTTTCTTCATCGCTGATTTTGTTATTGTATAAAAAAGCTATACTTTTGCAGCTCAGATAAGGATTTTGCTACTTATACTCCAGCGTTAGGGAAGAAAATAGGGAGTATGGGTATCCTTTTGTAAAGAGTTCTTTGCATACCCTAATAATTTAGATATACTAATTTTTAAATTATTTTGATTGATGAGTAAAAGCAAAATTTACCTGCCTCTCTTAGTGTTGGGAACTGCATTTTGGGGAATTTCGTTTCCTTTATCCAAAGATGCATTCGATTCTATCCACCCTTACACATTCATGTTTTATCGTTTCTTAATCGCAACTTTCATTCTGGCTTTGATATTCTACAAGCAGATTCCGAAGATAAACAGTGAAACAATCCGTAAAGGCGCTATTGCCGGGCTATTCCTTTTCATGGGTATTTGCTGGCAAACGGTGGGGTTGAAGTATACAAGTTCGTCCAATGCCTCGTTTATTGCGGGGGTAGAGGTCGTGCTGATTCCTTTGTTTGCGTTCCTATTTATGAAAAGATCTATTCAGACACGAATGTGGGTGGCGTGCCTTCTGGCTTTAGCCGGGTTGTATATTATTGCTATGGCGTCGGGTTTCTCAGACTTTAGGATCGGAGACCTGATGGTGTTTGTGGGGTCGTTGTTTTATTCGGTTTACATTTTGTATGTGGGCAAGATCAGTACAGATTCACGGTCTGATGTAATGGCTATTCCGTTTGTTATCATACAGCTATCTGTTTGTGCTCTTTTGGCGGGTGCATTAACTGTATCTACGCAGGGCGTTGGGGCTGTCTCGATGTCGTTGCCTTTCGATGTATGGAAGGCACTGCTGTTTGTTGCGGTTTTGTCTACGGCTTACATGTACTGTATTCAGAATGCGGCTCAGAAGTATATCGAGGCCGAGAAGATCGCTCTGACATACTTGTGCGAACCTATTTTTGCGACTGTATTTGCGTATATAATATTGAATGAAGAGATAACTAGCCGAACAGTGATTGGAGGTACACTGATTCTGTCGGCAATGCTTTTGGCGGAAGTAAACGTCATGGCTGTATACCGACGTATCAGGGCGTTCTGTACTGTGAATTGAATTGAATGAACCGATTGTAGTCAAAAAGAGATATTCGCTGAGAGTGTCTCTTTTTGTTCTTTGTGGGAGGCTGTAAGATAATTTTGGATTGTATACAAAAGCTGGGAATAATTTTATATTTTTGTGTCGCCTAACGGCCCTGTAGTTTAATGGATAAAATAAAGGATTCCGGTTCCTTAGCTGTGGGTTCGATTCCCGCCAGGGTCACGTATGCTAAAATTAAAGCGTGTAAATCAATATTTTGCGCGCTTTTTGTTTTTAGTGCTTAGAAAATAGCTTAGGTATCTAAAAGCTATTGGATACTTTCTGCACTATATTAAATAGTTTTCTGACATCATTTAAATTTATTGTAAAATCTGTATACTCAGGAGAAGGATTTAATGAATGGCAAGTTATTTCGCCAGTTTCTACATTTTGATCAATTATTTGTTTACATAATATTGTTGTATCGGTTACAATTATCCAATTTGGATATTGCTTAGTGTGTAGTTTGCTTTTCCAATGCTCATATCCTAATTCTCTTGCATTTACTACATCGCCATGAGATAAACTCCTTTTGCTATCATCATCCATGCTGTCTCCTTTTATTTCAAATGCTTGGTAGTTTCCATGGTATATTTGATCAACAGGAAAATATGAATATCCGTTTCCTTCCCATATATTAGCATCCCTAAATTCATCGATATACTTAGCGTATGCATAAATAGGAACCATCGGAACCTTCATTATAAATTTACCTCCAGGTGCTTTAAAATAACTTATGCCGGATGGTGTTGTTATATAAGGCTCATCTTCGCTATGTAAAGGGTTTTCTATTATCATATTCCCATATCCATTTATGAGCCATAATCCACTTACAGTAGGGAATGCCATAAGTATTTGTCCAACAACTTCTTTACCTACATTATATCCTTCTTTCATCCAATTACTGGCAGTATTGCTCTTAACTCCAACTTTTTCGCAAAACAAGGTATGATTACCTCTTTTTTTTCCAAAAAAATGTTCTTTTACCTCTATTATCCGAGAATTAATTGTGCTCATAATTTTATCTATAGATATTTGTTATATCATAATATTATGATATATTTGTATTGTAATCAATTGGGGCGATTGCAATAAATTAAGAAATTAGGTTTAAACCTTGAGAGCAGCATGCAACCCCAATTTGTATGCTGCTTTCTGTTTTAATATTTAGTGTTATGAGAGAAGATTTAATTCTACCTTTAATATCATTGATGTTCAGTGTTGGTGTGTTTATATATCAATTAACACAATGTCCAGAAAATTTAAAGAATAAAATAAAATATCGATTCAATAAATTACTGAAGCGTTCTAAGAAGAGCCACTATTGATATTATTATAGCAATAATTGATATTATTGTAGTTATAGCATACTTCCTGTTCTCTGAAAGCCAACCCGGATAAAAAGGGGTGAATATTCGCCACTTTAAAGCATCCTCTCCTTTCTTTGTTATCTCATAAGACTCATTGATATATTCTTTAAATTCTGATACTTTTATTCTTGATACTTCATTCTTTTCTACAAATCCCCATTCTACACATAACTTTATACCATATCTTATTTCCGGTTGAAAATTTTTATACTTGGCGTCCAATCTTTTCAATCGATATTTTCTAATAAAGTTCTTTTTTTTGTAATATCCCCATAAAATATACTTAAGAAACCTATCAGGGTTATCTATTCGTATTAACTCTTTTCTGTCATAAGAAATTTCCATCCCCCAATTTTAAGTTAAAACACTACGTATTCTTAAATAAAGTTAAACATCATAATATTATGATTTAAATATTTGATAAGTCATAAAACTATGATATATTTGCATTGTAGTTAATCAAATATACAACAAATATAATTAAACATATTAAATACAGTGCAAAAAATGGCTCAACTAAAAAACATACCAGCAAATAGAATTATAGCAGGAAGCAAAGAGTTAGCTAAAATTCTAAGTAAGACAGAACAAACAATTAATAGATGGAAAAACCAAGGTAGATTAAACTATCTACAAGTTGGAAGCGAATATTTCTACGATAGCGAAAATATATTCGACACTACTCGGAATTATAGGGACTCTAAAAGAAAGCAAAACGCTTAAATACAATACAATCATGGGAGCACTAAAAATAGATATACAGGATTTCAAGCCTTGTCTTACAGATGAGTCGATAGACAAGCTAGTGAAGCTTATTATGTCTGATTTGGATATCTACAGTTATGAAGGACGTAGACGAAGATCATTCGAATGCACGAATGGTATTAGAGTAGATATAGAGGCTAATTATAGAGGTTTTGGTTATCGCAGTATACAACTTAAAAACGTATATGTGATGTATAAGGTAGATGATGATTGGAAGTCTATCGAGGAGTACGAAGGAACGATTAACAGTCTACTTTCTGATGCTATCGGGGAACTGAACTATAAGGAAGAGGAAGAATACGAAACTGAAAAGCAATACTCATGAAAAAGAATAGAAAAGAAACACCCGGTTATACATTAACGCTTATCGTAATCCTTCTGCTAGTAATATTCACAAGTCTTTATATAGACTGGTACTTCAACAAGAAGCAGATCGAAAAGGAAAACAGGGAGCTGCAAGAAATGGCAGACTATCACAGATCACAAGGTAGAACAATTAATCTTTACTAAAATGACAGCACTTTTAATAATAGCAATTATCGGACTTGGAGTCACTATGGTAATTGGTGGAATAGTAGTAGGCATAATGAAAGCCTATGAGGTAAACCCGAACGATGAAAATTTCCTAAAGTAATATATCCTTAAAAACTAAAATCCCCTTTCAAGACTTTGAGAACAGCCTTGTTTCCTTCGGGTTTGGCTGTAAAAAGCAAGTTCTTTGGCTTATTTAAACTTCTCTTACTATCCGTGAAAAGATAGCCTATACATTAGATTGTATAGAAAGATGAAGATGTGCAGATTGTAAGGACTGCAGGATAGACAATAACCTACTATGTATAGTATAGTTAACGAATATCGAACAAGAAGAATAATATTTAGCACCATCGAAACATGGTTGACTGAGGTAAAAATCGGAAAGGTTATAGGGTGTGAACAAATATATAAAATAAATCATGCTTTTGCTTGGGGTGTCAGCGATGTATATCAAACCCTGCATGATTAACTAAAAGCTACTTCAACTAACTAATTACATTTTCTAATAATATTAATAAGGTAGCTTTTATCTCGGTGTGCATTTGGTTGCTATCCGAGAGCGATGCTCTGAAAGGAGTGTTTTTTAGAATTTGGTTTATACGAGTAGTGTTGTCTGTGAAGATAGCACTACTTATTTTAAAGAGAGTAAGGAAAATAAATATAACCATTAATAATTACAGATATGAAAAAATTAGATGAAGTAAAAGAGTTGATAAGAAATGCATCTGCAATTAGAAACTTTTTAAATGCTACACTGCAAAAATATAAATCTGATACAAGAATTGATAAACTTGAATACGGGTTTAACCAAGATAAAAGATTTGCTACATGTAATGGTGTTACTATTACATTCGATTCTCTTGTTGGATCTTATGGCAGTTCTAGTTGCTCTACTATTGATGGGATTTTTGTAGATGATGAATATTCATTTGGATCTTATGGCAGTTCTAGTTGCTCTACTATTGTGAATTTATCCTCAGATGTATTCAATAAGCACCTACTGAAATATCTAAACAACAACAAACACACTATTATGCTTGCCATAGCTGATAGTATAGAAAAGGATGCTAAAAGTATTAAAGATGAAGCAGAGAAAGAACTTCAAGCGGAACTCGATAAATTAAAAAAACTCTAACCTACCCCTTATTAACAATAAAAGCAAAGACAATGAATTTAATAGATGCGAAAGTAGTTGATATTCTGAGTAGACCATACGAAAGAGGGGTTTACTGGTGTGTAGATGTCAAGGTAGATAGATACGGTTCTATAACAGAATCGAAGGTTTACTTTAATTCTAAAGAAGAAGCCGAAAAATGTAGTGTCGGGTATACTTATACATGTTAACCAATAAAAGCAAAGACTCTGCATGTAGTAGAGTCTTTCGTATTCGGAGATGGCGGAATGGTAGACGCAGAAAGATCATAGCATTGTTAGAGTGGAAGTCTCTAAGGGTTGGTATGTTTTAGGTAAAGCCGAAAGAGAAGATGATCAAATCATACCGTGCAGGTTCGAGTCCTGCTCTCCGAACTACTTTGCTAAAAGTAAATAGAAATTGATATGTAGGCATTCTGAGTTGTGATAATTCGGGATGCTTTTTAATTGAATAGTAACGATAAAACAAAAGATATGATTGACAATAAATGGACAGATAAAGAAAAGAATCTTCTACTAGGTTATGCACAAGCATCCGATGAAGAAACAATAGACGATCACATTGAATATATCAGATACATGATGTATTTAGAGGGTAACCATCCAGAACTAAATGAAAGAAGTATATCAGCTGTTAAAAATATGTATTACAAACTAACAAATAAAGAGCTCAATAAAGAATGAAAAACCAAGTATTAAGCATAGAACAAATGAAAAGCCTAATTCAATTAGGTATAGACACGAGTAAGGCTAGTATGTGTTGGATAAAGAATACGGACGGCGATGAAACCGAAAACAAGTATATGCTTTCAGTACACAATGAATGGTGCTATGAAATGTCTTGTTTATCTCCTATACCTACGTTCACATTACAGGACATATTATCTATACTTCCTAGAAAAATTCATGATAAAATAACCAATAGAAATGCTCATCTAAATATTGAGTATGCAGAAAACAAAGTTGGCATATCCTATTTAGTTGGTGCATATGTAATGGTTGGTGATTTTAGAACTATTAACGATAATATTATCAATGCTGCGTATAGCATGCTTATTTGGGCAATAGATCATAATTATTTAAAGGCAATCCCACCAGTTGATTGAATATTAACTTAAACAAGATATAGAGATGGAACAAATAAAAGAAGGAAAAGAGAATGCTTTTCCGCATGTAGAATTAGATACATATTCAGGAAAACCATGTAATCAACATTTCGGTCTAACCAAGCGAGAATTATTCGCTGCTATGGCTATGCAAGGAATGTTAGCCGATCCCAATATTGTAAAGTTCGACCTTTGCGCAAAACAAGCTGTGAAATGTGCCGATTTTCTTATAAACGAACTAAATAAAGAGTAGCCATGCCAACAATAAAAATACCCTTCCCTCTACATGAGGGATTAGAAGTGAAGAAAGTAGAACCTATACAATAAAGCCATGAAAGCAAATGTAAAAAGATTTTATACAAGGGCTGGCGAAACGATTAATCGCTATGAACTAAAAATATTTCAGTACAAAGATGTTCCTAAATTCGAGCATGAGCAAGTCCCTATATTCTGTAATAGTGATGAATATCTTGTAATAAAAGGTAAATATAAAGACTTTGAGGTAATACTAGCTAAAAAGCATAAAATATTTTCTGATAACTATGTGGATAATGTCTTAGTCTATAAAAGAGATTGGACTTTCTCAACTTTGGAAAATGGCTTATACATCTCAATGTATACTTTTCGATCAAAGAAGGTTGCTCTTAATAGAATGAAAAAGGAACTTGCTAAATATCTAGCAAAACACTCATGGATGTACAATTTTAATATTGACAGGATATTTGAAGAGCTTTAGCCATGAAACGCATACCACGCAGACGCAAAGGCATACAATACTATTTCTTCAATGGTATAGGTATGCAGCTTACTTATGACATGGGCACCACTAGCGACATCGAAAGATACAAGCTAGGAAACTACTTAGATAACAAAAATGCGAGGTTAGTAGAGCAAGCAATTAAAGAACTATTTAAAGAGTAAGATATGAAAGAACTAATAAATATACAGTCAGCATTAAATGTGCCTAAAAACCAACGAAATGATTTTGGTAAGTATAATTACAGGAGTTGTGAAGATATATTGGAAGCCGTTAAACCTTTGTTGTTAGAAAATAACTGCTTCTTATTTATATCGGATTCAATATCTGAAATAAACGGAAAGGTGTATATAACCGCAAAGGCTACTATAAAAAACTTAGATGGTCAAGAAATAAGCGTCACTGCATCTGCGAGAGAAGAAGAAACTAAAAAAGGCATGGATTCAGCACAAATCACCGGATCAACAAGCTCATACGCTCGAAAATATGCGCTAAACGGTTTATTCTGCATTGATGATGCTAAAGACCCAGACGGCGATAAGCCAGAAAAACAAAAGCCTAAAGAAGAAACATTGAGCGACCAAAGAAAGATACTTTTAGATAAAACAGCCAAAGACAACAAGCTGTTAACTAATATTCTATCTCGCTATTCTATGCCATCAATGGACGACCTAACCGACCAGATGATAGAAGAAACATATAGTGCTATGAAGCAGAAAGGGCTTATAGAATGAAAAGTATGTATATTGGAAGCGGTGATGTTACCGCCCTATTATCTGGTATTCATACAAAAACTCATCAAGACCTTTTGAGAAGATTTGTTTCCGATGAAATACCATTTTATAATGCAGATGCAAGTCCAATTGATGCGCTTAGGACTGGTGCAATATTAGAAAAAAGATTCTATCTAACATTAGATGATCGATATTTGCCTCAGAAAAGAGTAGAAAGTAAAGAATACAATGTTTGTCGTTCAAGTCTTGACTTTTCGAATGTATTTAACAATAATGTTGTTGATTTTATAGAGTTAAAAAGCTGCTTCTTTACAGATTTCTTAGAATTTCAGCCTTTTAAAAATGCTGATTATGATACTTATATAGAATATATCAAAAAGTATTATAAGAATAACTATAATCAAGTTCAATTTCAATTGTTTTGCACCGGGATAGAAGAATCATGGTTGTGCTTTTTAGAGGTAAAATGTTATGATGATAATGTAAACAAAGAAAGAATTATCAAAGAGGATGAATGTATTTATTTTAGAATCAAACGTGACGAAAAAGTCATATCATTAATTAAAGAAAGAGTTAAGCCTTTTCAATATTTAAAAGATTTTTATACTAAATAACTATGTACAGACTAGAAGTAATAGGAAATATCGGACAAGATGCCGAGATAAAGCCAATAAATGGAAAAGATTATTATTCGTTTTCACTTGCTTATACCGAAAAGCGAGCAGGGGCAGATAAGACATATTGGGTTAAGTGCCTTAAGCTAGTAGGTGAAAGTACTAAATTAGGCGAATACCTAAAAAAAGGACAACAAGTATATGTTTTAGGAATGCCATATACAACTTCTTATATAAACAAGGACAATAAATCCGTGTCAGACCAATGTGTTTTCGTAAATAATATTCAGTTGCTAGGAGGCAGAAATCAATCAGGTCAATCAAATAATCAAAGTCAGGAAAAAGACGACGATTTGCCCTTCTGATATGATGGATTTGTATTTATATGTAATGAATAGAGAAAAATGACATGGAGGAGATTTGGAAAGACGTAATAGGGTATGAAGGATTGTATCAGGTGTCTAATATAGGTAGAGTGAAGAGTCTCGAAAGAAGATCGTATCCAAATAATGGAAAAAGTTATTTTATAAAGAATAGAATCTTAAAAGAGATTATAAATAAGGTCGGGTATAGCGTTGTATGTCTAAGAAAGGATGGATCAGGTAAGTTTCTTCTTGTACACAGATTGGTTGTAGAATCTTTTATATCGCCTATAAACGAACTTGAAGTAGACCATATCAATACTATAAGAAAAGACAATAGAGTTTCAAACCTAAGGCTTGTAACCCATTTAGAAAACTGTCATAACTCAATTACTAGGAAAAGTGTCCTAAAGGCAAACAATAATAAATCTAAACCTGTAGCCCAAATAGAAAAACTAACTGGTAAATTAATAAATAAATTCATATCAGTTAGAGAAGCTAGTAGACAAACGGGTATTCATCAGTATTGTATAACAAATACATGCCGAGGTAATCAACTTTACTCCGGTGGATATAGATGGAAATATATATAATGAAACTATTATTATTGAATACAAGTGAAGGCTTGAAGCCCTGCTATGATGAAGATTACGAAGAAAAAAAGAAACTAAGATCAGGAAAGGTATATCAAGCTGAAATAAAGTTAGCCAGAAACGTAGAGTTTCATAGGAAATATTTTAAACTTATAAACCTAAGTTGGGAATATCAAAATGAAAATAGACAAAAGCATTTTAAAAATAACGTTAATGCTTTTCGAAAATCCGTTGAGATGTCAGCAGGACACTGCGATACTATTTACTCTATCCCTCGTAATGAATGGATAGAAACGCCAAAATCTATATCGTTCGACAAGATGGACGAAATAGAATTTCAAGACCTCTATGACAGAGTAAAAGATGTTCTATTCAATGTCTTTCTGAAAAAGGTAAGCGAAGATGAATTTATGAAAAACCTAGTAAATTTTTAATACAATGAAACAAAAAATAAAGAAACTATTAGAAGTATTATCCTTGCTTATATTAAATAAGATAGGATATGACTTCAACCATTGCGAGTTTAACAACTACAACTCTAATAAATATTTCAGAGATACGGAAATTAAGCCTATGCCTATTGAAAAATACGTAGACTACCTAAAACCAGGATTTGATATTGATTATGAGAAAAAAGAATTTGTAAAGCATATCAAGCGTGAAGTATTGAAACAAATTGATATTTCTGACATATTTATATCGGATTCACGCAAAAAGAAGCTAAAATATAGGTTCCTATTTGTAATGTTCAAGATAAATAATAGTAAATAAACAGACAAAGGCAATGGCTATAAAACAAATAAGCAAGAAACAAGCTCAAAGAAACAGGGCGGTAGCGAAGATTAAATCAGAGTTGCCGCCTTTTTGTTTCATATGCCATAGACACACGGTGATAGATGCAGCTCATTTACTACCTAAAAGCATTTATCCCGAACATTATACGAATCCTTTAAATATAGTCGGTCTGTGTCGTGACTGTCATAACAGCTATGACAATGACTTACTATTCCGTCAACAACAAGACGATGTATTTAAAAGGATATGCGAGTTTGACGAACGGTCAGCTATAAGATATTTTCAATTATGAAATACAGAAATATAAAATCTGGAAAGTACGATTCTGAAAAAGAAAAGCACAGAGCCGATTTATTAAAGTTGCTCGAAAAGCAAGGCGAAATATCCAACTTGAAAGAACAGGTCAAATTTGAGCTGATACCCTCTCAGAAAATAGATGGTAAATTAATTGAAAGAGCTTGCTCTTACATCGCTGATTTTACCTACTGTGATGTTCATGGGAATTTCATAGTAGAAGATACAAAAGGCTTTAAAACAAAAGACTACATCATCAAAAGGAAGCTGATGTTATCGGTTCACGGGATCAAAATAAAAGAAGTATAAAATATTATAAACTTAAAATTAAAGAGTATGCAAAATTGGTTTCAGGTTAAAGCAACCTATGAAAAAATGCTTGAAAATGGAACACAAAAGAAAGTGACAGAATCATTTTTATTGGATAGCCTTTCTTTTACGGAAGCCGAATCAAGGGCGGTAGAAGAGTTGAAACCGTATATCAGTGGTGAGTTTACTATTGCCGATATAAAGAGAGCTAGACTATCCGAACTATTCTTTAATGACAACGGCGATAGATATTTCAAAGCTAAAGTCTGCTTTATCACTTTGGACGAGAAAAGCGGTACAGAAAAGAAAACATCCGTTCAAATGCTCGCTCAGGCTTCAAGCTTAAGAGAGGCTTTGCAAGTCGTAAACAAAGGTATGGACGGAACTCTAGCGGACTATTTCATCGCCTCTCTATCAGAAACAGCCATTATGGATGTATTTCCGTATTCAGAAGAACAGAAAAAGAAAATTCAACTGTAAGCAACTATGGAAACAATTATTAAATCAGCATCCGTAAAAGTGATGCTAAGCTACGACTATTCTCACTTCGAGGCTTCAATGTCGGTTGAAAATGAAAGCGGTCTAACAATGTCAGATATCGACGATGCTCGTAAAAAGTGCCAACGGTTAGCCGATAAAGCAGTAGGACAATACAAGAAAGCCAAGCAGATGGCTTCTAATCGTTCAGACGGTGAATATCAGATGCGAAACTTCCAAGAACAATGCGAACGTATCAAAGCTAAAGACGAACAAGATCGTACCATTAAAGAAATTGCGATGCTAAAACAATATGAAGATGAAAACTGGCAAGCGAATTTCATGTATGAATACAATTATGACGATGACGACGATTACAGACTGTGAATAATCCCTATATGGGTGGTATTGTTTCGGGTTCGACTCCCGAACAGTTACGAAAATAAGTATTAACCAATCCGGGCCCGGTTAAACTTTAATTAAAATGGAAACTAAAAATAAAGAGTATATAGAGTTTATTGAACGGAAAAAAAAGCGACCTAAAGAATGGGGTTTTTCGGTTGACGAATCGAAATTAAATCCGCTAATGTTCGAATTTCAAAGGTATTGTGTTAAGCGAGCTGTAGAAGTAGGTAGGTTTGCATTATTCGAAGATTGCGGACTTGGAAAGACTTTTCAACAATTAGAGTGGTGCAAGCAAATAAACGAAAAAGAACAAAGACCAGTAATTATACTTACGCCTCTAGCAGTATCAGGGCAAACGATTAAAGAAGCTGAAAAGTTTGGTTATTCAATAGAACGGCTAAAAGATGATGTTAATCTAAAAAATAAAATATACATCATCAATTACGATCAGATTGAAAACATAGATGCCGCTTTATTTTGTGGAGTAGCTTTAGATGAAAGTTCGATTCTTAAAAACTTTGAAGGCAAAATGAGAAATCAGCTCATAGATAGATTCCAAAACACACCTTATAAAAGTTGTTGGACGGCTACGCCATCTCCAAATGATCCGATGGAGTTAGGTAATCATTCAGAATTCCTAGGAGTTATGACACGAAGCGAAATGCTATCTATGTATTTCGTGCATGACGGAGGTGACACTGCAAAATGGAGAATAAAAGGTCATGCGGAAAAGGACTTCTGGCGGTGGGTGTCTACATGGGCAATAATGATAAGCAAGCCATCTGACATTGGATTTGACGATACAGGATATATTCTCCCAGAACTTAATATGATAGAAACAATCATAGAAACGCATAAGCGTGACAATGGTATGTTATTCAATGATATTGCAGTCAATGCTACCAACTTTAATAAAGAGCTTAAATTAACCCTTGTTGATAGGCTTGATAGTGTAGCTGATATAGTAAATAATTCAACGGATAATTTTATTATCTGGATTAAACAGGATGCTGAAGGGGAATACTTAAGAAAATTAATTCCTGATGCTATCGAAGTAAAAGGAAGCGATAAACCGGAGCTGAAAGAAAGCAGATTATTAGGGTTTGCAAATAATGAATTTAGAGTGCTGATAACCAAAGCAAAGATTGCTCAATATGGTTTGAATTATCAAAACTGCCATAATCAGATATTCGCTTCTCTAGATTTCTCATTTGAATCGGTCTATCAGGCTATACGCAGATCATTAAGATTCGGTCAACAACACATGGTAAATATCTATATAGTAACAACCGATACTATGCAGAATGTATTAGCCAACATAAAAGATAAGCAAGATAAATTTTACGAAATGCAAAAACACATGGTAGATGCAATGCGCAGCGTATTTACTGTTAAGAAAAAAAAGGAATCGCAAGAAGTTGATTTTGAATTACCAAAATTTTTAAAAGCCTCATAATTATGATACGAAATAAATTTATAACAGATGAGTTTGCATTATATCATGGTGATTGCGTGGAAGTAACCCCTCTGATACCCAGTGAATCTATCGGCCTATCAATATTTTCTCCACCTTTTGCAGAACTATATACATATTCTGATGAAGTTGCAGATATGGGAAACTCTAAAGACTATAACGAGTTTCTTTTTGCTTTCTCTTTTCTTGTGAAAGAGTTATTCCGGATAACTATGCAAGGTAGAAATGTATGTGTTCACTGTATGGATTTGCCTATACAGAAAGGTAAAGAAGGGTTTATAGGATTAAGGGACTTCTCAAATATGATAAGAGAATCTTTCGAAAGAGAAGGGTTTATTTATCATTCACGGATAACAATATGGAAAGATCCGGTTGTAGAGATGCAGCGTACTAAAGCTCTTGGGCTACTCCATAAGCAAGTTAAGAAAGATAGTACAATGAGCCGTGTAGGTCTTCCGGATTATGTATTAGTTTTCCGTAAAGATGGAGAAAGAAATAATCCAGTTCATTGTGATATTAATGTTGATACTTGGCAAAAATATGCTTCTCCAGTGTGGGATGATATAAACTACTCGAACACTCTAAATTTAAAGGGTAGCCGTGATGAAAAAGATGAAAAACATATATGTCCTTTGCAGTTAGATACTATTGATAGGTTATTAACATTGTATTCAAACGAAGGTGATACGGTGCTTACTCCTTTCCTTGGAATTGGTTCTGAAGTATATCAGTCTGTATTGCGTAATAGAAAAGCTATCGGAATAGAACTAAAGGAAAGCTACTATAATGCAGCTGTACGAAATTGTAATAATGCTTTAGAATCAAAGAAACAATTATCAATGTTCACATGAAACAAAACAAGCAGCAACTAGAACAAAAGATAGAGGAGGTACTAAGTTATCTCCTTTGTCATAATATGGCAGATATGGACGGTAGAGAGTTTAGTTTAATAGCTCGAAACTTTCACTCTTTATGTATGCGATCTGAGAACTTCGGAATAAAATCTTATGGGCGTGGCTCCCATTTGGATAGTATAAGACCTTTAAGATAAAATTACATATTATGAATATACGTGACATGACAATAGATCAGCTTAAAGAATGAATTATTCGGTGCAAAGATCGTTTAGCATGGAATAATTACGGATTAATGAAAACAAAAGAAAGAGTTATTGCAGCTAAAAAGGAATATGAGCATGAGCTTGAAAATAGAGGTGTAAAACAATTAGATTTTTAATAATATGGCACAGCTAGGATTTACATTTTATCCTAAAGATTGGTGGACGAGTGATTCGTTCTATGCTTTGAATCCGTTCGAAAGATACATTTACCTTGAATTGTTATTCATGATGTATGACAATGAGGGAAGTATAAAAAACGATAAGATTAAAGTTGAGCGTCGCTTAAGTACCACAATAAAGGATGATGTATGGTCAAAGATTACCGATTTAATGGTCAAAGATGGTGACCAATTGACCCATAATAGTGTCAACAAAAGACTATCAAGAGCTATATCAAGTAGAGAGAATGGAAAGAAAGGAGGGCGACCTAAAAAAGAAATCGAAAAACCTACAAAACCTAAATTAGAAACCCAGAAAAACCCACCTTTAGAAATAGAAAGAGAAATAGAAAATAAAGAAAAAGAAATAAATAAAGAAAAAGTTTTTTTATTAAACGGAGAAGAAAAAATAATTTCTCAATACTTGATGCCATTCTTAATTGAAATGCTAGATGATGATATAACCATTGAGCGTATTTGTATGAATCATCGTTTAACGCCTGATATACTAAAAGATCATATAAAGCAATTTTTTGTTCTACGGTCTAACGAGAATAATAAAGAAATACAGGTATTAAATGATGCTCAATCATATTTCTACAGATGGTTAAAATGCGAACTTGAAAAAAAGAAAAAAGATGAACAACCGAAAGAAACAGGACCAACATCAAGATATAAACTCGTTAGGTAAAATACAACCGCAAGCATTAGAACTTGAAGAAGCAGTATTAGGAGCTTTATTACTTGAGAAAACAGCTTATCAGGCAATTGATAATATTATTTCAGAAGAAGATTTCTATTCAGATATCCATAAATCTATATTCTCTTCGATTCTAAAGTTGATTAGCAAAAGAGAGCCAGTAGATATGCTTACGGTTGTTCAGCAATTAAAAAAAGATGGAGAACTTGAATCCGTAGGCGGTCCATTATATATTTCTCAACTTACGGACAGAGTAGGATCTGCTTCTCATATTGAATATCATGCTAGGATTATAGCACAAAAGGCTATCAGTAGAAGAATAATACAAGCTGCAACAGATATTCAGCGTATGGCTTATGATGAAACACAAGATGTTGCAGAGACATTAGAATATTTTGAAAAGTCTTTATCTGCGGTACAGCCTAAAAACTCGAATACGCAGTCTTTAATTATGTCAGAGGCTTTGAGTTTGACTTTAGATGCAGCAAACGAACGTCAATCACAATTAAACCGTGGTGAAATTTCATGTATACCTACAAATATTGAGTCTCTTACAAGGTCCTTAGATGGTGGATGGAGAAAGCCTGATCTTATAATCATAGGAGCGCGCCCAAGTATGGGGAAAACACAAATGGCTCTTTCTTTTGCTAAATCTGCTGCAGAAAGTGGTAGTACGGTTGGTTTATTCTCAATTGAGATGAATACAGAACAGTTAGTCAATAGATACTTACTTGAAGATGAAAGAATAGATACTCGGAATTTGCTTACAGGGCAATTGTCAAATCAAGAGTGGGAAGCTATTGACGAACAGTCAGGAAAGTTATATAATCTACCTATTCACATATTAGACCATCATTCTATACGGTATCTGAATAATATAAAATCAGAAGCTCGCAGGCTAAAAAGAAAGAATGACTTAAAGTTACTGATAGTAGACTACTTGGGGCTTATACGTACAAATATGAAATTCGAGCGTAGACAACTTGAAATAGCTTATATCACCAGTGAGCTTAAGAGTTTGGCGAAAGAACTCGGTATTCCTATTATTGTTCTGTCTCAATTAAGTAGACCTGAAAAAGGCGGTAAAGTAAGAGTCCCACGATTAGAGGACCTAAGAGAGTCCGGAGATATAGAACAAGATGCAGATATGGTATTATTCATTCATAAACCGGATTATTATGATCCTGATTTAACTGAATGGTCCAACATGGGGATGATCGTTATTTCAAAGTATCGTAATGGAGAAAGAAATAAGGTTGTGCAGTTCGCTCATGATAGTAGATATAAAAAGATATTCGAACCAACAGGACCTACACCAACAATCGATAACGTACCCTTCTAGCAGCTTTCGAGTTGCTTTTTTAATTAACAACTAACAATATTTTAAAGCTATGAAAGAGATAAACATAGACGGTATAACATATGTGCCGAAAGATTCTGTTTCGCCGAGTGTGGATGAGTCAGTTAAAACTCACTCAACATACATAGAAACTACACCTGAAAACTTCTATCAAATTAGATGGCTTGACAAGTATATGGTAAAGCATAAAGGCTTTATTGCTGGAGGCTGCTTTAAGAATATCCTGTCAGGAGAAAGAGTGAAAGATATTGATGTGTTCTTTGAAAATGAAGTAGATTTCCTTGAAGCAGTTGATCTATTCAATAGTGATGACCTTGTTAAAGAAGGATGGAAGTTTAAATACCGAAATGAGAAAGTCTGTGCATTTCAAAAAGAGGGCGAAAAGACTTGGATTGAGCTTATCCAGTCCGAATTTGGAACACCCGAAGAAATATTAAGAAGTTTCGACTTTACAGTCGCTAAAATGGCGTATTTCAAAAAGGAGGTTGAATCGGAAGGTCGAAGTAAGGTAGAGTATACCATACTACACCATCCAAATTTCTTTGAACACTTACATATGAAGAGATTAGTCATTGACGAAAATATTCCATTTCCTATTAGCACATGGGAGCGGACATATAGATACGCTAAGTATGGATATAAGATGTGTAGAGAAACTAAGAAGAAATTATTAGATGCAATAAGAAACACCACTCCGTCAGAAAATGATCTTTCAATGTACAATGTCGGTGGCTGGGATTAATACAGATGAAGAACTTAAAATTTAAATTAATACAGAAATGGAACTTGAATTAAAGCATTTGGCTCCGTATTTGCCGTATGGGCTGAAAGGAATAGCCTATGTATCAAAAGATATAGCACTAGACTATGTAGATATTATAGGATGCAATCGTAGCGAACTTTATTGTGAGTATACCTCGGAAAGGTATAAGAATATGAGTGGTACAAGAAAATGGTTTGATCTTTATGAAGTCAAGCCTATCCTTCTCCCTATATCCTCACTCTACACAGAAATGGAAGATGGGAAAGTGCCGATGAAAGTAATAGGTGAAATGTTAGAATATGACCTAAAGAAATATACATACGATGATGGAGATGTATTCTATGGATTTGATTTAACAGATGCCTCTATCCCGTATAAAGTACCTATGGAAGATAGAGAAATATACTTCATCTATTTTGACTCTCAATCTCATTGGTTCTATATGGTTAATCAGTTTTTAGAAGTAGATTCTAATTGTGAACATATCCCATTCAGTTTAGAGGTTGCCGATTATTTAGATAGCCTTCATTTTGATTGGCGTTACGGCTTAATAGACAAAGGACTGGCACTAGACAAAACAAAAATAAAATGAAACGATTTAAGGAAAAAATAAAAGCTATATGGCACATCATAACCGATAGCGAGTATATCGTTTTTACTGCAACTATTAAAAACAATAAGCTTCAATCAGGTTGTGCCTTAATCTCTGATAACGTAAGTAATATTACGATTGATTGTACTATAGAAACATTAGTTAAAAATTTATAGCTATGGAATTTAAAGGAACAAAGACAAGAAAAGGCGAACTAAAATGGATTCGCTCAAATATGGGATTTCAAGTATTAACGGCTGATTCTTATTATTCAGTTTGTGAAGCTGTTGGAAAAAGAGGGCAAGAAGAACAGATTGCCAACGCTCAACTAATAGCTGCTGCACCTGAACTGCTACAAGCATTACAATCATTTGCAAATGGTATAAGAGAAAGAGGCTATGCAGGTCACCTATCAGATTACTTAAAGTATGCTGATACTATCATCGCCAAAGCACTCGGAAAGGAGGCAGACGATGAGTAAGGATGGTATAGTAATGATGGTACTTCTTTTTATTGTTATGGTAATATCAGCAATAGTAGTCACCATCCAAGACGAAACGATAGAGGTCTATGAGAAACACAACGAGATGCAGCAGCGAGCTATAGATAATTGCAGAGAGAATAAAATATTTTCCGATTCTATAATTAACATACTTGAGAAAATTAAAGTAACAAAAATTACAATAATAGAAAAAGATACAGTGAGCAATGAGTAAGATAACAACTTTCGAGCAAGCAAAGAGATTACAAGCATTAGGAATATATATAGTTTCTGATTGCGGATATGTAGGATATACTAAAAGCGGTGAGCTTGTTTCTCGACGAAAATTCAAAGAGGATAAAGATTATCAACTTATTCCTTCATGGATAAGAGTATATACCGTTTCAGATGCTCTTGATTGGGTAAGAGAGGAGTTTAATCTGATGTGTGGTGTGTATCCAACTATGAGACCATCTACAGCAATTGATAATCCAAAATGGGCTGCCTATAGGTGGTCAATAATGGAATATGAACGAGATTCTGAAACAGGTATAAATAAAGTGGAATATATTGAAAGAAATGAATGGTTCGACACTCACCATCTCGCATCTTCTGCCCTACTTGATGCAGTACTAACCTATTTAGAAGAAAAGAAATGAAAGAAAAAGATATTATTGCTTGGTGGTCAGGTGGTGTATCATCTGCTGTTACTTGTTGGCTGTGTATTCAGATATTCGGAGCTGACAGAGTAAGAGTGATATTTCAAGACACCCGAAACGAGCATAAAGATACTTATCGTTTTTTGAAAGATTGCGAAAAATGGTATGGCATCGAAATAGAAACTATATCAAGCAAGGAATTTAACTCTATACAGGAGGTTTGGTATAAATATAAATCTCTCAGTGTTGCGGGGGGGGCAATTTGTTCTACTGAATTAAAGCGCAATGTTCGCTTAGAATGGGAGAAAGAAAATACTTGGACTCATCAGGCTTTTGGGTTTGATCTAACAGAAGCACATAGAGCAGCCTCTATGATTAAAAATAGTCCTCATGTAAATGCTATATTCCCTCTATTGTTCTATGGATATGTGAAAAAGGACTGTATAAAAATATTAGAAGATCATGGTATTGAAATACCGTTCACTTACAAGAAAGGCTATGAGAACAATAACTGTGACGAGACTGGGTGCACTCGTGGAGGTATTGGATATTGGCAGAAACGCCAAAGGGAAGAGCCCGAAAAGGTAATAGCTATGGCTATACGTGAACATGAACTAACGAATCTGGCAGGTAAGCCTGTCACAATTTGTAAAGACCAAAGCAAAGAAGCTAAAAAGAAAGGCGGTTTTGTTCCTGTGTTCCTAATGCCACACCCTGACTATCCAGATGTTAAAGATATATCAATGATGAAAGGTAGACCGCCAGAACCATTAGTCGAATGTAACGGATTTTGCGGTCTTGATGATTTGAAAGTATACTTTAAAAAGAAAGAAAAACAACAAGTATTACAATTTTAACCCCTCATTAATAACAGATAAAGAATAGAAGATATGAGTTTCAAATATTCAGTCATAGGAGACAATACAATAGAAAACAGAGAGCATCTGGAGAAGTTGGGGTATGATAATAATAGAATACTATATCTCAAAAAGAATGAATACGATATTATAATATCTGTATTCTTTGATGATGGTACTTATTCATATATGGAGGTTGATAAAGAGGAGCTTGATGCTTGGGTTGATAGTAATGAATGCAACGGTATTGAGGCTATCAACTGCATCGGCAACCCTCAATTATTCCAAGCTGTAACAGCTATGAGGGATGATAGCGATTATTTGCAGTGGTATAAAACAGACTTCGACAATAAACTTATCCCCGATTTAAAAGAGATGTATTTATGTGAATCGAGAGAGTTTTTCGGAATCACAGTGAAATACAAAGGTGAGGATTTCGTAATAGGATCAGCAGGCTTTCACAAATCCACCCTCGCCGAGCTTCAATCCCATTTCCAACGTGTATAGAAAAACTCACTTTCCTATACATGAAATTTTAACGTGTATAATTTTTAAAGAAAAATAGATATGATACACCTAACAGATAAACACATAGCCGTAGAGATTCCAGAGGATGCCTGTAATGTGCAAATATCAGATAACGGATGCTTTTCATACAAGACGGTTATCAATGAGTACAGAAGCTCATATTGCATTACATCTGGATTTAATAATCATTCTTTAGTCGGCGTTACTCCGCTAACAGAGGAACAATGGGATACTATAGTTTATAAATTCGAAGGATACGGATATATGAATTATTTAGTTAAGCCTCAATTCGGTGGATATTCAATTAAAAATTCAATGGAAAGTGGCATCTCTCTTCTCAAATCAAAAGGACTCAACCCCAACAAGAAGTACGCAATTATTAAAATTGAAAAGGAATGAAAAAGATAATGTTTAATGATCGGTTCGGACTTACCGATGCAGTTTTAGAAGGCAGAAAGACTGTTACAAGGAGAATAGTTAATATAAAAGACTGCTCCGAATCACATAAGCACTACAATGGTGCTGATTGGAAAGATGAACCGATGCAACTTATCATCAATAAGGATAAAGACGGCTCGGGTTGTTATTGTTATCTGTGCGGTAATGGTGTTAGCCCAAAGAATAAGTATTGCGGTATTCCTTTACCCTACCAAGTCAGTGAGGTTGTCACTATTGCCCAACGATATGAGGATATTATTAGCGGTGCTAGGTTTGATAATTGGGAGATAAAAGAGCTTCAATTATCAGCGGGATACACAAATAAGATGTTCGTCAAAGCAGAGCTCATGCCAAATAAAATAGAAATATTAAATGTAAGAGCCGAAAGGCTGCAAGATATTACCGATGAAGATTGCATCAAAGAAGGAATAATGGAAACTAGATACAAGTCTGCATCTGGTGAGTGGAATAAATATTATTGGCATTTCGGTGTGACAAAAGATAATTGCCCTCATGGACAATATAAAGAATATAAAACCCCTCGTGAAGCATTCGCCTCTCTTATTGACAAAGTAGGTAAAAAAGGTACATGGGAAAGAAACCCTTATGTATTCAGATACGAATTTAAGAAACTCAAATAACATGAAAGAAATAAAGTTTACGATCCCTACATCTTTTAAAGAATTAAAAGACAGTATAATTATTAAATTAAAGTGGTTGGGACATCCAACAAGAAGGCAAAACCACGCTAAAGTTCTCACAGAACTGGAAAAAGAGATATGTGCTGAATTAAATAGCGGTTATTGGTCGGCTGATATTTCAGAGACTATGCGGAAATCATTGACTGGTGGATATCCGAATGGCAAAATAAACAGATTGATAAATAAAGCATATAGAGAACTCAAATAATATGGAAAGATATAAGGTTTGTCATTATTGTGGCTCTATGGTTGATGTGTACAATACATATTCAGAGTGTTTTCCTGAATCTAACATTTACTATTGCGATGATAATTGTTACCGTAAAGAAGAAAAGCGAGAATCGCCAAAAGATATTGAGAAATTCAATGAAAACTATAAAGAATAAATAACATGGAAGAAATAAAAGCAGGGGATATAATGCTGAATAATTGGTTTATAGGGTATGATGGTAAACCATTTCAATGGAAAGGATATCATTTTGGAATGATAGAAAATGAAGTTGAATGTGTAACTATTGACGAAATAATCAAATCTGCCATCCCCCTAACAGAAGATATACTGTTGAAGGCAGGGTTTAAACGAAACAAGTTTGGGATTGATCCTTATAATTCAAGTGATGGATGGCTTAACTATTCTTTCGGGCTTACAATTTGGAATGATGGTCGATTATTTTATGGCTGGATAGGTGGAAACATTGAGGTAAAATATCTCCACCAACTCCAGAATCTATTCAAATCACTAACAGGAAACGATTTAAAGATAGAAGTATGAAAGCAAAAATAGTACAAGGCGGAATAGGCACTTATGAGGTATGGGTTAAAAGAAGTTGGATTCTGCCATATCAACCTATTTATGATGGAATGTTCCCTTTCAGAGGGTCACTAAAAGAAGCGAAAGAATTGGCTAACAAAATAAATAATAAGTAACCCATGAACGAAGAAATAAAAAAACTGATAGAGCTTAGAATAAATGCAGGAGTAATTGAGAATCGTAGCAACTACGCTCTTTTCAATGAAGGTATGCGTAAAGGTTCTGAAATAGCTAAAGAAATCATCCTCTCCAAGTGGCAAGAAGCTGAAAGGTGGAGAAATGTAGAAGAGGAATTGCCGGATATAGACGATTATTTACAACACTCCGTTGTTGCTTATCTTGTTAAACTGGATTCTGGTGCATACGCATTAGCTGTATATCATGATGATGGTATATGGTTAGAATCTGGAACAGAGCATGATTTAAACGTTACCGAATGGAAACCCATATCATAACATAACGGAAAGAAGATGAAAGTATACATATCAGGCCCTATTACCGGGATGCCTTACGAAGAAGTTGAAAAAGCATTCAACGATGCAGAAATAAGACTTCAAGAGCAGAGTCACGAAGTAGTAAACCCACTTAATAATGGTTTGCCTCGTGAATCAACATGGAACGAACACATGAGAGCCGATCTAAAGCTATTACTTGATTGTGATGCTATCTACCTACTCAAAGGCTATCAAAACTCAAAAGGAGCGATGATAGAATACGATTTAGCAAGGATATTGCACTTTGATATAATAGAGCAACTAAAATGAAGGAACTAATATTAGATTTAAGAGATAGCTCGGTTGCTTTGATTGGAGTATTATGCCAATTCATCTGGGATATACTGAGAATTATATTTTTTATAATAGGATATCCGTTCTCTATGTTTTATAGACTATTTATAAGCCCTTTTCATGTATCAGTATGGTATAAGTATCATTTCACTGATTACTATCAAAAGCATCTAAATAAATATACTGTTCAGCGTATGTTAAGGCTATTAAAGTTTGATAGGGCAAAAAGGCATAAATCATTATATGTTAGAAATGAGCGAAAATGGGCTGTTAAAATATTAAAGAGATATAGATACGAAAACAGTAAATCTCATAATTTATGACATTTTTTAAAAATATTCCCGGTTTAAATATCAAAAGTGAGGGTTCGTCACCGAGCTAGTACAACAAAATGTAACAAAATGAAAGTATACAGAATTAAACACAAGCCGACTGGGTTGTTTTGGAACGGATTTGATGATACACTAGATGAAAAAGGATCCGTAATACAATATAAACCTGATCTTTCAATTGGACTGTTCGTTTGGACTTGCGACACATCAATAACACCTAGCGATCAGTGGACTAATATTATCATCCCAGAATCAGAACTAGAAGTAAAAGAATACGACTTAGAAGATTAGCCATGGCAAAAAGAAAAGGAAGCACAGGTATAGAAGTAGCATTAAGATATAAGCGTTTTTCTGAATTAAGAAAGCAAGGTCTAAAAGTAGAAGATATTGGAAACATAGTCGGCTACGATCACTCAACAGTATCATACGGAGTAAAAATGTACAACAAGAACCAAAGCATGTACGATAAGATAATAGAAGCGAATAAGTAGATTTTAAATAGTATTTGGATATTAAATAACAAAAAATACAAATGAAAGTAGGTACAAAAAGTATATTATTCGGAGTCCATTTCTTTTTATGGCATCCAATATTAGTGTTTATAGCCTGGTGGAAATTATACGGATTCCCGTATGATCCTAGATTGTGGGTCTCTTTTATTGTCCACGATTTAGGGTATTGGGGCAAACCGAATATGGACGGAGAAGAGGGTGAAACTCATGTGGAACTAGGGGCGAAAGTCATGGAGTATTTATTCGGTAAAGAGTGGGGTGATTTCTCTCGTTATCATTCTAGATTTTATGCAAAGAAAGACAATAAGAGACCCTCTAAATTATGTATAGCCGATAAACTTGCCATGTGTTTAGAACCTACATGGTTTTATTTGCTTCGCGCATCTCTAAGTGGAGAAATACATGAATATATGGGGAATGCTATAAAAAGACAAGATAAGGGAGAGCCCTTAACTAAATACGAATCGATGAACCTTAATCTTAATTCTAAAAGAGCTTGGTTCTCTTCGTGTAAATCGTATATGTTGCGTTGGATAGACGAACACAAGGACGGGAGAGAAGATACATGGACACCAAAAACAACCTAACAATAAAGGCAACCCCACATCACTAAGGTTGCCTTATCTTTTCTTTAAACCTAAATAAAAAGTACTCTGCAATACAAAGTTAGTAATAATTTAAATTGCATAGTATATGGAAACCGTTAAAATTCAAGAGAAAGGATTACTTCAAAAGAGAATTACCGACCTAGAAAACTACCAAATACAATTAGACAAACTTCGTGAAGTAGAAAAGATAGTTCTAAAGTCAGACTTAAAAGACATAGATACTATTTACAAAGTGTACGATTGGGTAACTCAATTATGCAAAGAACGAGAAGAAATAAATAACTTCAGGTACGATACAAAACATTACTTCTTAATTATCGCTGCATTGCTTTATTCGCCCCGGATATTTGCAGGGCAATTCCTTGAAAGAGGCAAGCGGGATGTTATCGCAGATGTCCTAAACTTATCACCTTCTCATATTTCAAATAGTTTGCGTTCTGTTTGCTCGTGGTATAAGTACTACAAAGACTTTCAGCTCTCTCTTGACTACCTTTATAGTGAGATATTGTTTAGGATTGAGTTAAATCAGATGAAATGATAGAAGAATTAAATATAGACATAGACATTCCGGATATTGACTTTGACATGGCAATAGCCGACAATGGATTTGATAACCGTTACAAGAGAGCTAAAGTTGCAAAAGAGTTACCGGGGAATAAAATTAAATATAGCAACGCCTTAAAACTAGCAAAAGGCATCAAACTAGATAAGGGTATTCGTTACAACTGCATAGTAGCAGGCAATTTCATTTTCGGTGATTTTATCGAAGCATTCATTGTCAATAATAATGCAAAATGTAAAAGGCTCACTATATCTACACTATCATTAGATCAAAATAATGTAGATAGCCTCTTTAATTTAATCAGCGGTCAGTTTGTGGACGAATTAAACCTTATCCTTTCAGATTACTTCTATGCACATGAAAGAAAGTCTCTGATCCCATATATCTATGACAAGTTAGATATAGATAATCGTTTTCAATTAGCATCAGCGGGGAGCCACACAAAGATTGCGATGTTTGAAACTTTAGGAGGAAAGAAAGTCGTAATTCATGGAAGTGCTAATCTGAGAAGCTCTAGTAACATAGAGCAATTTGTAATAGAAGAAAATACCGAACTATATGATTTTTGGATGGAGTACCACATGAACATCATCCAAGAATATAAAACAATAAACAAAGAGGTCAAACGAAACAAGTCCCTAAGAGGTCAAAAGCTATGGGATATAATTAATAAGTAAAATTATGGCATCAGGAAGCACCGGAGGTGGAAGCGGATCACGGATAAGAAGGTCAACATCTGCAAGTAGAAGATCACCAAGTTATCAATCATCAAATTCGGGTGGGGCAAATTATGTTCCATTCTGATAAAACGAGGATAAAACGAGGATTAATATAAATGGGAGTAAAGAAAAGCAGCTTAAAAAATCTAGAAAAAGGTTCTCGGTTTACATCGCAGAACCAACCTAAAAACGCAGGACGCAAGCCATCAAGATTTAAAGAGATAATCGGAGAACTTGATGAGCTTGGAGAATCTTTGTCTTTGGAGGATTTCAACAAAGTTGTTAAATCGTTGCTAATACTCAACAAAGACCAGTTAGTGGATCTCGCAAAAAAAGAAGATACCCCTATTGCTGTAGTTATTATTGCTTCTTCGATAGCCGGAGATATAGAAAACAAACAACTAGGAAACTTGGATAGATTGCTTGATCGAGTATATGGGAAGGCGACACAGAAAAATGAGGTTACAGGCAAAGACGGTAAAGACTTAATCTCTTCTATTCAGATAATAGATAAAACAGGACTATTCAAATGAACTTAGACATCGAGATAGTAGATAAAAAAGAGGATATAAACCCCGAAAAACTGCAAGCTACTAAAGTATTCGGAATAGTAGCACAGGCAGTCAAGATGGGGTTTACGACTGTTTCATGTCAAGGTAGTAGCCGAAGCAGCAAGACATATAATATCCTTATACTGCTTATCGTGTATTGTCTGATTATCCCTAATCTATCAGTGTCAATAGTCCGATCTACATTGCCAGCTATAAAAGGGTCGGTATTTCGAGACTTCAAAGATATATTATTTAGATTAGGCATTTTTGAAGATAAGTGTCTAAATAAAACAGAAATGATATACACTTTCGGGAATGGCTCTTTTATTGAGTTCTTTTCTACCGACTCAGAACAAAAGTTAAGGGGACGTAAAAGGCATATTCTTTATGTAAATGAAGCAAATGAGATATCACATATTGAGTGGGTGCAGCTCCAAATGCGTACAACAATGTATGCAATAGTAGATTATAACCCATCATTTAGTGATGATCATTGGTTGTGTGATTTAAACAAAGAAGAAAAGACATTTCATTTCATTTCTACATATAATGATAATCCGTTTTTAGAGCAAACAGTAATAGACAGCATTGAGAGCCTTGAACATAAAAATAAGTCTCTTTGGCGGATATACGGTTTAGGTTTGCAGTCTCAAATCGAAGGATTGATATTCAAGAACATCGAAATAGTAGAAGAAATCCCTCAATGGGTTAAAAAGAGTTGGATAGGACTTGACTTCGGATATACTAATGATCCAACAGCAGCGATTAAGGTATGTTTATTGGATAATGATCTTTATTTAGATGAATTATTTTATAGCACACACATGTTGTCTGGCGATATAATAAGGCAGCTGAAGCCGTATCATGATATGAAAATTATATCAGAAAGCGCAGACCCAAGATTGATACAAGAAATAAAAAATGCTGATATAAACATCTATCCAGTAGAGAAATTTAAAGGTTCTATTGTTGCCGGTGTACAAAAAATGGACGAGTATAATATAAAAGTAACACGCCGATCTACTAATCTGATAAAAGAGTTCCGAAATTATGTTTGGATGCAAGATAAAGATGGTAGATGTACAAATATGCCAATAGATAATTATAATCATGGTATAGACGCAAGTAGATATGTTGTCCTTTCCGAAATATTGGGTAGATATAGAAAGGCTTTAGACTTAACAGGAGTTTTCCACTAAAAACGAATATATGACATTACAAGAGATACTATCACAAGAAAATATAGCCGATAAGATAAAACTTATTAAACAGGCTAGGAAAACACCCATAGTTGAAGTAGAGCAGTTAAAAAAAGATTGGGATCCGATGCTTCACGATGTTATGGATAAGACTTTACGCCCTGACGAGATAAAAGTTATAAGCCCGGAAGAAAAAGACACTTTGACAGGAAAAGTTACCAAAGCTGCTATTACAAAAGATGAGCCGGTTAATCGCATTCCCTTACCGCTCGAACAGGATATCGTGAATATTCATACTGCATTTACTGTAGGTAATGAGCCTGATTTGACATGTGAAACAGAAGATGATAAAGAAAAAGAGCTATTCAAAGTCGTAAAGACAATAGACCGAAAAAACAAGGTTAAATATCTCAATAAAAGGATTGTTCGTTCATGGCTTGCTGAAACAGAAGTAGCTGAATATTGGTATACAGTTGAAGATAAAAGTTTTTGGAAATTAATACTCAATAAAGTAAAATCTGTTTTTGGTGTTAAGGCTAACGCTACACGTAAATTCAAATGTGCTGTCTGGTCGCCTTTCCGTGGCGATACTCTTTGGCCATTCTTTGATGATGCCAATGATTATAAAGGCTTAGGACGTGAATATATGATCAAGCAAGCTGATGGCACTACTATTAATTACTTCCAGTTTGTAGATGATAATTCAGTATATCTATGGGTGCAAAATGGTGCTGACTGGTCTAATGCTCCGGGGTATCCATTTAAGCATAACTTCAAAAAGAACCCAACAATATACTCATACAGGGAGAAATCATTATGCGCTAATATAAGACCTATCAGGAATAGGTTAGAAACAATAATATCTAACTATGGAGATTGTATTGATTATAATTTCTTTCCTAAGTTGGTTGCAACCGGTAAAGTTATAGACAATAATCCGAAGGCAGCAAGAGGGGGTCTTGTAGAACTAGAAAATCAAGGAGACTTAAAATATCTTTCATGGCAGCAAACGCCTGAAGCTGCAAAACTAGAAATAGATACACTTACAGAGAATGCTTATTCCCTCACAAATACACCTCGTATAAGCTTTGAAAACTTACGGGGTATGGGGAATGCTTTCTCTGGTATAAGCTTTAAATATGCTTTTATGGGTGCTCACATGGCAGTAGAAATGCACGCTGAGACATTAGGAGAGCATTTGCAACGACGTTATAACTTTCTTGTCTCTGCTATAGGGTCGGTTAATACTGCTTATGCTGATGCGTCTGAGACTATCGATATAGATGTTCAGATTGTACCTTACATGATCGATAGTACTTCTGACAAGATTAAAAACGCTGCTGATGCTGTTATGGGTGGTATCGCATCACGCAAGACAGGTATCATACTTGCTGGATTAGTTGAAGAGGACAATGTAGATCAGGAGCTTTCGGATATTGAGGAAGACGAAAAGAAGAAAAATGAAGTAAGTAATTATCCTATAGGAGTATAACTAAAATTTAATAAGTATGAAAGCAATCCTAAACTTTCTACGCTCTCTATATCACAGAGAGAATAGACCAACGAGAAGATATAAGAGTGGTAAACGAAAAAGAATTTAAGATCATGAATCGATTTAAATTCAAAATATCACAGGATACCTCAATAGGTAGTAGCTTGTCAGTAAATATTCGGCCTCGCAAATGGTATGTTGCTTGGTTATGGGTGAAAGTGTTTGTAAAATATATATTTAACATCAAAAATTAGTTATGAGAAAATTTAATTTATTTGACAAGGTGTTATTCACACCAGAAAACAGCACAGAGAAAGTTTTAGCTTGTATTGTCGGCTTTACGACCGATGAAGAAGATGGATGTATCATTGACAGAGAATCGGGAGGTGTTATTGAGCCAGATGAACATGCTTATGTCCTTATACAAGAAGTAGAGGGTTTTGATGTCAGTCTTACTGAATGCCAAGAAAGTGAAATTGAAGCGGTTTTAAGTCTCAAGGCTTGATGTTTTCCAAAGTGGTCGTATTTGACCACTTTAATTTTTTATTTCATGAACAGATACGAAAATAAAGACAATGAAAACTATCTATAAATATCCCATTGATCTCACAATAGAAAAACAATGCCTTTGCCTTCCTGAAAACTCACAGTTACTATCAGTACAGATGCAAAATGAAAAGTTATGCGTTTGGGCTTTGATAGACGAGAGTCAGCCATTATCAATGGTTCGGTTTCATATATTCGGCACAGGTGATAATTTGCCGGATGATTTGAATACTGTTTTTCTTGGTACAGTTCAAGATGGTATATATGTTTGGCATGTCCTTTATGAGAGGTTATAAACAGATCCAACCATGAGAACCGATACCGTAAAGGATATAATAGAATTATTTGATAGTGCCGACATAATGATGGCTTATCACGATGTACTTTGCGGTGATCTGATTGCAGAAGGTTGTTCGAGGGTTGTTTATGAATGTGATTACGATAAATCATGTGTTGTAAAAATCCACAAGAATGTAGACCGGTTACCGTCTGATAATATCCTCGAATGGGAGTTATGGGAAATGGTAAAATATATGACTAATGATGTTCCGAAATGGTTTGCACCTTGTGTAAGAATATCCGAAAACGGACGTATTCTTATTCAGAAGAAAACAACTTCACTTACTGATAAGCAATGGAATAATATAAAAGAGATACCAACATACCTATCAGATGTAAAAAGATCAAACTTTGGAATGTATAAAGGTCATGTTTGCATGCACGATTATGCTTTTACGTTGTATCGATTAGGTATTAGCAATAAGATGCGTAAAATATCAAAAGAAAATAGAATAAGATAATGAACAAATACGACTCCCAATATCGCCAAACCCAAATAAAGATACTAAAAGACCTAGAGAACATCTATGGTGATTTAGTAGATGAGCTATTGGGGGTTGCTTCTTTTCTTAGCATTTCGGATAAAGAGTATTTCTTATTCAAGAATTACCCTTCAATCAAGAATAAAGCCGACGATTTAATAAATAAGCTAAAGTTATCAGTTAACATTTACATAAATAATAAGATTACGGACGTATGGGAGCTGTCAAATCAAAAGAATGATGCTTTAGTAGACCAACTATTCAACAATAAAAATAAAGTCGCTCCAAAAGCTTTAAAATCGCCTAACATAAAAGAACTAGAAGCATTCAAGAAAAGCAAGATCAAAGGTCTTACTCTTTCTGATCGTGTTTGGAGTTCAAATGCAAACCTAAGAAGCGAACTTGAATCGGCTATTTCAGCAGCAATAGAAAAAGGGCAAAGCGCAAAATCACTCGCAACCGACATTAAGAAGTACCTTAATAAACCCGATATGCGTTTTAGGAAAGTTCGGGATAAGTTCGGTAATTTGGCACCATCTAAGAACGCATTACAATATTCACCGGGACAAGGTGTCTATAGAAGTTCTTACCAGAATGCTTTGAGGTTGGCAAGAAATGAGATTAACAGAGCTTACAGAGAAGCGGAATATCTAAGATTTCAACAAAACCCAGTCGTAATAGGCTATCGTATTCAAAATTCAAACAGGGTGTCAACTGTATGTCCTATATGTAGTGCTATGAATGGACTTGTATTTCCTAAGACATTTAAATTTATTGGTTTTCATGTGCAATGCATGTGTGTCACTATACCTATACTTGCAACCGATGAAGAGTTTGACAGAATATTGGAAGATGAAAGATATTCTCCTAAACAACCTGATATGCCAAAAGGGTATTACGAATACTTTGACAAGGATAATAATTTAAAGAAAAATGACAAGAAATAGATTTTAAACCCTATTTGTTGTTTCCTATCATTTCTCCTTAAAAAGTTTAATTAAATCGGTTTCGGTTATGGCATTGCCTTGAATTTATCCTTTAATACATCAGGTATATACACTATCAGATTCCTTTCATTTATACCGATAGCAGACAATACAGTTTCAAAAGTATCAGTCGCCCTAAAATTTGCATCATGCGATATTAAGACTGAAACGTTATTGTATATGCTCATAGGAACGAATAAAGATTTATGTTTTATACCCCGATATGCTAAGTCTTTATAGCAAGCAACGAAAAATTTAGGGTACTCCATTATGTTGTACATCTTAAACTTGATGAACTCAAACTTATCTATTTGAAAATAGATACTATCCGCATCATTAAGCATGTCGCTATTCAATAACACCTTTTCCATACTCATTTCTTTTTCATTTCATATACTGCACCGCAATTCTCACATATAAATATAGATTCTTTCCTATTATATAAGTCGGGAACTTCAACTCCTAAATTATCCGCTATCATTTGAAGCGTCTTATCAGTCGGATTAGCCTTTCCGTTGGCGATATTGCTTAAATTACCTTGTGGCATTCCTATATGTTCGGCAAATGAATTTATAGTATATCCTTTACCCTCTATTAGTTCTTTGATTTTAAATCTACTCATATAATGCATTATTTATATGCAAATATAGACTATTATATTATAAAAACAATACATGATCGCTATAATTATATCATAAAATATATTTTTAACACTTTTTTATTTGATATTTATATTTTATATACTATATTTGTGGTAGATATTTAAGTAATAAAAAATATAACCATTAATAATTACAGATATGAAAGCAATAGGATATTTCAAAACAGTAACAGGCGATAGATTTTACGTAAAACCAATCAGAGGCGGTTATTATGGTGTATATAATAAATTAGATATGAGCTTAGAAAGCCTTTGCTTATCCAAAGAAGAAGCTGACAATACAGCGATAGAATTAAATAACTTAAGAAAGTAATAATAGCCCCTTCGGGGGGCAATCTCTTATGCAATGAAAAAAGAAAATGTAATAAAAGGATTATGCTCTGTTCTTGCGGTAGCAAGGATAGCCCAAGAAAATGATACAAGACAAAGTAGCGTGTCACTACTTATAGACAATAAAGATAAAGAGACTTTAGATCTCCATACGAAATACTACAACGAATTTATGGATGTATTTAACCAATTAATCTAACCTCCACCTTATTAACAATAAAAGCAAAGACAATGAACAAAGCAATATCAATAAAACAACCATGGGCATATTTGATATGCGCCGGTATAAAAGATGTAGAGAATAGAACATGGCCAACTAAGTATAGAGGTCGTGTGTATATTCATGCGAGTGCGAAGCCAGTTGGGCAATATTTTAGTGAAGGTGTATTTACAGCCGATCAGTTGAATTACTTAATCCAATCTAAGAAAATAAATCTAATTGAAAAGGTTCAGCTATCTGCGATCATCGGACATATTGATATAGTTGATTGTGTAATTAATCACGATAGTATTTGGGCTGAAAGATCAATTATTCATCAAGCAAATGAATCCGATCCAGATACAGAAGATGATTTAATTATCTACAATTGGGTACTTTCTAACCCTGTCCTATTCGACAAACCTATTCTCAATGTAAAAGGAAAGCTTAGCTTTTGGGATTGTAGCGAGTATTTAGTACCAACTAATAAAATATAAGAAATGAATACCACTGATTACAAAACAGGATGGATCGAGCGTTCTTGGATTGAAATAAAAAAGGACTCTACTTTCTGTTTTATAAACGATTTTAGATGTAAGATTTCGGGATTGCCTTTAGAAAAGGTGTGCTTAATGGTAAAAAGAACGAACTTCAAGCACCGAGGCAATGAGACAGACGAACTAGATTGCTACAACAGGTCTTCAACGCCAGATAGATATAAAGATGTCTGGGACGAATGGGACGAAAAGAGACGATGCGCAATACAGGAAATTGAATCTATTGCGAGGACGTTCAATCTGAAAGTTATAATTAAATCATAACCCCTCCCCTTTCTCATGTTAAAGGGGAGATAAAAGAAAGAAAAGATGAAACTAATTTTAGATGGAAAAGATTTCGAGCATATACCTGAAATGTCTTGCTATAATAACAACTATTTTAAACATCGCGAAACTGGTATTGTAATATATGAACATTGCGATGAGAATTACCAAGTAAATGAATATACAGATGTAACAAACCCAGAAAAAACGTACTTCTTAGGGTGCTGTTCATGCCATAACGGAGAAAGCTTATCTTATAACGAAGAGATAGAGGTGGAATTTAAAATACAATATACTTAAAAGAAAGAGAAGATGGAAAAAGTAAAATGCAATTGGTGCTTTTGCGAGTTTGATAGCAAAGATAACCGCTTTGATGATTATTGCCCTGTATGTCCTAAATGCGATGACAAGAACAAAGCAGACATGGATAAAGCAATGAGTGAATTTTTCCAATATGAAGCCGAATGTAATAGAAAAGACCAAAGGGTTATTAATGCTATTAAAACCGTCAAAGGAAACTCTTTTCATAAATCATTAGGCGATCTGATAGAAGATTTAGATAGAACGTCGGGTTATTCAATTGTAGATAAACCGAAAGGAAACTATCAAAAAGAATATTGGCATAAAGAGATTCAAGGCGTTTGGGTTGACCAATGGTGTAATGGAGGCTATTCTGGTGACGAATTTGCAGGCGATGTTTACGTAAAGATTAAACGTCAAAACAAGAAAGATAAGTATTTAAAAATACCATATTCAATGTAACCCTCATTATTAACGAAGTAAAAGGAAGAGAATGAAAAAATTCAAAGTAGCATATTTTAAAAAGTTGATAAGCTATGTATCAGCAGAACAGATGTCTTTTTCGAGAATGTGTGAGATAATCAATCAAGATATTGAAAAAGAAAAAATCAAAGCCTATAACCAAGCAATAGACGATGTAAATAAACTAATTGAAGACCACGAAGAAGAAGTTTATATCGGAGTAGTTAACGATATCCTCAAACTAAAAAACTCTACAATAGTAAATTATGACAAAGATTTGCTTAGAGGTTTTATTGGATGGCTCAGAAACAAAGATGATGTATTCTATGCTTTTGAAAATACCGATGAAGCAATTAATGAATTCATGAAAACATCCGAATCCGTTTAGTTGAATATAAATTGAAAAGGGAATGAAAATATGGGATCAAGAACGAATTTCGGTATTTCCACATACCGCCACAACGATTTAAGCAACATCTGCATTATCATGCCATCATTGAGCATGAAATATTTTTACCCTCAAAACGTGCAGAAAGGAATTATTGACGATACGAACATTGACATACTGAAAGTAGTCGAAGCCGTAAGCGGATGGGAGGGCGATGATATCACTCATACTGCGCAGGAATATTTGCCGACTGTGATACTTCTGCAAGGTTCATCAAGTAACAGAGGCTCTTTTGTTATAAACTATTTAAAAGATGATAGAGGTAATATATTTTACCGTGTGCTTTCTTTTTCTGACTACAAAACTGCCAATATAGATCAGATCGAAAAAGATTTAAGAGACGAAATGCAGATAGGGCAAATAGTTGAACATGGAAAAGAGCTTGACAATTTAATTAGAAATCTAATTTAGCTACACATAATCCCCACTTCAAAGACACTCTAACTAAGGGTGTCTTTTTCTTTTTATACCCTCAAAACAACACGAAAAACACTACTTGCGCACAATTGCGCAACTGTTTATTCACAGACTTTAATTTCCTTCCTTCCTGCTTCGTTCCTAAGTAATTTTATACTACAAAGATTACGAACGAAAATAAATAAAAATGAAAGAAAAACTATTAGTAGCACTGAAAACGAAGTATAAAACCTTTGGGTTTGGTGATAAGGCGTTTGACGGGGTGGCTGACTACCTTTCTAAAACCGTCACAGAAGAAAGTGCAATCGAAACCGCTATTAGTGGGGTCGAAGGTCTTTTAAAAGCATTTCAGGGAGATATTGACACAGTACGAAACGAGAAATCGGGTCTACAGAAACAATTAGACGAACTGAAAGCAAAGGGTACTGAGAATAAAGATGATCCGACAAAACAAGATCCACCTAAAGATGTCCCAGAATGGCAAAAAGCTATTGAAGGTCTTACGGCAACGGTTCAAACGCTTGCTTCAACAGTTGGATCGCAACAGGCAGAAAAAACACATGCTACACTATCTCAAAAGCTTACAAGTATACTATCTGAAAAGAAAGTGCCTGAATGGTACTCTTCTGATATTTTAGACGGTAGAACTTTCAAAGACGAATCAGAAGTAGATGCATGGGCTGAAAAAATCGGCACTAAATGGGGAGAGCGTAATCAGGAGCTTGCAAACAACGGATTTAAAGAAACAGTACCTCCATCTAGCGGTAGCGAGAACGTAAAAGAGTCTGAGGTTATCGCAGGGATGATAAACACAGGAACTAAACAAATTGTAGAACAACAAAAACAAAATTAATTATGCCAGCAGGAGTTAGTTATAACCTGAACGCTGAACCGGTAATCGAGGAACTTTGCCGTTTTGAAACAGTCTTCCGTCATTCGGGAGGTTTCAACTTGGACGATTCTTCTTTAACAGATGGATATATTGTTCCGGTATTAGCACCAATAGCAGTGGATTTTACCACTCGTAAAGTAAAGGTTGTTAAGAATGCTACTATTGTTGAAGCTGCTAATGCATCAGCCACATCGTATAAGATTGCTAAGAACTCTCTTATTGCAGTTGGTATGTATTTAGGAACAGGAGCAAAAGGAGCAGAAGTAACAGCAATTGATAAGACAAACGCAAGTTATGATCTTGTAACAGTAGCAGCCACAATCGGTGCAGCCGTTACAGTCGGTCAGGTTTTGTTTGAAGCAACAGCAGTAGGAGGAACAACCCCTAAGAATGTAGCCAACAAACTTAATTATGCGATAACTAAAGTAGAAAGCGGAGAAACAGTAACAGCCGTTGGACGTGCTTATGAGGTAATAGAAAGTAAGCTTAAACTTCCTATCTCTGACAAGGATAAAGCTTCTCTAGGTGATAATTTTATGTTTCAACCCTAATAAATTATAAGCTATGCAATTGACATTAGATAAATTATTCAACGATGCAAATATCGTAAAAGCGATAATTGACAGGGTAATGCAAACAAAGCTAGACACTATCTATTGGAAGCGTTATCTTGACTTTGAGCAAACAATGTCACGCACATTCAAGACTTATCTTGGAACTGTGACAGGTGTAACAGCAGGATCAATCATTGACAGGAACTCGAACAAACCGCTTCGTGAACGCCGGTCTATAGGACAAGGTTATGGAGAAGTTGCTTATTTAGGAGACCGTTATCAGATGGATAACGACCGACTAGATCAGCTTAAATCTTTGATTGATAAATACAATCAGGCTAAAACAGCCGATCAAATAGCTGCAATGAATGCTATTATTGATTATATCACAGACGATTTGAGACAAGTACTTCTTGCGCCTCACAAACGTATGGATTTGGTTGTAGGTTCTTTGAGATCAACAGGTAAAGCGGAGGTGAAGCTTGCAGATAATCCGCAAGGAATTGAGCTTCTTGATATTGAATTGCCGGTTAAGTACTACACACCATTAGTAGGCGATCAGGATAAGTTTATTACTTACCTGAAAACATTGATCGAATCACTTCGGGCAACTATTGGCGCATTCTCAGTTCTCGAGATGTCACGATCTACCTTCAATAAATATATCATCGGAGCTGCCGAGTTTGGAACAAACTATAAGATGATATTCGGTGGTGCGCAACTAGCATCTGCCGGGGGTCTTATGACTGACGCTATGGCTAATCAGCTATTCACCGGTATAGGATTACCTCCAGTACGTATAGTTGAAGAATATGTAGCAACAACAGACGGAGGTTCAGTTTCAACATTTGCAGACAAGCGCGTAACACTATTGCAATCGGATAAGATCGGTAAGATGATGTGGCATGAGCCATACGAAGCAAGTGATCCAATACCGGGTAAAGTTTATACTCGCTCTGAGGGTGGTATGTATATATCACAGGTTAGAACTGAGGAAGGACGTTTCATGGAGTATGGCGCTGAATGGATACCAAATATCGCTGCACCTCATAAGATTGTAAACTTAGATTTGGTTAACTTCTCATAAATATTTCTACTATGAAAGTAAAAGTATTAAAGGGTTTTACTGATAGGTTCGATTTTTCGAAGGAATACAAGCCGGGTGACGTTATTGATCTTTCTGATAAAGCAAGAATTCAAGACCTTACAGAAAGAGGATTAATAGAACTCGAAGTTAAAGAAGATCCTAAAGAAGACGTAGTAGAAGACAAGAAGGCAACTAAGAAAGTATCCAAATGATAATAAAGGATTACATAACAAGCAAATTTCAGCCTTACGGAGTGAATATCTCCGAGGCTGATCTTGCTGATCTTGATCTTATGGGTATTGATGTAAGTTTAGAATTTTCAAATGAAAATCGAAATTCGGTATATCTTGGATTAATTAGATATATCATACCTCAATTACTTCTTAGAGCAAAATCAATATCTGAAAGTGGGTTCTCTGTGTCATTTGATACAAAAGACATACTTCAATATTATGCTTGGCTATGTAAAGAACTTGGGATTGAAGATGAACTTAATCAAAAACCATCTGTAAGATTTTTGTAATGTATTTCAAACCTCATAAACTGTATATCCACAAATCGACACCATCTTATCAAGATGAAAATGGAGATTGGCAAGAAGGCACTGAAACTGTAGAATATTTATGCGATTGCTTTTTGCATGATGCAAGTACAGATATAAAGAAAGCTTATGCCGGAACAGGGATAATACCGACACATACAGTCAATTTAGATCGTAGAGACGATTTAGGAATAGGCGTAACGGTGACAGTTAAAGAGGGTGAACTTATCAGAGCAAAATCACAGATCGTAGATTTAAAAAGGCTTAGTGCTTTCAACTATACTCAAATAATATTAGGTAGTAAATGATAGCAACAAACGACATAAAGACTATTCTGATTGACAATGTTAAATCTAATGCTGTTTTAGGATTAATCCCTGAAATAGTAAAGGATCAACATTTGCCAGTGAAAGAAGGCTCTGTTAAAGAGAGAATAGTCGTTATCGTTAATGCTACTGATAATAGTGATTGGCAGCAAACGTATGCAAGAGTATGTGTTTATGTACCTAAGAAATATTTGAATGATTTAGGTTCATATATGCCTGATACATCAAGATTAAGAATTTTAGAAAGGGTATGCACTGAGTTATTCTACAAACGGACATTCGTAGAGTTCGAAGGAAAAACCCTCTATTACAGATTGGAAGATATTGTTCAAGAAGATGATCCTGAAACATGGAGCGACTTTTTAAATGTAAGATTAAAAGTAACAAATCAAAATTTTAAATTATAAAGATTATGGAAAGTATTTCAAGAATAGGAATTTCAGCTATTTATCATAGCAATGATCTATTAACAGCAGCAACTGCACCAGTAGCAGGAGACCCGACAAAAGGTCTTACACCTGCAGAATTAAAGGCATTTTTGGCTGATGCAGATACAAAAACAGTTCCAAACGTGCATCAAGACACATGGAATTATGACGAAGCAGAAGATACAACAAACTTCTATACAGATCAGCTAACAGGCGAAGTGTATAGAGGTGGTACGACCGCTAAAGGAGCAAAAGTAATCACATTTACCGTTGGTAAGTTTGATTTTACAAATATTGCTGACTTTAAGGGAGGAACAGCCGGGGCTGATAAATACGGTGCACCATCTACAAAACAAAACATTTACAAGTCTGTAGTTGCATTGACAGAAGACGGTGTGTATATCGTATTCCCTAAAGCATTTATTCAAGCAAGAGATTCAACCGTGGATAATGCAATAGGTATGTTGGTTACAGCTACAGCAATGGTTCCCGATACAGCGATAGAAGGATTCGTCCAGATTCGCAAATCAGCCGTTGACGCAGCAGTCATAGGATAAGAAAATAATTATGTATAACCAAAAGGGCAGGCGGTGTTTACTGCTTGCCCTTTTTCGATAAAAATAATATGAACGAAGCAGCTAAACTAGTATCTGAGGCACTTTTAGGATTAGATTATAAGACTATATTCATAGGTGGTAAAGCTTATGAGGTAAAATCACCAACTATTAAAACGATGTGTCTAGGTCTTAGTGAATGGGCCAAGATAGATTTTAATTTAAAAGACCAAACAAATCTATCATTAGTCGCCCAAATACCCGAGATATCGAAACATCAGCTAAAAGGAATAAGCAGATTTATCGAAAGTGATATTCAATTAGCAGATGAGATATACAACGAATGGATAAATGAAGATCCGAGCGTTTCGCAAGATGAAATAGATATTGCAATAGATACCATATTAAGCCTTATAGATAAAGAAAAGGTTTTTCGAAGTGCGCAAGGGTGCTTGAGCGCAGCAAAAATAATAGCAAGACCACTATAATAGGTGGTGATACAATGATGGGTCAAATATCCTCATTTATGGATAGTTTACACCTATCATACAAAGAAGTTTTTGAGTTGATACCATACCGAAACTTAGTTATGATGCAAGCCGATAAGCAGCGAGAAGCAACAGGGGATATAATAATCCGAAAAAGTAGCGATGAGTTGTTCGGGAATAATATAAAAGGATGATAAAGATAGATGTAGACATAAGCGGATTTGATGATGTATTCAAGGAAATTGAAGCACAAGAGAGGAAGCTTATCTTAAAAATGATGCGTATAGGTGAAATCTATGTAAGTACATCAAAACAAAAAGGAAGCTATCAAGATCAGACAGGAAATCTAAGAAACGCAAACTCTTATAGACTATATAAAGATGGGAAAGTGCTATACGAAAGCATAGTATTGCCCGCTATGAGTTATTTCTTAGATAAATACAAAGATGGAACAGGAATAGAGCTTGTGTGCGGTAACGGTATGGAGTATTGTACATGGGTGGAAGCGAAAGGCTACGATGTGGTAAGTAGCGGATTTTTAAAAGTAGAATCAGAAGCAAGAAAAATATAAAATTATGCCGGGATCAGCAATAAACATAAAGGCGAACGCCCAAGAGGTTATTAACCTAAAAAGAAGGATAGACGAACTTTCGTCAGCTCTAGTAAGTATGCAAAGATCAGCTAACCCTGCTCTTTATGACAAACTTAATAGCCAACTCCAAAAGACAACCATACAGTATAATGCTCTTCGTTCAGAGGTAAATAGATATTCAAAAGAGCAAGAAAGGGCTGCTAGATCTACATCTCAAACATCTGATGGATTAGTAGATTTATTGAAAAAAGGAGCTGCACTTGCCGGTATTACCTATGGAGTTGATAAGATAAAACAACTTGGCAGCGAAATTATAAGTGTTAGGGGCGAAATACAGCAATTACAAATAGCTTTTGAAACAATGCTAGGTAGCAAAGAAAAAGCTGATAGGATGATGGCTGATATTAAAAAATTAGCCTTAAGTACACCTTTTACACTTACAGAAGTCGCCGACAATACAAAGCAGATCATAGCTATGGGAATTGAATCCGATAAAGCTATTGATACAGTTAAGATGTTAGGTGATGTTGCAGCTGGCGTGTCTGTTCCTCTTTGGAGAGTAGCAATAAACTATGGTCAAGTTTCTGCTTTAGGGAAACTTCAAAATAGAGAAATTAGAGACTTTGCAATGGCTGGTATTCCTATAGTAGAAGAATTAGGGAAAATGCTAGGAAAAACATCTTCTGAAATATATTCTATGGTTGAAGCTGGTAGGATAGGATTCCCAGAAGTAGAACAAGCCTTTAAGAATATGTCAGGTGAAGGAGGTAAGTTCTACAACCTTATGGAAAAACAAAATGCTTCTGTTACAGGACAAATATCGAAGCTAAAAGACTCCATTCAATTAATGTTTAACGAAATAGGCGAAAGCTCGGAAGGAATTATTTATACAGCTATTGATGGGGCAAGTAAGCTTGTGGATAGTTATCAGGAAGTAGGTGTAATCTTGGCAGGATTAGTATCCACATACGGATTATATAAGGCTGCTCTTATGACAGAAGCTGCGATAAGACCTATACAGATTGCTGATACATACAAGGTGCAAGCTGCTGCACTTACTGAATTATTAAATGGGAAACAGGCGTATCGAATTTCTCAAATGGGATTAGTACAAGGTTCAGCCGAACATGTAGCAGCAATTCAAGCTGAGATAGCAGCAACAGCTGAGAATCTTAAAATAAAACTAGCAGAGGAAGAAGTTAATCTTCAATCATTAAGGACAAAAAGAGCAGAAGCCGAACAAGTATGGATGACAGCTAAAGCAAAAACAGAGGCAGCACGTCAAGAACTTGCTTCTGCGATAACAAATGCAACTGGAGAAGCGGAAGCATCGCTTCAAAAGAAAATGGCTTTGGAGTCAGAAAAACAAAGTCGTGCTGCGTTACGTTTAGTTAAACTACAAGATCAAAAGGATACTGCTATATCGCAAGCTATAGCCTTAAAAGAAAAAGAGGCTAGTGCTGAAAAAATAGCAGCTAAAAATAGAGAAATAGCATCTATTCAGGCTAAAATAGCATCTGCAAGAGCAGAAGAAATACAACATGGGCGTAATGTTGCAGCTATGAGAGCTGAAATAAAATCAGGTGTTGATATCACTGCAAATAAGAATGTACAAACGCTAACGAATAAATTAAATACATTATCAGAGCAAGAGAATTCGGCAGCTACTGCCCATAGTGGTGTTGTAAAACAAATAGTAGGTAGCAAAGTTTTAATAAAGAAATTATCAGTAGATGCAGATACTGCATCTACGATTCTAAACACAGAAGCTGAAATCGCAAACACAACAGCTACTACATTTTTGTCAGCTGCAAAAACTAAATTAATTACCATATCTAATAATCTTTGGGCTGCTTTAGCACCAAATCCTTATATTCTGGCTGCTGCTGCTGTTGTAGCTTTGAGTTATGGTATATATGAATTAGCTACGGCTGCTACGGCTGCAGAACAAGCTCAAATTGGGTTAAATAAAGAGACAGAGAATACAGCTCAAAGAACAGAAGAAGAAAAAAGGGCAATTGAGAATCTTTTAGGTATAATAAGGGATGAAGTTTCAACCAGAACAGAAAAGCAAAAAGCATTAGAAACATTACAATCAAAATATCCATCTATCTTCTCTAATCTTGATACAGAAAAGATAAAGAATCTAGATCTTGCGGAAGCTATAAGGCAAGTAAATATTGAACTTGAAAAACGAAATGGTGCGCAATCTAAAGCTAATATTGATAGAGCAAAACAGATATTAAGTGGTATTACTAATTTTGATGGTGTTACTTTTAAAACAAGTAAGGATATTAAGGATGCAAAAGATTTAATAGGTCTAGAAGGAGTTTGGCAAAGAAATTCGATAACAAATGCTAAGCTTAAAGAATCACTTGAAAAATATGTTGCTCAAGCTGAAAAAGATTTAAATAAAATGTCTGAAACAGCAGATAAAGCAGCTAAGAAAACAGCAAAATCCGGTGTTGATCAAATATATGATGCAACTAAAAGGGTTAGTGATCTAAATAATGAATTAAAAGATCTTAATAATAAAATAATACCAGATAATCAAAAGGATAATCCTTCTTTTAAATTCTCAAAAGCAATAGAGGATAAGTTAAAGGAATTAAAAGATGCTGAAAATGAACTTAATTTATTGCTTTATGGGAAATCAACAAAGGAAATAGGAAAAGAGAACAAAGCTGGTGAAACAGCTGATAAGAAAGCTCAGAGGGAAACAGATAAAACATCAGAAGCTTATCTTAAATTACTTAATCTCCAAGCCGAACTTGATAGCGAATCAGTAAAACAACAACTCGAATATGAACAAAAGCTTTTAGATATTGAGCAAGATAGTTTTGATAAGCGTTATCGGCAAAATCAATTAAATATGGCGAAGGAACTTATTTCTATAGAAGAGTTCCGCCAAAAGATGATAAAGGATCAGCAAGAAGCAGCTAAGAATATTTATATAAAAAATAAAGGTTCTGATACAGGTTTTAATTTTGCAACATTTGATAAAACGCTATTGCCTCAAGGTTTAAGTGATGCTGATATAGAAGCCCAGATAAAGAAAAGAACTGATGCTTCATTAGCTGCATGGAAAAAAGGAAATGAAGATATATCCAAAGAACAAAGAGCTTTTGCCGATGAAGAAAAATTGACGTTCGCTTCTCAATTAGATCAACAGATATACTCTATACGCAAACATTATAAAGAGCGTAGGGACTTAGCTAAAGGTAATTCAGATCTAATAAAACAAATAGAAAAGAATGAGAGCAGGGAGATTGCGGAAGCTCGTCTACAAGCGCATCAACGTCAATTGGAATCAGATGCAGAATATAACCAAAAATATAAAGAATTAACTACAGATAGATATTTCTTTGAATCGGACAAACGTAAAGCTTCATTAGGACAACAAATAAAAGATCAGAAGAAAATATTCAACGATCTAGAAAAAAGGGTAATGAACGACCCGAATAATGATGAACTAGCAAGGCAATTGAGGGAGGCATATCTTAGACTTAGAATACTGAATAAAGAATGGGAGAAAACACCAGAACAAAAATTAGCTGAAATTGCCGGAATATTTAAAGAGATTACCGGTAGTTTATCAAACATAACAGGCGTTGATTTGAGTATGCTTAGCAATGCTGTTTCCGGTATTGCATCATTCGCCACAGGCGACTTTATGGGCGCTGCTTCTTCTGGTATGGGTATTGTATCTACCTTTATTACAGGATTTATATCACAAAAAGAACGACAAGCCGAAATACAAAGAGAGATAAATAAGCTTCAACAGCAATACAATATAGATTTAAGACAACAAAATTATGATCTAATTTCATCAATAGACTATGCTAGAGCATTTAAAGATAACCTAGAAGCATTACAATGGCTAATAGACAAAGGGTTTATTTCAGAGGTTGATTATTCTGCATGGGAGGCACTTGTTAAGCAATCGGATGAAGCAAGAAAAAACTTTGAGATAGCAAAGAAAAATTCAGATAGCATACTTTCTGATACAAATAAAACATTAGATTCATTATATAAAGATTTTGTTAAGGGTTCTGCAGGTAATGCAATAGGAAATCAGGCAAAGCCAATTATATCAATATTAAAGGACTGGAAAAATGGAATCATAGATAATGAGGAAGCATTTAGGAGGCTTGGTGCTACAGGATGGAAAGGAATGTCGGATATAGCTGATAAGATAGCGAGATCAGATGAAGAAACGCAAAAATGGAAAGATCAAATAGCCGAATTAAGCCAACAAATGGATGAGTTCGCTACAGGAACATCATTCGATAGCTTCTTATCTGATGCAGCGAATGCAATTAGCGACTTAAGAGGAAATGTAACAAGTCTTGCTGATTTTACAGAGGAAAAGCTAACTAATGCTATTCTATCATCTTTTAAATATCAGATACTTTCCAATGCATTAAAGCCAATGTATGATGAATTGGCAGATATGTTTCTGAGCGGAAATTATGATTCAAGTGCTGCTAATGACTGGAAACAAAGGCTTGCAAATATTCTTAACACCAATAGCAAAGAACTTGATAAAATATTTGAGGCTTTTGGCGTAGATCCTACTACTGAAAATGCATCTCAGCAGGCATCCAGAGGTGGCTTTGAAACCATGTCTCAGGATACAGGAAAGGCTTTAGAAGGACGGTTTACAGCCATGCAAATGAATCTTATATCTATCGATCAAAATGTATCCCGAATAGCCCAATGGAATCAGCCAGTAAGCGAGAAGTTCAATTTTGATACTATCGCTATGCCTTTGGGTGCGCTTAGTCAATCATCGATAAGAATAGAGCGCATGATGGAAGAAAACAGGAATATACAAGTGCAAATGTTTTATAAAGTATCCGATATAGAAAAATGGTCTCGCGTTTTACCTCAAATGAATGAGGTATTAGGACAAATGAATGGTAAACTTGATAATATTTAACTATGATAACAATAGGTAACGATTTAACTATATATAATGCTTGGGGTGAACCTAAGATGCAATTAGACATTCCGAATGACTTTAAGCAAGCTAATGAGCTAATGTCTGAACATTACGTGCAATTCTCATTTCCGCTAACAATAAAATATGACTTTGTACGTGCTGATTATATAGACTATAAGGGTATAAGATACGCCATACGCACCGACTGTCAGCCAACAGAAAACGGATTACAGGATTATAGGTATGAGCCAAAGTTTGAAGCTCCGGAAATGTTTTGGCAGGACTTTATTTGTTGGTATATCTACCAAGGATTGAAAGAGGCTGAATGGACGCTAATGGAGCATGCCGGAACATTCTTACAGATAGGTTGTGATAATATAAACGCATACACCGGTGAAACATGGACGGTTGGTATTGTAGAGCCTACCGATATGCAGAACCTTACATTCAGTTCTCAGAATGTTTTCGATTTTCTTACAGACGTTGCAGAAGCGTTCAATTGTGAATGGTATGTAGATTATGAGGCTAAAACAATAAACCTAGTGTATAGCTATTCGAAAGGAGAAACTATAGAACTAAGGCGTGAAATAGAACTTATCGACATAAAACGTTCAAACGAAAATAGCGATGAGTATTGCACACGTATGTATGCTTTTGGCGGTACCCGAAATATACCATCAAATTACAGAAGCACAGGAAGCAGTGAGGCTGTAGATGCTATTGTACAAAAACGTTTGCGACTTCCTATATCAAACGGTGACTATATCGATGCTTTCCCGAACATGACAGGAAATAAAATCATAGAGAAGGTATTTACATTTGATAATATCTACCCTAAGCGTACAGGAACTATTACATCGATTAGAACGGCAACTGTAAAGAATGATGATGGCATAGAAATGACAGTCTTTTACTTTAAAGATAGCGGTTTGAACTTCAATTCTGAATATATATTACCGGGGCTTACTCTTTCGCTTCAATTTGGAGAAAACAGTTTCTTGTCAGGTCGTGATTTTGAATTAGGATATAATGACGATACAGAAGAATTTGAAATAATAAACAATCAGGATAACCCGGATTTAATTATTCCAAACGATTTACTATGTCCTCGTGTCGGTGATTTCTATGTGCTTTATAACTTTAATATCTCTTTAGTAGGCGATCAGTATGTAGGAGAAGCCGAACAAGAACTTCTAACAGAGGCACATGCTAAAATGGCAAGCATTCAAGAAGAAAACGCTACTTATACATGTATGGCTAATCCTTTCAGGGTAGCTGCTTATGGTTTGGATATGGGTTTAGGGCAAAGCGTAAAACTTAAAAGCCTGATCTTTAACGGAGGCGAAAAAGTATCTCGTATTCGTGGGTTTACTAAATACCCGGTAACATGTAAAGATGAATACTTAGTAGGAGAAAAGCCACGATACAGCCGAAGAAAAGCATTAGAAGCCAAAGTAGACAGCAACAAAAAAGAGTCTGATGTGAATTACCTAGAGGCTATGAGAGCATCTAACAATAACACACGAAGCATTAAGGGTATGAATTACTTGCGCACCGCTTTGCAGAATGAAACAGTATTCGATGGCGGATTAGGTCTTACAACTACTATATTATTCGGATTAATGCAGGGTGATATTTGGGTAAATACAGCAGGTGTTAACGGTGTATGGCAAGATGATAACGATGTGGCGTTTTGGGGTGGTGGAACATTAGATCAAGCAATAAACCTAGTTGCGAACCCAAGTGCAACTACAGATGTTGCAAGCTTTGTAGTTACTCATGGCGGTAAGGTAATTATGAATCAGGCTTTATTAAGAGGAAGATTTGAAAGTAATATAAATGGAAATAGAATAATTATAGATCCAGATACAAGAGACATAAAATTAATAAATACAGATGGAAAAGTACTTGGACAATGGATATTTGGTGGAGATGGATCTCAATTAAACTTAGGATCTATAGATTTAGACGGATATCTTGCATCATATACCCCTACAGGATTTTTCTTATTTGAAGAAAGTGAGGATGGTATAAAGAAATTTAATGGAAAATTTTATGATAAGCAATTTAGTCTAGGGTACGATCAGGTTAGCTTCCCAAATGATTTAATAAGTGGAATTAGAATGAGAATAAATAGTTCAAATAATTTGATAATGACATTAAAGAATCTACCTACAAATTCTAGTTATCCGGTGGGCACAGTTTGGAATGATAATGGAGTATTAAAGATCGTTCAATAGGCATATAAGAAAAAGGAGGACGTATGAATATATCCTCCTTTTATTAAATTAATTTATAATTTATTCATCCCATCTAACATATCCTTTAGAGTAAAGAGATTTAAATTTAACTTCGAAAGCTACGCCCTTATTCTTGTCTACTTGTATTTCATTAGCTTTCCATAAATTCATTAATAGAATTGTATTTGGTATAAATCCGCTAGGGCAACATACAATAAAATAATTACCCGGTGCGCAATTATAAGTTATATATCCATTATTCTCATTCGAAACTTTAAAATCAATTGATTCTATTACTTTGCCTTGATTGTTTTTCAATGTAGCAATACTAGAAAATTGATCTACCCTGCTAAATGATTCTGGGTCATAATTATCGCTTTTAAATATATAGAATATTGCTGATATAGTATTATTTCCGCTAATATCCTTTCTTGCTATCATGTTAATATGTGTATCAACCGATATTTCGTCATCTCCATTACTCGAACAAGAAATAAATAATGGAAATATAAGTAATAAGTATATAATTTTTTTCATAATGTTATTTTCTTTTTATAGCCATACCTGATATATAAAATGTATTCTCGGTACTACTATAATTTTGTATTATTTTTATATTAATAACTGCGTTTGCGCCTTTTGATTTACAGTCGTTTACGAATTTGTCGAAAACGCTTTCAAGTTCTAGTTTGACTATTTTATTTTTATCATATTGCTTTCCGCCTCCTTGAGTTCCCATAAGGCATATAGGATCGTATTCAAAATTCACAGAGTTGCTTTCTGTTATATAAAAGCCTTCTTTATTATACTTTGAAAGATCCACAGAATAGCTAGTCATGTGTATTTTCGGTAATGCACAAGAAGCAAAAGTCATAATAAATAAAATCAGAAATAAATATTTTTTCATACAATAAGATTTAAGTTAATCCACAAAACTACAAATTAACTTTTATTATCCTATAACTCAGAGAGAAGTTTTTATGAATTAAAAAAAATCGAGCGGTGCCCGATTCTATGTTTAATTGTGTATGATATCAAAATTACATTGAAAATAATCTGTTATTTTATTTAATATATCGTTATCTTTTTCATATTCTGCTTTTCTAAGCATAATATACGCACTTTTCTCTTCTATAACTTCATGCTGAAAAATATTGTCTGAGAAATAAGTTAGCATCATACGAGAATAAAAATTATACCTTTTTGTCTTTGCTTCTGGTTCATGTATATACACGGTTCTATTTTTAATTTTCCTATCGCATATTGTATTTGAACCAATAAATCCAAAAGATGATTTATTATCTTTCGAATGTATTTCTAGCATTATGGCAATACACGTCTTAACTACAGGCCTTGTTTCGTTAAGATTTGTAAGCTTATTGTATTTTAGCCTAGACCCTGAATCTCTTTTTAAATGGAATTTAATAGCATATAAGTTATAGGGATATATTTCGACCCAAACTAAATATACTTGATGTGTTATATCAGATTTAAATCTATACAAAATTTTAGGCACAGAATTTTCTGTACCTTTTATATTTTGAACAAATCTATATTTAAAATGATTAAAGGATATATTTATACACATCTACTCGCAGTCTTTCTCTTTCTTCTTCTGTTACCGGTCTGAATTTGAATGTTTGATTTGTAGATGCAGGTTTTTTAGAATGCTTATTGGCATCCATACAATTTGATTTTGTCTGAATTTTTGATATGATTGCTCCCATAGTTTTATGCTTTTGTTGCTTTAATTAACGGCGCAAATCCCAACTTTTTCTAAAAGTAAATAGTTCTATTCTTTATTTCGGACTGCAAAATAAGTAAATAAATAGATATAAACAACATTAAATGTTTAAAATTAATTTGAAAATAACATTATTTATAAATATATAATAATAACGTACATATTATATGTTTGTTCAATATAAGATAAATATATAATTATAATATAACAACTAAACATGACAATAGCATAAGCAAACTACTCAAGTACTATTTGTCCAAAGCCTACTAATCACATGGTAGGCTTTTTTCATGCCTTTATCTTTAAATCAAAAACATGAAGATAGTACAAAATAAGTTTATACCGCCGAAAGGATTTATAGCTATTACGCTGTTTGGGATTGTGTTTGCAAGAAAAGAACTTAACGAAACGAGCAAGAATCACGAAGGGATACATATCAAGCAAGGAAACGAAATGCTTTGGATATTATTTTACTTATGGTATGGTATAGAGTGGTTAATAAGGCTTATTCAGTATCGTGATAAGATGTTAGCGTACTATAATATTTCATTCGAACGGGAGGCGTATATCAATCAATTAGATGATGAATATTTAAACAAAAGGAAGCTGTTTTCATGGATTAAATACTTATAAGCAAACAAAATAGATACTGTTTACTCGTAAAAGCATATTCAGGTAATAGGTTTTTAAGCTATAAGTAACTTTAAAATAAAAAAAAATAATGACAGGCGAATTATTTATAAATGACAAAGACGCATGGTCTACATGGAATGTGAAGTTAGCGGATAACTCTTATGAAAATCTGCTTTCTCCATATCCTATGAAGTCATATATAGAAAATGAGTCTCGTTCTCAAGACGGCAAACAAGTTTTCATAACTAACCCAAAGAAAAACAGCAGGCAGATTATATTAATTTTCGACATTACTTGTTCTTCTAGAAGTGAATACTTAACCAAGTATAAAGACTTCAAGAATGAGATAAGTAACGGACAAATTAAGCTAGCTGTGACATCAATAGATGAAACTTACTATTTGTATATGGAAGATCCTCAAAGCCTTGATATGGGCATAGGCTTTACGGATGGGAAAGTAGCTGTTCGATTTACGGAGCCTTTAGGCGAAACTATAATTTATGATGTTCTTGCTACTGAAGGGCAAAGCATATTAATTACAGATGATAATAAAACATTATTAATATAAAATGGCAACAAATATAGAACAAGAACCAACTCCTATATCAAGCCTTCCAGAAGCAGAGGTTTTGATTGGTTTTACAGTACCAGGGATACAGGAAGGCAGAACCGTAAAGGTTGATCTAGGATCTTCATTTGTGACAGTTCCAATTTTAGACACTGAATTTTTCACTTAATAAATATAATATTATGCCATCTACTGGGCAAGCGATAAAAGTTGGGGATATTTGGACGAACATATTATCTTCAGAAACAGGCGAAAATGTCAATTATATAGAAGTATCACAATTTGCGGATGGTACTGAAATGTCCGATTCGAAACTAGACAATGTAATATATAGAAAGAAAGGGGATTTGTATTTAAGACAAGCTTTTGATCTTACTAAAAGTCGCACATTAACAGTCAATACTGTAAATGATATCCGTTACATGTCGTTGCAGAATATAATACTTTTAAAACTAGGGTATTATGACAAAGTGACTACAAAAGGTTACTATGCTGATAGTGACGGTGGAGCTGCCTCTTATTCCATCATGGAAAGTCTTGGAGTTGATGATGGGTTCTTGACTATAAATGCTGTTAATGCAACATTGTCTATATCTCTTTCATTGATACAGGAACGTTTTGTGTCATCAAAACAAGCAGGTGTAAAAGGAGATGGTATAACTGATGACACAGTGCAAATGCAGTTATTTGCTAATTCTATTA